>Ga0207657_10002872_pt1 | contig 18514 bp, 18 predicted proteins | sample KBSC33metaG_FD_184316 | JGI IMG/M metagenome (GOLD analysis project Ga0207657, IMG submission 184316) | Corn rhizosphere microbial communities from Kellogg Biological Station, Michigan, USA - KBS C3-3 metaG (SPAdes) (version 2) | ecosystem: Host-associated > Plants > Roots > Rhizosphere > Soil ... | reverse complement strand
CCGTGACCGGGTGCTCGACCTGCAGGCGCGCGTTCAGCTCGATGAAGTAGAAGCTCCCGTCCGGCCCGAGCAGGAACTCGAACGTGCCCGCGTTTCGGTAGCCGACCGCGCGGCACGCGCGCTCGGCGGCCGCCTCCATCTGCTCGCGGGTCTCGTCGGTGAGCGCGGCCGACGGCGACTCTTCGACCAGCTTCTGGTGGCGGCGCTGGATCGAGCACTCGCGCTCGCCGAGCGTGAGCACGTTGCCGTGCGTGTCACAGATCACCTGGATCTCGACGTGCCGCGCCGGCACGAGCGCCTTCTCGACGTACATCGTCCCGTCGCCGAACGCGGCCTCGGCTTCGTTCGACGCGGTGCGGTATGCGTCCTCGAGATCATCGGCGTCCGTGACGAGTCGCATGCCTTTCCCACCACCGCCCGCGGTCGCCTTGAGGAGCAGCGGGAATCCGACCTCGGCGGCGACGCTGCGCACATCGTCGAGCGACGTCGCGCCCTCCGTTCCGGGAACCGTCGGCACGTCGGCGGAGCGCATCGCCTGCTTCGCAGAGATCTTGTCGCCCATCAGCGCCATCACGTCGGCGGGCGGGCCGACGAAGACGAGGTCGTTCTCGACACATGCTTCGACGAACGCCGTGTTCTCGGCGAGGAACCCATAGCCCGGGTGGACGGCCTCGCAGCCGGTCGTCTCCGCGGCGGCGACCACGCTCGGGATGCGGAGGTAGCTCTCGGCGGCGGTCGGCGGGCCGACGCGCACGGCGTGGTCCGCCATGCGCACATGGAGCGCGTCTGCATCCGCGGTCGAGTAGATCGCGACGGCTTCGACTCCGAGCTCGTGCAGCGCGCGGATGACGCGAACCGCGATCTCACCCCGGTTCGCGACGAGGACACGCTTGAACATCAGAGAACGGGTGGCCCGGCGACCGGCTCGAGCTCGAAGAGCAGCTGGCCGTACTCGACCGGCTCGGCATTGCCGACATGGATCGCGCGCACGACCGCCTCGATCTCCGCCTTCACCTCGTTCATGAGCTTCATCGCCTCGAGGATGCAGAGCGTCTGACCCGGCGCGACCACGTCGCCTTCTTGCACGAAGGGCGTGGCGTCCGGCGTCGGCGCGCGGTAGAACGTCCCGACCATGGGGCTCTCGACGCGCACGAGCGCGTCGTCGTGCGGCGCGACTGCGCCGGGCACCGTGTCGGCCGGCGACGGTGGCGCCGCGACGATCGGGATCGCTCCCTGCTCGGCCTGGCGGCGGACACTGACCCGCATCCCGTCTTCTTCGATCGTGATCTCGCCGATGCCGGTCTCCTGAACGATCCGCACCAGCTCGCGGATCTTCTCGGCCCGCGCGCGGTCGACTCCGCGCGCAGCGAGCGACTCGTCGCCGCCCGACCGCTCGCGGATCGAGCGAAGCAACGCCTCCGCCTCCTCGCCGAACAGCGCGAGCAGTAGAAGCTCCTCCTCGCTGGACGCGAGGCCGACAGCCTCCGCGCGGATCTCGGAGAGCTCGACCGGTTCTTCCTCCGCGAGCGCGCTCTCCTCCGTGCGCAGCTCGACTGCACGTCGCAGCCCGGCGGCGATCGGGCCCGGCGTTCGTCCGAACCGCCCTGCCACGAGCTCGCGCAGCTCGTCGACCATCGTCGAGTAGCGATTCGCCGTCAGCACGTTGATGAGCGCCTGCGACGCGACGATCTGACCGATCGGTGCCGCGAGCGGGGGCGAGCCGACCTCGTCGCGAACCTTGATCACCTCGTCGAGCACCTCGTCGAGCCGGTCGCCGGCTGCCTGGGTGCGCAGCTGCCGGTCGAGCGCCGCGACGAGACCGACCGGGAGCTTCTGCTGTGCGGCGCGCACCGCGATCCGCGGCGCGAGCGGCGCGACCGGCTCGTCGCCGATGTGCTCGTCGACGAGGTCGGCGGCCGCCCACAGCTTCTCCATGTCGATGCCCGGCGAGAGCCCGAGCCCGGAGAGCGCCTGCGCGGCCGCCTCCGCCGACACCCGATGCATCGTCAACGCGACCGGGTAGACGCACGCCGCAAGGACGTCGGCGCCTGCACGCGCCGCTTCGATCGCCGCCGCGAGCGCATTCCCGCCCGCACCCTGGGCGTAGAGCCCGACCGGCAGGCCCGAGACCTCCCGCAGCTCGGCGACGAGCTCGCTCGCGCGATGCGGCTGCAGCAACGCCGCGGGATCGTTCAGGAGCAGCCGCGCGGCACCGAGCTCGGGCAGGCGCTTCGCTGCGTCGACGAGCGCCTCGTGGCGGCCGCTGCCGTACAGCAGGCCCGCCTCGAACTCGCTCTTCGAGGCGACGATCGCCTCGGCCGCCTCCCGCAGGTTGCCGACGTCGTTCAGCGGGTCGTGCAGCCGGAAGACGTCGATCCCGCTCTGCGCCGCCGACGCCACGAACCGGCGCGCGAAGTCGCGCCCGACGGGCCGAGAGCCGACGAGGAACCGGCCGCGGAGCGCGAGCGCGAGCGGTGTCGACGTCCGTGCCTTCAGCGCGCGGATCCGCTCCCACGGGCTCTCGACGCCGCGCCGGACGGCGCTGTCGAAGACGCCGCCGCCGGACACCTCGAGGTACGCGAAGCCCGCCCCGTCGAGCAGCTCGGCGAGGCGCAGGAGATCCGCCGTCGGCATCAGGCCGGCGAGGGGCTCCTGGCTCAGTACGCGGATCGTCGTGTCGACGAGGCGCGGCATGGGACGGGACGATACCCTGCTCCCGATGGGAAACCCCAGCGAGTGGGTCCGGTGCGTGGAGTGCAAGCACGAGTACGAGCTGCCCGCGCTCGGCGAGGAAATGGGTTGCCCGATGTGCGGCGGTGTGAGTTGGGTCTCGGCGCGGATCCCCGCCCCGCCGGCGCCCGCGCCGCGGTACGAGACGCAGGCGAGCTAGTCGCCCGCAGGGGAAGCCCCTTCCCCGCAGAAGACCGTCTCTCCGATGTCCACGATGTCGCCGGAGCTTGCGCTCGTCGACCCCGAGCTGCGCGCGGATGCGGTCGCGAGGCTGCCGCCGATCTACGTGAACGCGTTCCTCGAGTTCGCGCCGGCGCCTTCCGCACTCGCAGTTGCGCGTCGGCCGGTGGCGCCGAAACTCTCGGCTGTGCTCGCGTATCTGGTGCTCGCGCTGGCGCGGACGTTCGTCTTCGAAGCCGCCGTCTTCGCTGTCGTCGCGCTCGTGGTCCTGCTCACGAGCCTGATCGCCTGAGCCCCCGCTCGACGGAGGCCTACGCTCTCTGGATGTAGCGCTTCTCGCGAGGGTCGACCTTCAGCTTGTCGCCCACGTTGACGAACAGCGGCACCTGGATGACGGCGCCGGTCTCGAGCGTCGCCGGCTTCGTCACGTTGGAGACCGTGTCGCCCTTCACACCCGGCTCCGTGTCGGTCACCTCGAGCACGACCGACGCAGGCAGGTCGACGCCCGACGGCCGTCCGCCGATGAACATCACCTGGACGCTCGACGACGGCTGCATGAACGGCAGCTCGTCCTCCAGGTCCGCGTGCGGCAGAGACAGCTGTTCGTAGGTCTCCTCGTCCATGAAGACGACCTCGTCGCCTGAGTCGTACAGGTACTGCATGTTCTTCTGCTCGGTCCGGATGCGCGGGAACTTCTCGCCTGCGCGGAATGTCCTGTCCACCACCGAGCCGGAGCCGGTGGACTTCAGCTTCGTCCGGACGAACGCGCCGCCCTTGCCCGGCTTGACGTGCTGGAACTCGACGATGCGCCACGTCTGGCCGTCGAGCTCGATGTGCATTCCGTTCCGGAACTGATTCGTGGAGACGACTTCGGCCATCGGCGGCGAGCGTAGCGAAACGCCTCTACCGGACTTCGATCAGGTCTTTCCTGAAGCTCGTCAGAAGTTCGACACCGTCCTCGCGGACGATCGCCATGTCCTCGATTCGCACACCGCCGAGGCCCGGCAGATAGATGCCGGGCTCGATCGTGACCGAGTGGCCGACCTCGAGCGTGTCCGTCGACTCGGTCGAGAGGCGCGGCGCCTCGTGCACCGCGAGGCCGAGCCCGTGGCCGAGCCCGTGGCCGAAGTTGTCGCCGAAGCCGGCGGCGGTGATCGGGTCGCGGGCGATCGCGTCCGCCTCGATTCCGGTGATGCCCGCCTTGATACCCGCGACAGCCTTCAGCTGCGCGTCGAGGCAGACGTCGTAGGCGCGGCGGAGCTCGTCGGGTAGCGACCCGCCTGTGGAGAACGTCCGTGTGCAGTCGCTGTTGTAGCCGTCGACGTGCGCGCCCCAGTCGACCGTGACCAGGGAGCCCTTCTCGACGATCGCCTCGGTCGGGTGTGCATGCGGCAAGGCGCCGTTCGAGCCCGACGCGACGATCGACGGGAACGAGAGCGCGTGCGCGCCGTGTGCATGCAGCAGCTCGTGCAGGCGCCACGCGAGCTCGAGCTCGCTACGGCCGACCCAGGTCTCCGCGGTCAGCGCTTCGAGCCCGCGGTCGGCGATGCGGGCGGCCTTACGCAGCGTCGCGACCTCCTCCTCGTCCTTGATCGCCCGCACCGAGTCGACGATCCCGCGCGTCGGCACGAGCTTGGCCTTGCCGGCCGTCAGCCGTTCCCACTCGAGATACGGCAGCACATCGGCCTCGAACTGCACGGTGCCCTTCAGCTTCTCGCCGAGGTCGATCGTCAGCGCGCGCTTCGTCATCTCGACGGCGACGCCCGCGACCGACTGCGCCGCTTCCGCGTAGCGAAAGTCGGTGTACAGGGTCGTCTCTCCGCCCGGCTGCACGAGCAGCGCGGCATTCGAGCTGTCGAAGCCGCAGAGGTAGAAGACGTTGGTCAGGTTCGTAACGAGGAGCGGAGAGTCGAGCCGCTCGCCGAGCGCTGCGAGGCGCGTCATTGCACCACCTTTCCCGCGAGATACTCGAGCGCCTCGCGATATCCGTCTGGGCCTTTGCCGAGCACGCGATGGGACGCGACTTCGGCGACGACGCTGAAGCGCCGCCATTCTTCCCGTTGCTCGATGTCGGACAGATGCACTTCGACGAGCGGCACCTCGAGCAACTCGAGCGCGTCCCTGATCGCCCAGCTGTAATGGCTCCACGCGCCGGCGTTCACGATCAGCGCGTCGACGTTGTCGTAGGCGTCGTGGATCCATTCGATGAACTCACCCTCGCTGTTCGTCTGGCGGCAGCGCGCGCTGATGTCGAGCGCGTGCGCCCAGGCGTAGATTCGGCTCTCCAGCTCGTTCAGGCTGACGCCGCCGTACATCTTCGGATCGCGCCGCGCGAGCACGTCGAGGTTCGCGCCGTTCAGGACGAGGACTTGCATCAGGCGATGAGCGTATCCAGCGCGGCCCTGACCTCGGCCGCAGGGCGCGGCTCGACCCGCGGGCCGTCCTCGCCCAGCAGGACGAGGTTGATCGCGTCGTCTGTGCGCTTCTTGTCGCGGAGCAGCGCCTCCCAGGCACGCCGGCGGTCGACGGCGACCGGCTGCGGGTCGAGCTCCCGCTCGACGGTCGACGTGTCGCGGCCGGAGAGGCGAAGGGCAGCGAGCAGCCCGAGCGCCACCGCCTCACCGTGCGGCAGCGCGAACCCGGCCGCAGCCTCGAGCGCGTGGGCGAACGTGTGGCCGAGGTTGAGCCACCTGCGCACGCCGTGGTCATGCGGGTCCCGCAGGCAGAGCGCCGCCTTGTAGGCCGCCGCACCCCGAACGTCCAGCTGCTCGCCCGCGAGCAGCCGGGTCTTGACCAGCTCGGCGAGACCCTGCCGGCGCTCGCGCTCGGGCAGCGTCTCGAGCAGCGCCTCGTCGATCACCACGCGCGCCGGCCAGTGGAACGCGCCCACGAGGTTCTTGCCCTGAGGGATGTCGATCGCAGTCTTGCCGCCGATCGCGGCGTCGACCTGACCGACGAGCGTGGTCGGGACTGCGACCCAGGCGACGCCCCTGAGGTACGTCGCGGCGGCGAAGCCCGCCGTGTCCGTCACGCACCCGCCGCCGAGCGCGACGACCGTTCCGCCGCGGTCGAGTGTCAGCTCCGACCACAGGCGCTCGACAACCGCCCGCTGCTTCGCTTCCTCGCCCGGCGGCAGCTCGTGGGTCGCGACGAGCCGGTCGCCGACCGCCCGCTGCGCGGCCGGCCCATGGATCCCGAGCACGGTCGAGTCGGCGACGAGGGCGACCGGGCCGTCGCCGGGAACGAGGTCCCCGAGCCGTTCGAGCGCGCCGCGCTCGTGCCGGATTCCCGCCGCGGCGAGGATCACGCCGTCGACGTCTCCGCTCGGGACGACCGCGTCCGAGACCTGCCGGTACGTCGGCTGCCGCTCCTCGAAGAGCCTGCGGAACTCGGCCTCGTCGCGGGCCAGCGGCCTGCCGCTCCCCGCGACGCGCCCCCACGCGGTATCGACGTCGACGTCGAGGAGCACGGTGAACGCCTCCTCGAGTGGGTCGCGCGAGTCAGGGAACGTCACCGCGCCGCCGCCGACGTCGATGATCGCCGGCGCCTTCTGACCAACGGCGGCGCCGACGGCATACGCCTCGACCTGACGAAAGCGTGGCTCGCCGTGCTGCTCGAAGATGTGCACGATCGTGTCGCGGTAGCGCGCCTCGATCTCCTTGTCGATGTCGACGACCGGGCGATCGAGCCGCGCCTGCAACGCGCCTGCCATCGTCGTCTTCCCCGCGCCCATGAAGCCGACCAGCGCGACATGCCGGTCGAGCGCGTTCAACGCCATGCCCGCTCCCGGAGCCGGCCGGGCCGGCGCGTCCGCTCCTCGACGGGCTCCGTCGAGCCTACGCCCATGCGATGCGCTCGCAGTAGGAGCGATGCGCGGCAACGAAGTCGCCGACTGCGTCGCCTCCGAACTTCTCCTTCGCAGCGACGGCGAGCTCCCAGGCGACGGCAGCCTCGGCGACGACCGCGAGCGCCTCGACCGCGGCGACGTCGGAGCGCTCGACGAGCGCTGTCGCCTCCTCGCCGGTCGCGAGGTCGACGGAGGCGAGCGGCTTCATGAGCGTCGGCAGCGGCTTCATCGCGGCGCGCACGACGATCTCCTCGCCGTTCGAAACGCCCGCCTCGATCCCGCCGGCGCGGTTGGACGTCCGCCGGCGTGCCGTGTCGATCTCGTCGTGCGCCTCCGAGCCGCGCACCGACGCGAGCGCAAAACCGTCGCCGATCTCGACCCCCTTGACCGCCTGGATCCCCATCACCGCCGCGGCGAGCCGCGCATCCAGCCGGTCCTCCTTCGCCGCGTACGAGCCGAGGCCGGGCGGAACACCCGTCGCGCGCACCTCGACGATCCCGCCGGCGGTGTCGCGCTCGCTCCGCGCGCCGTCGATGCGCGCGCGCAACCCCTCCTCGTCGACGGTCATCCCGCGAACCGCGATCCCGATCTCGGCGAGCAGCGACTTCGCGACCGCGCCCGCTGCCACGTGCACCGCGGTATGGCGCGCCGACGCGCGCTCGAGTGCGTTCCGCACGTCGTCGTGGCCGAACTTCTGCACGCCGGCGAGATCGGCATGCCCGGGGCGTGGCAGCGTGACCGGCTTCGTGCCCTTGCCGGTCGGCTCGCCCTCCGGCGGCCACGGCGACATCCCCCACGTCCAGTTCTTGTGATCGCGGTTCCGGACGACGAGAGCCAGCGGCGTCCCGAGCGTTCGGCCGTGCCGGAGCCCCGCAAGGACATCGACCGTGTCCTGCTCGATCTGCTGCCGCGGCGAGCGGCCGTACCCTGCCTGGCGCCGCGCGAGGTCTCCGTCGATCGCCGCGCGGTCGAGCGTCAGCCCGGCCGGAAGCCCGGCCACGATCGCGACCAGCGCAGGGCCGTGAGACTCACCCGCCGATGACAGTCGGAGCGACACGGACGTAACCCTAGAGTGCCGCGTGATGGCGCTGGCCTTGCAGATCGTTGCGAGCGGGTTCGCGGCCGGCGCCGTCTACGGCCTGGTCGGCGTCGGCCACTCGGTGGTCTTCCGGCTGACGGGCGTCGTGCACTTCGCGTTCGGGGAGCTGATCGCGCTCGGCGTGTTCACGACGCTGCTCGTCGCCGCGGGCTCCGGCCCGGTGTCGCAGACGAGCGTCGGCGGCGGCCGGTTCCTCGTCGCGCTCGTGATCGGCCTGCTTGTGACCGCGGCCGCGAGCGCCGGGTCGTACTTCCTCGCGATCGAGCCGTATCGGGCACGCGACTCCACGATCGGCTGGGTCGCGGCGTCGCTCGCCGTGGCGTTCGCGGTGCGGACGCTGCTCGTCGTCTTCTTCGACCGGCCCGCGTACGTCCTCCCCGATCCGCTGCCGTTCGGTGTGTGGCGGATCGGCGGTGCGACGATCCAGCAGCGTTCGCTCTTCGTCGCAGGTGCGGCGCTCGTGCTCGCGGCGGCCGGTGCGTGGCTCCTCACCCGAACGCGCTTCGGCCGGGCGCTCGAGGCGGTCGCACAGGACTTCGACGCCGCCCGCGTCGTCGGGCTCCCCGTGACACGCCTCGTCGGGGTCGCGTTCGGGCTGGCGGGAGTCTGGGCCGGTCTCGCCGCGATCCTCGCTGCACCGTCGGCCGCGTTCGACGTCGACGCCGCGGCCCGTTACGGGCTCTACGGCCTCCTCGCCGCGGTGATCGTCTGGTTCGAGCCGCGTCGCGCGCTCGTCGTCGGCGTCGTGATCGGGCTCGTCCAGGCGACCGTCACGTCCGCGCACATCGGTAGCGCCCAGCTCGGGCCTGCGTACCGCGATGTGCTTCCGTTCGTGATCGGGCTTGCATTGCTCGCGCTGCGCGCACGACGGGCTCCCGAGGCGGTCGAGTGAGCGTGCTCGCGGCATTCGGCGAGGCGGCGCGCGACGTGAAGCGAGCGTGGCAGCTCCGCGTGTCGCTCGTCTCCGCGGCGTTCGCCGTCGCGGCGTTCGCTCCGTTCGTCTTCGGCGACTCGCGGCTCGCCGATCTCGCCGGCGGCCTCTATCTCGCGATTGCGGCCACCGGCCTCGCGTTTGCGGTCGGCGTGGGCGGCCTGCCGTCGCTGGCGCAAGGCGCGTTCGTCGCGGCAGGCGCGGTCGTGTCGGCGCGACTGCTCCAGGTCGGCGCGCCGACGGTCGTCGCCGCTCCGCTCGGCGCAGCCGCCGGTGCCGCGTCCGCTTCAGTCGTCGCCCTCCTCTTCGTGCAGCTGCCGCGGGCGGGCATCGCGGCCGCGACGTGGATCGTGGCGTGGCTCGTCGCGACGGCGCTCGACTCGATCGGCTGGTTCTTCGGCGGAACCGAAGGGCTCGTCGTGACCGCGGGGCCGTCGCCGGCCGGGCACTACGAGCTCGCGCTCGCGGTGACGGCGCTGGCCGGCGTCGGCTTCTCTGCGCTGGCGCGCTCGCCGCTCGGCCTCGGTCTCGCGGCGGCGCGGGACCGCGAGGCCGCAGCGGCGGGCTGCGGCATCCCAGTGCGGCGTCTTCGCGTGACCGCGTTCGCGGTGTCGGGCGCAGCCGCGGGGCTGGCCGGAGCACTCGGCGTCGAGCTCGCCGGGATCGGCGACCCCTCCCAATACGGGCCGTACCTCTCGTTCAAGCTGTTCGTCGTCGTCCTGGTCGGCGGCGCCGTCGCGCCGCTCGGCGCGACCGCCGGCGTGATCGTCCTGGGCGTCCTCTCGATCGCCGCCGGGGCGATCGGATCGGTCGAGAACGTCGCACACGCGCGGTCGCACGCGCTCCTCGCCGCGATCATGCTGCTCGGCGTCGTCTCGCTCGGCTGGGACGGCCTCCTGCGACCGGTGCGGCGGCGGTTTCGCACCGACGGCGCCCCTCCGGTCGACGGCGCGAAGCGGCGCGGGCTTACCGCCCGCAACCTGATCAAGCGTTACGGCGTCGTTGCAGCCGCCGACGACGTGTCGCTGGCGCTCGAGCCCGGATCGGTGACGGCGCTGGTCGGCCCGAACGGTTCAGGCAAGACGACGGTGCTCCGACTACTCGCCGGGGCGGTGCGCCCGGACGCGGGCGAGATCGAGCACGACGGGGTCGCGCGGACGCTGCAGGCAACCGCCGTGTTCCCGACGCTGACCGCGGTCGAGCACCTGCTCGCAGCGGCGGGCTCGCGCCGCCGGTACGGCGGGTTTGCCCGATCCCTCTTCGCGACCCCGAAGGCCCGCGCCGAGGAACGCGGGCTGGCAGCCCGTGCACACGCGAGCCTCGAGCGGGCGGGGATCCCACCGCACACGCCTGCGTCCGATCTGCCGCTCGGCGCGCAGCGGCTGCTGATGGTGCTGACGGCCGCCGCGTCGGGCGCCACGACGCTGCTGGTCGACGAGCCCTCGGCCGGTGCCTCGCCGGCGGACGCCGAGCGGATCGTCGACACGCTCGCAGACCTGCGGGACGACGGCCGGGCCATCCTCGTGGTCGAGCACAACCTCGGCGTCGTCGAACGCATCGCCGATCGTATGATCGAGTTGGACGGCGGCCGCATCCTGGAGACTTCCTGACCGTGCGTCGCCTCGCCCTGCTCACGCTCGTCATCCCGCTGCTCAGCGCCTGCGGGGGCGGGCACGACGCGACCGCGACCAAGCGGCTCCTGGTCGTCGTCAATGCGCCGTTCTCGAGCACGCCGTACCTCGGCCGGGCAATCGAGAACGGGACGCGGCTCGCCGCCTCCCAGGTGAACACGACCGGCGTCCGCGTCGGTGACGAGCACTACTCGCTGACGGTCCGCACGATGGACACCGGTCTCTCCCCCGCGCGCGCGGTCGCGAACGTCCGCCGCGCCGTCTCCGACGGGGCGATCGCGATCGTCGACGAGGGAACGGGCGTCGACGCGTCGTGGCGGCTCGCCGCGCGCCGCGGCGTCCCGATCTGCATCGTCTTCGCGGGCGGGCAGTCGCTCGTCGACGCCGGGACGCGCCCCGACGTCTTCCGGATCGCGCCGACCGACCACGGAATCGCGTTCCGGCTCGCCGAGTACCTCGTCCCGAAGCACCTGAAGGTCGCCCTCCTGCACGACGACTCCGACTACGGCACGGCAGGCGCGAAGGAACTGAGGCGCGCGTTCGCCCGCGACCCCACGTCGGTCGCGATCGACGAGACGCTTCCCGCCGACGCACTCGACCTGTCGCCTCAGGTCCTGCGGGCGCGCCGCGCGCACGCGACGGCGCTGCTCGTCTGGGGTCGCCCGGCGACGATCGCGTCGGCGATCACGGCGGCGCGCTCGGCCGGTTGGAACGTCCCGTTCTACGCGCCGCCCACCGGCGCCGACCCGTTCGTGCGCCAGCAGCTGGCCGACCACCCGACCTGGGTCGACGGCCTCACGTTCGCCGCGGGTCGACTGACCGCTGAGGTCGGCGCCGGACCGTTCACCGGATTCACGGCGCGCTACGTCGCGGCCTACGGCGTCGATCGCGTCGGCGTGCACACGTCGGGGGGTTCCGACGTGACTGAGCCACCCGAGACCCCGATGTACGCCTACGACTTCGTGAACCTGCTGGCCTCGGCGCTGACGAAGGCCGGCTCGACCGATCCGGCCAAGGTGACGAAGGCACTCGAGGAAGTGACCGTCGAGGGTGCGAACGGCGACGAGCGGGCATTCAACCACTCGAGCCACGAAGGCGTCGTCGACGACGACGTGTACTTCGCGCGATTCCACGACATGACGTACGCACCCGTGAAGGACGACCCGCTCTCCGCAACGCTCCCGACGATCCTTCAGACGACGCAGTGACTCGCCTCGCCGTCGTGGTCGTCGCGGCCCTCGCGTGCGCCGGCGCGGCGTACGGCGCTCAGCGCATCGCTCTACCGTCGCCGATCGCCCCGCTCTCGGCACAGCCGCCGCTCGCGGGCGGCGCCAGTAGCTCGGCGGAGAACGTCGCGCATTCCATCACCGCCTCGACGAACGTGGCGGTTGCGATCGACGAGGCCGGCGCACCGTTCGCGGTGACCGCCACGCAGCGCCTCGACGTACGCGGGCTCGGCGACTACTTCTTCACGATCGGCGCTCCGGTGCTCGCCGTGAGAGCACCGGCGGGCTCCGCGTCGGCGCCCGGCATGCGAACCGACTCGATCGTCTGGGCCGGCTTCAACCCGGGCGAACGGCTGCTGGTCGCCCGCGCGACGCTCGAGCCCGCGAAGGCGGCCGTGGCACTCCCGATCCGGATCGACGTGAGCGGTGACACGATCACGCTCGAGAACGCAACGGGAATCTCGGTCGGCTCGTTCAGTGCCGACGCGCCGCGCGCGCCGCTTCTCGCGTATCTGGCGCGGCTCCGCGCCGAAGTTGGACACGGCCGGGCACCGCTGCAGACCAGCATCCCGCTGGCATCGACGCCCGCGAACGAGCGAGTCACGGTGACAGCACCGCTTCATGTCACCGGCGCCATCGGCCCGCAGCGCATCGACGTGATGCTGACCGGCCGCGCACGGATCCACGGCCACGGTCGGGTCGACCTCCGCGTGGAGCCGATCGAGCACGTCGACGAGGCCACCGCGGCGAGCGGCCGCGCGCTGTTGCGCGAGGCGATCCGGGCGACGCTCACGCTCGCGCGCGCGAATCAGTACGACGAGTTCCTCGGGAATCCCGATCCGGCGGGCGCGAGCCGCACCGTGTACACCTACCGGACCGCGAGCCCGCCGCATGCCGCCCCGATCGCCGCCGTCGGCAACCACCGGCGGACGTGGGTCGAGACGGCGCTCGCCGTCGTTGCGCTCGCGACCGCCCTCGCGGCCGGCGCGGCACTCTGGGCTAGGTCCTGACGGCGGCGCGCATCGCGTCGACGGGCGGCTCGATGCCCGTCCAGAGCCGGAAGCTCGCGGCGCCCTGCCGGACGAGCGCTTCCCTGCCGTCGACGACCACGCATCCGGCGGCCCGCGCGGCTGCGACGAGCACTGTCTCGTCGGGCCCGTAGGCGAGGTCGACGACGGTCTGCCCGGCAGCCGGCCGCACGAGCAGCTCGTCGCGGACCGGTGTCGCGTTCACGATCAAGTCGCAGCCGGTTGCGTCCGGCGGCCAGTCGCCGCTCCGCGTGAACACGCGCACGTCGGCCGGCAGGCTCGGCGCAAGTGCCTTCGCAGCACCGCCGCCGCCGATCACGCACGCCCGCGTGGCGTCGATGCCGGCGAGGATCTCCTTGTCGGTGTTGAAGCCGACGACGCGGCCGTCGCGGAACACGAGCGTGTTCACCGCGTCACCCTCCGCCTCGTCGCAGGCTGACACGACCTCCTCCTTGTACGGGATCGTCACGTTCGCCCCGATGTAGCCGCCGGCCCGGAGCACGGCCACCGCCTCCAGAACATCGTCGACGTCGAACGCCTCGTATTGCCAATCGAGCCCACACGCGTCGAACGCCGCGTTCTGCATCCGCGGAGAAAGCGACTGCGCAACCGGATGTCCCAGGAGCGCGACTAGCACCCGTATCCGTGTGCGCAGAGGTACTGCTGGAACGCGGTCGCGCTCGCCGTGAAGAAGTGATGGCGCTTGTCCGGCTTCGCCACGAAGTAGAGGTAGTCGACCTTCGCCGGATGCGCCGCCGCGCGGATCGAGGCGAGACCCGGATTGTTGATCGGTGTCGGCGGCAGCCCGGCATGCAGCCGAAGGTTGTACGGCGTCGAGTTCCGGAGCTGCGACTCGTGGATCGACTCGGTGCCCGGGATGTCCAGCGCATAGCGAAGCGCGGCGTCGATCCCGAGCGGCATGCGCAGGTGGAGCCGGTTGTAGATGACGGCCGCGATCGTCGCCCGTTCGCTCTCGACGACCGCCTCGCCCTGGATCAGCGACGCGATCGTCAAGACGTCGTACGGCGTGAGGTTCTTCGAGCGGGCATACGACATGTTCACCGACTTCCAGTTCGCGCAGAACGCCCTCACCTGTTGCGCGACGAGCTGCTTCGACGTTGTCAGCGCGTCGAATGGGTACGTCGCCGGAAAGAGGAACCCCTCGGCCTTCGGCTGCTTGTGCGGCGCGAAGCAGGGAATCACGAGCGACTTCGTCGCAGCCAGGTAGGGGGCGCGCGCGAGGACGACCGGTTTCCCGTGACGCTTCCGCTGAGCGATCTTCGCGACCGCCTGAACACGGTCGGCCATCGTGCCGCGTGTGAAGCCCTCGGGGAACACGACCCGGAAGGGAAGCCTCCGGACCGGCGCCGGGGCGGTCGTGGTCGGCGGCGCCGCCTTGCGCGTATGTGGCAGCGCCACAGCGACGGCGACCACCGCCGCACCGACGGCGAGCACGACGAGCGCGAGCGCCGCGAGGCGGCGCCGCCGGATCTGTGCCGGCGTCACGCGCGGCCGCTCTGCCATCGCTCCAGGTAACCCGAGAGGAGGACCGCCGCGGCGCGGGCGTCGTCGCCGCCCGCGAGCACGGAGGTGAACCGCTCATCGAAGGTCTCGACGGGGGCGCCGATCGCATCGCGCAGCCGTTCGACGAACGCGTCGGTCTCGCGCGCCTGCTCGCCGTGCCCGCCGCTCAGCGTCAGCGGCATCCCGACCACCACCAGTTCAGGCTCCTCCGTCCCGATCACGGCGAGCAGCTTGGCAAACCCGGCTTCCGTGGCAACACGTTCAACCGTCGTCACCGGGCGCGCGACGGTACCGGTCGGGTCGGAGACCGCGACTCCCGTGCGCGCGGAGCCGTAGTCGAGCGCGAGGACTTTCACGTGATGGCGGCGGCGAGCTTGTCGCGGCCCGCCTCGAGCGCGGCGCGCACCGCACCGACGTTCTTGCCCCCCGCCTCCGCCAGCGTCGGCCGCCCACCACCGCCGCCGCCGATGATCGGCCCGAGCTCGCGCACGATCTGCACGGCGTCGATGCCGGCCAGCGCGTTGTCGAGATTCACGACGAGCGCGACCTTGCCGTCGTCGACGGACGCGAGCACGACGGCCGATGCGTCTTCGCGCTGCCGCACCTGGTCGGAGAAGTCGCGCAGCGCGCTGCCGCGCACGCCCTTCACCTCGGCGACGAACACGTCGCCCTGGCGGTCCTGCCACACGATGTCCGGGCCTGCCGCCTCTGCCTTCGGCTTCTTCGCGGCGCGGCGCAGCTGCTCCACCTCGGCTTGGATTGCGCTCAGCTCGCGGCTCCGGCCCTCGAGGACGCTCCAGGCTTCGCCGGCGGTGACCGCCTCGATCCTGCGCGTGCCCGAGCCGACCGCCCGCTCGCTGAGGAGCACGAACGGGCCGATCTCCGCGGTCGAGCGGACGTGGGTGCCGCCGCAGAGCTCGCGCGAGTAGTCGCCGATCTCGACGACGCGCACCTCGTCTCCGTACTTCTCGCCGAACAGCATCATCGCGCCGAGCTTGCGCGCCTCTTCGATCGGCGTCACGTACGTGCGCACCGGAATCGCCTCGAAGATCTTCTCGTTCACGATCCGCTCGACGCGGTCGCGCTCTGCTACCGAGAGGCCGCTCGGATGCGTGAAATCGAACCGCAGCTTGTCGGGCCGCACGGCAGAGCCCGCCTGCTTCACGTGGTCGCCCAGCACGTCGCGCAGCGCCTGGTGCAGCAGGTGCGTCGCGGTGTGGTTCGTCATCGTTGGGAACCGCTGCGACCAGGTCACGACGGCGCGTACGCGGTCGCCGGTCGCAAAGCCGGTTCCTTCGAAGACGAGCGCCTGGTCGTCGCCGATCTTGTATGCCGCCCGCAGCACGGCGACCGCGCCGCTCTCCTCGTGCACGAGCTCGCCGCTGTCCGTGATCTGACCGCCGCTCTCGGCGTAGAACGGGGACTCGCGGAGCTTGCAGAGGAACGTCCCGTCCCCCAGGTCCTCGACTGCTCCTGCCTGGGTCAGCACGTCGAGCTTCGAGTAGCCGACGAACTCCGACTCGAATCCGGTGCCGCCGGCGAAAGCTGCTGCGCGCTGCAGCTCGCTCTTGTCGCCGCCCGCCCGCGAGACGACTCGGTGCTCTTCCATCAGTGCGCGGAACCCGTCGAGGTCGACGGGCTGGCCGCGCTCTTCGGCCAGCTCCTGCGTCAGCTCGATCGGGAACCCGTACGTGGCCGCGAGCGTGAAGGCATCCTCCGCGTCGATCGCCGGCCGCCCGGCGAGGTCGTCGAACACGCGCTGCCCGCGCACGAGCGTCTCGGAGAACCGCTCTTCCTCGGCGCGCCATATGCGCTCGATCTCGTCGGCGTGCTCTGCCAACTGCGGGTACGCCTCGCCCATCTGGTCGACGACGACACCCGACAGCCGGTGCGAGTCGTGCAGGCCGATGCGGTTCGCCTGGTGGATCGCGCGGCGCAGCAGGCGCCGACAGATGTACCCGCGGCCTTCGTTCGCCGGCTCGATCCCCTCGGCGATCAGGAAGCTCGCGGCGCGGCCGTGGTCGGCAAGCACGCGGTGGGCGCGCAGCGAGAGGTCGCTGTCGCGGTACGCCACGCCGGACTCCGTCTCGATCCAGTCCATGATCTGCCGGAACCCGTCCGTGTCGAACACCGAGCTGACGTCCTGCAGCACGCACGCGGTGCGCTCGAGCCCGTTGCCGGTGTCGACGTTCGGAGTCGGCAAGTCGGCGAGCACGTTGCCGGGCTGCAGGTCGTAGGCCATGAAGACGAGGTTGTAGATCTCCATGATCCGGTCGCAGTGCCCCGGCCCGCAGTTCGGGTCGCCGCAGTCGTATTTGGTGCCGCGGTCGTAGAAGATCTCCGAGCACTGGCCGCACGGGCCGGTCTCGCCCGACTGCCAGAAGTTGTCCTTGCCGAGCCTGACGATGCGCTCGGGCGGGATCCCCTTGCGCAGCCACGCGGCGATCGCGACCTCGTCCTCGCCGAGGCTGAGCGCCGGGTCGCCCTCGTGCACGGTCGCCCAGAGCCGCTCCGGCTCGAGGCCGAGCACCTCGGTGACCCATTCCCAGGCGAAGTCGACCGCTTCGTCCTTGTAGTAGTCGCCGAACGAGAAGTTACCCATCATCTCGAAGAAGGAGCAGTGCCTCTCGGTGCGGCCCACTTCTTCGAGGTCGGTGTCCTTGCCGCCCGCGCGGAGACACTGCTGGATGCTCACGACGCGCGGTGACGGCGGCTCCTTCGTGCGCAGGAAGTACGGCTTGAACTGCTGCATCCCGGCGCTGATGAAGAGCGTCGAACGATCTTCGGGCGGCGGGATCAGCGAGTGCCCGGGCACCCGCAGGTGCCCGCGCTCCTCGTAGAAGCGCTGGAACGCTTCGCGCAACTCCGCCGTCGTCATGGTGGAAGGTTACGCAGCGCGGTCGGGGTCGAGCTCATCCGCGGCGATCTCGGCGCGGATCTTCTCCAGCGAGCGGCGGATGAGACGCGAGACGTGCATCTGCGAGATTCCGACCTGCTGCGCGATCTGCGACTGCGTCAGCCCCTCGAAGAACCGCAGGTGGAGGATCTGCCGCTCGCGCGGATCGAGCACCTTGAACCCGGGCGCGAGCACCGCGCGGTCCTCCGAGACCTCGTACTGATGCTCCACCTCGCCGAGCGACTCGAGCGGGTCGAGCTCCTCGCCGTCCTCGGTGCCCCCGCCGGACGAGAGCGAGAGCGACGAATACGCGCGGCCCGACTCGAGCGCCTCGAGGACGTCTTCCTCGTCGACGCCCGCGGCCTTCGCGAGCTCCGGGATCGTCGGCGAGCGGCTGAGCTGCACCGTCAGCTGCTCGATGAGCTTGGAGAGCCGGACGTTCAGCTCCTGGAGGCCGCGCGGCACGCGCACCGCCCAGCCGCGGTCTCGGAAGTGCCGCTTGATCTCGCCGATGATGTTCGGCGTCGCGTAGGTCGTCAGCTCGACGCCGCGGTTGATGTCGAACCGGTCGATCGCCTTGATGAGGCCGATCGACCCGATCTGCACGAGGTCGTCGAGCTGCTCGCCGCGATAGCTGTACCGCCGCGCGAGCGAGCGCACGAGCGACATGTACTGCTCGATCAGCTGCTCGCGCGCCTGGAGGTCGCCGTGCTCGTGATACCGGCGCAGAAGAACCTTGTCGTTCTCAGCCACGGCTCGTGACCTGCTTCGTCAGGCGGACAAACGCACCGTCGACGTGAATGTCGTCGACCGTCGATTCGAGCACGCGGCGCAAGCCGAGCTCGCCGTCGTCACCCTCGTGCTCGATCTCGTCGAGGACGTCGGCGGTGAGCGGTCCTACGATCGTCTCGAGCTCGCCGTCGCGCGGCGTCATCCTCACGGTGATGTCGCCGGCGTCCGGATCGGTCCGGCCGAGGATGGCGTCGAGGGCGAGCTCGAGGTCCTCGAGGTTCTCGATCGTCAGGTTGAGGCGGACCGCGAGTCCGCCGAGCACGAGGTGCGCGACGCGGTGGAACTCGGGCTCGCGCGGCAGCGTGAGCGTGATCTCGTCAGTCACGAGTCGTCGTGGTCGCTTTGAGTTCCTCTTCGAGATCGCGCTCGCGCCGCGCCGACGCCTCTTTCGCGTCGGCCATCGAGGCCGAGAACCCGCGCCGTGCCCGCAGGGACGCCCAGCCGTGCGAGACCCCGGCCGAGAAACCGGCGAGCTTCTGCACCGGCCGCTTCACCGCGAAGCTGACCGAGCGCACGGCCTCGTCGACCGCCCCGACGGCGTCGACGGCGCTGTCCGTCGCGGTATCGAGCTTGTCGAGCTGCGCGTTCACCCGGTCGACCGATCCCCCAACCTTGTTGATAACGGGCAGA
>Ga0207657_10002870_pt1 | contig 18525 bp, 21 predicted proteins | sample KBSC33metaG_FD_184316 | JGI IMG/M metagenome (GOLD analysis project Ga0207657, IMG submission 184316) | Corn rhizosphere microbial communities from Kellogg Biological Station, Michigan, USA - KBS C3-3 metaG (SPAdes) (version 2) | ecosystem: Host-associated > Plants > Roots > Rhizosphere > Soil ... | reverse complement strand
CGTCGTGGGTGCGGCGCTCCGCGCGCTCGACACGCTCGGCGCGGGGCCTGACGCACACGCCCGGCTGCGCAGTGCGCTCAGCGCCGACGAGCGCCTCGCGGAGGCTGTTCATGGCTGACGTTCGGTTCGACCACGCTTCGCGCATCTACCCGGGAACGGATGCTCCGGCCGTCGACGCGCTGGAGCTCCACGTCGCGGACGGCGAATTCATGGTGCTGGTCGGGCCGTCCGGCTCGGGCAAGACGACCGCGCTGCGGATGCTCGCGGGCCTCGAGGAGGTCGACGCGGGCGCGGTCTTCATCGGTGACCGGGACGTGACGGACGTCCCGCCGAAGGACCGCGACATCTCGATGGTCTTCCAGAACTATGCGCTCTATCCGTACCTGACGGTCGAGGCGAACATCGGCTTCCCGCTGCGGATCGCGGGCGTGAAGAAGGAGGCCCGCGCGGCGCGTGTGCGCGAGGTTGCGACGCTGCTCGGGCTGAGCGAGTACCTGCACCGCAAGCCGGGGCAGCTCTCCGGCGGCCAGCGGCAGCGGGTGGCGATGGGCCGCGCGATCGTGCGCGTGCCGAAGGTCTTCCTGATGGACGAGCCGCTCTCGAACCTCGACGCGAAGCTCCGCGTCCAGATGCGCGCCGACATCGCGGCTCTCCAGTCGAACTTCGGGATCACGACGGTCTACGTCACGCACGACCAGTCCGAGGCGATGACGCTCGGGCATCGCGTCGCGGTGCTGCGCGACGGCCGGTTGCAGCAGTGCGATGCGCCGCGCGTGCTCTACGAGCGGCCGGCCAACACGTTCGTCGCGGGCTTCATCGGCTCGCCGGCGATGAACCTCTTCACGGTTCCCCTCGGCGCGAACGGCGCCGTGTCCCTCGGCGGCGTCGTGCTCGCGCTCCCGGAGGCGGTGCGCGCGGCGGCTTCCGCCGGCGGCTGGGACGCCCTCGTGGTCGGCCTCCGGCCGGAGTCGCTCGAGCTCGCGCCCGACGGGATCCAGGCCGAGGTGCAGGTCGTCGAGGAGGTCGGCGCCGACGCGTTCGTCTTCTGCACCGCAACGGTCGGCGGCGAGGAAACGAAACTCGTCGCCCGCGCAGCCGCGAAGCAAGCCCCCGAACGAGGCGCCCGCGTCTCACTCCGCCCAGTCCCCGGCGAAGCGCACCTCTTCGAGCCAAACAGCGGCTCCCGCCTGCCCTGAGCCCACGTGCACCGCGCCGCCATGCCTGGCGGAGCCACGTCCGGGGCCAGGCCCGGATACGAAAGTGTCACGAATTCGTCACGACTTCGTCACGGAATGAGCGGAGGCCGCGCAAGCCGGCGCGATTCGCTCGCGCCCGTGACACTTCCGTGACGAAGTCGTGACGGTTCCGTGACAGGGCCTGGCCCCGGACGTGGATCGCCAGGACCTGGGCTCCGTGGGCATGGCCGAGATGCCTGCGCGGGGCTCGGGTCAGTCGTTGTCGTGGTCGCGCTCGCAGAAGTCGGGACAGGTGCACTCGGCGGACTCTGCGGTGCAGGGGGCGTTCGCCGGGGACGTGGCCGACCGCGAGGCGAGCTCGATCTGGGGTGTGAGCTCGATCTCCATTTTCGGATCCTAGATTAACCACTGGGGCGGATGTCAAGCCGTAATTGCCCTATCTCGGATCCATACCTGCGTGGAACGTGTGAGGCAGAGCCCCCTTTTGGGGGGCTGACGGAGCCCTGGGTCCCTGCTCCAATGGGGCCATCCCACCGACAGGGCGCCGCTCGCTGAGCGGGCCACTCGTGTCGCCGGGACCCCCTCATGAGCCGCATCCGTCTCCTACTCTCGTTCCTTTGCGTCGCGTTCGCAGTCGCGGTCGCGCTCATGAAGCCGCTACCGAGCCGCGCCGGCAACGGCGTCGCGCCGGGGATGCCGCCACCCACGAACGCGGAGCCGACCGGCGCGCAGCCGACCGTCAAGCCGAAGCGCCGCACGACGCAGCTCCACCTTCCCTTCGGCAAGCGCGTGGTCGACTTCGCGAAGCACTTCGTCGGCACGCGCTACGTCTACGGCGGCAGCAGCCCGCGCTCGGGCTTCGACTGCTCCGGCCTGGTGCGCTACGTCTACGGCCACTTCGGGATCTCGCTGCCCCACTCGAGCTACGGCCAGTTCGACCTCGGCCGCCGCGTCGGGCGCTGGGCGCTCCGCCCCGGCGATCTCGTCTTCTTCGACGGTCTCGGCCACGTGGGCATGTACGTCGGCAACGGCCGCTTCATCCACGCGCCGCACACCGGCACGCGCGTGCGCATCGAGACGCTCGCCGGCTGGTACGGCGCGCGCTTCGTCGGCGGCCGCCGCCTCCGCTCGGCCTAACCCCCGCTCCTAGACTTGAGGCGTGGCGACGATCGTCGCGCCCGCCGGTCTGACGCAGGCAGAGGCCGAGCGCAAGCTCGCGTCTCGGCCCGTCGCGCAGCCGACGTCGAGCCGCTCGTACAAGAGCATCGTCGTCGCGAACACGTTCACGGTCTTCAACCTGATCCTCCTCGTCGCCGGCGTCGTGACGCTCGCGTTCGGCGAGTGGCAGGACGCGCTCTTCCTCGCTCTCCTCGTCGCGAACGCCGGCATCGGCATCGCCCAGGAGGTGCGCGCGAAACGGACGCTCGACCGCCTCGCCGCGCTCGTCGCGCCCACGGCTGCGGTCATCCGCGACGGCCGGCCGCGGAACGTCGCCGTCGAGAAGGTCGTCGAGGGGGACATCGTCGTGCTCGAGCCGGGCGACCAGGTCGTCGCCGACGGGACGTTGCAGCGCAGCGACGGCCTCGCGCTCGACGAGTCGATCCTGACGGGCGAAGTGGCCGCGGTCTCGCGCGCCGAAGGCGAGGAGGTGCGCTCGGGCTCGTTCGCAGTCGAGGGCGGCGGCGCGTACGTCGTGACCGCGGTCGGAGACGAGAGCTACGCAGCTCGCGTCGCGGGCCAGGCGCGCGAGTTCCGCCACCCGCGGTCGCCGCTCGAGCGCTCCATCAACCTGCTGCTGCTGATCCTGGTGGCGGTGCTGATCCCGCTCGGCGTCGCGCTCGTGTGGGCGCTCTACCGCCGCCACACCGCGGTGCACGACGCGGTGCCGACGACGGTCGCGGCCGTCGTCACGCTCGTCCCTGAAGGCCTCATCCTGCTCACGAGCCTGACGTACGCGGTCGCGGCGATACGCATGGGCCGCCGCGGCGCGCTGACGCAGCAGCTGAACGCAATCGAGTCGCTCGCCTCGGTCGACACGATCTGCATCGACAAGACCGGCACGCTCACGGACGCGCACATGCAGGTCGAGTCGATCCTCCCCGCCGACGGCGTCGACGAGGGCGAGCTTGCGCATGCGCTGGGACGATTCGCCGAGAGCTCGCCGACCCGCAACGCGACGCTCGCCGCAATCGCGGACTTCAGCACCGCCGTCGCAGAGGAGCCGCGTTCAGCCGTGCCGTTCTCGTCGCGCCGGCGGTGGAGCGCCGTGCAGCTCGGCGAGACGACGTACGTGCTCGGCGCACCGGAGCTCTTTCCACTCGGCGGCCAGCAGGCGGTCGCCGACGAGGAAGCGCGATCGGGCCGGCGCGTCGTCGCGTTCGCCACCGCCCGCGGCAGCGTCGACGAGGACGCGTTGCCCGCGATCGGGCAGCTCCTCGGCATCGTCATCCTCAGCGAGCGGCTACGGAGCGACGCGCGCGAGACCGTCGCGTTCCTGCGCGCCCAGGGCGTGCGGATCGCCGTCCTCTCGGGCGACCGCCCCGAGACGGTCGCCTCCGTCGCCGCGGACGCGGGCATCGACATCGGCGAGCCGGTGGACGGCAGCAACCTGCCGGCGGACGCGGCATCGCTGCGACGGCTCGTCGACGAGCACGGAGTCATCGGCCGCATCGCGCCGGAGGGCAAGAAGCGCGTCGTCGAGGCGCTCACCGCCGACGGACGCTACGTCGCGATGATCGGCGACGGCGTCAACGACGTGCCCGCGCTCAAAGCGGCGCGCCTCGCCATCGCACAGGGCACCGGCTCGCAGATGGCGCGCGCCGTTGCAGATCTCGTGCTCGTTCGCGGCGACTTCGCGAGCGTGCCGCCACTCGTCGCCGAGGGCCGGAAGGTCCTCCGCAACCTGCAGCGCGTCGCGAAGCTCTTCGTCGCGAAGTCGGCGTTCGCGACGTTCCTCGTGCTCTCGATCGGGCTGACGCCGCAGGCGTACCCGCTCTTGCCGCGGCATCTGACGCTCGCCGCCGGCTTGACGATCGGCATTCCCGCCTTCTTCCTCGCGCTCGGCCCGAGCGAGGGCAAGTTCCGCAACGAGCGCTTCCTGTTCGACGTCGCACGCTTCGCTGTCCCCGCGGGAACCGCCGCCGGTCTCGGCGTCCTCGCGAGCTTCGTCTTCGCGCGCAACGTCGCGCGGCTCCCGCTGAGCGAGTCGCGCACGATCGCGACGAGCGTGATCGTGATCGTCGGCCTCTACCTCGTCCTCGCGCTCGAGGGTACGAACCGCCGGCGAACGATCGCGGTCGGCACCCTCTCCGGGGCGATGCTCGCGCTCTACTCGCTCGTGCTGATCGCGGCGCCCGCGCGGCACTTCTTCGCACTGAACGTGCCGGGCATCGGCGGCATCTTCGTCATCTTCATGGGCGCCGCACTCGCGATCGTCGGCCTCTGGCTCACCGACGACCGGTTCGTGCCGGGCGTCGTTCGCGATAGGCCTTCGTCTTGACGCGGTTGCCGCACACCGCCATCTGACACCACACGGCCGAGCGGTTGCGCGAGCGGTCGTAGAAGAGCCAGCCGCAGACCTCGCGGCGGCACGCCTTCAAGCGCGACCATGTGCCGTCGGCCATCGCGGTGTGCACGATGCCGACGAGATCGGCGAGCGCACCGTCGACGCTGTGCCCCGCCGGCTCGAGCCTCGACGTCCCCGCGTCGAAGCGAATGACAAGCCTCCCGCGCGCGGCGGCTTCCTCGAGCACATCGGCCGCACGCGGATCCGCTACACCGCCGTTGTTCTCGAGCGCAAGGCTGCGCAGCGCCTCGCGCACCTCGAGCGCCCTGCGCAGGTCGGCTGCGCCGATCCGAACGCTTCGCTCGAGCCCGAGCACCTCGCGCAGCCGCTCCGGCGAGAACAGCATCTCGCGCCCGTGCTCGTGGTCGACCGTGTTCACGAGCCGCTCGACGAGCGCGAGCCGGCCCGGCGCGGGCTCCGCGTCTGCGAGGTAGTCGATCGAGTCGACCGGCTCCATCGGAGCGACACTACCAACCGGCAGACGGTGGTGATGTCTACTTGAGCTTGTCGGCCATCGCCGTCAAGAGCTTCCACGCGATCGTGGAGTTGCTCTCGACGAGCGGCCGGAAGTCCCAGGGCGTCATGCCCCAGCAGACCATGTCGGTCTTCGCGGTGATCGTGGCGGTGCGGTCGGAGCCCGTGAGCAGCGCGATCTCGCCGAAGTAGTCGCCGGCCTTGATCGAGCCGCGCGCCTGGCCGTCGACCGAGACGTCGGCCTCGCCGCTCTCGACGACGAAGAATCCCGCGCCGCCGGCGCCTTCCTCGGTGACCGTGTCCCCCGCCCCGAACTTCCGTTCGCGCATCGTGGAGGCGATCTGCTCGAGCTCGCGGTCGTCCAGCCCCGCGAAGAGAGGCACGTTTTTCAGGATGTCCGAGGAGGCCCGGGCCACTGCGGAGTTATACACCGAATGTCGACCGGGAGAAATCAGCCAGGATAGGACTGTGAAGCTCACGGTGATCGGCTGCTCCCCGGCCTGGCCCAACGCCGGCGGCGCCCAGTCGGGCTATCTCGTCGAGGGCGAGGGGCGCCTCCTGCTCGACTGCGGGCCCGGCGTGCTCGCGCGCCTGCGCCGCCTCGACGGCGGCTGGCCGCGCGTCGACGCGGTCGCGATCACGCACTTCCACCTGGACCACTGGGGCGACCTCGTGCCGTGGATCTTCGGCGCGAGCTTCGGCCCGGGCCGCGAGATCCCGAAGCCCGAGCTCTGGCTGCCGCCCGACGGGCGCGCACGGCTGATCGCCTACGGCGGCGAGATGAGCTTCGAGGACCAGATCGACGGCGTCTTCACCGTGCGCGAGTACGAGGACGGAGCGCCGTTCCAGGCCGCCGGCTTCGACGTAACGCCGCTGCGGCTCGACCACTACTCGGAGAAGACCTTCGGACTGCGCGTGTCGAACCACCGCAGCACGCTTGCGTACTCGGGTGACACGGGGCCGAGCCCGAATCTCGCGGAGCTTGCACGCGACGCCGACCTCTTTCTCTGCGAGGCGACCCTGCGCGAGCCGGAGCCTGCAGAGCGCGGGCACCTGAGCGAGGACGAAGCAGTGTCGGCGTTCGACGCATCGGGCGCGCGACGCCTGGTCGTCATCCACCGGCCGGACGAGCTCTCGCTCGACCCGTCGGTCGAGCGCGCGCAGGACGGCGACGTCCTCGAGTTCTAGAACGCGCTGAAGGCCCGCTCGCCGAGCAGGCGATGGCCCTCGACCGACGGATGCTCGCCGTCGTCGGTCAGATCGTCGCGCATGCGGTGCGGACGACTCGGATCGGCGAGCGTGTCGTGGAACGGGAAGAGCGGCACCTCCACGCGCTCCGCGAGCGCGCGCAGCCCCGCGTTCAGCGCGTCGATGTCCTTCGCCGCGCGGCTGTCGCCGTTCGACCACGGCAGCACGTCGACGAGCGCGACGCGCAGGCCGAGCCCGCGCGCGCGCCAGACCATGCCGGTGAGGTTCTTCAGCGCCTCCTCGACGGGCCGCGACTGCACGATGTCGTTGATCCCGCCCTGGATGACGATCGCCTCGGCGCCGGCGACGGCCGCCTCGAGACGCTCGGCGATCTGGTCGGTGCGCTCCCCGTAGACGCCGTGGTTCCTGAGGTCGAGGTTCGCGTCGGCTCGCATCGCCCACCATTCCCACTGGCTGCGCTCGTCCGGGTTCTCGATGCGTGCGCGCACCGCTTCGTCGGGGTCCCAGAGCGGCGAGCCGGCGGTGATCGAGTCACCGAGGCAGCCGATGATCACCGGCTCGCTCCTAGCCGCGGGGGACGAGATCGACGTGGAGGTCGCAGTCGAGCGCCTCGGCGATCCGCAGCAGCGTGTCGATGCGAGGCGGTCGGCCGCCTCGCTCGAGCCGCGCGATCGCGGACTGCGTCGTGCCGCAGAGCTCGGCGAGCTCGCGCTGCGAGAGGTTCATCTCGAGCCGGCGCTCGGACACCTTCTCGGCGATGTTCGCGAAGAACCAGCCACGGTCGCCCGTGACGATCCGCTCGCGGAGCCGTTCGAGGGGCCGCTTGTCTGCGGCCTTTGCCCGTGCTGCCATCTACGACAGCATAGCACGATTGCTATGTCGCGGCGAGCAGCCTGTCCTGCAGGGGCTGGACGGCGTCGCCCACGCGGACGCGGCCGGGAACGGCGACCGCCCCGTAGACGCCGAACGGAAGCGGCTCGTTCCGCCCCTCGCGGCGATAGCCCGCGAGCGTGCCGAGCGTGTCGAGGTCGGTGACACCGGTGTCCGGGTCGTGCGAGGTGACGAGGCAGCGGCCGACGTCGCCGTTCAGGACGATCGTCGCGTCGCCGACACGCACCTGCGTGCCGAGCCACTCGTCCTCCTCATGCGGGTCGACCCCGTCGATCTCGAAGAGCATCCGAAAGCGCCGCCCGTCGACCTGCGCCCCGGCGCCGGCCTCCTCGCGGAGCTTCTCGAGCGACGCGCGCGAGATGAGCGAGACGGTGCCGCCGCGATAGCCGCGGTCGACCGCATGCTCGTTCGCGTGAAGCAGGGTGAGCGGCGCGCCGACGTAGTCGCTGATCGCGGCCTCCCACGGCCCGAGCACGCGCCGCGACGGGTGCGGGTGCTTGTACATCACCGCAGCGATGTCTTCGCCGAGCTCGACGACGCCGCCGACGGTGGAGCCGTCGGGGAACGTGAGCGTCAGCTCGCGCGTGTCCTCGTCCCACTGCGGCGCGATGCGCACCATCGGCCCGTTCCGCTTGTTGTTGTAGAGCCGGCCGTCCGCGTCGACGAGCCAGAAGCGCCGGTTGCCGCGCACGCCGCCCTGCTCGAGCAGAACCTCGTCCGGGTGCAGGAGGCCGAGCGACTTGACCGGGGCGATCGAGATGCGGGCGACGCGGGCCTCCACGCTCAAAGGGTAGTCAGCCGGCCGGACCGTCGACGTGCGCCTCGCTGCGCCCCCGCGCTCCTTCGAGATCGAAGATCCAGAAGTCCCGGCCGGTGACGTGCACCGCGACGTTGTAGACGGGGATCTTGCCGATGCACCCCTCGAACGAGCCCGCATGCGCGTGACCGTGCAGGACGAGGTCGGCGCCGTACTCCGCGATCGGCGTGGCCAGGCGGTCGCTGCCGAGCATCAGGTGGATGCCCTCCGGCTCGCCCTCGACCGTCGCCTGGATCGGCGCGTAGTGCAGCAGCACGATTCGTAGGTCGCAGTGCACGACTGCCTGCAGGCCCTTCGCGATCGACTCCGCCTCGCGCGTCGTCTCCGCGTACACGTCGCGCATCAGCTGCTCGCCGAAATCCGGCAACGCCGAGCCGGGAAAGCCGCCGATGAAGCCCTTGGCACCGACGATGCCGAGCTCGAGACCGCCGATCTCGCACGTGCGGCACGAGCGGTCGAGCACGTGCACGCCGGCTTCCTCGACGATCGCCGTCAGCTCGTCGCTCCGGCCCGCATGGAAGTCGTGGTTGCCGAGGACGGCGAACACCGGCACGTCGAGGTCGCGGCACGCGTCGGCGACGACCCACGCCTGCTCGGGCTCGCCCGTCGTCGTGAGGTCTCCCGCGAGCAGGATCACGTCGGCCTCCGCGGCGACGGTCGCGAACGCGCGCTCGACGCGCTCCCGCGTCGCCTCGGAGGCGTGCAGGTCGCCGGCTGCCGCGATACGGATCATCCGACACGATGTTGCACCAGAGCGGCAAGCGGAAACGGCTGAGGCGTGCCCGAGTCCTCGTTCGACGAGCTGATCGTGGCGATGAAGGCCGCCGCCGGGATCCTGCAGGACGCGCAGATCCCGTTCGTGCTCGGCGGCGGGCTCTCTGCGTGGGCGGCCGGCGGCCCGAAGAGCGAGCACGACGTCGACTTCCTGCTCAAGGCCGACGACGCGGAGGCCGCGCGCGCCGCGTTCGAGGCGGCGGGCTGGGAGACGGAGCGCCCGCCGGAGGGCTGGCTCTACAAGGCGTGGCACGAGAACGGCGCGCTCGTCGACCTGATCTTCAGCCCGGCGAGCGGCCCGATCACCGACGAGTTCATCGAAAGCGCGCCGGTCACCGAGGTCATGGCGCTGCGCATCCGCTCGTCGCGGCTCGAGGACGTGATGACATCGAAGCTGCTCGCGCTGACCGAGCAGGAGCCCGACTTCAGCACCGTGCTCGAATGGGCGCGGGCGCTGCGGGAGCAGATCGACTGGGACGACGTGCGCCGCCGCACCGAGGCGTCGCCGTTCGCGAAGGCGTTCTTCACGCTCGTCGAGTCCCTCGGCATCGTCGACGAGGTCGCCACGTAAGCTTTCGCCGTGCCGAGCCCGCGCGACCTCGTTCGTTACATGCGCACGGTGGGACGCGGCAGCCCCGTCGACAAGCCGTGGTCCGTCGCGGGACAGGTCGTCGCCCAGATTCGCGGCCAGGGCACACCGGACGACTCGCCGCTCACGCTGCAGGACGTCATGGCAAGCGCCGACTATCGCGACTTGATGACCGCGAAGGTCGCCGAAGGAGAGCTCGCGCCCGACTTCGAGCTGCCCTCGCGCGACGGCGCCGGCACGGTGCGCCTTGCCGACCTCCGCGCCGAGCGGCCGGTCGCGCTCGTCTTCGGCTCGTACACCTGACCGCCGTTCCGCGCCCAGGTTGGGACGCTCGGGCGCCTCGCACGCATGTATGCCGACCGCGTGCACTTCCTCGCGGTCTACATCCGCGAGGCGCACCCGGAGGACGGGTGGATCATCGCGGAGAATCGCCGCTCCGGATTGTCGGTGCGCGACCCCACCACGGACGAGGAGCGGGGCACCCTCGCGTCGATGTGCGCGGTCAACCTGAAGCTCGACATGCCGATGGTCTTCGACCGCGTCGACAATGCCGTGGCGTCGGCGTACGGCGGCTGGCCCGACCGGCTGTACCTCGTCAGCCGCGACGGGCGCATCGCCTTCCAGGGCGGCGAAGGGCCGTTCGGGTTCAAGCCGGAAGAGCTCGGGCGCGCGATCGAGCGCGAGCTGGAGGGTCTGGCGGAATAGTGGCTATGTCGCAGGGGTGCGCTGGACGCCGCGCTGCCGCGTCCTCAGTCGCCCCGATAGCACCACTATCGGGGCTCCCTGCGTCCTTGCATCGCGACGCCCATCGCACCCCTGCAACGAGCACCATCCCGCCAGACCCTCCTCTAGAAGTAGAACTGCGACCAGGCCGTCCACCAGTCGGCGGCCTTCGAGACGAGTGTCAGCGCGTCGATCTGCTCGACGCCGCGGCGGTTGCGGTACTCGACGAGCCGGTCGGCCGTCGTGAACGCGATCTCGATCTCGCACGGCTTGCCGGGGTCGTACGGCGCCACTGCCTGCAGGTCCTTCAGCGCCTGCTTCGCGCCCTCCTCGATCAGCGCGCGCGCTTTCAGCGGCGCGAGCGAGCGGGCGCTGTAGCGGCCGATGCCGGTCTTCACCTCGATTGTCGTAAGGCCGTCGCCGAGCAGCGCTGTCGCCTCGCGGCACGTCGCGCGGTCGCCCGTCACGAGCAGCACCGGACAGCCCCAGGTGCCGCAGAGCGCCGCATTGATGCCGGTCTCGCCAACGAACGTGCCGTTGAACTTCAAGCTCTGCCACGCCTGGCCCGACACGGTGTGCGACATGACGCCGTCCGGGGTCCCGGCCATCGCGTGCATGCCGACGAAGAGCGCGGCGTCGCAGCCCTGCTCGAGGAACTCCGTGTACTCCGTCCACTCGCTCTGGATCACGAACTCGCAGTCCGGGTCGAGCTGGTCGGGCAGGAGCGAGTTGAAGTCGTAGTTGCCGCCCGCGCCGTGACAGTCCATCACCACGATCTCGGTGGCGCCGCCGGACTTCGCGCCGCGCACGGCGGCGTTGATCTCCTCCGTGTAGAGCTTGCGGGCCTCCTGGTACAGCGGCAGGTCGCCGCCGGTCTGACCCCAGCGGACGATGCCGGCAACGCCTTCGATGTCGCTGATGACGTGAACCCGCACGCGGGAACCCTACTTCGGTAGCGTCACACGCGTGCTGGTCGCCGCTCCCCCGCCGCTCGTCGCTGTCACGCCTACGCGCGAGATCCGCACGGTTGCGCCTGTGAACGAGGTCGCCGTCGACGGACAACGCGCGGGAACGCTGGTGGGCAGCGCACAGTCGTGGGAGTACATGCTCGTCTGGTCGCCGCAGGGCATCGTCGTGCGAGCGTCGCTTGCGTGCGACCAGCAGGAGTCGAACATCGTCCTCACGGGCAACCGGTTCGCGCACGACTGCTTTCAGAGCGGCAACTTCGTCGTTACCGGGACGTTGAAGCCGCTGCGCGGTGGCGTCACGCTCCGGGCTCCCGCGAGCGCGCAGGTCGCGCTGGCCGCGCACGACGGGCTCATCGCCGGCTCGGTCGGTCGCGCCGTCTGGCGCCTCGATCGCAAGCAGAAGCTGCGCACGTATCCGCGGCCGGTGTTCGTCCTCGCCGTCGACGGCGGCCGCATCCTCGTCGATCGCGACCCGGCGCAGCTCGACGTGCTCTCGTCGGCCGGGCGCATCGTCGGCACTGTCAAGCGCCCGCACGAAGGAGGGGCGCTCATGCACGGCGGTCGCGTTGCGACGCTCGCGGGACGGCGGCTCGTGCTGAGCGACGTGCGCGGACGCACGCTGCTCACGCGCACGCTCGCCGCGGGGGCGCGGCTCGAGGATCTCGACGGCGGCCTCCTCGTCTACAGCGTCGAGACTCGGCTGCACGTGTTCCGGTTGAACGACAGCCGCGACGTGAGGCTCAAGCTGCAACGCCAGTTCGGGTACGCACACGCGCGACTCTCCGGCGCCGCGCTCTTCTACGCCTACAACCAGCAGGCCGGCAAGCTCGGCCACGCGGGCTACCTCGACGCTGCGCGCGTGCGCGCACTCCTCGGAGGCTGAGTGGAGTCCGGGCTCGCGGGCAATGGCGTCCTCGTGACGGGCGCGTCGGGCGGCATCGGCTCGGCCGTCGCGCGCGCATTCGCGGCCGAGGGTGCGCGCGTCGTCGTGCACTTCCACAGCGGACGCGAGCGCGCCGAAGCGCTCGCGGCGGAGCTCACCGGCGCGACCGCGATCGGCGCCGATCTCACCGACGAGGCACAGGTCGAGTCGCTCTTCGCCGAGTCGCGCGCGGCACTCGGAACCGTCGATGTCTGTGCCGCGGTCGCCGGCGTGTGGCCGAGCGCCGACGAGCCGGTGTGGCAGCTCCTGCTCGAGCGCTGGGAGGCGACGCTGCGCGCGAACCTGACGGCGACGTTCCTCACGTCGAAGCACTTCTTGCGCGAGGTCGAGCGGACGGGGCACGGCAATCTCGTCCTCGTCGGCTCGACGGCCGGCCGCTTCGGCGAGGCGGGCCATGCCGACTACGCCGCGGCGAAGTCGGCGCTGCAGGTCGGCCTCCTGCTCAGCCTCAAGAACGAGATCGTGCGCATCGCTCCGCGCGGGCGAGTGAATGCGGTTGCGCCGGGGTGGACCTACTCGCCGATGACGCGCGGCTCGCTCGACCCGGACGTCGTCGACCGCGTCACCCGCACGATGGCGCTGCGCAAGGTCGCGAGCGCCGACGACATCGCGCGTGCCGTCGTCGTCCTCGCTTCGGACGAGTTGTCGGGTCACATCACCGGTGAGCTCGTCACCGTCGCAGGCGGCATGGAGGGGCGAACGCTCCACGAATGAAAGGCGGCGCCCTCGCGGGCGCCGCAAGGATCCAGCCGCAGGATGATTGCCGTCAGTCCCTTGGGAGGAATCCACTTCGAGGATCGGCAGCGCGAGACGCAGGCTTGAGGGTCAAGCGAGCGGGTCAACCGAGTCCGAGGGATAGGTGAAGTCCTCCGAGCGCGCGATACTCACTGCACGTCCGTTGAGTGGCCCCGATGCGGCGGGGGCCACTCCGGAAGTTCCGAGGATCGAGAGCGGGGCCTGCGGCGGCTCCGCTCTCGGCCCTCGGCCGTCACTGCTCCCGCCTACACTCGCTCGGGTGAGCAGGTTCCTCGAGCGGCTCGAATCGGGACCGCCGATCGTGGCGGACGGCGGGATGGGCGCCGTGCTCGCCAGCGCGGTACCGGGGCTTCGCTGCCCCGAGGAGGCGAACCTGCGGGCGCCCGAGAGCGTCGTCGACGTGCACCTGGGCTACATCCGCGCGGGCGCAGAGCTCATCGAGACGAACACGTTCGGCGCGAACCGGCCGAAGCTCGGGCAGCACTTTCTCGAGGACGAGTTCGAGCGGGTCTTGAGCTCCGGCGTGAAGCTGGCGCGCGAGGCGCGCGAGGTGTCCGGCCGCGACGTCTTCATCGCGGGCTCGATCGGGCCGCTCGGCGACGCGGAGCTCCAGGGCCGCGAGCCTTCGGCGCTCTACGCCGAGCAGGCACAGATCCTCGAGGGGCGCGGCGTCGATCTCTTCATGGTCGAGACGTTCTACGACCTCGTCGATCTCGAGAGCGCCGTCGCGGGCGTCCGCTCGGTGTCGGCACTTCCGATCGTCGCGCTCATGACGTTCGACAGCGACCGGCAGACGCTGGGCGGCGTCTCGGCGCGCGCCGCGGCGGCGCGACTCGGCACGCTCGACGTCGCGGCGTTCGGCGCGAACCACGGCGCAGGACCTGCTGCGGCGCTCGGCGCGATCGCCGACATGCGCGACGCGGGCAAGCCGCTCGCGGTGCTGCCGAACGTCGGCCTCGCGAGCATGTCGGGGCAGCGCATCGTGTTCCCGCACGCGACGCCCGCGTACTTCGGCCAGTTCGCGGCGCAGGCGCGTGCATTCGGCGCCGCGATCATCGGCGGCTGCTGCGGCACGACTCCTGCGCAGATCGCTGCGATCCGCGACGCCATCGACGACGCCGTCGAGCCCGCCGGCTCGCTGCTCCTCCGCGAGCGAGAGGCCGTGGAGCCGGTGTCGCCGTCGGAGGAGCCAACGCAGCTGCAGCGCCTGCTCGACGACGGCGAATTCGTCGTCTCCGTTCAGCTCGATCCGCCGCTCGGCGCGAACCCGGAGTCACTGCTCGCAACGGCACGTGCGGTGCGCGTGTCGGGCAAGGCACAGCTCGTCGACGTGAACGACAACCCGCGCGCGCGTGCGCGCATGAGCGGGATCATGGCGTGCGTCGCGATCGAGCGGCTGACCGGCGTCGAGACGATTCCGCACCTCACCCCGCGGGACACGACGGTCAACGGTCTCGAGTCGGTGCTGCTCGGTGCGCATGCGGAGGGCGTGCGGAACATCCTCGCCGTCACGGGCGATCCGCCGGAGGCAGGCGACTATCCCGGCGCGCACGGCGTCTACGAGGTCGACTCGATCGGCCTCGTCGAGCTGATGGCGAAGCTGAACCGCGGCGAGGACTTCCACGGCCGCGCGATCGACGCGCCGACGTCCTTCTATCCGGGCGTCGCCGTGAACCCGACCGCCGACGACCTCGAGCTCGAGGCGGATCGCTTCCACCGCAAGGTCGCCGCGGGCGCGCGCTTCGCGATGACGCAGATCCTTTTCGACCTCGCGCCGCTCGAGGCGTTCCGCGAGCGCGTCGGCGGGCGGTGGCCGATCCCGATCCTTGTCGGCGTGTGGCCGATCCGCACGCTCGAGCTGCTCGTCCGCATGCACAACGAGGCGCCGGGGATGGTCGTGCCGGAGCATGTGCAGGAGCGGTACCGCCGGGCAGGCCCGGCAGCGCGAGAGGTCGGCGGCGAGCTCGGGCTCGAGTTGATCGCAGGCGCGCGCGACCTCGCGTCTGGCGTGTACGTCGTCGCGCCGTTCCGGCAGCCGCTGAACGTGATCGACTTCCTCCCGGTGCTTCAGCCGGCTGCGCAGTCGCCGGTCGAGACCGGCCCCTGAGCCGACCGCGCCGCGCGCGTGACGAGCGCGATCGGGACGCCGTAGCCGACGGGCTCGCCGATGCGCGCTGCGAAGAGCATCGTCTGCACGTAGCCGTCGGAGTCGACGGCAGGCCCGCCGGAGTCGCCGTGTCGCACGCGGCCCGAAACGGCGGTGATCGAGCGTGACACCGGCCCGTGGCCGCGCGCGTCGCGCGTCAGGACGGTTGCGGTGTCGCCGACGCGGCCCGGCGTGGCGGTGAGCGGGCCGCCCTCGGGGTAGCCGACGATCGCGACCGCGCGTCCGGACTGCGCCTCGCTTCGCGTCCGAAGCGGGACCTGGGCCCCCGCGTTACGCACGCGGAGGATCGCGAGGTCGTTCGTCGCGTCGAACGCGACGACGTCGGCGCGGAACAACGCGTTCGAGTGCGGCAGCTGCACGTGCGTGTCGCGCTCGCCGGCGACGACATGGGCAGCGGTCGCGACGTCGCGCGGCGAGATGAACCAGCCGCTGCCCTCGACGCCGAGCCCGCACGCCGTGCCGAGCACGCGGACGACCGAGTCTTCGGCGCGCCGCACGTCGGGGTCGCGCGCGATGCCGGGCGGCGGTGTCTCGAGCGGCGGCGGGGGACCCGTGATCGCCTGGATCGGATCGATGCTCGCGAGCAGATGCAGCAGCCGGCGCGGCGGCACGTGGGAGTTGAGGTTCTGCAAGATCTGCGAGCGCTGCGCCTCGCGCCGGAGCGACGTCTGTCCCGGGAGCAGGAGCGCCGTCGCGCCGAGCACCCAGACGAGCACGAGCCCCGTCGCAGCACCGAAGAAGATGCCGCCCGCCGAGTCGAGGAGGCGAAGCGGCGTCAGCTTCAGCCCGCCGCGGAGGAACGAGCCGATGAACGACGCGAGCGAGTGGAGCAACGTCGCGCCTGCCATCGCGCCGAGAAGGCTCAGGAACGGCGTCCACCGCGAGCTCGCGCCGCCGTTCAGCAGGTGCGGCGCGAGACGAGAGCCCACGTAGGCCCCGGCGACGAGCCCGCCGAGCGCGAGAGCGCTGCCGATGAGACCCCGCCGCCACCCACCGAGCGCCGAGAGGACGATGACCGCGAGCGCGATCCAGTCGACGGTCGCCACGGCGGCCAGTGTCGCAGCACCGTCGGCGCGAGCGCCCGGCTACAATGCTGCGTCCACGGGGGCGTAGTTCAGCTGGTTAGAACGCCGGCCTGTCACGCCGGAGGTCGCGGGTTCGAGTCCCGTCGCTCCCGTCTTTCGAAGTACCTGGCACCGTTCCCGCCAGTCGTCCCTGCCCGGCTAGGTGCCCTCAGTCGGAGGACACTTGGCGCGCCGCGACGGGCTCGAGCGGAGTGGCGTGGCCGGGCGGGCACCGCGGGGGGCGCCGTTCCGCGACCTCGCTCACGTGCGGTGGCGCAACGAGGTCGCCGATCGCTGATGCAGCGAGCCCGGCAAGGAGGATCGCTGCGATTGCTGCGAGACTGACGATCGGGTCGAGGGAGACAACGTCACCGGTCAGCAACCGAAACGCAATGAAGAGCAGCACCGCCGCGAAGGTCTGGCTCATGTAGCGAAAGCGCTGGACGAGAGCGCGCACGAGCACGAGCAACGGCACGAGGCCGAGTAGCGCTAGCGCGTTCGCCAGCCAGATGGCGACGAAATCGGTCGTGATTCCGAAGGCCCCTGAGATCGAGTCGACCGCAAACGTCAGATCGGCGAGCACCAGCGCGACGACCGCGAGCCCGAGCGGCGTCACGGCCCAACCGCCGCCTGTCCGCGCGAACAGACGGCCGGACGAGGATTCGTCGGTCAGCGGCACAAGACGGCGCAAAGCGCGGAACGCTCTGCTGCGACCCGGGTCCATCGGCTCGTCGCGGCTGCGAAGCATGCGAGCTGCGAGGAGGAGCAGCACGGCGCCGAGCACGTAGGTCACGACGGAGAAGGTCTCGAGCAGCGCCGCGCCGACCGCGATCGTCAGCGCCCGGAGCGCAAGCGCGGCAACGATCCCCCAGCGGACGACCCGCCGGCGGAACTCCCTCGGAATCAGGAAGTAGTCGAGAACGAGCAGAAAGACGAAGACGTTGTCGAGCGACAGCGACCGCTCGAGCACGTACACCGACCAGTAGTTGACGGCCCGCTCGGTTCCGAGCGATGCGAACACCACCAGTCCGAGAGCCAGACCGGCGGCGAGCCAGAGAACGCTCAGCCACGCCGCTCGCCGTACCGTGATCGGAACCGCCGGCATGAACGACCTAGTCCCCCGGCCTCGCCGCGCGCCGTCGCTTGAGCAACCAGCGCGTCAGCTCGATCCCGCCTGCCACGGCGAACGCGATCGCAAGCGCAAGCAGGAGCCCCTTCCACAGCGCATGCTCGAAGGCGCGGCCGCCGAAGTACCCGAGCAGCGTCGCATAGAGCGCCCAGACGAGGGCTGCCACGGCGTCGAACAGCGCGAAGCGACCCCACGGATACCGCAATGTCCCCGCGCTCAGCGTCACCGCTGTCCGCCCGCCTGGGATGAAGCGGCCGATCAGGATCAGCTCACGGCCGCGCTCGGCGAGCTGCCGTTCCGCCCACTGGACCCGTCTCCGGCCGCGCTCGCCGCGAAAGAAGCGCGCCTCGATCCGCGTGCCGAAGCGTCGGCCGAGCACGTAGGCCGTGTTGTCGCCCGCGGAGGCACCGGCCGCTGCTGCCAGGACGACCAACGGCACGCTCAGGTCGCCGCTCGACGCGACGACTCCGGCCGTGATCACCGAGCTCTCGCTCGGCACCACCGGCACCAGGGCGTCGAGCAGCGCGAGCAGGAAGACGATCGCGTACGCCCACCCGGACGCCTCGGAAACCAGCTGCGTGAACTGGTCGAACAGGCACCTAGCCTAGGCAGGGCGAAACCCTCGGTGCGTTGCCAGCGGCACCCGCTCCCGGAACCATCCGCAACACAGCCGATGACGCCCTGGTAGGCGGTTCCTTCCGACGTGCGGGGCCGCCGGTCTCGGTCAGCTGATCAGCCGACGACGCGAGGAAGCCAGGCGCGCACCGCAGCTCCGATCGCCGCGAGATCCGTTCGCAGGCTGTGGTCGCCCGACACCTGCACCACCGTTCGCGTCTCGCTCGCGGGCGGCATGCCGAAGCGGTCACGCGTCCCCTGCACGACAAGCGTCGGGACCGTCACCGCGTCGAGCTCGGCGAGACGGCTCCGTGCGTGCGGCGCCCCCTCACGGCGCGGCGGTTGCAGCGGGAAGGCGAGACAGAGCACGCCCACCGCGCCGACGGCATCCGTGGTGCGGCACGCGACGCGCGCGCCTGACGAGCGCCCGCCGACGACGATCCCCGAACCGCGCAGCTCGGCTGCGAGCAGATGCTCGATCACCGCCGTCCAGGCCGCATCGAGCTGATGCGCGGGAGCAGGGCTGCGCCTGCCCGCGACGCGATACGGCTGCTCGACGAGCGCGACACTCAGCCCGAGCGAGTGCGCGACCTCCGCCGCCGTCACGATGTCGCGCGCCGTCACGCCGCCGCCGGCGCCGTGGCC
>Ga0207657_10002869_pt1 | contig 18527 bp, 18 predicted proteins | sample KBSC33metaG_FD_184316 | JGI IMG/M metagenome (GOLD analysis project Ga0207657, IMG submission 184316) | Corn rhizosphere microbial communities from Kellogg Biological Station, Michigan, USA - KBS C3-3 metaG (SPAdes) (version 2) | ecosystem: Host-associated > Plants > Roots > Rhizosphere > Soil ... | reverse complement strand
CTCGCGCGTGGGCCGCCGCGTGGACGAGTCGAGCCCGATGGTCGACGCGCGCCTGCCGGACGGCTCGCGCGTCAACGCGATCATCCCGCCGCTCGCGGTGGACGGCCCGCTCGTGTCGATCCGGCGCTTCGGCGCCTCGCCGCTCACGGTGCAGAACCTGCTCGACTACAAAAGCGTCACGCCGCCGATGATCAAGGTGCTCGAAAGCCTCGGCCTCGCGAAAGTGAACATCCTGATCTCGGGCGGCACCGGCAGCGGCAAGACGACGATGCTGAACCTGATCTCCGGCTTCATCCCGGGGAACGAGCGCATCGTGACGATCGAGGACGCGGCCGAGCTGCAGCTGCGCCAGCCGCACGTGGTGCGCCTCGAGACGCGCCCGCCGAACATCGAAGGCAAGGGCGAGGTGACGCAGCGCGCGCTCGTGCGCAACGCGCTGCGCATGCGCCCGGACCGCATCATCCTGGGCGAGGTGCGCGGACCGGAAGCGCTGGACATGCTGCAAGCGATGAACACGGGCCACGAGGGTTCGCTCGCCACCATCCACGCGAACACGCCGCGCGACGCGCTCGCGCGCCTGGAAAACATGGTCGGCATGGCCGGCGTGAACCTGACGCCGCGCGCCATCCGCCAGCAGATCGCGTCCGCCATCACAGTCATCCTGCAGGCCTCGCGCCTGGCCGACGGCACGCGCAAGGTCGTCAGCATGCAGGAAATCACGGGCATGGAAGGCGAGATCATTTCGATGCAGGAGATCTTCCGTTTCGAGCAGACGGGGATCGACGCCGACGGCAAGGTGCAGGGCCATTTCTGCGCGACGGGCGTGCGGCCGCGTTTCGCCGACCGCCTGCGGATGTTCGGCGCGGCGGTGCCGGAGGACACCTTCGATCCCGACCGCGTGTTCACCTGAACCGCTGAACCGCTGAACCTCTGAACCGCTGAATCGCATATCGCGAAAGCCTCGCATGGACATCCTCTTCTACGGATTCATCGTCTTCCTGTTCGCCGCCATCATCCTCGGCATCGAGGGCGTGTATCTCTGGTGGGTGAACACGCACGGCGCCAGTGCCCAGCGCATCGCGCGCCGGCTGCAGCTGATGTCGGGACAACAGGGCAAGAACGCCGAACGCATCTCGATCCTGAAGCTGCGCCGCTTCGGCCGGCACGCGCTGACGGAGCGCCTGTTGCAGCGCGCCCGCTTCGCGCACCGCATCGACCGGCTGCTCGTGCAGGCAGGCATGGGGTGGTCGGTCGAGCACTTCCTGCTGTGCTCCGGCGCCGTCGCGGCGGTGGCCGCGTATCTCGTGCTGCAGTGGCCGATGCCGGTCCCGGTGCCGGTGTTGGTGCGTGTGGTGCTGGTCCTGCTGTGTGCCTTCGTGCCGTTGCTGCTGGTGCGTCGCGCACGCCTGCGCCGCCTCGCGCGCATCGAGGAGCAACTGCCCGACGCCGCCGATTTCATCGCACGCGCGCTGCGCGCGGGCCACTCGTTCTCGAACGTGCTGCAAATCGTCGGCAACGAATTGCCGGAACCGCTCAGCAGTGAGTTCCGCATCGCGCGCGAGGAGATCAATTACGGCGTGCCGCTGGGCGAAGCGCTGCACAACATGGCGTCGCGCATTCCGCTCACCGACCTGCGCTATCTCGTCATCGCGATCCTGATCCAGCGCGAGACGGGCGGCAACCTGGCCGAAATCCTCGGCAACATCAGCCACATCATCCGCGGCCGCCTGCGGCTCGCGGCCCAGGTCCGCGTGCTGTCGGCGGAAGGGCGCATGTCCGCCTGGATCCTGGGGCTGCTGCCGTTCGCCGTGGGCGCCATGCTGGTGCTCGTGAATCCCACGTACATCATGGTCCTGTGGACCGATCCGGTCGGCGTCAAGCTGCTCTGGACCGCGCTCGTCATGATCATCGTCGGGGTGATCTGGCTGAAGCGGATGATCCGCATCCGCATCTGAGGAGGCATCGATGACTCACGCACAGCTGCTGTTCCTGTTGGTCGTCTTCGCGGTGGTCTGCTGCCTCGCGTGGCTGGCGGCCGTGCTGTTCGCGCCCGCCGCGCTGCGCGCCCGGCTGACCAGCTTCATGGGTCACACGGACGACGGCCAGGCGCAGCGCAGCAGCTGGGTCGAACGCGTGGCGCGCGCGGCCAAGCCCCTGACGAAGCTGTCGGTGCCGGACGAGGGCTGGGAAAAGTCGGCGCTGCGCACCCGCTTCATGAACGCCGGCTGGCGCAATCCGGCCGCGCCGACGTTGTACTTCGCATCGAAGACGGCGCTGGCGCTGGGGCTGCCCGCGCTCGTCGGCCTCGTGCTGGCGTTCGTGCCCGCCACCGTCGCCGGCTTCGAGACGATGGCCCTGCTGCTGTTCGCGGCGACGTGCGGCTACTATTTGCCGAACGTGATCCTCGACCGCGTCGCCCGCCGCCGCAAGCGCGAGATCTTCGAGAACATCCCCGATGCGCTCGATCTGCTGACCGTGTGCGTGGAGGCGGGCCTGAGCCTCGAGCGCGCGCTGGTCAAGGTCGCCGCCGAGATCCACGTCAAGAGCGTGACGCTGGGCCAGGAATTGCAGCTGGTGCTGATGGAGACGCGCGCCGGCTTCAGCAAGGAAAAGGCGTTGCGCAATTTCGCGCTGCGTATCGGACTGGACGACGTCGACTCGCTCGTCGCGATGCTGATCCAGTCAGAGCGCTTCGGCACGAGCATCGGCGACGCCCTGCGCGTGTATTCGGAGACGCTGCGCACCAAGCGCCGCATGGTGGCGGAAGAGGCGGCCGCCAAGATCGGCCTGAAACTGTTGTTCCCCCTCGTCTTTTGCATCTTCCCGACCTTGTTGATGGTGCTGCTCGGCCCCGCCGGCATCCAGATCACCAAGATCTTCGGCACCGCCCTGGGCGGTACCAACTGATTCGACGGAGATTGCCATGCGCTCGCGTATCCTGCTGTCCGCCTTGCCCCTGTTGTGCAGCGGCGTGCTGCTGCTCGCCTGCAGCAGTCCGCCGCCGCAGCCCGACGCCGGCGGACCGGCGTTCTCCGCGGCGAACGACAACTACCTGCGCGGCCGCAACCTGTACCTCGCGCGCCGCTACGACGATGCGATCGCCGCCTACGAGGCCGCGCTGCGCCTCGACGCCACGCACGTCAACGCGCGCAACGGCCTGGCGATCGCGTACGCCGAGCAGCGCGATTTCGCCCGCGCGATCCCGATCTGGCGCGACCTGACGCGCGACACCACGATGGCGTCCGGCCCCGCGGCCGCCTTCCTGTTTGCCAACCTGGGTTATGCCTACCTGCTCAGCGGCGACGTTGACGCGGCCCAGGTCGCGCTCGAAAAGGTCTGCCTGCTCGATCCGCTGGACCAGCGCGCCTGGCAATACCTGGGCGAGACCCTGTTGAAACTCGGCCAGGAAGAACGCGGCCGGCAGATGCTGCGCCAGGCCGACGCGTTGCGTGCCCACGACTTCCGCGCCGACTATGCGACGGCGAACGGCGGCACGCGGCTGCCCGCCATCGAGCAGGCCGTCAAGACCGACCAGCGACCCGACGAGGAATGGGCCGCGGTGGAAGTGGTCCGCAAGGACGATGGCATGCTCGAATTGCGCCGCGTGCCGTCGAACCGGGCCGCGCCGATCGCCCGGCCGTCCGTGCCGGAGACGGTCGCCCGACTGGAGATCAGCAACGGCGACGGCCGCCAGGGCCTCGCGCGCCGCGTGGCGCGCCAGTTGCGCGACGCCGGGCTCACGGTGGTGCGCCTGACCAACGAAAAAGGGTTCGGCGTGCGCCGGACGCGCGTCGAATACCAGCCGGCCTTCCGGACGGTGGCGGAACGCCTGGCGCGCCAGGTCGGCACGGGCGAACCGGTCGAGGCCGGCATGGATGGGCGCGCCGACGTGCGCCTCGTCATCGGCCACGACGTGCCGCTGCACCGCATCGGCGACCCGCTGCCGGCGGGGCTGCTCGTCGCACAGGCCGGCGGCGCCGACGGCCCGGCGCGAACCGTGCCGATTCCACAACAGTAGCGGGCGACAGGCTGTCCCGAAATTCGGAATAATAAAATTCTTGATAACTCGGGAGAAGCGCCATGAAGCTCATTCGTTTCCAGACCGCTATTGCTCAGTCTGTTCTCGCGACCTCGCTGCTGGTCTCGCTCGTCGCGTGCGCCCCGACGCCGACCCGCGAAGGCACGGGCGAATACATCGACGACTCCTTGATCACCAGCAAGGTGAAAGCCGCATTCGCTGCCGATCCGAGCGTCAAGGCGACCCAGGTCAAGGTGGAAACGTTCAAGGGAACGGTGCAGCTGAGCGGCTTCGTCGACTCCCGTGAATCCGCCGAGAAGGCCGTGGAAATCGCGCGCAACGTCAAAGGCGTGAAGTCGGTCAAGAACGACACGGTGATCCGCTGACGCGGCACGGCGGCGCCGTGCCGGTGCACGGCCTTATTGCCAGCTGACCTTGCCGAAGCCGTTCGTCGTCGCATTGCGTGTCGCCGGCTTGCCGTAGACGGTGGCCGAACCCATGCCGCTCAGATTCACGTTGGCCGCCGTTTTCGCGTACACGCTGGCACCGCCGAGACCGGTCATGTCGAGATCGACCGTTTCGGCGCGCAATTGTTGAGCGTCCAGGCCACCGACGCCGCCCAGTTGCGCGCGCAATAGCTTCGTCTGGCCGGCCACCGTGATATGGCCGGCGCCACCCAGGTGCAGCTCGATGCGGTCGGCCTGGCCGGGGTTCAGCGTGAGACCGCCGACACCGCCCAGGCGCGCATCGACGTCGCGATACTGCCCCGTGAAGCGCACGGCGCCGGCGCCGTCCAGCGCCAGTTTGAGCTTGTCGCCGCTGAAGCCGGAGACGTCGCTCGAGCCGACGCCCTGCGACACGAATTCCTGCAGGTTCGGCACGGTGAGGTCGGCGCGCAGTTCGCCCTTGCCGTTGCCATCCATACGGGTATTGTTTTCCATGTCGATGACGAGCGTATCGCCGCGCTGCGTGGTCGTCACCTTCGCGACATAGCGCTTGTCGCCGGACACGACGAGCGAAGGCGTCGATCCCTGGTGCAGGTTCAGGCGGATCACGCCGCCCAGGCGCACTTTCGATACGCTGGCATCCACGGGGCGGTTTTCGCGGACGAGGTCGTCGGCCAGGGCAGCATGCGTGCCGATTGCCAGGGTGGTGGCGAGGAGGGCGCTCTTGATCAGGTTGTTCATTTCGGGTCTCCGTTGGTGTGCTGTTGGAATCACTATAGGCAAGTGCCATGAACGGAACCCGGCGATTGCGACGGATTGCAGCATTGGCGGTACAGGCCGCGAAAACGCCGCGCCGTCCCGCTGTCACCCGCGCACGTCGTCCCAGGACAGCCCGAACCGCGCCAGGTACTTCTTGAGGCGGTCCGCATCGTTCGGCTGGCGCTTGGCGGTGCGCGACACGGCGAACAGCTTGCGGCCCGCATCCGACAGCGACACGGACTGGCGGCACACGCCGAGGACGGCCTGCAACTGCAGCGCGTCGAACTGGTCGAGCTGCGCGGCCGCGGCCGCCCCCAGCACCTGATCCAGATCGGCCGTCTGCGCGACGGTATCGTTGAACGGCCGCCACAGTTGGCGCAAGCGCGCAATCTCGCCGGCGACGATGGCATCGTTGATACGGCCGGATTCGGCCAGGGTGGCCATCCGGGTCATCGACGCGGACAGGTCGCGGAAATTGCCCGTCCAGCGCGCGTCCTGCGACATCGCAAAGCGCATGTAGTGATCGCGCGCTTCCTTGTTGAAGCGCACCATGTGCCCGTGTTCGGCGCCGAATTCGCGCAGCAGGTACTCGATGTTCGGCTCGATGTCCTCGCTGCGTTCGACCAGCCCCGGCAATTCATATGTCCATAAATTGATCCTGGCGAAAAGGTCTTCGCGGAAGCGGCCGTGCGCCACTTCGCGCGCCAGGTCGCGGTTCGTGCCGGCGACCAGCTGGAAGTCGCTGTGGACTTCGTTATCGCCGCCGACCGGCAGGAAGCGCTTTTCCTCGATCGCCTTGAGCAGCATCGCCTGTTCATCGAGACCCAGTTCGCCGATCTCGTCCAGGAACAGCACGCCCTTGTCGGCCGTGCGCAGCAGGCCGCTGCGTTCCGACATCGCCCCCGTGAACGCGCCCTTGACGTGGCCGAACAACGTGGAACCCGCGCCATCGCCATGCAAGGTCGCGCAGTTGATCTCGACAAAACGTCCGGCCAGTTGCCGCCGCGTCTTTTTGAGTTCGTACAAGCGGCGCGCGAGGAAGGACTTGCCCGCGCCTGTCGGTCCCATCAGCAGGATCGGTGCACGCGATTTGATGGCCACGCGTTCGATCTCGTCGATCATCGTGTTGAAGCGGACATTGCGCGTCGCGATGCCGGATTTCAGGAAGGCGACGGCATCCTGCTGCTCGCGCGAGAAGCGCCGGGCGATCTGGTCGTATTTCGACAGGTCGAGGTCGATCAGCGCCAGCGTACCCGGCGCGCCGGGCGAGTGGCGGCGCGGCGGCGAGGTCTGCAGCAGGCAGCCCGGGAAATAGCGCGCCTCCGTCATCAGGAACAGGCAGATCTGGACGACGTGCGTGCCCGTCGTGATGTGGATCCAGTAATCCTCCCGGTCGGGCTCGAAGGGGTACGCCCGCGCGAAGTCGAACAGCGCGCCGTAGACCTGCTCGAAATCCCATGGGTCGTCGATGTCGATCTGGCGCGGGACGACCTCCGTTTCCGGCGATACCGTCCCGATGTCTTTCGTCACCTGGTCGACCAGTCTCGTGGGATCGCGGTTGAACAGCAGTTCCAGGCGATCGATGACGACGTCTTCGTGCTGCGTCAACGCCACCGTCGGCCGCCATTTTTCCCAGCGCGCGCTGCCTGTGCCGCTGTCGAGCTGCGTGCCGATGAAGCCGATCACGACGGTTTTCTTCTTATCCATCTTATAAAGTTTTATAAATTTGGATAACTCTAGCATGTTTTGCTTTTGCCAAGGCAGACGCCGGTTTTTCGCCTACGAGACAAAAACACAAGTAAATCAATGGATTGCGCGGGCAGGAACGATATCGGCGCCGGCTGGCACGCCGATTGCAAAAGAAGCGATTGCGAGATAAAGGGAAGGAGACGATGATGGGTTGGACGATCAGCGTCGGCACGGCCGGCGCAAGAGGCAGCAAAACGAGAAATGGACGGCCGCAGGCGCTGTCGGTCAGCTTCGACGCACACGGCGTGACCGCGCGGGTGACGGCGAACCCGGACGCCGCCGGGCTCGCGTCCGATGCCGCCGGTTCGGTGCCGGCGTGGCAGGCGCGGCGCGTCTGGCAAAACGTGCTGACCACGCTCGTGGGCACGTGAACGAATACGAAAGAGAGAGTACGCAAATGACGAAACATGAACACTACGATGTGCTGAACGTGGAAGGCGGCCGTCCCGTCAAGATGTGGACGCGCGGCGTCCCGGTGGAAGAGGAGGCGAAACGCCAGCTGGCCAACACGGCGCGCATGCCGTTCATCTACAAGCACATGGCGGCCATGCCCGACGTCCACCTGGGCAAGGGGTCGACGATCGGCAGCGTGATCCCCACGCTGGGCGCCGTGATCCCGGCCGCCGTCGGCGTCGACATCGGCTGCGGCATGATGGCTGCGAAGACGACGCTGAGCGCGAACGACCTGCCGGACAATCTGGGGCCGCTGCGCAGCGCCATCGAGCGCTCCGTGCCGCACGGGATGTCGCCGAAGACGCGCGGCTTCAAGGGACGCGACAAGGGATCGTGGGACACGCCGCCGCAGCCCGTCGACCAGGCCTGGATGACGCTGAAGGACGAGTTCGACGACATCTGCCGCAAGACCCCGCGGCTGAAGAACACGAACAATTACAAGCACCTGGGGACGCTGGGCAGCGGTAATCACTTCATCGAGATCTGCCTGGACGAGCAGGGCTTCGTGTGGTTCATGCTGCACTCCGGCTCGCGCGGTGTCGGCAATGCGATCGGCTCGCACTTCATCGAACTGGCCAAGCAGGACATGCGGACGCACTTCATCAACCTGCCGGACCAGGACCTGGCGTACCTGCCGGAAGGGACGCAGCATTACGACGACTACGTCGAAGCCGTCGGCTGGGCCCAGAAGTTCGCGCGCATGAACCGCGAAGTGATGATGCAGAACCTGATCGCGGCCGTGCGCACGGTCATCACGAAGCCGTTCGCGACGCACGTGGAGGCGGTGAACTGCCACCACAACTACGTGCAGAAGGAACACCACTTCGGCAAGGACGTGCTGGTGACGCGCAAGGGCGCCGTGTCCGCGCGCGAGGGCGAGCTGGGTATCATTCCGGGTTCGATGGGCGCGAAGAGCTTCATCGTGCGTGGCAAGGGAAATCCGGAAAGCTTCCACAGCTGCAGCCACGGCGCCGGCCGCACGATGAGCCGCACGGAAGCCAAGCGCCGCTACTCCGTCGAGGACCAGGTGCGCGCCACGGAAGGCGTCGAATGCCGCAAGGATGCCGACGTGATCGACGAGATCCCGATGGCCTACAAGGATATCGACGCCGTGATGGAGGCACAGAGCGACCTGGTCGAAGTCGTGCACACGTTGAAGCAGATCGTCTGCGTCAAGGGATGAAAGGACAACACATGATCGAACTGGATGGCGCCGTCGGCGAAGGCGGCGGCCAGATCCTGCGCAGCGCGCTCACGCTGGCGATGATCACGGGGCAGCCGTTCCGCATCCGGAACATCCGCGCGAATCGCGCCAAGCCGGGCTTGATGCGCCAGCATCTCGTGGCCGTGCAGGCGGCGCTGCAGGTGTGCGGCGGCGACGCGTCCGGCGCGGCGCTCGGCAGCCAGGACCTGACGTTCCTGCCGGGGTCCGTGAAGGGTGGCGACTACGCGTTCGCGATCGGTACGGCCGGCAGCTGCACGCTGGTGCTGCAGACCGTGCTGCCGGCCTTGCTGATGGCGGACAAGCCGTCGACATTGAAGCTGACGGGCGGAACGCACAACCCGATGGCGCCGCCGGTGCAATTCCTGCAGCGCGCCTGGTGTCCGCGCCTGGCCGAGATGGGGGCGCACATCGACATCCGCCTCGAGCGCTTCGGTTTTTATCCGGCCGGCGGCGGCGTCGTCGAGGCACGCGTGGCACCGTGCGCGCGACTGCTGCCGCGCACGTGGATGACCCGCGGCGACCGCCGTGCCGCGTATGCCGAGGCGTTCGTGGCCGGCGTGCCGGGGCGGGTGGCGCAACGCGAGCTGGAATGCGTCGGCAAGTCGATGAACTGGGGCGAGGATCAACTGCTGATACGCGGCCTGCCGGCCGACCAGGGGCCGGGCAACGCGCTGATGCTGACGCTGGAATACGAGCACGCGACCGAGGTCTTCACGGCGTTCGGCGAAAAATCCGTGTCGTCCGAACAGGTGGCGCGCCAAGCGGTGCAGCGTGCGCGCCAATACCTCGTGTCGGAGGGCGCATTCGCCGAATACCTGGCCGACCAGATGATGCTGCCGCTCGCGCTGGCGGGTGCCGGCGGCTTCACGCTGGACGAGGTGTCCATGCATGCGCGGACCAATGCCCAAGTGATCGAGATGTTCCTGCCAGTGAGTTTCCACTTCGGACGGCACGACGGCGCGGACAGTTGCACCGTGACGGCCCGCGCGCCGGTGAGTCAGGCTGGGTAATAGATGTTTCCTTGATAATATTTATATTAACGCAAGTAATTTACAGATATGCATAAGAATGTCGAGCAACTTTACATTCATCACACATAATTCTATTTTCTCATATAAATCAATAGCATTTTGTTACTGGCACAGGGCTTGCTAATCTTGGTTCCCGGGTACTTTTGATAAACCTTTTTCAATAACTAGGACCAAGAATGAGATTCAAACCCGCTGCCGCTTTGCTGGCACTGATCGTATTCGCAACCGGCGCCCAGGCGACCGACCTGTCTTTCACGGGTAACTTCAACCATGACAATGACGTGCAACAATTTACCTTCACGGTGAGCAGCACGTCGAGCGTGACCTTGCGCAGCTGGTCGTATGCCGGCGGCCTGAACGCGAACGGCGACACGATCGCCCGCGGTGGATTCGACCCGATTCTGGCGCTGTTCGACTCGACGGGCAGCAAACTCTACGAGCAGGATGACGCTCACTGCCCGGCTGTAGCGGCCGACGCGGTAACTGGCCGCTGCTACGACGTGAAATACACGACTGACCTGGGTGCAGGGACGTACACGGTGACGGTTCAACAATATGACAACTTTGCCGCGGGCGCGCATCTGTCGGACGGGTTCGGTCGCGACGGCGTCGCTTACGAGAACTTCCGCAACGGCTTCGTCGATGTGACTGGCGACAAGCGCGATGGGCACTGGGCATTCGACATCCTGAACGTCGACTCGGCCGTCGTCGTTCCGCCGGCGGATGTACCGGAACCGGCATCGCTGGCATTGCTGGGCATCGGTGCGCTCGGACTGCTGCGCCGCAAGCGTACGTAAGGCGCGCCGAGCAGCCAAACACAAAGGGTTACGAGCTCGCGCTCGTAACCCTTTTTTGATCGCGTTCGACGCCGTTTTATCCGGAAAGGCGCTCTTCATCGGCAGCAACGCTGGCCGACGGCTGGGGCGGCAAAAGAAGATCGTCGAGCCGGATCGCCACGTCATTCTTGGCGGGCTTCGACCATCCCGGCCTGGCCACATTGCCGACCCGGTCGATCAGTTTGCCGATCCAGCCCTTGTGCCGTTCGCACAGGATCGCGAGCCATGCGGCGATCAGGAATGGCACGAGGTAGATGGCCGCAACGAACACGGGCCCGCTCGTCAACTTTGCGCCGTACAGGATCGCCTTGATGAAATACATGAGCGGGTAATGGAACAAATACAGCCCGAAACTGATATCGGCACCGACCTGGATCGGCCATGCAAAGCGATTCAGTACTGCCTGGAAGCGGTCGGCAATGAGCGAGAATCCATAAATATTGATGGCGACGAGTACGCCGATGAGGTAGCTCGCCGGCCAGAACCCCACCTTCCATTTCGCACCGGCCGCAATGCCCGGGAAGGTCTCCGCAAGTACCGGACCGGCATTGAACGCTGAAAATGCGAGGGCGGCAACGATCGATCCGAGCCAGAATGTCCAGCCAACCCAAGCCGGCGTACCGCGGCGCGCTACCGCAAAGTGGAGGGCAGAGCCCAGCAGCCAGATCGGGAGTCCCACGAGGATATCCGGGCCCGCAATCGCGGCGGCACAGGCGATGGCAATGTATTTTTTCTTGCCGGAGAAATAGACGCCGGCAGCGAAAATCATGTAGTACCAAAATTCATAGGAGAGCGACCAGAACGGCCCATTGGTACCCGGATAGATGTTCGCATGCCAGACCTGGTTGAGGAACAGCGCGTTCAGGCCAATGGATGCGACCCATTTGAAGATATTGTAGGGCTGCATGGGCGAATAGGCGTCCAGCGAAATGGATTGGCCTATCGTGTCCCACACCATCGTCAGCACCAGCGCCGGCAAGCACACGGACCATAACCTGATCAGGCGCGCGCGCAGGAACGCGTACCCGTCGGGCTGTTTCATTCCCGAGAACGTGATCAGCATCCCGGACAGAACGAAAAATACGAACACCGCCTCGCTGCCCATATTCCCCACATAGGGGATGCGCAGTTTCGTGAAGTAACCGGCATGAGACACATACACCGCCAGCGCAGCCAGGAACCGCAAGAGGTTGAGGTAGGAGGACAGTGATCGGTTCATCAGCTTTGAATAAAGACAAGTAGGGACGATGAGTGAACTAGGAAGCGAGCCGCTCTCTTGGTTGCTTAGCCAAGTCAACGCCGGTTGCTGCGTGCCCGGCTGGACGGTGTTCGTCCCCGCCTGCCGCATCGACCGGTAGCGGATCGTGAACGGCGGCCTTTTTCTTGTCTGGCCAGATCTTGCTCAACTTCGAGCGATACCAGCTCGTACGCCGTTCGGTCAGCGTGCCGAGTATCCAGACGCCAGCCATCAGCAGCCCGAAAAAGACGGGTGCAGAACGCACGTGCAGGCCGTTCCAGAGGATGACCGCGAGCGGCAGGTGGAATACGTACAGGGAAAACGTGAAGCTGGATAAATAGCGGATGACGGTCTTGAATTTCAGGGTCGGCTTCATGCCGAGCGAACCGGCCGCCAGGAAATTCAACGCCACGATCAGGCCGAGTATGAAATCGCCGACGAATTGATTCGACCCTTGGGTCACCTGGATCAACCACGGCGACACCACGCGCATGGCTTCGCGTATCTGGATGCCGGCATCGCACCAGAAGAACGCCAGGCCCGCCGCGAGCGATATGACGAATAGCGACTGGGCATATCGCGGTTTCAGCGGCACCATCTTGCGGTGTAACACGACGCCGAGCAGCCAGACGGGCATCAGCAACAGGATCTTCGGCCCGGCTACCAGGGCGGCACACGCGAGCAGCGGGAGACTCCGGTAATAGCACCACAGGCCAAACAGGATGTAATACCAGATTTCGTAGTCCAGGGACCACAGCGTGCCGACGTAAGGCATCGCCACGTCTGTCCATGACTGCCCGAGAAACGCGAGGTTAACACCGATATCTTGCCAATCGGAGCCGCGCGGGCTGCCATAGTTGATGATGTTGGGGATGCCAGCACTCGCGATGGCAATGGAAAGCAGCGCCGCGGCCAGCACGACGGGGTAGATGCGCGCGATCCGGTGCAGCGCGTAACCGTGCAGGCCGAGGTCAGGCCTTGCCGCATGGGAAATCACAAAACCCGACAGGACGAAAAAGATGACGACGGCCGAATGCCCGGGCCAGGGCAGGGGGTGTTGCGGAAAAAGAAAGGGCCAGACGTGCGTCAGCAGGACGATGAAAGCCGCTGCGAGGCGCACCAGGTCGAGGTAAATCGAGAGCCCATCCGGGATGTTACGTTTCATGCGATTCGGTTGAGACTGAAATCGTTGAGGTCGAATGACCCATGATGTCAAGGTCTTGCTAAAAAGTCACTCATTATCACCCCGATCTCGACGAGTGCACGCGTCGTTTCGGTAAATAAGTGTGACAAACAACGGTGAATCTTAGCTGCAGGAAATTAGTATGCCGATTCGGCGGGGCTGATGGCACACCGTAGCGCGTGCACAAACCCCAGAAAGCAAAAAGCCCAACCGTAAGGACTGGGCTAAGTGCTTGCTTCTAGTCGTGCCGGCTGCAAACATGGAAAGAGCATTTCTCCGTGTGCACGGGGGCGCGAAGTTTTACTTCAAGACGTAGCCATATCAATGACTTACTGATGAGTGCAAGCGATACTGGACGAGCGCTCTACAGCTTTTCGATCTGCCGGTCGATCGCCTTGCGAGCCCGCTCGTTACGTTCGCTATAGCGGTCCGTCAGGTAGTCAGTACGGCCGCGCATCAACAATGTGATCTTGAAAAGCTCCTCCATCACATCGACGACGCGGTCGTAGTAGGCCGAAGGCCGCATGCGCCCGGCCTCGTCGAACTCCTTGTAGGCCATCGGCACGGAGGACTGGTTCGGAATCGTGAACATGCGCATCCAGCGGCCCAGCAGGCGCAGGGTATTCACGACGTTGAAGGACTGGGAGCCGCCGCAGACCTGCATCACGGCCAGCGTGCGACCCTGGCTCGGCCGGATGGCGCCCATTTCCAGTGGAATCCAGTCGATCTGGTTCTTCATGACCGCCGTCACCGCGCCATGGCGCTCCGGGCTGCACCATACCTGGCCTTCGGACCACAGGCATAGCTCACGCAGTTCAACGACCTTCGGATGTGTCTCGGGCACGCTGCCGACCATCGGCAGTTCCATCGGGTCGAAGATCTTCACCTCGGCACCGAAGTGTTCCAGGATGCGCGCGGCTTCTTCGGTCAGGAAGCGGCTGAACGAGCGCTCGCGCAGCGAGCCGTACAGCATCAGGATGCGCGGCGGATGACTCATGTCGCCAACAGGTGCAAGCTTGTCGACCGTGGGCCGGTCGAGCAGTTCCGGTTTGACGTTGGGGAGACTCGGGATCTTTTCCATGTTGATCGCTTTCGTTCAGCTCAGGCGTACGGCCAGGGCGCTCAGGGTCACCAGCAGAATCGGCAGCGTCAGCAAGATACCGATTCGGAAATAGTAGCCCCACGAGATCTGGATATTCTTTGTCGACAGCACGTGTAACCACAACAGCGTGGCCAGGCTGCCGATTGGCGTGATCTTCGGGCCGAGGTCGGCTCCGATGACGTTCGCGTACACCATCGCCTCACGCACGACACCGTGGGCCGAGGTGGCATCGATGGCCAGGGCGCCAACGAGCACCGTCGGCATGTTGTTCATGATGGATGAGAGGATGGCCGTGATGAAGCCGGTGCCAAGCGCCGCACCCCAGATACCGTGCTCGGCGCAGCGGTTCAACACGGCCGTCAGATAATCGGTCAGGCCAGCGTTACGCAGACCATAGACCACCAGGTACATCCCCAACGAGAACACGACCACCTGCCAGGGCGCCCCGCGCAGCACTTCCCGGGTCGAGATCCGATGGCCACGCGCGGCGACTGCGAGCAGGAGGGCGGCACCCACCGTGGCCACGGCACTGATCGGGATGCCGACCTTATCCAACCCGAAAAAGCCGGCAAGCAGCATCGCCAGCACCCACCAGCCGGTCACGAAGGTCGCACGGTCATGGATCGCTTCTTCCGGCCGCTTGAGCTGGGCCAGGTCGTAGTCGGCGGGGATGTCCTTCTTGAAGAACCAGACCAACGCGGCCAGTGTGGCGGCCACCGACACCAGGTTCACCGGCGCCATGACTGCGGCATAGCGCGCGAAACCGATCCCGAAGTAGTCGACCGAGACAATGTTGACGAGGTTCGACACGACGAGCGGCAGGCTGGCCGTATCGGCGATGAAGCCGGCTGCCATGACGAAGGCCAGTGTCGCCCTGGGAGAAAAACGCAGGGCAGCCAGCATGGCGATGACGATCGGCGTCAGGATCAGCGCGGCACCATCGTTTGCGAACAGCGCGGCGACGGCGGCGCCAAGCAGGACGAGCATGACGAACAGGCGCCGGCCGTTGCCGCCACCCCAGCGCGCCACATGCAACGCAGCCCACTCGAAGAAGCCGGCCCTGTCGAGCAGCAGACTGATGATGATCACGGCAACGAAGGCGCCGGTGGCGTTCCAGACGATGTGCCAGACAATCGGAATGTCGCTGATGTGGATGACGCCGGCGAGCAGGGCCACGGCAGCGCCGGCCGATGCGCTCCAACCGATGCCCACCCCACGTGGCTGCCAGATGACAAGGGCAAGGGTCGCCAAGAAAATGAGGAATGCGGTAAACACAAAGATCTTTCAGGCTGTCGTGGCCGCAGGCTCACGAAAACGACCGGGATCATCCCCCGGTCGCAGGTCGAGTGAGCGAGGGATCAAGCGTGGATGTGCCCGATGCGATCGAGCGCCGTCTTGAACGTCGTGCGGTCGCCTTTCAGCTCGTCCAACGGGAGCGCCAGGAATGCTTCGATGCGCGCGCGCAGGATCGCATACGCTTTCTCGAAGGCGGCGGTGATCTCTTCTTCGGTACCGACGACGTGGCTTGGATCCTCCACGCCCCAGTGCGTCCGCAAAACGGGACCGAGATAGGCCGGGCACGTTTCGCCCGCTGCACTGGCGCAGACGGTGACGACGATGTCCGGCGTCACCGGCAGGTTCTCCCACGACTTGCTGTGGTAGCCCTCGGTCGGGATGCCTTTGCTGGCCAGCAGGGCAAGCGCGCGTTCGTTCAGCTTGCCGGTGGGCTGGCTACCGGCGCTGATGGCATGCCAGCCGCTTGGGGCCAAGTGGTTGAAGACGGCCTCGCTGATGAGCGAGCGGCAGGAATTGCCGGTGCAGAGGAAGAGTACGTTCACGTCGGATCTCAGCGTAAAAGAGGAATGAAGACAGCGGCGTTCAGGCGCCGCAAGTGGATGTACGCGGGGCACAGGCAGGGCCGCCGGTTGGAGAGCAGGGGTTGCCGCCGCAGCAGTTCTCGGTCAGGAACCCGAGCAAGGCGTTCATGGCGTCGAACTGCGCGGCATAGATGACGAACCGGCCTTCCTGTCGCGGGACGATGAGGTTCGCATTGGACAACTCTTTCAGGTGGAACGAGAGCGACGATGGCGGCATGCCAAGTGCTTCCGCGATCTTGCTGGCGGCAAGGCCGTTGGGCCCGGCTTGCACGAGGAGCCGGAACGTCGCCAGCCGTGATTCTTGCGCGAGGGCAGCCAGCGCTACGACGGCATCTTTGTTGTCCATGATCGATCCGCTAGATATTTCCATATTTCTAGTATAGTCGAACAGTTATTTAGGGTGCAAGATGACGGTTCGACCGACTGCGTCAATCAGGAGCGGTTACAGTAGTTGAAACGAGCGATCGGGGCGCTATGACGTAACGGGGCGCGTACCGTTATTGCCGAGGCGTAGCTCCCAGTAACCGACATCGATCCACCTGCCGAATTTCATCCCCACTTCCGTGAAGTGGGCGACCTTGAGAAAGCCCAGCTTTTCATGCAGCCCGACACTGCTTTCGTTTGGCAAGGCGATACCGCCGATCACGACGTGGACTTCGCGTTTGCGCAGTTCGTCCAGCAGTGCGCCGTAGAGAAAGCGTCCTAACCCCTGCCCGGCAAATGCGCGGTCAAGGTAGACCGTGCTCTCGACCGAATATCGATACGCCGAACGCGCCCGCCATTTGGTGGCGTAGGCGTAACCAGCGACCTTGCCGTCGACCTCGAGGACCAGCCAGGGGAGGTTGGCAGCGCTGACGTCGGCGATGCGTTGGGCCATGTCCTGTGGGGTGACGGTTTCCTCTTCAAAGGTGATCGCCGTAGTCGCGACGTATGGGTTGTAGATGGCGCAGATCGAGGCGGCATCGGCGGCGGATGCGGGTCGAAGATGGGTGCTCAGCATGGCGTGTCATCAAGGTTGGACAAGGAAAGCGCCATCAAACAGGCGCTGGCAGGACATAACTGCTTGAATTCACGGGTGTCCCGAATCGCAGGCGGTGCGTCTTTCCGCTCTACGGAGAGAAAGCCGTGCTGCTCGAAAAATGGCGCTGCGTTTTCGGTCAGCAGATAGACATGCTTGACGCCGGCCGATCCGGCATCACGAAGGACGTGCCGCAGCAACGCGCTGCCGTGATGCTGCCCACGCAGCTGCCGGGCGACGACAAAAGAGCGCAGCAATGCATCGGCACCGTAGTTCTCGAAGCCACCGACGGCGATCACATCCGCCTCGCTGATCCCGACCGTGAACCGGGCGAGGTGATCGGCGGCGTCTTCGGTGGGCAAGAACGCAGCCTGCAAGAGCTCCTGGATCTTTGGCCAGTCGGAGGGAAGAGCGCGACGATACAGCACTTGTTGCGCCGAACATGAGAGAAAGGGCGGACGGCGGTTTGGGTCCAGATTGATCAGGACCTGTTCCAGGATGCTGGCCAGTTGGCCGTCCTGGTCCGGTGAGAGCGGGCTGAGCAAGGACGCCGCATGGGCGTTGAGGCGGTCATCGAGCGCGGTTGCACGTACACGGCCGGCAGGCGACAGGCGCAGCTGTACGCGGCGTTTGTCGCTCTCGTCCGGTGTCTTCTCGACGAAGCCCGAGTCCGCCAGACGGTCGATACCACGACTGATCCAGCCCTTATCGAGCATCAACCTGTTTGCAAGCTCTTGTTGCGTTACGCCGTCTGCTCGCAGTAATTCTGTCAGCAGGTGGCACTCGGCCGTTGATGCAGCGTCGCCGCACTCGGCAGTTCGGCGCTGGGACCGGACATATTGGCGGACCACTTCGCGTAAGAGGGTAGAGCTCTTCATTTTTGGATACCGTTGTCAATGACAACAATATCTGCGAAGGCCCGCATTGTTGTCAAGTAAACAGTATTCGTGCGCTGATTGGAGTTGTAGTGAAAGCGGATAGCACGACCGAAGGCACAGCAGGCACAGCAGGTGCAGCGAGACAGCAGGCGGTAACCGTGCAGCGATTCATGGTGGCATTTAGTGGACGACTTCGCCAAGCACGGCATGGATGTGATTGAGCAGATGAGAGGGAAAACACCGGGCGCTCACGCGACGCTTGTCCCGCAGGCTATGCAGGTTGATCTTAGAAATCGTTCGTTTTCTGACGCAAGCGCATATCAGACATCGACATCGTTGCTTCAGTTGGATATCCTATAGGCAACATTCCTAAAAGGAGAGGCGCTATGAAGTTCGGGTGGAAAACGCGAATCGGACTGGTGCTGTCAACTGTTTGGCTCATCCTCGCCATCTTAATTACTGACGACGACCACCGCGCCGGCCAAGTCCTCGGGCTTGGCTTACTTCCTTTAATAATACTATGGGGTATTATCTGGGCTGTTGCGGGCTGGCGCGCTCAACGCCCGACAAAGCCCGAGATGCCCGAAGCGAAGGTGCTGGAAACGAAACGGAATCGAAGCCATCGCATTCGAACCTTTATCGCTCTCGCAGCGGTGCTAGTAATCGGCCTGTTTGCCGCCACCTGGCAGTTTCACGCTGCGGACATTGAAGCTGG
>Ga0207657_10002868_pt1 | contig 18530 bp, 22 predicted proteins | sample KBSC33metaG_FD_184316 | JGI IMG/M metagenome (GOLD analysis project Ga0207657, IMG submission 184316) | Corn rhizosphere microbial communities from Kellogg Biological Station, Michigan, USA - KBS C3-3 metaG (SPAdes) (version 2) | ecosystem: Host-associated > Plants > Roots > Rhizosphere > Soil ... | reverse complement strand
ATGAAGGGGTCGGGAGTTCGAGTCTCCCCGTCGGCTTCTTCACCGTCCCGCGGGCACGAGCGGCGAGCGGGATCCGCAGCACAGACCGCCCTTGTCGTGCGTACCTGCCACAAGGAGCGGCCGGTACCACGCCGAACCGCGTCCTGTGCAGCGCCTCGTCGTCATCGGGTGCGTCGCGGCAGCCTGCGTGGTTGCGGTCGCTGCCGTCCGGCTCGCCGGCAGCGGAGCCTCGGACGCGCAGGCGGAGCCTGCCCTGCTCAGGCTCTCCGGCCGGCTGCCCGCGTGGCGCGCACCCGCTGCGCCCGCCGTGCTCACCGGTTTCGCAGGTGCCCGCGAACGGGTCGCGCTCCGTGTCAACGGCAGGTTCGTCGAGGCGACGCGGGCGGGGCGCCTGGGGCGGTTCGAGCTCCGGTTCGCGGCCAAGACGCCGGGCCGGTACCGGCTGTCGGTCGTCGCGGGCGACCGCTCGCGGAACGCCGGCACGATCGTCGTGCGGCCGGTCGTGATCGAGGCGGTCGGCGACATCACCTTCGGCGAGCAGGTCGGCCCCGCCGTCGCGCGGTTCGGGCCGGCCTACCCCTGGAGGTACGTCGCGGGTGCCCTCCGGGGCGCCGACGTCACGATCGGCAACCTCGAGACCGCCGTCTCGACCCGCGGTGACGCCGCCGTCAAGGAGTACACGTTCCGCGGCGAACCGAAGGCGCTCACGCCGCTGCACGACCTGGCGGGCTTCGACGTGCTCACGCTCGCGAACAACCACGCCGGCGACTACGGCCGCGACGCGCTACTCGACACGGTCCGCTACGTCCGCGAGGCCGGCATCCAGACGATCGGCGCCGGTGCCGACGAGACCCGCGCTCGCGCGCCGGCGGTCGTGGAGCGCGGTGGTCTGAGGATCGCGTTCCTCGGCTACTCGGACATCAACCCGCTCGGCTTCACCGCGACCGCCACCGCGCCGGGCACCGCGGCAGCCAACCCGGACGAGATCGCCGCCGACGTCCGTGCCGCACTGCGTCGCGCGGACCTCGCGGTCTGCTTCTTCCACTGGGGGGTCGAGCTTCGTTCCGCCCCCGACGCACGCCAGCAACGGCTCGCGCACGCATGCCTGGCGGCGGGAGCGGCGCTCGTCCTCGGCGCGCACCCGCACGTGCTCGGTCCGGTCGAACGGCCGTCGGCGCGGACGCTCGTCGCGTGGACACTCGGCAACTTCGTCTTCCCGTCGAGCGGCGCGCCGGCCCGGAGCGCCATCCTGCGTGTCGAGCTCGGCCTCGGCGGCGTGCGCTCCTTCCGGCTGCGGCCCGTCTGGATCGACGGGTTCCGGCCGCGCCTCGGCACACGCTGAGACGCCGGTCTACGCGAGTGCGTCGTCGACCGTGTCGTGCACCGGGAGGCGGCGGTCGAGGCCGCTCACCTGGAGCGTGCGCCTCGTCTCCAACTGGGGCGCCGCGAGGCGCAGGTCGCCGCCGCCGTCGCGCTGCGCCCGTGCCTCGATCAGGACGCCGAGCGCCGTCGAGTCGATGAAGTCGACCGACGACAGGTCGACGACGATCCGCCCGGTCGCCCCGGCCAGTGCCCGGGCGAGCCCCGCGCGGAGCTCCGGGGCGTTGTAGAGATCGAGCTCGCCTGCGAGCTCGATCACGATCGCCCCGTCCCGCGACTCGATGCTCCGGACGGGAGGCTCGCGGAGCGGGTCCACCGAGTCTTCCCCCATGACGAACGATTGAAGCACCCGGCGGGCGGCCGGGCAAACGCTGCCGGCAGGGGGGAGCGGAGTATGATCGAGGGATGCCGGCGCGGCTTCTACCCCGTCGGGGGCTCCTGACGTTCGCCGTTCTCGTCCTCGTGGGCGAGGTCGTCGGCCGCGCGCTGACGGGCCACGTCGACCGGGCGTTCCACGTCCAGCCGCTCGCCAACTCGGGCACGAGCTACTACCCGTTCCTGCTCGTCGGCGTGAAGGTCGTGGGGGCGCTGACCCTCGCGGGCGTGCTCGCGCGGGCGACCCGCGCCTGGGCGGCAGCGGACGCCGGCGGGCGCCTCCTCGCAGCCGTCGGGCACGGACACGAGCACCGCGCGCCCCGGCTCCGGCCCGGTCTCTCCGGGCGGATCTGGCTCGCCTCCTTCCTCGCGACGTCGCTCCTCTACGGCGTGCACGCAGATGCCGAGGGCATCGTCGACGGACGCTGGGCGCTCTTCTCGCCGTGGCTCCACACCTATGCGCTGCCGATCTTCGCCGTGCTCGCCGTCCTGATCGCCGCCCTCTGGCGCGTCGCCGGTTGGCTCTACGAGGTCGAGGACTATGCCGAGCGCACGATCCAGCGCGCCCGGCGGATCCTCACCGCGGCGCTCCGTTTCCGTCGACACCAGCCGCGCGCGGGCGACGAATCCGCCCCGCGCCGCAGGTTCGGGCTCGCCTTCGAGTGCCGGCCTCCTCCGCTCGCCGTCTGACCCGCGGCCGACCGCCCAGTGGCCGCGGGCGACGTGTGTCGTCGACCCGACCGGAGGAGGACCATGGAACACCCGCTCACCCACCGCCTGCCGGCGGATGCCGCGCTCACCACACGCGTGCGCGCCGTCTCGCTGCTCGGCCCGGCCGTCGCCGCCGGCGGCCTCGTCTGGGCGATCCTGCAACCGGACCGCCTGACGCTCCTTCACCCGCGCGGCCAGGGCTTCTGGTGGCTCCTGATCGAGCCGCCGCTTCTCGTCGTCGCCGCCGGGATCGTCTTCACGCTGCTCGTCGCGCGGCCGCTTCTCAGCGATCTCGAGGAACGGGATGCTGCCGCACGCTGAGATGGTGCACTGGCTCTTCGCGACGGGGATCCTGTTCGTCGGGCTCTGCCTGCTCTGCGAGGCGATCGTCGGCGAGGAGGTCTGGCGGAAGCGGCCGTGGCGGCGCTACCTCTGGCCGGGCCTCGCCTTCTCGCTCGGCCTGCTCCTCTGGCCGGTGATGGCGTTCTTCACGAACTCGTCGATCCACATGTACGCGCACGGTTCGTGGGCCGAGGTGCTGATGCTCGCCGGAGGCGCCGAGCTCGGGCTCGTGCATGGACGGCTGCATTCGCCCCTCTGGCGGCTCACCTGGCCGCTCGCGTTCGTCGTCAGCGGGACGGCGTTCATCGTCCACGAGCAGAACTCGTGGTTCTTCGCGCGCTCCGCGTTCCTGCACCACCTGCTCGGCTGGACGTTCATCGCCGTCGCGCTCTTCCCGCTGCTCCTCGTGTGGCGGCCGCAGTCCGTGGCCCTTCGGACCGGCTTCGCGCTGATGATCGTCTCGGTCTCGGTGATGCTCTATGCCGACCGCGACGTCGCGCCCGTCTTCGGTCACCTCTCGCCGCTCGCAGGGTCGCCGCACCGATGAGACGCGCGCTCCTCGTCGCGCTCGCGGCGCTCGCATTCCCGGCGGCGGCGTCGGCGCACGCCACGCTCGAGTCGACGACGCCGCACTTCGGCCGCGAGCTGCAGCGCGGGCCGGCGCAGATCCGGCTCCACTTCGACCAGCACGTGCGGATCCTCCCCGGTGCGATCAAGGTGCTGAACGGCGTCGGCACGAACTTCGCCGGACGCGCCCGCGTCGAACGCACCGACGTCGTGGCCGTCGTGAAGCCACTGAAGCTCGGCACCTACACCGTGCGCTGGCAGGCCGTGTCCGCCGACTCGCACGTCGTCTCGGGCGTGTGGACGTTCGGCGTCCGCGTTCCCGCGCCGTCGGTCAACGAGGCATACGGCGCGGGCGGGCCGACGACGATCGAGCACGTCGTCCGCTGGATCTGGTTCCTCGGGATGGCGCTCACGATCGGCGCGCTCGGCCTGCGCCTCGTCGTGCTGCGCGGGCTCGAGGTGCCGCTCGAGCTCGAGCGAAGGATCGCCGTCGCCGCCGGCCTCGGCGCCGTCGTGACGCTGCAGGCGGGAATCGCCGCCTTCTCGCTGCGCGCCGAGGACGCGCTGCAGCTGCCGTTCGGACGGTTCCTCTACGGCGACCTGTCGCCGATGGCCTCGACGCGCTTCGGCACCGCGTTCGTCGCGATGACCCTCGGCTTCGCGCTCGTGCTCGCGCTCGTCTACCTGTCCTGGCTCCTCGACCGCGTCGCCTATCTCGTGCCCGCGTTCGTGCTCTCGCTCGGCTTCGTCGGCGGTCTCTCGCTCTCGGGCCACGACGCGGTCGACCCGGGCTCGTCGTGGCTGACCGAGGCGGCCGACTGGGTACACATCGGCGCGGCGTCGCTCTGGATCGGCGGGCTCGCGACCATGGCCGGCCTGCTCTGGACCGGGGCGCCCCAGCTGCGGCGCGCTGCCTTCCTGAACTTCTCCCGGCTCGCGACCGTGTTGATCGCACTCGTCCTCGGAGCCGGCATCTACCTCAGCGTCGTGCGGCTGCCACACCTGCACGACCTGTGGACCGAGGGATACGGCCGCGTGCTGCTGGTCAAGATCGGCCTCGTCTGCCTCGCACTCGGATGGGGCGCGTTCCATCACTTCGTCGTTCGCCCGGCGCTCGACCGGGCGGACACCGGGTTCCTCTCACGGATCGGGCGGAGCCTGATCGGGGAGAGCCTCGTGGGCGTCGCGGTCCTGCTCGTCGCGGCGGTCCTCGTCGACTCGAAGCCGCCCGTGCAGCCGCCCGCGAACGCCGGTGCGGTGGCGACCCTCGGACGCTGAGCGATACTCCGCGCGTGGAGCTGACCGCCTATCGCGAGCGCTTTCCGATCCTCGCGTCGACGACGTACCTGATCAACCACTCGCTCGGCGCCATGCCGGCGGAGGCGGAGCGACGCCTGCAGCAGTTCGCGCGCGAATGGGCGACGCGCGGCGCACGGGCCTGGGGCGAGGGGTGGTGGGACTCGCCCTTCAGGACGGGCGACCTGGTCGGCGGCATCATCGGCGCGCCGCCCGGCTCGACCGTCATGCATCAGAACGTGACGGTTGCGGAGGCCATCGTCCTCTCGTGCTTCGACCTGAAGCCCCCGCGCAACCGGATCGTCTTCGAAGCGGGTCTCTTCCCGTCGGTGCGCTACGTGCAGCAGGCGTGGTCGCGCTTCGGCGCCGACGTGGTCGTGTGCGAGGACGCGGAAGCGGTGATCGAGGCGATCGACGAGCGGACGCTGCTCGTGCCGGTGTCGCACGTCCTCTACAAGAGCGCCGAGATCCAGCCGATCGAGCGCATCGTCGAGCGGGCGCACGCGGCCGGCGCGCACGTCCTGCTCGACGCCTACCAGTCGGCGGGAGCGGTGCCGCTCGACGTGACCGCGCTCGGCATCGCCTTCTGCACGGGCGGCTCGGTGAAATGGCTCTGCGGTGGCCCCGGCGCCGGCTGGCTCTACGTGCGCCCGGATCTCGCCGACCGGCTCGAGCCGGCGTTTGCCGGCTGGCAGGGCCACGCGCGGCCGTTCGCGTTCGAGACCGAGATGGTGCCGGCGCCCGGCGCGGCACGCTTCCTCACCGGCACGCCCGTGGTCGCCGCGAACTACGCCGCGAGTGCGGGCTACGAGATCATCGCTGAGATCGGCGTCGACCGGATCCGTGAGAACTCGATGCGGCAGACCGCGCTCCTCGTCGACCTCGTGGACGCGGCCGGGTTCGAGCTCACCTCGCCGCGCGAACCCGACCGGCGCGGCGGCTCGGTCGTGTTCCGCGTGCCGGACTTCCAGGCCGTGCACGGCGAGCTCGCGGCCCGCGACATCATCTGCGACACCCGTCCCGACGCAGGCATCCGCTTCGGGCCGCACTTCTTCACCACCGACGACGAGATCCGCTTCGCCGTCTCGCAGGTGCAGGAGATCCTCGCCTCGGGCGCGCACCTGGCGCGCGAGCACGCCGCCGCGGGGTACTAGGAGCCCAGGATCTCCCGCAGACGCTCGGCGGTGGCGGGGGCGGTCGGCTCGTCCTCATGGCGGATGAACACGTACGCGGGGTCGCGAACCGTCGGCGCGAAGGCGCGGAGGTCGTCGTCGTCGTACGGCGGCTCGCGCAGGCGGAGGTAGCGGAAGGGCTCCGCGGCGGGGTCGTTGACGCGGACGACACCGTCGACGGCCTCCCACGACTCGTGGCGGAAGTCCCACGCGAGGCGCACCTCCTCGGGGACGGAGCCGAGCACGAAGGACAGCGTCCCGTCGTCGCGCGGGCCCTGGTAGACGACGCGCACCGGCCCGAGCCGGTCGCCGAGCGCAAGCACGCGCTCGAGGAAGGTCGTCACCCGGTCGAGGCGGACGAGCGGGAACTTGACGCAGAACTCGAATCCGTCCGGCACGGCGGCCGCCCAGCGGCGGAACTGGTCGGCGCTCGGCAGCCGGTAGCCCGTCGAGTTGAGCTCGACGGTGTCGAATCGCTCCGCGTAGAAGCCGAGGAAGTCGGACGGCTGCAGGTCGGCCGGGTAGAACCCGGGCCGCCAGGACGGGTAGGACCAGCCCGAGGTGCCGATCTTGACCATCGCGGGTGATTATGTCGGCGGCGTCCCACCGCCCTTCCGTCTCGGCGCCCGGGGTCGGTGCCTGGCACCGGCGGGCCTCCCGCCCGCACCCGGATTCTCGAGGCGGCACGCCGTTCTCGCAAGGGCTGTGGACGGGTTGGCGCACACTCGTGTCGGTGCCTGGCACCGACCCCGGCTCGCCGCGCCCCGGCCGGTGTACCGTCCGGGTCGGGGGTTAGGGTCCTGCGCCCGTGACTGTGATGACGAACGTGCGGAAGATCGACGAGGCGGTCCACTCTGGTGGAGAGACGATCGAGGTCCTGGACAAGGGCTTCGTCGCGCTCGACGGGGCGTTCGCGTCGGATCTCGCGGTCGCGAACGGCGCCCGGGTCTCCTTCAACCAGGCCTCGCAGGAGCTGACCGAGAAGGACGCGGGACTGATCCGCTTCCTGATGCGCGACCACCACGGCTCGCCCTTCGAGCACGGCTACTTCCGCTTCATCGTCAAGGCGCCGCTCTTCGTCGTCCGGGAGCACCACCGCCACCGGGCCGGTCACTCCTACAACGAGTGGTCGGGGCGGTACTCGAAGATGGCGGCGGAGTTCTACATCCCGGAGAACGTCCGGTCGCAGGTCGGGAAGCCGGGCGCCTACCGGTTCGAGCCGGTCGAGCCCGACGTCCGCGCCGCCGCGCAGGAGGAGATCGAGCACCAATCGCTCGAGGCGTTCGCCGCCTACGAGCGGATGCTCGAGCTCGGCATCGCCAAGGAGGTGGCCCGGACGGTGCTGCCGCTGAACATGTACACGACCTACTACTGGAGCTGCAATCCGCGTTCCCTGATGCACTTCTGCTCGCTCCGCAACTCGGAATTCGCCCAGTTCGAGATCCGCGAGTTCGCCCGGGCCGCCGAGACCTTCCTCGAGCGGATCATGCCGGTCACGCATGCGGCATTCGTCGCAAACGACCGGATCGCCCCGTAAAACCGACCGCGAATGCGCCATCCGGGGGTGCCGCAGGGCGGATCGGCTCTAAGATCACTCGAATGCCCGCGGCCGGCAGCGGTCTTAACCGGGCCTCAATTGACGTCCTAACACTCTTGTAACAGACTGTCACTAAGTTCTAGGAGCGCGAGCAGAGTTCAAGGGAATGGGATTTTCGTTCCCGCCGTTGAAAGGTATGACGGTTGATGCGCAAACCGCGCAGCCCGTCTTCCTCGAAGACCCGAAGGAGTTCGTTGACTGAAATCAGCATGACCACGGCTGTAGCCGAAGCGCTCGACGCGCTGCTTCTCCTCCGTACCGAGCACGGGGCGCTGACCCCTGCCGACGTGGCGGACGCAGTGATCACCCACGACCTCGACGAGGCTGAAGCCGAGGCGCTCGCCCACGAGCTCGCGGTGCACGACGTCGCACCCGACGCGGACGACGAGCCGGAGCTCGACCTCTCGATCGGCACCGGCCTCTACACGACAGACTCGTTCCAGATGTTCCTCAACGAGGCCGGCCGCTACCCGCTGCTCACCGCGGCGGAGGAAGTCGAGCTCGCGAAGCGCATCGAGAAGGGCGACATGGCCGCGAAGGAGCGCATGATCAACTGCAACCTGCGCCTCGTCGTCTCGATTGCGAAGCGCTACCAGACGCAGGGGATCACGCTCGGCGACCTCGTCCAGGAAGGCGTGCTCGGGCTGATCCGCGCCGCGGAGAAGTTCGACTGGCGCAAGGGCTTCAAGTTCTCGACCTACGCGACCTGGTGGATCCGCCAGGCGGTGCAGCGCGGCGTCGCCAACAAGGCGCGCACGATCCGCATCCCCGTGCATGTCGTCGAGCGCGAGCAGAAGGTGGCCCGCGCCCGCCGCGAGCTCGTCGCGACGCTCGAGCGCGATCCGACGCCCGAGGAGATCTCGAAGCACTCGAAGCTCCCGATCACCCATGTCCGCGAGGTCATGGCGGCGGCGCGCGCAGTCGCGTCGACCGACATGCCGGTCGGCGACGACGGCGACGCCTCGTTCGGCGACCTGATCGCCGGCACCGGCCCGTCGACCGAGGAAGAGGCGTCCGCCTCGCTCCGCGACCTCGCGGTGCGCCAGGCTGTCGCGAACCTCCCGGATCGCGAGCGCGACGTGATCGAGCTGCGCTTCGGCCTCGTCGGCGACGGCCCCGCCTCGCTCGAGGCGATCGGCAAGCAGCTCGGCCTGACGCGAGAGCGGGTGCGCCAGATCGAGACCGAGGCGCTGCGCAAGCTCGCGCAGAACGAAGACCTCGCAGACGCCGCCTGACCGCTGAGTGCGTGCACCCGGTCCGCGACAGCGGGCCGGGTGCAGGCACCATCTAGGCTCGGCGGATGCACTTCACCGCCCACGACGAGCTTCAGCTCCTCGCGCTCCTCGCCGCCCTCGCGGCCGTGCTCGTCGTCGCCGTCATCCGGCGGCTACCGACCGCGATCTTCCTCGTCACGGGCGGGCTGCTGCTCGGTTTCGTCCCGGGTCTGCCGCACGTCGAGCTGCCTCCCGACCTGGTCCTCGTCGCGATCCTGCCGCCGCTCCTCTACTCGGCGGCCTTCTTCACCGGCCTCCGCGACCTGCGGGCGAACCTCCGCCCGATCTCCCTGCTCGCCGTCGGCCTCGTGGCCGCCACCACGGCCGGCGTCGCCGTCGTCGCGCATCTCGCGGTCGCGCGGCTCTCGTGGGGCGCCGCCTTCACGCTCGGCGCGATCGTCGCGCCTACCGACGCGCTCGCCACGTCCGAGGTCGTCCACCGGCTGAACGTGCCGCGGCGGATCGTCTCGATCCTCGAAGGCGAGAGCCTCGTCAACGACGGGATGGCGCTCGTGCTCTACAAGACCGCGGTCGCGGCGACCGTCGCCGGCACCTTCTCGCTCTGGGACGCGTCGTGGCACCTCGTCGTGAACATCGTCGGCGGGATCGGGGTCGGGCTCGCGGTCGCCTATCTGGTGCGCCAGGTGCGCCGCCGGATCGACGACTCGCCGACCGAGGTGACGATCGCGCTCCTCTCCGGCTACCTCGCGTATCTCCCCGCCTCGGCGCTCGGGGTCTCCGGCGTTCTCGCCGCGGTGACGATCGGCGTCTACATGGGCTGGTACACGCCGCAGCTGACGACCGTGCAGACGCGTCTCTCGGGGAATGCGTTCTGGGAGATCCTCGTGTTCCTCGTCAACGCACTGCTCTTCGCGCTGATCGGCCTGCAGCTGCACTCGATCGCGACGCGGCTTGCGATCACGAGCTCGCTGATCGCGCAGACGGCTGTCGTCACCGCGGCGGTGATCGCGATCCGGCTCGTGTGGGTGCCGATCTTCACCTACGTCCCGCGATGGCTCTTCCGGTCGATTCGCGAGCGCGACCCCTATCCGCCGTGGCAGGCGCCGGTGATCCTCGCCTGGGCGGGCGTTCGCGGGGCGGTGTCGCTTGCCGCCGCGCTTGCGCTCCCCACCGGGCTCGCGCACCGCGACCTGATCGTCTTCGTCACGTTCGCCGTGATCCTCGTCACGCTCGTCGGCCAGGTGCTGTCGCTGCCGCTACTCGTGCGCGTGCTCGGGCTCGAGGACGACGGCGGCGCTGACCGCGAGGACGCCAAGGCGCGCGTCAAGGGCGCAGAGGCGGCGCTGGCCCGGCTCGAGGAGCTCGCCACCGAGGACTGGGTGCGCGCCGACACGGTCGAGCGGATGCGCGGGTCGTATGCCTTCCGCTCCCGGCGCTTCACCGCGCGGTATCACGGTGTCGACGAGGACGGCGCCGAGGAGCGCTCGCAGCAATACCAGCGGCTGCGGCGCGAGCTCCTCGACGCCGAGCGGCGCGCGGTGCTCGAGCTGCGGAACGAGGGTGTGATCACCGAGGAGGTGATGCAGCGCGTGCAGCGCGACATCGACCTCGAGGACTCGCGGCTCGACTACTGATCTCTACGTCGTCAGGACGACGGCGCCGGGATCGTGCTCGTGCGGAGGCTGCTGCGTCACGACCCAGCCGTCGAAGTTCGTGACCTTGTAGGGCACGCTCAGGCGCACTGTCGTCGTCCGCTCGTTGACGCGGAAGGAGCCGCACGGGGCAACCGCCTTTCCGTTCCGCGTCAGCCATAGCTCGTAGTAGGCGGCCGGGTCGTGCTGTTTCGGGAGGCCGGTGACCTCGAGCTCCATCGGCAGGTTGCCCGCCTTGTCGTGGCCGCCGATCCGGATCACGGCGAGCGCGGTCGAGCCGTGCATCGAGACGAGGCGGTGCGTTGCAAACGCGGTCGGCTTCGTCTTCGCGTGGCCGACGAGGTAGCCGCCGCCGAACGCGATCACGGCGAGGGCCGCTGCGACGACGCCGATCACCGCCCAGCGGCGCCGGGGCAGCAGCGGGAACTGCTTGATCTCGGCGTCCGTCGGCTCGTGCGGATGCTCGAGCGCGGGCGGCAGGTCGGGCGGGGGCCCCGCCTGCACGAGCAGGTCGTGGACACGGCGCAGCCGGGCCTGCTCCTCGGGCGCCAGGTCGTCGGTGTCGATGATCTCGTCGAATTCGTTCACGTGAGTGCCTCGTCTCCGAGGATGTCCGCGAGATGCGCGAGCGCGGAGCGCGTGCGAGTCTTCACGGTACCGAGCGGGATGCCCAGGAACTCGGCGACCTCGCTCTGCGAGAGCCCGCTCCAGTAGGCGAGGGCGAGCACCTCGCGCTCGCGCTCCGGCAGCTCCTCGAGCGCACGGTGCACGCGCCAGGCGACCCAGCTCTGCTCGGCCCGGTCGCCCGGGCCGGCCTCGCGGGCCGGCTCGTCGGGGATCTCGGCGGGGATCTCGGTGCGGCTGCGGGCGCGGTCGACGATCGCGTTTCGCGCGACCGCGTACACCCACGGCGCGCCGGGCCCGCGGTCGGGGCGATACGAGGCGGCCGAGCGCCAGATCGACGCGAACGTCTCCTGCACCGCATCCTCGGCGCGGCCGCGGTCGCCGAGCCGCCGCAGGGCGAGCCCGAACACCGGCCGGGCGTAGCGACGGTAGAGATCCTCGAACGCGGAGCGGTCCCCGCCCGCGGCGCGCTGGATCAATTCCCCGTCCGAGGTCACGAGGCGCATCGTACGGAGTGTGAGCGCAACCGCCACAAAGAGGATCTACGGTTTCCGCGCCCGGCCGGTTTGCAGCAGCCCCCCGTCGACGACCAGGGTCGTGCCGGTGACGAAGCCCGCGTTCGCCAGGTAGGCGACGGCGTCGGCGATGTCCTCCGGGCGCCCGACCCGTCCGAGCAGCGTCTCGGCGGCCCGGCGCTCCTCCTGCCCCGGCTCGACCGCGACCGGGCCCGGTGCGACCCCGCAGACGCGGACCTCGGGGGCGAGCGCGCGCGCGAGGACCCGGGTGAGCATCGCCTGTGCCGCCTTCGCCGCGCAGTGCGGGCCGAACGAGGGCCAGGCCTGATACGCGGCGACGTCCTCGACGATCACGAGCACGCCCCGCGACGCGCGCAGTGCGGGCGCCGCGGCCTGGCCGAGGAAGAAGGTGCCCTTCGCCGTCACGTCGAGCGCGGCGTCCCAGTCGGCGTCGGTCACGTCCGCGAGCGGCTGCGGGCGGAACCCGGCTCCGGCTGCATGCACGACGAGGTCGAGGCCGCCGAGCTCCTCGACCGTCCGCGTGACGAGCTCGGTCGCGCCGTCGCGCGTCCGCAGGTCGCCGTCGGCGCTACCGGTCGCGACGACCACGAAGCCGTCGGCGCGCAGGCGCGACACGATCGCGCGTCCGACGCGTCCGGTTCCGCCCGCGACGAGCGCGCGCCTGTGTGCGGTGTGTAAGGACATGCTCGCTGGCAGTAAAACAGAGCACGCCGCGCGCATTCTTCTGCTGTCCTAGGGGACAACGCGTCCATCGAGTCGAGAGAGGCAGGTTCCCGATGCGCAAGCTCATGCTCGTCGTCGCAGCAGCTATCGCGGCCCTCGTGGCGGCCGGCCCGGCGGGCGCGGCGACCAAGACGATCAACATCTACGGCTCCACCTTCAGTCCCAGGTCGGTGACGATCACCGAGGGCGACACGGTCACCTGGTACAACCACGACAACGCGAACCATCAGGTGTACGCGTACAAGGGCGAGTTCGTCTCGGCGATCCTGCGGCCGAAGCAGCGCTTCTCCTTCACCTTCCACGCTCCGGGCACCTACGGCTACAAGGACGAGCTGCACCCGAAGCTCACCGGCAAGGTGATCGTGAAGGGGCTGCCGCCGACGCTGACGATGGCGGCGTCGGCGCCGATCGTCACGTCGGGCACGAAGGTGACGCTGAGCGGCGTCGTCTCGAACCACCGGCCGGGCGAGCAGGTGACGATCTACTACCAGCCGTACCCGCAGGCGAACCTGATCCAGCGGACGACGCTCCTGACGACGACGGGCGGCGCGTGGAGCTTCGTCGTCGGCCCGGAGATCCTCACCACCTACGAGGCCGTCTGGAAGGGGGCGTATGCGACCCCGACCACGGTGCAGGTGCAGCCGAGCCTCTCGATCGGTCGCAACGGCGCCTGGATCCTGCACGCCGCGGCGGGCCGGTCGTTCGCCGGCCGCGCCGTCCAGTTCCAGCGCCTCAACGTCGCCACCGGGCAATGGGTGACGCTGAAGAAGGTGCTCTTGAACGCGAGGTCGTCGGCGCGCGTCGCCTACACGCTCCCGAAGGGGCTGAACCACCTGCGTCTGACGATGTCGGTGAACCAGGCGGGCGCCGGGTTCCTCGGCGCGATCAGCCCGACCCTGAACTGGAAGCAGGTCTGACTGCGGCGCGACTGGCGCGCGGGCGTCAGCGCCCGCGCGCCTCGTCGTAGCGCCTGCCGACTTCTTCCCAGTTGACGACGTTCCACCAGGCGGCGAGGTAGTCGGGTCGCCGGTTCTGGTAGCTCAGGTAGTACGCGTGCTCCCAGACGTCGATCCCGAGGAGCGGCACGTGGTCCTGCATGAGCGGGCTGTCCTGGTTCGGCGTCGAGTACACGGTGAGACCGGTGCCGTCCCAGGCGAGCCAGGACCAGCCCGAGCCGAAGCGCTTCGCGCCGCCGTCGTTGATCGCGTCGCGCAGCGCGCCGGCGTCGCCGAAGCTGTCGGCGATCGCCTGCCCGAGCGGGCCCGTCGGGTCGCCGCCGCCGCCCGGCTTCATGATCTGCCAGAAGAGTGAATGGTTCGCGTGTCCGCCGCCGTTGTTGCGCACGGCGGTCCGCTTGTCCTCCGGCAGCTCGTCGAGCAGGGCGAGGACCTGCTCGATCGGGCGGCCGTCCCACTCGGTGCCCTCGAGGGCCTTGTTCACGTTGTCGACGTAGGCCTGGTGATGCTTCCCGTGATGGATGCGCATCGTCTGCTCGTCGATCGTCGGCTCGAGCGCGTTGTAGTCGTATGGCAGTGAGGGAAGCTCGTAGGGCACGGTCGTCTCCTTCGGGTCGGATCTCTCCTTGGAGGATATGCTCCGCGCCGCAACCGACGTTCCCGAAGGAGAGACATGGCGCTTGCCTACAACCACGAGGAGATCACCCCGCGCGAACTGAAGCCGGCGCTCTACGAGCTGGACGGCATCTCGCGGGAGACCGTTGAGGCTCACTACAAGCTCTACCAGGGCTACGTCGCGAAGCGGAACGAGATCCTGGCCGCGCTCGACGGTGTCGACCTCACGAGCGCCAACCAGGTCTACTCGCAGATCCGCTCGCTGAAGCTCGACCTCACCTTCGCGATCGGCGGGATCAAGAACCACGAGATCTACTTCGAGCATCTCGGAGGCCAGGGCGGCGAGCCCGCCGGGATCTTCGGCGACCTCGTCAAGCGCGACTTCGGCTCGGCGGCGAACTGGCGGGCCGACCTGAAGGCGACCGGCATGGCCGGCCGCGGCTGGGCGTGGACGGCCTACGACTGGGACGAGGGGCGGCTCTTCAACTACCTCGGCGACGCACAGAACACCTTCCCGGTGTGGAACGCGACGCCGCTCGTCGCGCTCGACGTCTACGAGCACGCCTACTTCGTCGACTTCGGAACCGACCGAGCCTCCTACATCGACGCCTTCTTCGCGAACCTCGACTTCGACGTGGTGAACGACTGGGCACAGCGTTACGGGATCCGGCCGTAGGTCGCGCGCCGGGACACCGGCTAGGCTGAGCGCCGCATGGCCTTTGCCGCGCTCGTCGTCCTGGGCTATCTCCTCGGCTCGTGTCCCTGGGGGGTGTGGCTCGTGCGCCTCTTCAAGCACGAGGACATCCGGCATGCGGGCTCCGGGAACATCGGTGCGACGAACGTCTGGCGGACCTACGGCCGCTCGATGGGGATCCCGGTCGTGCTGCTCGACACGCTCAAGGGCTTCGTCCCCGCCCTCCTCGGCATGCTGCTCGTCTCCCCGCACCACCTGTCGGGGATCTGCGCCGGTGCCGCCGCGATGCTCGGCCACTGGCGGCCGATCTTCCTCCGGTTCGCGAAGGGCGGGAAGATGGTCGCCACCTGCGGCGGCGTCTTCTTCGGGGTCGCGGCGTGGGTCGCCCTGACCGCGGGTCTCGTCTGGCTCTTCGTCTTCATCACCCTCCGCTATGCCTCGCTCGCGTCGATCGTCGCCGGGATCGCGCTGCCGGTCTTCGCGTTCGTCTACGGGTATCCGACCTCGGTCGTCCTCTTCGGTGTCGGGGCGGCGGCGGCGATCCTCTACCTGCATCGCGGAAACCTGCGCCGTCTGCGCGCCGGGACGGAGAATCGTTTCCACCGGCGGCACACGGCGAATGCGTAGATTCCTCTTCCTCGCGGCGCTCGCAGCCGCGCTCTGGCTCGCGCCGGGCGCGCTCGCGGCCGGGTGGTGCGGCAGCGGCGAGGCGACGGCCGATCTCCCGGATGTGACGACCGGACAGCAGATCCACGCGGTCGTCGCCGTTCCCTCCGACGGGCCGGACACCTTCGCCGCCGACGCGCCGAAGCTCGCCGACGACGTCGCGTCGCTCACCGGCTGGTGGGCCGGACAGGACCCGACGCGCGTCCCACGCTTCGACAACGCTGCCTTCCCGGCCGGGACGTGCCTCGACGTCTCCTTCTTTCGGCTGTCGTCGACCGCCGCGGAGCTCACCGCCGCAGGGCCGTTCGGCGCCTACGAGGCCGTGGCGCAGCAACTCGTCGGCGGTGGCTTCGCGAACCTCTACAAGAAGTACCTCGTCTACTACGACGGCCCCGCGGTGGAGGAGGACACCTGCGGCACCGGCAGCACGAACGGCTTCGCGGTCGTCTGGCTCGCCGGATGCCCGGGCGCGCCGAACGACGCCATCTCGACGCACGAGCTCCTGCATGTCTTCGGCGCGCTGCCTGCGGGGGCGCCGCATCCCTGTCCCGGTGACAGCGGGCATCCATGCGACGCGCCGTTCGTCGACGTTCTCTCGCCGGTGACCGACGGCCGCCCGCTCGCGCAGCAGGTGCTCGACGTGAACCACGACGACTACTACGGGCACTCGGGCACCTGGCTCGACGTGCAGGACTCGCTCTGGCTGCACCGCCTCGACCTGCCCCAGGTCGCGCTCGCCGTCGCGGAGCAGGGCACCGGCACCGTCACGGCGGACCTGCCGGGGCTCAGCTGCAGCTCCAGCTGCTCGACGGAATGGGACCAGGGCTCGCAGGTGACGCTGAGCGCGGCGGCGGCCAAGGGCGCACGCTTCGTCGGCTGGTCGGGCAGCTGCTCGGGGAACACCCCCGACTGCAGCCTCACGCTCTCCCAGGCGGCGTCCGCGACCGCGATCTTCGGTCCCGCGTTCGTGGCCTACCGGGCCTCGGTCACCGGCAAGGGCAGGATCGCGTGCACGCCGACCTGCCGGGCCAAGATCGGCGCCGGCGCCCCGCTCGCGCTGCGTGCGGTACCCGCCAAGGGCTGGAGGTTCGCGCGCTGGAGCGGTGGCTGCTCCGGCATCCGGGTCACGTGCAGGCCGAAGACGGCTGCAGCCCTCAGCGTGCACGCGACGTTTACGAAGCTGAAGGCGAAGCGGGCGACGACGAAGCGCTGAGCCAGTCGCGGAGCTCGGTGTGCGCGGCGGCGACCGTGCCCGTAAGCTCGCCGCGGAGCTCGCCGACCGTGCCGGTTCGCTCGGCGACGACGTCGTGGCGGTGGATCGTCTCGAGGTTCACCTGCTGCGCGAACAGGAAGTCGCCGTCGGCGAGATCCGGGTACAGGTCGAGCGTCTCCTTGAGCGCGAAGCGCACGGAGTCCTCGACGAAGCGCGGCTGCAGATGGGCGTGCTCGACGACGAACAGCTCGTCGGGGCGCTTCAGCAGCTCGTAGACCGGCGAGCTCATCGACCGTTCGACGACCCCGACGAGATGCTCGGCGTTGATGTCGGCGCTCGTCCCGACGAGCAGCGTCCCCTTGCCGCGCTGGTTGTGCGTCGCAAGCGGGACGAGCTCGAGGATGCGCTCGATGTCGCCGTCGCGGAACCCGGCGTCGAGCAGGCGCTCCGCCGCGGCGCCGCGAACGAGCCCCTGCGCGCACGGGCAGGCGTTGATGCCCCAGGCCTCGACGCCGACGACACGCCGCACCTCGGTGGTCGAGGCGGCGGCGATCCCGATCAGCTTCGCGATCTCCTGGGTCGGCAGTCCGCTGACCGGCGTTCGGCGGGCGAGCGGGTACTGCGCCTCGATGTGGACCTCGGCTCGGAGGGCGTGCTGCCGCTCGACGATGTGGCGCGCGATGTGCTCGGCGAGCGTCTCGACGAGGAACGCCTCGCCGATCACGACCTCGTCGATCGCCTCGCCGAACAACTCCGGAAAACGCGACATGTGGACGCCCTTCTGACCCGGGTCGAGGTCGACCGTGCAGGAGATCTCGGCGGCGAACGTCTTCTCGTGGCCCTCGTGGCGGATGCGGATCGCCTTCTGGACGCCGGTGACCCCGGCGCGCGTCAGTCCGAGGGGTACCTCCGGCTGAGATGCCTGCATGTCGCCGTTCAGCTGGTTCCGGGTTTCTGCCATCGGCTGGAACCGTATCCTGAGTCGAGATGGCCGACCGCCAGTTTCCCCGCCTCGTCTCGCTTGCCTGCCACGATCTGCGCACCCCGCTCGCGACCGTCTACGGCTTTGCGCGGACGCTCTCGCACGCCGGAGACCTCGACGAGCGGAGCGCGCGCTTCATGGGGATGATCGAGCAGGCGAGCGAGCAGATGACCGAGCTGCTGGACGAGCTCGGCACCGCAGCGCGGATCGCGTCCGGTCGCTGGGAGCCGGTACTGCGCGAGGCCGACACGCTCGAGCTCGTCCGGTCGGACGACGAGCGGATCGCGGTCGAGGGCGGCGGCACGGCGATCGAGACCGAGGTGGACGTGGTGCGGCGCTCGCTGGCGGCACTCGCGCTCGCCGCGCTCCGGCACGGGCGCGTCGAGCGGGTCACCTGGCGTGTCGACGGGCGCGAGCTCGTCCTCACGCCGGTCGACCAGGCGGCGGGGCCGGTCGTGACGGGCGCGGAGCCGAAGGATCTCGGCTCGCTCGTCGCCCGCATCGTGGTCGAAGAGCTCGGCGGCAGCGTCGAGCTCGGCGGCGACTCCCTCCTCGTCCGGCTCTAGCTTCTCAGAGCCCGCTCGTCGTCGGGGCGCCGCCCGTCTGCTGCAGGTCGCCGCCGGGCACGGGCACCGGCGGGCGACTGCGGTATCTCAGGTAGAGGGCGATCAGCGCCGCGAGGAGCGCCAGCCCGATCGTGTAGTGCACGAGGCTGCGCACCGTCTGCGCGGCGTCGTGCTCCCACTCGCCTCGCGCCAGCGAGCTCGACGTGGTCGGGTCCGCGATCAGGTCCTCGCCGTTTCCGAACCGCGCCGTGTGATGCACCTCCCACCGGTGCAGCCGCAGCGTCAGGGCGAGCGCGTCCACGCATGCGGCGGCGCACGTGACGTAGAGGCCGTACGGGAAGTGTGCGGCCAGCCACCCTGCGAGCACGAGCAGGAGCGGCGGCACGAGCGCGAGCAGCCAGATCTTCGCCTCGGTCGAGCCCGTCGGGTTGTGCCAGGTGCGCGCGAGGTGGCCGCCGGGCCGGGACCACTCGACGACGCGGGCCTTCTCGATCGCCAGCGTCGCCGCCATCAGCGAGGCGAAGAAGACGGGCAACGCCAGGAACGCCGCCAGGCCGATCGGCGCCTTCGACCGGGTGGCGAAGCGCCTCACAGCCGCCCCGCCGCGATCACGCGCGAGAGAAACTCG
>Ga0207657_10002866_pt1 | contig 18540 bp, 17 predicted proteins | sample KBSC33metaG_FD_184316 | JGI IMG/M metagenome (GOLD analysis project Ga0207657, IMG submission 184316) | Corn rhizosphere microbial communities from Kellogg Biological Station, Michigan, USA - KBS C3-3 metaG (SPAdes) (version 2) | ecosystem: Host-associated > Plants > Roots > Rhizosphere > Soil ... | reverse complement strand
GGAAAAAAAGGGCCGAGGAGTCGCTCTCTGGCATCGATGGGGCCCGGAATCCCCACCGAGACCAGGGGACGCTCCTCGGTCTTTTTTGCCGGCTGGCCGAAGGCCAGCGGCGTCGGACCCTCTTGGCGGGAGCGAGCCGCGTAACGGCGAGCGGGTCCGATTTTTCGAGGAGCCCGATCATGCAGCCAGGCCGCACAATCACCGCCATCACGCCCACGCCGCGCCATCCCGGCCGCTTCGAGCTGCTGGTGGACGGTCGGAGCTTCGCCACCCTTTCCCTGGACGCGATCGAGCGACTCAAGCTCATCGTCGGCGGCAGCGTGGCCGGACTCGAGGAACGAATCGCTCACGAGGCCGCGGCGCTGAAGACCTATGATCGGGCGCTCAACATGCTCGCGTTCCGCGGCCGCGCGTCGCGCGAGCTCGCGCGGTCACTCGTCCGGAAGGGGGAGCCGAAGGAGCTCGTCGACCGTGCCATCGTTCGCCTGACCGAACAGGGATTACTCGACGATGCCGCCTTCGCCGAGTCGTTCACTCGCGCCAAGGTGCTCGGCGCGCAGCAGTCGAGACGGCGGGTGCAGCAGGATCTGGCGCGGAAGGGAGTGGCCCGGGAGGTGACCGACGCCGCCATCGCCACCGTCTTCGAGGAAGAACAGGTGGACCAGCGCGAGATCGTCGAGCAGGCGGCGCGGAAGAAGCTCGTTTCGCTGCGGAAGCTTGATCCCGCGGTTCGGCGCCGGCGGTTGTATGCCTTCCTCGCTCGACGCGGCTACGATTCTGATGACATTCGAGCGGCAATGGACGCTGTGGGCGAGGCGCTGCGCGGTGTCGAGGGAGTGGGCGCGGGTGACGAAGCACTCGGCGGAGACGAGGCGGAAGAGTAACGCCGCAGCTTGGAGCGAGGCGCGGGGCGCGGTATCATGCTCGCGAGCGTCCGACGTCGTCGCGGACGCCTTCTCTCTCTCTCTCTCTCTCTCTCTCTCTCTCGTCCGGGGCCAGTGGTGACAGAGTGCCGAATCTGTGGCGAGGCCACGGATCTCTCGATTCGCGCGACCGAGCGGATGTTCGGATTCGGTGGGGAATTCTGGTACGACCGCTGCGGGTCGTGCGGCGGTCTTCAGCTGCGCGAAATTCCGGAAAACCTGTCCGCTTTCTATCCCGACAACTACTACGCCTTCGACACGAAGGGTGCGTCGCCCGGACGGGCGAGGGCGTGGATTCGGCTCCTGCGCGATGCGCTGGTACTGGGCCGCGCTCGACGGTTCACACGGTGGATCGAGCCGCTCCTTTCGCCGGGCATGCTGCAGCTTCGCGGCTGGCTTGAGAGAGCTGGAGCAAGCCGTGACTCCCGGATCCTCGACGTTGGGTGTGGCGATGGCGCCTGGCTGCGACGGCTTCGCGACCAGGGCTATCAGCACGTGCTCGGCGTCGATCCGTTCATCGCGAGTCCCATCGAGCGCGGTGGAAAGCTGCTCGTGAAAAAAGGGACGCTGGATGACGTGAATGGAGAATGGGACCTCATCATGTTCCACCATTCGCTCGAGCACATCGCCGATCAGCGTGGGACGCTGGCGAGGGTCGCCGACCTCCTCGCGCCCAGCGGCTGCTGTCTCATCCGCATTCCCATCGTGAGCTCCCACGCCTGGGAAGAATATCGGGACCGCTGGGTGCAGCTCGATGCCCCACGCCACCTGATGCTGCATTCCACGGCGAGCCTCGAGCGTCTTGCGGAGTCGGTGGGTCTCCGAGTCGACGCCGTGGTGCACGACTCGACGATGTTCCAGTTCGAGGGGAGTGAGCTGTACCGACGCGACCGCCCGTTGACCGAGCTGTCGACATCGTCGTACTCGCGGAGCCAGCGTCGCACCTTCGCCGCGCGAGCGGCCGCGTTGAACGCCGAAGGGCGAGGGGACCAGGCGGCGTTCTATCTTCGGCGTCGCTGAGCCCATCGGCATCGCCGGCTATCGGCATCGCTGAGTCCTCGCGCTCGATGGGTCGCGCATACTGACGCGTACCCCCGTCCGCGTGAGCGGGCTGAGGCCCTATATTGCACTCCATGCTCGCCTCCGAGATCCGCCGCCGCTTCCTCGACTACTTCGCGCGCCAGCAGCACGCCGTCCGCCCGAGCTCGTCGCTCGTGCCCGCTGACGATCCCACGCTGCTCTTCGTCAACGCGGGAATGGTCCAGTTCAAGAAAGTCTTCCTCGGCATGCAGGAGCCGCCGGAGGGGAATCGTCGCGCGACGACGGCGCAGAAGTGCGTGCGCGCCGGTGGGAAGCACAACGACCTCGAGCAGGTCGGTCATACGGCGCGGCATCATACCTTCTTCGAGATGCTGGGCAACTTCTCGTTCGGCGACTACTTCAAGCGCGACGCGATCAGGTTTGCGTGGGAGCTGGTCACCGGCGAACTGGGAATCGATCCGTCGCTCCTGCGCGCCACGGTGCACCACAGCGACGACGAGGCGTTCGCTCTGTGGCAGGAGGTCGCCGGCCTGAAGCCGGAGCGGATCTATCGCCTTGGCGACCAGGACAACTTCTGGCAGATGGCGGACACCGGGCCCTGCGGTCCTTGCACGGAGATCTACGTCGACCTCGCGAAGGTGGCGACGGACTTTCGCTTTCCCGCCGGCGCGTCGGGTGAATGGACCGATCTCGATCGCGCGGAGTTCTCGCAGGAGGCGTTCGTCGAGGGCGCGGAGGCAGGGCGTTTCCTCGAGATCTGGAACCTGGTGTTCATGCAGTTCGATCGGCAGGCAGATGGGACGCTCATTCCGTTGCCGCGGCCGTCGGTGGACACCGGTGCTGGCCTCGAGCGCATCGCCGCGGTGAAGCAGGGAGTGACGAACAACTTCCACACCGACGTGTTCGCGCCGCTGATCGCGAAGGTGGAAGAGGTGGTCGGCTTCGACTACTGGGGTCGTGTGAGCGATGAACCGCGCGCGGGCGTGAAGATTCGCGGCGGCCGCGGCGGCAGCGACGTGGTGCCGAATGCGGTGGACCCGGCGTCGTTCCGCGTGCTGGCGGATCACGCGCGCGCCGTGGCCTTCCTCCTCGCCGATGGCGTCTTCCCGAGCAACGAGGGACGCGGCTACGTCCTGCGCCGCATCCTGCGCCGCGCGGTGCGCCATGCGTGGCTGCTCGGCCGGCGCGAGCCGACGCTCGTGGCCGTGGTCCAGTCAGTGATCGACACGATGGGCGACGCATACCCCGCGCTGCGTCAGCGCGCCGAACACCTCCTGCAGACGACACGGATGGAGGAGCTGGCGTTCCTGGCGACGATCGAGGGCGGATTGTCGCGCTTCGAGCAGCTCGCGCCGGCGCACACGACGCAGGGCGGAGTTGAGGTGCGCGGCACGATCAGCGGTGAGGACGCGTTCAAGCTGTACGACACCTTCGGCTTTCCGATCGATCTCACGGAGCTGATGGCGCACGAGCGCGGATATACGGTGGACATCCCGGGCTTCGAGGCCGCGCTCGAGAAACAGCGCACGCGGTCCAAGGACGAGCGGAAGACGCGCAAGCTCAGCGTGGAGGCCGACGCCTTGGGTGATCTCGCGACGTGGGAGCGCGGCGAAGGGGACGGGAGTGACGCGCGCTTCGTTGGCTACGACACGGTGGAAGTGGACACCCAGGTCGCGGCGATTCGCCGGCTCGACGGCAATCGCGTCGCCGTGTTGCTGCGGGAGTCACCGTTCTACGCCGAGTCGGGCGGGCAGGTGTCCGACGAGGGAGAGATCGTCGGCAAGGGCTGGCGGGTGGACGTGGATGGCGTGCGAAAGGTCGACGGTCGCCCCGCCGCAATCGGCGTGCTGACGGGCGAGCTGCACTTCGGGCCGGTCACGGCGCGCGTGCCGAGCGACCGGCGGCACGACACGGAGCGCAACCATACGGCGACCCACCTGCTGCACGCCGCGCTGCGGCGCGTGCTGGGCGAGGCGGTGCACCAGGCGGGATCGCTCGTGTCGCCGACGCGGCTGCGCTTCGACTTCACCCATCACGGGCCGGTGAATCCGGAGCGGCTCCAGGAAGTGGAGGCGCTGGTGAATCGCGCCATCTGGCGCGCGACACCGGTGACGTGGAGCGAGATGCCCTATGCCGATGCGCGCGCGAAGGGTGCGATGGCCCTGTTCGGTGAGAAGTATGGCGACGTCGTGCGCGTGGTGGACGTTGCCGGCGAATCGATGGAGCTGTGCGGCGGCACGCACGTGCGCAACACGGCGGAGATCGGTCTGCTGGTGATCGTGAGCGAGGGCGGAGTGGCGAGTGGAGTGCGCCGCATCGACGCCCTCACCGGGCCGGCGGCGTTCGCGTACCTCAAGGAGCGCGAGCGCACGCTGCACCACCTCGGAGAGCTGCTGAAGACGCCGGCCGAACAGGTGGAGCGCCGCGTGGAACAGCTGGTCGAGGAGCGCCGCGGACTTGAGCGCAGGCTGGAAGACGCGATGCGCAGCGGTGGTGGCGGGGACGAGCTGCAGCAGCTGATTGCTGCGGCCACGCCGATCGGCGCGAATGCGGGCAGGTTGGTGGTGGGTGCCGTCCGCGCGCCGGACGTGAAATCGCTCCAGGCGATGGGTGACGCGCTCCGCGAACAGTTGCGCAGTGGCGTTGGCGTCCTGGCGACCCGGCTCGACGACGGGAAGGGGGCGCTCCTCGCCGTGGTGACCGACGATTTGCGGGAGCGCGGCGTGCGCGCCGACGCCATCGTGCGCGAGGTGGCGGCGGTGGCCGGCGGACGCGGGGGCGGCAAGCCGCACATGGCGCAGGCCGGAATCCCCGACGGCGCGCGGATCGATGACGCGCTCGCCGAGGCGCCGCGAGTCGTCAGCGCGCTCGTGGGCACGGCGTGACGACTGTCGCTGCCTGGCTCGCGGAGCGTCAGCCCGCGCCCCCAGCGGCGCTCGTGCGCCGTATTCGTGAAGCGCTCGGTGACAGTGCGGAGCGCGAAGCCACTGTCGCGGCCGACGTCTGTCTCGCTGCCGGTGAGCGCCTCCTGGCGACCGTGCTGGGCGACGAGGACGCAAGTCGCGATTACGCGCTCGATCTCCTGACCGCGGATGCGCTGGTGACCTACGCATTCGAGGCGACCAGTCAGACTCCAGGTGAGCTTGCGGCGCGCGCCGCACGCGCGATGATGAACATCGCGTCGCTCGGCGCAGCGGCGGCTGCGACGTCCTCGCGGCTCTAGCGCTGCGAAGCGGAACGGACTGCGATGATCGACCTGCACTCCCACCTCCTGCCAGGCGTCGACGACGGTTCGCCGTCGGTGGCGAGGTCGGCGGCGGTGCTGAAGCGGTTCGCCGACCAGGGAGTGGAGTGCGTGGTGCTCACGCCGCACCTCACGGCGTCGCGAGCGGCAGCAGCGCAATTCGAGAAGCACGCCTCCCTGCTGGAGGAGCTTCGCGCCGCGGTACCGGGCGGACCGGCGCTGCGCCTCGGTTGGGAGATCATGCTCGACGAGCCGAATGTGGATCTCCGCGCACGTCACCTGTCCCTCGGCGAATCAGCGGCGGTGCTGGTGGAATTCCCGCGAGTGGCGGTTCCAGCGCGTGCGGCAGTCGAGCTCGGGCGCATTCGCGCCAGTGGCCTGGTGCCCGTGCTCGCGCATCCGGAGCGCTACTGGGGATGCACGCCCGAAAAAGTGGAAGAATGGCGGGCGGCGGGCGCAGTGATCCAGATGGACGTCGCGAGCCTCGGTGGCCGCGGAACGATTGCCGCGACGTCGCGCGCGCTGCTCGCCGAGGGGCTCGTGGACTGCTTCTCGAGCGACAACCATGGCGATTCGCGCTCGCTGGCATCGGCGCGCGACTGGCTGCTGGAGCAGGGCGCGCCAGCACACGCCGAGCTGTTGACCCGCACCAACGCACACCGCCTTCTGAACGACGAGCAGACGCTGCCGGTGCCCCCGCTGCGGCGGCCTGGCGGAATGCTGTCGCGGCTCGGTGGGCTGCTTCGGCGCTGACCAGATCACTTACCGGAACGACGACTGATGACCTCTCCATTTGCGGAAGCGCTGCGTGAGCTCGCGGCAACGGCCGAACGAGTGGCCACCGACCTCGGGCCGGTGATGGACCGCGCGCTCGAGATGGTGCAGGGGACGGTGACGCGGGGCGGCACGCTGTTCTTCTGCGGCAATGGCGGCAGCGCGGCGGACGCACAGCACCTGGCTACCGAATACGTCGTGCGGTACATGCGCAACCGGCGCGCGTATCCGGCCATCGCGCTCACGACGGACACCTCGCTGCTCACCGCCGCGGGGAACGACATCGGTTTCGAGAACGTGTTTGCGCGCCAGGTGGAGGCGCTGGCGAAGCCGGGAGACCTGCTCATCATCCACTCGACGAGCGGCAATTCGCCGAACGTACTGCGCGCGGCGGAGGCAGCGCGCGCGAAGGGCGTGCAGGTCATCGCCTTCAGCGCGCGCGACGGCGGCGCCCTGAAGGCGCTGGCCGATCACAACGTGATCATCCCGACCTCGCGCACGGATCGCGCGCAGGAGCTGCATCTCTGCATCGAGCACGTCATCTGCGACGCGGTGGAGAGGACGCTGTGATCAACCTCTCGGGTGCGCGGGCCCTGGTGACGGGCGGCTCGCGTGGGATCGGAGCGGCGACGGCGCGGATGCTGGCGCGCGCCGGTGCGCAGGTGGTCGTCGGCTACCGCTCGCGGATGGCCGATGCGACGAAGGTGGTGGAGGAGCTGCGCACGTACGGCGTGCAGGCCGAGGCGTTCGGCGCGGACATCTCCACCCGTGAAGGGGCCGAGTCACTCGTCGCGGAGACACTGCGGGTCTTCGGCGGACTCGACTTGTTCGTCGGCAACGCGGGCATCTGGCCAGCGGAGGAAGTGCCGCTCACCGAAATGGATGATGAGCGCTGGCTGCGCACGATCCGGGAGAACATGGACTCGATCTTCTACACCACGCGTGCCGTGGCCGGTGCGATGGCCGATCGTGGGCGGATCGTCCTCGTGTCGAGCACCGCGGGGCAGCGTGGCGAAGCGATGCACGCCGACTACGCGGCGACGAAGGGCGCGGTGATCGCATTCACCAAGTCGCTTGCCGTCGAGCTCGCACCGCGCGAGATCACGGTGAATGCGATCGCGCCGGGCTGGGTGGACACGGACATGGTCGCCGAGCCGATGGCGGGCGAGGGTCGCACGCGGATAGAATCGTCGATTCCGCTCGGCCGCGTCGCAGCGGCCGACGACATCGCCGGTCCGATACTCTTCCTCTGCTCCCCTCTCGCGCGGCACATCACGGGCGAGATTCTCAACGTCAACGGCGGGAGTGTGCTCTGCGGATGATCGTACTCCTGTTCGTCGGCGGGACCATCTCCATGAAACACGACGAGGCGCTCGGCGGCGCAGTGCCGGCGCTGAGCGGCGAGGAGATCGTCGCCGCCACTCGCGGGCTTCGCGACGTAGCGCCGCTCGAGCTGGAGCAGTGGGGACGATATCCCGGCCCGCACATGACCGTCGAGCGGATGTGGGCGCTGCGAAACCGGATCGCCGAGCATCTCGCGCGACCGGAGGTGGACGGCATCGTGATCACTCACGGCACCGATACGCTCGAGGAAACCGCATATCTCGTCGCCCGCTCGACCGCGCCGGACAAGCCGGTGGTCTTCACCGGCGCGATGCGGCCGGCGAGCGACATCGGCTGGGATGGTCCGTCCAACCTGCTCGATGCCACGCGCGTCGCGGCGAGCCCGGAGTCGCGCGACGGTGGGACGCTGGTGTGCATCGGTGAGCGAATCCACAGCGCGCTCGAGGTCGGGAAGACGCACACCGAGGCGCGCGACGCATTCGAGAGTCCGGGCCTCGGCGCGCTCGGCGAAGTGGACGAAGGAGTCGTGATCTATCATCGCGCGCTGCGGGAGATTCCCGAGCCGATCATGCCCGATGCGCCCGCGACGCCGGTGGACCTGGTGCCGGCGTACGCGGGCGCGGATGCGCGCCTGCTCGACGCCTCACGAGAGCGCGGTGCGAAGGCGGTCGTGGTCGCGGCGATGGGGCGCGGCAACGTACCGCCGGCGATGTTCGACGGCGTGGTGCGGTGGGTAGAGAGCGGACGACCGATCCTCGTCAGCTCGCGGGCGCAGCGCGGGCGAGTCGGAGCGAGCTACGCGTATCCGGGCGGAGGACGTCAGCTGCTGGATGCCGGCGCCATCTTCGCGTACGGACGACGTCCGGGGCAGGCGCGCATCGACGCAATGCTGGCACTCGGCGCCGGTTACGACCACGCGCAGCTCCACGCATTGTTCGGCGAGGCTTGACGGCACGAGGTCACCGTCGTATCATGACGACAGACAATTGAAGTACCCCGTGGTCTTTGCCGCCTATTGCAGCCACGTAAAATAATTGCTAAAACGCGAATGCCTGGCGGCTCGCCGGGCTTTTTTGTTTTTCGCCCGTGGCGACCTTCGGCATCGCATCATCGCGAGGAGTCATCGCATGACCAGCGTAGCCGAAGTCAGCAGGGACATCATCGATCCGTGGGCACCGACGCGCACCGTGCGCGTCGCGCTTGCAGGATGCGGCGCGGTAGGAAGCGCGCTCGTGCGGGAGTTGAGCCTCCGTCAGGACTCACTGGAACGGCGCCACGGGAAGCGAGTGGAGCTGACGCGCGTGCTCGTGCGCGATCTCGGGAAACAACGCGCTGCCGAGCTGGATCGCGGCCTGCTCACAGCGGACCTCGACGACTTTCTCGATCACGAGGCCGACGTCGTGATCGAAGCGATCGGTGGTATCGAGCCGGCGCGACGGATTGCGGAGTGGACGCTCCAGGGTGGCCGCGAGCTGGTGACGGCGAACAAGGAGCTGCTCGCGGCGCACGGCACGCGGCTCTTCGCACTGGCGCAGCAGCATGGCGGAACGCTTCGCTATGACGCGGCCGTCGGTGGTGGCGTGCCGGTGCTCCGGCTGCTCGACGACGCGCTGGGCGGCGGAACGCCGACCTCCGTGCGCGGGATCCTCAACGGCACGACCAACTTCGTGCTCGGTCGCCTTGAGCGCGGATTCAAGCTCGATGACGCGCTGCGCGCGGCACGCGAAGCGGGATTCGCCGAAGAGGATGCGACGCGGGACCTGGACGGGCGCGACGCGGCGGCGAAGATCGCGCTCGTCGCATGGGCGGCGTACGGCGTGTCGCCCGAGTCGCTCATTGTGGCGCGCCGGTCGCTGCTGCCGGATCCCCAGCGGTACGTGCACCTGGCTCGGCGCGTTGGCGGCGTCGTGCGGCAGGTGGCCGAGTGCGCGCTCGTCGATTCCACGGTCGTCGCCACCGTCGGACCTGTGATTGTCGCGCCTGCGAGTGCCCTCGGTCGGGTACGCGACGAACAGAATCACGTCGAGGTACACACCGGGTGGAGTGCGCCGCTGTCGGCATCGGGGCCCGGCGCCGGAGGCGTTCCGACCGCGACGTCGCTCCTTGCGGACTTCGTGTCGACATCGCGTCCGGCGGATCGGCGTGGTGGCGCGCGATGCACGGGCACTGACACTCGGCTCAGCGACTGGGCGATCGAGGTGGCGGGCGCACCGCGCTTGCTGCATCGCACCGTACCCCGGTGCAGCGCAGTCCACACCGACGAGCACGCGACACGCGCCTGGACGCTTGCACGAAGTCTGGCGACGGCCGACGTGGACGAGGTGCTCGCCGCGCTGCAGGCACAGGGCGGTGACGCGATCGCCGTGCGGCTCGACGGCGAGCTGTCGCGCGAGCTCGCGCAATGAGCGCGCTGGCTGCACTCGCGAATCCGACTCTCGAGTACGAGCTGTGCGGCGCCCCAGACGCGCCGGTCGTCCTCGCGCTCGGCGGGATCTCGGCGACGCGACATGTACTGAGCAACCCGAACGACCAGACAGCGGGGTGGTGGGAAGGAATCGGCGGCGCCGGCCGCGCTCTCGATCCCGCCCTCCGTCGCGTGCTGGGCGTGGAGTTTCTCGACGGTGGCTGCACTGAGCTCGGATTGCCCGAGCACGAAGTGACGACGCACGACCAGGCGGCTGCCGTCGTCGAGCTGCTCGACCTGCTCGGCATCGAGCGGCTCGATGCGGTGATCGGCGCATCGTACGGCGGCATGGTGGCGCTCGCACTGGCTGAACGATGGCCTGATCGCGTGCGGCGCGTCGTCGTGATCAGCGCGGCGCACGAGCCGCATCCGATGGCGACGGCACTGCGGTCACTCCAGCGCGCGACGGTCGAGCTGGGACTCCGCACCGGCGAGGCGGCCGAAGCGATGACGATCGCCCGCGGCCTGGCGATGACCAGCTACCGTTCGGCGCGCGAGTTCGCCGAGCGATTCCCCGCATCGTCGGATTCGGTCGCCGGATCGAACGACCCGGACGTGGGAGCGCGCACGGCGGTGGAACGCTATCTCCGCCACGCGGGCGAGCGGTTCGCGGAACGCATGCCGCCGGCGCGCTTCCTCGCTCTGAGCCTGTCGGCTGACCTCCATCGAGTGCTGCCGGAGCGCGTCCGCGTGCCCACCACGATCATCGCCGCGCAGGGTGACACGTTGGTGCCCTCGTCGCAGACGCGTGCGCTCGCGGCCCGACTGCCGAACGTTCGTGGATTTCACACACTGCGATCGCGCCGTGGCCATGACGCATTCCTCACCGAGACAGGCCGCCTGAGTCGGCTGCTCATCACGATTCTCGACGACTGAGATGACGACGCCAATACACGAGAGCCCAGCCACCCGTGCGGTGCGCGCGGGCATCGCCACCGACGAACACCACCGTGCCGTGGTGCCTCCGATTCACCTTTCGTCGACGTTCGCCTTCGATGGCTTCGACCGGAAGCGACGTTACGATTACACTCGCTCGGGCAATCCGACGCGCGACCACCTCGGCGATGCGCTGACGGAGCTGGAGGAGGGATGCGGCGCGGTGGTGACGAGCTCCGGAATGTCAGCCGTCGCGCTGGCGCTGCAGCTCGTTCCGGCCGGCGGCAAGGTCCTCGCGGCTCACGACTGCTACGGCGGGACGTACCGCCTGCTGCGCGCGCTGGCGGCGCGAGGCCAGATCGAGCTCGAGTTGGCGGATCTCACCGCGGACGACGCCGCGTCGCGCGTGCTCGCGTCGAAGCCAGCGCTGCTCTGGGTGGAGACGCCGAGCAATCCGCTGCTGCGGATCACCGACCTGCGAGGGGTCGCCGACGCGGGACACCGCGTCGGAGCGGTGGTCGTCGCCGACAACACCTTTCTGTCGCCGGCGCTGCAGCGCCCACTCACCCTCGGCGCCGACGTGGTGGTGCACTCGACGACGAAGTACCTGAATGGCCACAGCGACGTGGTCGGGGGCGCGGTGATCGCGCGCGATCCCGCGCACCTCGAGACGCTCGCGTGGTGGGGGAACTGTCTCGGCCTCACCGGTTCGCCGTTCGACAGCTTCCTCACGCTGCGCGGCGTTCGCACCCTGTTCGCGCGGATCCGTTTGCACGAGGAGAACGCGCACCTCGTCGCGCGGACGCTCGAGGCACACCCGGCGGTGCTGGCCGTGCATTATCCGGGGCTCGAATCACATCCGGGCCACGCGCTTGCCGCCGGGCAGCAGAGCGGTTTCGGCGGCATGGTGAGCTTCGTCGTGCGTGGGGGCGCGCCGGCGGTGGAGCAGGTCACGGGAGCGCTCCGGTGTTTCACCCTCGCCGAGTCGCTCGGGGGCGTGGAGAGTCTCGTCGCGCATCCGGCAACGATGACGCACGCGTCGATGGATGCGGAGGCGAGACGCGTGGCGGGGATCGGGGACGGACTGCTGCGGCTGTCGGTGGGGATCGAGGATGGACGGGAGCTGGCGGCGGATCTGGTGCGGACGCTGAACGCGGTGACCGAGGCGTGCGATGCGTCGGAGCTCGTAGATGTGAGTGATAAGTCGTCAGTGCTTCTTACGCAGTGAGTTCTCCGGCATAGAGGTCGAACGGCTGAGGTGACAGTGTGAGCTGTCAGCTGTCGGAAGACAGTGGTCGGTGTCGCGGACCGGCAACAGGCGCGATGCGTTCACGCTGTGGGAAGGGGGTCGCGGACGGCGAGCTCCGCGCGTCCACTCGCTTGGCAAGGCCAGTCAGCATCCTGCGCACTTCGATCGCCTGTGCTGAGAGTGCGTCGTACTCAGCAGATGGGAGCGCGCCGGTGTCGCGCGCGAGCAGGAGGTGGTACAGCGTTTCGGAGGCAGAACCGAGGGCGAGTTGCAGGAATCGTGGAACTCGCTGAGGCGTAGTCCTTACTGTCTTCGGTCCGCTGACAGCTCCCACTGTTACCTCAGCCGTTCAACAGCGCCCCAACCCTCAGCTCACCTGCTCCCACCGCGAGAAGCATCTCCAGCCGAACTCGCGTGCTGCCCTCATCTGATCCCAGAAGCCGAAGCAATCGCGCCAGCCTTCCTGCTCGGCGCGCCAGGCGCAACACCAGGTGAACTCGAAGTGATGCTCGCTGTCCGGGGTGATCGCGGTGAGCGAGCCGACGAAGTCGGAGCAGCCGGAACGTCCCTGAACGCGCACCTGCTGGATCTCGAGCTCGGGATGGGCGGCGAAGAGCTGCGTCAGCACGCGCTCGACCTTCACTCGGGGTGCGTGCCCCTCGAGCTGGACGCGCGTGGTGGAAGCGCCGCCGAGAAAAGCGAGCACCTCCGCCTTGAGCTCGGGGTGTGCTGCAGCAGCCTCGAGGTAGGGAAGCAGGGTCGGCATCGAGCAGGAAGGGGGAGGGAGACGTTGAAATATGGCTACAAATGTTTCCTGGACAAGCCCGGGGCTTCTCCGCCTGCGCGGGGGCGCGTAACCTGAACGCTCGCGAATTCACCAGCGGCCACGAGCATGAAGGAGCTGCGCCCCACCCGAAGCGTTCTCGACATTGCCCGCCGACTCGAGTCGGCGGGGTTCGAGGCATGGTGTGTCGGCGGCGCCATTCGCGACGCGCTCCTTGGCGGTCATCCGCTGGACTGGGATCTCGCCACGCCGGCGCATCCCGAGCAGGTGCGTGAGATCTTCGGTCGCAAGCGCACGATCCCGGTCGGGATCGAGTTCGGAACGGTAAGCGTCCTCGACGGCGCCGGTATCGCCCACGAGATCACGACCTTCCGCCGCGACGTGAAGACCGACGGGCGCCATGCCGAGGTGGAGTTTGGTGCGTCGCTGGACGATGACCTGGCGCGGCGCGACTTCACGATCAACGCGATCGCCTATCGGCCGCGAACGGAGGAGGTGCGCGACCCGTTCGATGGGCGGGGCGACCTCGAGCGTCGCGTGGTGCGCGCCGTGGGCGACGCCGAGCAGCGCATGCGCGAGGATCGACTTCGCGCCTTGCGCGCCATCCGATTCGCGTCACGCTACCACTTCGAGATCGAGCCGTCCACGTTCGACGCCATCCGGTCGTCAGCACCGTATCTCACGCGGCTGAGCGCGGAGCGGGTACAGCAGGAGATCGTGAAGACGATGGAGCAGGTGGAACGTCCGAGCGTGGCGTTTCGCCTCTGGCGGGAGACGGGCGCATTGGCCGTGCTCGTGCCGTCGCTCGCGACGATCGACGACGTGTCGCTCGTCACGATGGACGAGCTCCCGCGCGCGTCAGCTGGCGGTCGCATACAGCCGCAGCGGACGTCCAACCGCCTCGCGGCCCTGTTCCTCGACGTGCCACCTGGGGTAGTGCGACCGGCGCTGCTCGCGCTTCGCTTCTCGAAGCACGAGACGACGTGGGTTGCCGCGCTGGTGGAACGCTGGACTTCGCTCGGTGCCGAGCTCTCGGCGGCGCTGAGTGCACGTGAACCGAGTGACGAGGAAGTCCGGCGCTGGCTCTCCCGCATCGGGCGGATGTATGCGGGCGCGTTCCTTCGCGTCGTGCAGGCGCGATGGCGCGCGCGGCGCGCGGCGGGCGAGACCGCGCCCACCGACGCCGCGGTGCGCTCCCTGCACCGGCGGATGCGGCGGAGTCTCTATCGCGATCCGATCGAGGTGGCCGACCTGCAGATCGGTGGCGACGACCTGCGCCGCGCAGGCATCGCGGCGGGGCCGATCTATGCTAAGATTCTGCACGCGCTGCTGGACATCGTTCTCGCCGAGCCGGCACGGAACACGCCAGAGGCGCTGCTGGCCGAGGTGCCGCGTCTCGCGGCGGCGTTCGGCGGAGACGCACCGACGGCACTCACTCAAGGCTAATCCCAGGCGCGCATGTTATTCCGTGGCAAGCAGCCCGAGGCATCCATCTGGCGACGGTTCCGCGCCAGCACCGACGGCTTCACCCTCAGTGAGACCGACGGCGTGTACTCGGCTCACGTCGTGGCGAACGCGGAACGGGTGGTGGACCTCTTCTGGTCGCTGTCGGACATGCTGAGTCCCGCCGTGGACGTGCACATCGAGGACCTGCGCAGTGGCCGAAGCTGGAAGGGCGAAGCGCTCGCCCTTCCCGACGTGCGCGACATGATCGCGCGGCTGCGATTGCTCATCGCGCGGTTCGGCGGCACCGAGATCAGTGTCTACGACGCGGAAGACCAGTTCTCGCTCACGGCGAACCTCGAGCTCTACATCTATTCGCGGTCCGACAAGTGGTCGTATCGCCTCGAGGGGCGCGGGCTCGAGGAGCGGCAGAGCGTGCAGCCGAAGAGCTGGAAGATCAACAGGCAGTCGTATCCCGCCGCTCCCGACCTGGTCAGCGCGCTCGCCGACGGCGCCGAGCGTCTCGGGCTGCAGCGCGCGTGAGGCGCCTCCGCGGCTTCGATTCCGGCCGGGGACGCGCCGCTTGACCCAGGACAGGCTCATCTTCGCGTTCGCCGCCGCGGCGGCGAATCTCGTCGGAGCGCTGGCGGTGACGTCGCGCACGCGGTGGAGCGTACGCGCCCTCGACGCGATGCTCGCCTTCGCTGCGGGGTTCATGATCTCGGTCGGGATGCTCGACCTGTTTCCCGAGGCGTTGATCCAGGGGGGCGAGTCGGCGGCGGTCGTCGCGCTTGGCGCCTACCTCGCGGTGCACCTCACCCAGCACGTGATCGGTACGCACTTCCACTTCGGCGAGGAGACGCACCGCGTCTCGGAGGCGGTATCGCTGGCGGCCCTGGTGGGGCTGCTGCTGCACACGTTCGTCGACGGCGTCGCCGTGGCGAGCGGTTTCGACATCGGTGGCGCGGTCGGTGCGCTGGTGTTCGTTGCCGTGGTGCTGCACAAGGTGCCGGAGGGGCTGGCGATCTCGAGCCTCTTCCTCGCAGCGGGACAGAGTCGCGGTCGCGCGCTCCTCGCTGCCTCGGCGCTCGGCGCGGCGACGTTCGTGGGGGTGATGGTGACGAATCACATAGGGGTGTTGAGGGAGCATGGGCTCGCGCTGTCGGCGGGAGTGACGCTGTACGTCGGCATGTCGAACCTCGTGCCCGAGTTCCGCCGCAAGGGGGGGTGGCAGCTTCCGCTCGCCTTCCTCGGAGGGACGGCGACGTACTTCGTGGCGCGGACGCTCGCCGGCGCGTGAGCATGGCTGAACGCCGTCCTTCGCGCGGACGCACGAGCGGACCGTCGCTGTTCGCGGCCGCCGCGCCGCCGCAGCCGCTCGCGGCGCGGATGCGTCCCCGTTCGCTGGAGGAGTTCGCGGGGCAGGCGCACCTCCTCGCGCCGGGGATGCCGCTGCGCGAGAGCATTGAGCGCGGCACGGTGAGCTCGATGGTGTTCTGGGGTCCGCCCGGCACGGGGAAGACCACGCTGGCACGCCTCGTCGCTCGCTACACCGATCGGGAGTTCGTTCCGTTCTCGGCGGTCACCGAAGGAGTTCCGCGCGTTCGCGAGATCGTTCGCGAGGCGGAACAGCGGCTGGAGCTGGGGCGCGGCACCATCCTGTTTGCCGACGAGATTCACCGCTTCAACAAGGCCCAGCAGGATGCCTTCCTGCCGCACGTGGAAGCCGGGACGATCACGCTCATCGGCGCGACGACCGAGAACCCCAGCTTCGAAATCAACGGGGCGCTACTCTCGCGAGTGCGGGTGTTCGTGCTTCGCCCGCTCTCGGTGGACGATGTCGCCGGCGTGGTGCGCCGCGCCCTTGGCGATGCGGAGCGCGGGCTCGGCGCGATGGGGCTCACGGTGGACGAGGATGCGATCGCCCTGCTGTCGACCGACGCGGACGGCGACGCTCGGCGCGCATTGACAGTGCTCGAGGCAGCGGCGGAGCACGTGGGCACCGGCGGACACATCACGGTGCAGGTGGCACGAGACGCGGCGCAGCTCCGCTTCTCGCGCTATGACAAGGGAGGGGAGGAGACGTACAACATCCTCAGCGCCTTTCACAAGTCACTGCGCGGCAGCGATCCGCAGGCGGCGCTGTACTGGATGGCGCGGATGATCGAGGGTGGCCAGGATCCGATGGTCATCTTCCGGCGCGCGATCGCGATGGCGGCAGAGGACATCGGACTCGCCGATCCGGAGGCGCTCAAGCTCGCCGTTGCGGCACGTGACGCGTATCACATGCTCGGTGCGCCGGAGGGGTATCTGCCTCTGGCGCAGATGGTGATCTACCTGGCCACGGCGCCGAAGAGCAACAGCAGCAAGGTGGCACTGGATGCGGCACTTGATGCCGCGCGTGAGCATCCGGCGGGCCAGGTACCGATGCACGTCCGGAACGCGCCGACGAAGCTGATGAAGGAACTGGGGTATCACGAGGGGTATCAGTACGCGCATTCGGTGCCCGAGGCATACATCCCGCAGGTGTACCTGCCCGACGAGCTGAAGGACGCGGAGTTCTATAGGCCCCACGTTCTAGGTTTCGAAAAGGAAATCGCGAAGCGGCTGGCGTGGTGGGAGGAGCTTCGGCAACGCGCGAAGGGAGGAGACCGGCCGGCGTCGGACGCCGGCGGCGAAACGTCAACGGAGGAGTGAACGATGCGTCGTCTCGGGTTGGGTGTGGCCACCGTCGCCATCGCGGCGACCGCGGCGTGCTCCGCGCTGGGCAAGCAGGCCTTTCAGCAACCGGTAGTGCAGCTCAAGGACGTCACGGTGCAGGGCATCGGGCTCACCGGCGGCAACCTCGCGGTGAAGCTCAATGTCTACAACCCGAATGGCTATCGCCTCGACGCCACCCGGATGACCTACAACCTCACCGTGGGTGACGCGAACAACACGGCGAACCTCGCCACCGGGGTGCTGGACAGCCGGTTCTCGGTGCAGTCGGGCGACTCGACGGTGGTGACGATCCCGGTGAGCTTCACCTACGCCGGCATCGGCGCCGCGGGGCGGCAGCTCATCAACACGGGCGGCGTGCCGTACCGCGTGACGGGAGACGTGACGGTGGGGACGATGGTGGGTAACTTCACCGTGCCATTCTCGTCGACCGGAAACTTCACCGCATTTGGCGGGGCGAGCAGGCAGTAACGGTTCTTCGGTACGTCGGTTCTTCGGTTCACGGATGGCCTCCGTCAGCACCTGCGTCCCGAGGCTCGCAGTGAACCGAAGAACCGAGAAACCGACGAACGGTAGCCTCCTCATCCAGTCCCTCTTCCAAGGCCTCCCATCGCACGCGACCTGATCACCGTCACCGCACCAGTCGAACGGGCGCTCCTCGTGGGCGCGCCGCTCAAGCGCGCAGGTGCGCGCAAGGCGCTCGACGAGCACCTGCGCGAGCTCGGACGGCTCGCTGACACGGCGGGCGCCGACATCGTCGGCGAGCTGACCCAGCAGCTCGACCGTCCGCACCCGGGCACCTACCTCGGCAAGGGGAAGATCGACGAGCTTCGGCAGCTCGTCTCCAGCACCGACGCCTCGCTGATCATCTTCGACGACGAGCTGTCGCCGTCGCAAGGCAAGAATGTCGAGGTCGCGGTGGGCACGCGGGTGGTGGATCGCGCCGAGTTGATCCTTGACATCTTTGCCACTCGCGCGCGAAGCAGTGAAGCCAAGATGCAGGTGGAGCTGGCGCAGCTCGAGTACACGCTGCCTCGCCTGACGCGGATGTGGACGCACCTGGAGAAGTTCCGCGGTGGCATCGGCGTGCGCGGGCCGGGTGAAACGCAGCTCGAGACCGACCGCCGGCTGATCAACCATCGCATCAAGCTGCTCAAGGAACGGCTCGCACACGTGCAGCAGAACCGCGCCGTGCAGCGCCAGTCGCGCTCGGGCGCCTTCAAGGCGTCGCTCGTCGGCTACACGAATGCCGGCAAGTCGTCCATCCTGCGGGGCATGAGCGGGGCGTCGGACATTCACGTCGAGGATCGGCTGTTCGCCACGCTCGATCCCCTCACCCGCGAAGTGGATCTCGGCGAGAACGCGCACGTTCTGCTCACCGACACGGTCGGATTCATCCGCAAGCTGCCGCACCACCTGGTGGCCTCGTTCCGCGCGACGCTCGAGGAGACGCGGGACGCGGACCTGCTGCTCCACGTCGTGGACGCGAGCCATCCGCTGTGGGAGGAGCAGCGCATGGTGGTCGATCAGGTGCTCGTCGAGCTGGGGCTCGCCGAGCAGCCGGTGCTGCTGGTGTTCAACAAGATCGACCTGTTGCCGGAGGAGGCACTGCTGGCGCTGCAGGAGCGCGTGACGGCACTCGTGCCGAACGCGGTCTTCGTCTCGGCGGCGACGGAGGAT
>Ga0207657_10002865_pt1 | contig 18549 bp, 18 predicted proteins | sample KBSC33metaG_FD_184316 | JGI IMG/M metagenome (GOLD analysis project Ga0207657, IMG submission 184316) | Corn rhizosphere microbial communities from Kellogg Biological Station, Michigan, USA - KBS C3-3 metaG (SPAdes) (version 2) | ecosystem: Host-associated > Plants > Roots > Rhizosphere > Soil ... | reverse complement strand
TCGGCGATGGTGATGAACTTGCCCGAGCGCTTGGACATCTTGACCGGCTCGCCCGCGCGCATCAGCCGCACCATCTGGACGAGCTTGACGTCGAACGGCTTTTCGCCGTGCGTCAGCGCCTTCACCGCCGCCTGGATACGCTTGACCGTGCCGGCATGGTCCGCGCCCCAGATGTCGATCAGCATGTCGGCGGTTTCCGCCTTTTGCGCGTGGTATGCGAGGTCGGTGCCGAAATAGGTGAGCCCGCCATCAGCCTTGCGCACCGGGCGATCCTGATCGTCGCCATATTCGGTCGAGCGGAACAGGGTCATCTCGGTCGGCTCCCAATCGTCGGGGAGCTCGCCCTTGGGCGCCTCGAGCACGCCTTCGTAGATCAGGCCTTCGTTGCACAGCCGTTCGAACGCGGCGTCGACGCGGCCGGCTTTCTGGACGGCGGCCTCGGACGCGAACACGTCATGATGGATGCCGAGCAACGCGAGGTCCGCCCGGATCATGTCCATCATCCCCGCGACCGCCTTTTCGCGGAACAGATCGAGCCATTCGCTCTCGGGCTTGCCGACATAGGCGTCGCCAAACTCGGCTGCGAGCTGCTGGCCGATCGGAATGAGATAGTCGCCGGGATAGAAGCCTTCGGGGATCTCGATCGTCTCGCCGAGCGCCTCGCGGTAGCGCAAATGCGCCGAGCGGCCGAGCGTCTGCACCTGCGCGCCGGCATCGTTGATGTAATATTCGCGGACGACCTTGAAGCCCGCATATTCGAGCAGGGTCGCGAGCGCATCGCCCACGATCGCGCCGCGCGCATGGCCCATATGCATCGGCCCGGTCGGGTTGGCCGAGACATATTCGACGTTGACGATCCTGCCCCTGCCTATGCCCGAGCGGCCATAGTCCGCGCCCTCGGCCAGGATCGTATCCAGCTCGGATCTGATGATTTTCGCATTCAGCCGCAGGTTGAGGAAGCCGGGCCCGGCAATCTCGACCCCCTCGACATAATCGAGCTGCGCCAGCTTGGGCTCGATCAAAGCGGCCAAGGCGCGCGGGTTGGTACCGGCCGGCTTGGCCAGCACCATCGCGGCGTTGGTGGCGAGATCGCCATGGCTCGTGTCGCGCGGCGGCTCGACCGTGACGTTGCGGCGATCCAGCCCGCGCACGAGCGCGCCCTCGCCTTCCAGCGCATCGAGCGCGGCGTAGAGATCGGCGGCGAAACGGGCATGAAGCGTCGGCAAGGTCGGCAGGTCCACTATCAAGGGAAAGGCGCGGAAAGGCGCGCTGTTAGCGGATCAGGCCGCAGTCGTCACGCCAATCGACAGCGCTTTTTGCAAGTGTTATAGACGGGCAACACACGTTGGGGAGCTTTATGAATCAGGATAATCCGGGCGCCTGGGTCGGCTATGTCCTTTCGGCGATCATCATTTCCACCGTCCTGTTCCTCCGTTTCCGATCGATGCGCCGCACCCGGAGGCTACGGCTGGAGTGGCTGTGGGTCGTGCCCGCTATTTATGCGCTGGTGACCGCGAGCGTGCTCTATCAATCGGTGCCGAGCGGCATCCAATGGCTCTACGCGGTGATCGCGCTGGCGTTCGGCGGCTTGCTGGGCTGGCGGCGCGGCGCGCTGATGCGGATCAACATCGATCCCGAGACGCACGAGCTCAACCAGCAGGCGTCGCCCGCCGCGATGCTGTTCATCCTGGTGCTGATCGTCGTCCGCCAGGGGCTGCGCATGGAAGCGGGCACCATGGGCTTCAACGCCGCCTTCCTGACCGACCTGCTGGTCCTGTTCGCGCTCGGCCTCTTCTCCGCCACCCGGCTGGAGATGTTCCTCCGCGCGCGGCGGATGCTGCAGACTCATCTCTCCGAGACCTTCAGCTAAAGCCGCGACAGCAAGGCGTCGACAAAGCTGTCCAGTGCCGGCGGACAGAGCGGGAAGGCCAATTGGGGCTCGATCATCTCGAGCTCCATCAGCCGCAGCCCGTCCGGCGTGGGCAGTATGTCGACGCGGGCATAAGCGGGGTCGCCAGGCGCCTGCGCGAAGGCGTAGCGCGCGAAGGCAAGCTGCGCCGCATCGAGTTCGATCCGCTCCAATCCGTCAGCGTCGCCCAGCCCGGTCATGAAAGCCGGCTTCACAAAGGCGTGTGAGAAAACGCCGTCGATCAGCACGATCGACCGCTCGCGCTCGGTTTCGACACTGGCCTGATAGGGTTGGACCAATACTCCGCCCTTTTCGAGCAGGGCAGCGGCATGCGCGTCGGCCTCGTGGATAGCGGGTCCAGCGAAGCGGCGGGCGCCGTGCGCGCTCGCGCCCATTTCCGGTTTGACCACGATATCGTCCCAGCCCCGCGCCCGGCACTGGGCCGCGAGGTCGAGCGGCCCGGCGCCGATCCGCAAGGTCGGCACGATCTCGACGCCCCGTGCCGCCAGATCGAGCAGGTAGGATTTTCGGCTGTTCCAGCGCAGCACCTCGGCCGGATTGATCAGCCGCGTCATGCCCGCGACACGATCGAGCCAATCGAACCAGGCCTGGGGGTGGCGATGATAATCCCAGGTCGAACGCACGACCGTCAGCGGGCTTTTGGCCCAGTTCACGTCGGGGTCGTTCCAGACGCACAAGCGTGTCTCGACGCCGCGTGCGCTTAATGCCTGTGTCAGCAGGCGGTCGTCCGGCGAGCCGTCCGGCATCGCGGCATGGGCGACAATCGTGATCACACCCATCCCCAGCGTCTGGCCATTGGCAACCTCACACTTCCTCGCCAGGCTGCGCAGGCGTCAGCGCGAACCCTTCGTCGAGCCAGCCGGTAACACCGCCCACCATGATCTTGACCGGTCGGCCTAGCCTGGCGATCCGCAGCGCGCCGCGTGCGGCGCCGTTGCAATGCGGGCCCGCGCAATAGGTCACGAACAGCATATCCTGTGGCCACTGCGCCAGCTTTGACGCGATGATCTTGCCATGCGGCAGATTGACCGCGCCTGGAACATGGCCGGCGGCGAACAAGGCCGGGCTGCGCACGTCGAGCAGCACGAAGCCCGGCTCCGGTTGCTGGAGGGCATCGTGCGTGTCCCAGCAATCGGTCTCGAAGCTCAGCTCCGCCTCGAAATGCGCGATAACGCTCTCGGGCGGAGCTGCGGGGATGGCGGTAACGGCGTTGGCCATGGATCGTCTCCTTGCAGGTTCGATCGCGCTATCGGCCGGCACCGCAGGACTCGCCATTGGCAGAAATGCCAGTTAACATGAAGATCATGCCAAATGATCCTCGATCCTCTCGCCACCGCGTGATCGCGCTCGCGCACCAGGATCTTTGCACGTTCGAATATGGGATCACCGCCGAGATTTTCGGTCAGTCGCGGCCGGAGATGGGCGGCGACTGGTATGATTTCCTTACAGTCGCCGCCACGCGGGAGCCGTTGCGGGCGCTGGGCGGCCTGATCGTTCAGGCCGAGCACGGGCTGGAAGCGCTCGAGACCGCGGACACGATCGTCATCCCGGGCTGGAGCGGTGTGCATGTTCCCGTGCCGCAGGCGCTGACGGAGGCGTTGCGCCATGCGCATGATCGCGGCGCGAGGCTGGCATCGATCTGTTCGGGAGCGTTCGTGCTCGCCGCCACGGGTTTGCTCGATGGACGGCGCGCGACCACGCACTGGCGCTACGCCGGGTTGCTGGCGGAGCGCTATCCCGCGATCCACGTCGATCCGAGCGTGCTCTATGTCGATGATGCGCCGCTCTACACGTCGGCGGGCAGCGCCGCCGGGATCGACCTGCTGTTGCATCTGGTCCGCCAGGACCATGGACCGGAAAAAGCCAATATCGTCGCGCGGCGGCTGGTGATGGCGCCGCATCGCCAGGGTGGACAGGCGCAATTCATCGAAAAGCCGGTCGCTCGGCACCAAGGCGGGCGGCTCGCGCCGCTGCTCGATGCGATGCGCCAGGATCTGCAGCGTGAGCACCGCATTTCCGACCTCGCCGGATCCGTGGCGATGAGCGAGCGCACCTTCCTGCGCCGGTTCGCCGAGGCGACCGGGACGACTCCGGGCGAATGGCTGATCGCGGCGCGGGTCGATCTCGCCAAGCAGCATCTGGAGGCCGGGCGCGCATCGATCGAGGAGGTCGCGACGGCGGCGGGCTTCGCCACGGTCGATACGCTGCGCCACCATTTCCGGCGGAGGGTCGGGCTCTCACCCAGCGACTATCGCGCACGTTTCTTCAGGCGGGCGGGCGGAGCCACGGCAGCCTGAACGGTCCAGGCCGGCCGGCGCGAGCGCGCGGACCGGCCTGTATCGTCAGAAGCGCCAGCCGGCGGACACGCCCCATTCGCGCGGGCGGCCGTAGCTCGCCTCCGCCAGGCCGAATGCGCCCGAGGCGTTGCCTGAAACCAGATAGAGCGATTTGGTCAGGTTGGTCCCGAAAACGGACAGCGTGATCGGCCGGCTTCCCAACGTATAGCTCAACCGCGCATTCAGCAGGCCGTAGCCCGGCTCGGTGATGATCGGGGTGTTGGCGACGTCGTTGTAGATCCTGCTGTACAGGCTGTAGTCCATCCGGAAGGCGGCGGTCGATCCGTCGGCGAACTCATGCCGGACATCCGCACCGGTCGTGACGGTCCACTTGGGCGCCTTGACGAAGTTGGTGGCGACCGTGATCGGCAAGACCTGCGTCGGCCCGAGGCCCTGACCCACTTCGCTGTAGCGGGCGTCGAGATAGCCAAGCCCGGCGTTGAACGTGAGCCACTTTGCCGGCCGCATGATGGTTTCAAATTCGACGCCGTCGATCTTGCCCTTGGCGGCGTTGGCGACGAAATTCTGCGGCGTCTGATTCACCGTCAGCTGGATGTCTTTGTAGATCGAGTGGAAGACGGCCAGGTTGGTGGTGAGCGTTCCATCCAGCCACTGTGCCTTCACGCCGGCTTCGTAGGTGTCGAGCGTTTCGGGCGCATATTCCGTCACCTCGCCCGGATTGTCGAGCGGCCGGCCATTGAATCCGCCTTGTTTGAAGCCGCGGCTGAACGATGCGTAGAGCAGCAGATCGCGGTTCGCCTTGTAGTTGACGCCGATGCGGGGCGTGAATTTGTTGAAGGTGGCCGAACGCGTGACGTTGATGAACTGGACAAGGTCACGCTGCCGCACGTTGATCGAGGTGAACGTCTTCTTGTCGCTGTTGTAGCGGCCGCCTAGCGTGACCGAGAATTTGGGGAACAGCTCGTAGTCCAGCTGGCCGTACGCTGCGAGGCTGCGGTTGTTGGTGTAGTTCCGGATGAACACCGCCGGCGTGTAAGGCGGCGTCAGCGCAAGCGGCGGCCAGAGCCCGATCGCCAGATCGGCCGTCGCGATATCGCTCGCCTTCTCCTTGAAATAATAGCCGCCGAAGACATAGCTCAACCGGTCGTCGAATGCCTTGCCGACCAGCTGCAGCTCCTGGCTGAACTGCCACTGCTTGTCGCGGTTGGTCGTCTGCCGGAAGACGAAGGGCGTGTTGTCGCCATCGCGGGTGAAATAGGCCTTCAAATGGCGGTAAGCGGACACGGACTTGAGCGTCGCCTCGCCGAGCTTGTAGCTCACCACGGCCTGTGCGCCCCATAGATCCAGATCGTTGGCGTTGGGACCGCCCGCCCAGGTCTCGTACGGGCTGACGGTGATGAAGCTCGGGTTCAGCGTAGGTCTGCCATCGGGGGCGACGATGCCGAGCGTCGGCGCGACAAAGCGATTGTAATTGTTCAGGAATGGAATGCCGGTAATGCCGGGCGCATTCCCGACCGCCAACAGATCCGACGGCGCGGAATTCTCGCGGGCGCGGGTATAGTCCACGCCGAGATCGATCGTCAGCGCATCGTCAGGCTGGAAGCGCAACTTGGCGCGCCCGACCTGCGCCGAACGGTTGCCCTGCGTGCCGCCGTCATAGAGCCGCTTGACGTAGCCGTCGCGATTGAGGCTGGCGCCCGACAGGCGGAGGGCCAGCTTGCCGTCGATCAGGGGCACGTTGAGCGAAACCTTGCCGTCGATCCGGTCGAACCGGCCATAAGTGGCTTCGACACTCCCCGACACGTCGTGGAGATCGGGATTGGCGGTGTTGATGATCACCGCGCCGCCGATCGTATTCTTGCCGAACAGGGTGCCTTGCGGACCGCGAAGGATCTGCACGTTGGCAATGTCGACCGCGTCGAGCACGCCGCCGATCGACCGCGCATAATAAACGTCGTCGACATAAAAGCCGACGCCCGGATCCGAGAAGATGGCGAAGTCATTCTGGCCGACGCCGCGGATGAACACCGTCGCATTATAATTGCCGCCCGAGAGCGCGGCCGCGCCGTCGAAGCGGATGTTGGGCGTATATTTCGCGACCTGATCGAGCGTGTCGATATTGCGCGCGGCGAGCTGGGCGCCGGCAAAAGCCGTGACCGCGACGGGTACATCCTGCAATCGCTCCGCGGTCCTCCGGGCGGTAACGACAACTTCATTGCCGTCGGCGGCCTGGCTGGAATCCTCCGGGCCTTTTGCCGGGCCAGCCGGCGCCGGACCGGCGCCAGTACTTGCCTGGGTTTGCGCGTCCGCCGCGCCGGTCACCAATATCGTGGCCGCCACTCCGGTCAGCCAGATCGATTTCAAGCCCCTCATCCCATCCTCCTCATCAAGGTGTCGGCGCTTTTGGCCGGTTGTTATGTTTTGAATTTCGGGCGCGCAGCTTGCCCAGCAACCGGCGCAAGGTTTCGGCCTCCTCGTCGGTGAGTATGCCGAACACCATCGCGTCATGTTCAGCCGTGATCCGTTCGGATTGGAGCCTCAGAGCTCTGCCGGTTTCCGTGAGCCACAGCGCGTTTGATCGGCGGTCGCGTCCGGCCCGGCGTTCGATTGCGCCGAGACTCACCAGCGCGTTGACGAGCGCGACGGTGCTGGCGCGGTTTATGCCGAGTGCATTACCCAGCGCGGTCTGATCGCAGCCTTCGTGCAAGGCGACATAGACCAGCCCCGTGGCGCGGGCCGCGGTCAGGCCGAATTCCGCCAGCGCCTCGGCCAGCAAGTCCATTGCCATCAGGTCGGTGCGGTGAAGCTGGTAGCCCAGCAACCCCCCGATCAGACCAAAATTGTCGGCGGCGCCGCGCATGGCATCCTCCCAGCGATCACTCTCCGGCGATCCAGGGTCGATTGTATGCTAGGCGAACAATTAAGGCAAGATGCATGCGGCACCCGGACTGGAAGGGTGCGGCGCTGCCGTGAGCCGCCCCCAGGAGCCTGGTCGTTTTTGGTGGAAGCGGCTGAAGGAGCGGCAACGTGGCCCGGCTGGCGGACCTACCGATCGACTTACGCGATCGTGTCGATCCAGCCCGGCAGATCCGCCAGCGCATCGAGCTGGCGGAAGCGCGGATGCATCTCGGGCGCGTTGGCCTGTTCGTGGACCCAGGCGCCTTCCTGCGGGATATAAGCCGCCCACGCGCCCGCTTCGAGCGCGGGGAGGATGTCGGAGCGCATCGAATCCCCCGCCATCACGGTACGCTCCGGCGCGACGCCATAGGTCGCGAACAGGCGGCGGAAGGTGTCCGCTTTCTTGTCGCTGACGATCTCGACGCCCGAGAAATGCCGTCCCAAGCCCGAGGCGGCGAGCTTGGCTTCCTGGTGGAGCAGGTCGCCCTTGGTGACCAGCACCAACCTGCCGCGATCGGCGAGCGCTTCCAGCGTCTTCTCGACGCCCTCGAACAAGATGACGGGATGGGCGAGCAATTCCTGTCCAGCTTTCAGGATCGCGGCGACGAGATCGCGCGACACGGCTTCGCCCGCCAACTCGACCGCGGTCTCGATCATCGAGAGGGTGAAGCCCTTGGCGCCATAACCATAGAGCTTGAGGTTGCGCGCCTCGCAGGCGTTCAGCGCGTCGCGCGCGACATGTGCCTCGGCGAAGGGACGCAGCATCGCGAGCAAGGCATGCTCGGCGGCATTGAAGTGGAGCATATTGTGCCAGAGCGTGTCGTCGGCATCGAGGCAGATCAGGTCTATCGGCATGGCCGCTCCCTATCGCGGCGCGAGGGCTTGGGCCAAGATCAGAACTGGCCGTGCAGCCGCAAACCGAAGACGTGTGCCGGGCCCCGGTCGCGATTATACCCCGGATTGCCGACGAACTGATAATCGAAGGTCAGCGCGACGGGCGCCCATGGCCGCCAGCTATAATAAAGCTCGGCGATCTTCTCGGCCCCGGGATGGGGAAGTCGGCCGTCGCCGACGAGCACGCCGATCCCGCCCGCGTCGAGATAATGTTCATGCTCGCGGGAGATACCGTTGGCGATGCCGGCAATGCCGATCGTGTCACCCTTGCGCCCCCACATCGCGCCATCGAACGCGACGCCCGCTTCCAGCGTGCGATCGACATCGGTGAAATCATAAGGCTCGATCTGGCCATCGACCAGGCCCGCGCGCGCGAAGACGCCGACATTTTCGGCCACGCCCTGCTCCAGGTTGACGTAGCCGCCGACGCGGCTCTGGCGACGTCGGACGAGCGCGGTGTCGGGCGCGGCACCGGTGGATTGTGCGAGCGCCAGCGCGTCGTCGAAGCGGCCGAACAGCCCGCGATTGCGGAACAGGCCAATCCGGATCGCGCCGTCATGGCCGCCGATCCGGTGGCGATGCTCGATCTCGCCGACCAATTGGTTCTGACCGAAGCGCTTCTCCAATATCTCGCCGTTCGGTACCTTGGAGAGGTTGAACAGGCCGGCGCGCAACGTCCACGGCCCCTGATACCATTCGAGCGAAATGCCCGTCGAATAACCCCAGGCGTCGGCGGCATAATCGAAGCTGCCCACGTCGACCGCCGCCCAGTTGAGGAAATCGCCGCGCGGATCGTGCGCATAAAGATTGGTGTCGAACACGTCGCCGACGCCGAACTTGCCCGCGGTGATCACCAGCCGGTTGGCATCGGCCTTGCCCGCAAAGACGTTCTGACCGCCCTCCACCTGCCGCGCGTCGCCGCCGAGCCCGATCGTCTGACGGAAGAAAGCGCGCTGGAGGCGGGTATAAGGATGCTTCTTGCCGACCTTATAGGCCTCGGCGCTGGTAAAGCCCGCGACGCCCAACGTGTTGGAGAGGCCGAAGCCCTGATCGACCTCGGGATTGATCCACAATTCGCCGCCCGTCCATGGCCGCGCCCCGACATACAAGGTGGCGTCTATCGTCTCCTTGCGCTGATGCGGCGTGAGGCTGTTGGGGCCGGCATAAGGGGACGCGAAACCAGGTGTGCCCTGCAGCGTGAAGGTCGCCTGGCCATGCACCGCCAGCCAGTCCGGGCCGTCCGCCGCGCGCGCGGCGACCGGCAGTGCGGCGGCCATCAAGCAGATCGTTACGGCAGCTGGTCTGAACATTGCGCGCCCAATGCATCATGGCGATGCATCGCCCGATTGGCATGAGGGTCGTTACGCATTCATGACGAGCCACGCAACATAAGCGCGATATCGTTTCGTTCGCAGCATCTAAGTCACTTTGAAATAACGATTTTGATCCGAAACGACCGGAACCGCCGAGGGCGCCGCCGGTTAACAGCACACAAGCCCGAACCCGAGACAGGAGCCGATATGAGCGCCTCCGAACGGATGGACGCGCCGGTGACCGCCGCGCGCGACAATGATGTGCGCGCCAATGAGGCGCCGCGCGATGAGAAGAGCGTCACCGCCGCGGTCGTGACGATCGCACGGCCCGCACGCGAACTGTACGATTTCTGGCGCGACTTCGCCAATCTCCCCAACGTGCTGGAGAATGTCGACGCGATCACGGTCGATGGCCCCGACCGTTCGACCTGGAGCATCAAGGCCCCCGGCGGCCGGACCATCTCCTGGGAATCGGTCATCACCGATGACCGGATCGGCGCGTTTATCGCATGGCAATCGGTCGAAGGCTCACAGGTTCGCAATTCAGGCAGGATCGAGTTTCACGACGTTCCCGAGCGCGGATCGGTGGTGCGCGCCGTGATCGCGTATGATCCGCCGGGCGGCACGATCGCGCAACTGGTCGCCAAGCTGTTCCAGCGCGAGCCCGCCATCCAGGCGCGGCGCGATCTGCGCCGCTTCAAGCAATTTATGGAAACGGGCGAGATCAGCACGTCCGCCCGCACCCGCAAGGATGCGACCGACCTGCCCACATCCCCCATCGCAGCATAAGGAGCCGCCGGATGCGCGCCCTCACCTGGCACGGCAAGCATGACGTTCGCGTCGAGACGGTCGACGATCCCGAGATCATCAATCCGCGCGACGCGATCATCAAGGTCACCTCGACCGCGATCTGCGGATCGGACCTCCATCTGTATGACGGCTTCATCCCGACGATGAAGTCGGGCGATATCCTCGGTCATGAATTCATGGGCGAAGTGGTCGACACCGGCCCCCGCTCCACGCTCAAGAAGGGCCAACGCGTGGTCGTGCCGTTCGTGATCGCATGCGGCAGCTGCTACTTTTGCGAGAAGCATCAATATAGCTGCTGCGACAATTCCAATCCGGCCGACAATCAGGACATTTCGGAACAGCTTTACGGCAACCGCATGGCGGGCCTGTTCGGCTATAGCCACATGACCGGCGGCTATTCGGGCGGCCAGGCCGAATATGTGCGCGTGCCCTATTCGGACACCGGCCCGATCGTGGTCCCCGACGGGATCGAGGACGACAAGGTGCTGTTCCTCTCCGACATCCTGCCGACCGGCTGGATGGCGGCGGAGAATGCCGACATCGAACCCGGCGATATCGTCGCGGTGTGGGGCTGCGGCCCGGTCGGCCTGTTCGCGGTGCAATCCGCCTTCATCATGGGTGCCGCGCGCGTGATCGCGATCGATCATTTCCCGCACCGGCTCGATCTCGCGGCCGGGTTCGGCGCCGAGACGCTCAACTTCAAGGACGTGAAGGTCTATGACGCGCTGATGGAGATGACCGGCGGGATCGGCCCCGACGCGGTGATCGACAGCGTCGGGCTGGAAGCGCACGGTTTGTTCGTCGACAATGTGTGGGACCAGATCAAGGTCTCGACCTTCCTGGGGACCGATCGCGCGCATTCGCTGCGCCAGGTCATCCTCGCCTGCCGCAAGGGCGGGCGCGTATCCGTCCCCGCCGTCTATGGCGGCTTCATCGACAAATTCCCGATGGGCGCCTTCATGGAGAAGGGCCTCACGATGAAAACCGGCCAGACCCACGTGCAGCATTATCTGCCGGGGCTGCTCGCCGCGATCGTCGAGGGCAAGGTGGATACGACCTTCCTCATCTCGCACCGCCTGCCGCTCGAAAATGCCCCCGACGGCTACACATTGTTCCACGACCACCAGGACCAGGCGACCAAGATCGTGCTCAAGCCCGGTCTCGAGAAAACCATGGTCGAAATGCCCGCTTAAGGAGAGAGACGATGGGGAACGGAAAGCTTGCGATCGTCACCGGCGCCTCGACCGGCATCGGTTTCGAACTCGCCCATATCGCCGCCAGGGAAGGTTATGATCTGCTGGTCGTCGCCGACGAGCCGCTGATCGACGCCGCGGCGGGCGACTTCCGGCAATATGGCACCCAGGTGACCCCGGTCGAGGCGGATCTCGCCACGTTCGAGGGCAATGACCGGCTGCTTGCGGCGGCCAATGGCCGCGCGATCGAGCTGCTGCTCGCCAATGCCGGCCGTGGGCTCGGGCGCGCCTTCCTCGATCAGGACGTGCGCGACTGGAAGCGCGTGATCGATACCAACGTGCTCGGCACGACCTACCTGCTCCACAAGATCGGCCGGCAGATGCGCGAACGCAATGCCGGCAGGATCCTGATCACCGGATCGATCGCGGGCCTGATGCCCGGCAGCTATCAGGCGGTGTACAACGCGACCAAGGCCTATCTCGACAGCTTCTCCTACGCCCTGCGCGAGGAATTGCGCGAAACCGAGGTCACGGTGACGGTACTGATGCCGGGCGCGACCGAGACCGAATTCTTCGAACGCGCCGACCTGCTCGACACCAAGATCGGTACGCAGGAAAAAGCCGACCCCGCCAAGGTAGCCCGGGACGGCTGGGACGCGATGATGTCGGGCGCCGGCCATATCGTGTCGGGCTGGGACAATAAGCTACGCGCCGCGATCAGCCACATCACGCCCGATTCCATGCTCGCCAAGATGCATACCAGCATGGCCGAGCCTGGGACAGCGAAGGAGTAAGGCCATGGCCGACCGTAACGATCAGGGGCTGCGTGCCCCGCGCGGGCTGGTCGATCCCACGACCAAATATCCGCAGCCGCCTTTCGCGAAACAATCGCAGGAATGGCCGGGGCTGGCCTCCAGAATGAACCCCAGGCCCGATCATGGCGAAAAAAGCTATATTGGGTCAGGCCGGCTGCTCGGCCGCAAGGCGCTGATCACCGGCGGGGACAGCGGCATGGGCCGTGCGGCAGCGATCGCCTATGCGCGCGAGGGCGCGGACGTCGCATTGTCTTATTATCCGACCGAGGAGCCTGACGCGAAGGAGGTCGTCGACCTGATCCACGAAGCCGGGCGCAAGGCGGCTTCGCTGCCGGGCGACCTACGCGACGAGGCGTATTGCACCAAGCTCGTCGCCGATGCGGTCGCCGCACTCGGCGGACTCGACATAGTGGTTCTGAATGCGGCGCGGCAGCAGGCCGCCGAGTCGATCCTCGATATCACGACCGAGGATTTCGACGCGACGATGAAGACCAACATCTATGCGCCGTTCTGGATCATCAAGGCGGCGCTCGCCCACCTGAAGCCCGGCTCCGTGATCATCGGCACCACGTCCGAGCAGGCCTATGACCCCTCGCCCGATCTCTACGATTACGCGCAGACCAAGGCGGCGACCATGAATTATGTGAAATCGCTCGCGAAGCAATTGGGCGGGAAAGGCATTCGCGTCTGCGGCGTGGCGCCCGGGCCCATCTGGACGCCGTTGCAGGTCAGCGGCGGCACGCTGCCGCAAAAGCTGGAGAAATTCGGCGCGACCGCCGCGCTCAAGCGGCCCGGCCAGCCGGCCGAGCTTGCCGGAATCTATGTCCGCCTGGCGGAGGAGGACAGCAGCTATACGACCGGCAATATCTACGGCGCGGGCGGCGGGCAGGGCCAACCCTGAGCCGGGCCTAACTGTCGATCTGGTCGAACAGCGACAGCGAGCCTTCGGATACGACTTTGGCGGCATTGTCGCGGAAGGACTGCGTCCAGCCGCGCGCCTGGCGCTCCTCGGGGCTCATCGCATCATATTGCGTGACCAGGCTCTGGCTGTAGCTGGAAAGGCTGCTCATGCTCATCCCGCCCGAGGTTGCGGAGACGAAGGCCGTGCGTGTCTGCTGATCGAGCGCGACCTTGGCCTGGTGCCGTTCGGCGGGCGTGAATTGATTGCCCTGGTCGAGCACGACCGCCGACAAGGCCCGGCCGCTCAGATTGGCGAAATTGGCGGTCTTCGGCTTCCCGGCGGCTTTCTCCGCCGCATATAGCGTGTCGAGCGACGAGCGGATCTCCTTGGCGAGATCGGCGAAATCCTTCTTGTTGTCGTCAGCCTCGGAGGCGGCAGCCTGCGCGTTGGCGGAGATGCTGACGCCGGTGTCGCTGCTCGCGGGGGTGGATGCGTCCTTCGTGGCTCCGCTCGTGCTCCCGATCTTGGCGAGCGCCGCGGAAACGGTCGAGTTGATGTAGGACGAGCCCGACGAATTGCTGCTGTTGCCGGAGATGTAGGACCAGAGCGACATTGCGGCACCTTTGGACGAAGCGGTTGCCCAAGAGCCTAAGACCGGATGGTTAACAGGACGGAAACCGCGCGGCGCCTCCACCTTCTTCCGTTCGGCTTCACTCAGGGTGAACGGCGGGGCTACTCCCCGTCGGGCATGTCCACCGGACCGATCACCTCGCGGTAGCGCGCGACCGCATAGCGATCGGTCATACCCGCGATGAAATCGCCGATATGGCGGGTGCGTTCGGGCTCGCCTTCGGGGAGACGCGCGCGCCAGTCCTCGGGCAGAGCCGAAGGGTCCGCCAGATACGCTTCGGTGAGGCCGGCGACGATCGCACGCGCCTGGTCTGCCACCGCCAGCTGCTGCGGGTGATGATAGAGTCTCGAATACATGAAGCGCTTCAAATCGCGCTCGGCGGCCGCCATCGCGGGCGAGAAGGCGATCAGCGGGCCCGGCTGCGCACGGACATCCTCGACCGAGCGGGGTTCGGCGGCGGCGATGCGGCTGCGGCTCTCCGCGAGCAGGTCGCCGACCATCCGTCCGATCTGGTTGCGGATCAATTCGCCCAGCAGTTGATCGTCCGAACAATCGGGCCAGCGCGACGATGCGCGCGCCCAACCTTCCGCGATCAGCGGCTCGGTCCGCGCATCGTCGAGGGTCAGCAGCCCCGCCCGGATGCCGTCGTCGATATCGTGATTGTCGTAGGCGATATCGTCGGACAAGGCCGCGACCTGCGCCTCCAGGCTCGGCTGGCCGTGAAGGTCGAGCGGATAATCCGCATCGATCTCGGCGAGCGCCCAGGGTGCACTGGCGACCGGGCCATTATGCTTGGCGAGCCCCTCCAGCATCTCCCATGACAGGTTGAGCCCGGGATGATGGATATAAGGCGATTCCAGCCGGGTCAGCACGCGCAGCGTGTTGGCATTGTGGTCGAACCCGCCCGCCCCCGCCATCGCCGCCTTCAACGCATCCTCGCCGGCATGGCCGAAGGGCGGATGGCCGATATCGTGCGCGAGGCACAAGGCCTCGGTCAGATCCTCATTGAGGCCGAGCGCGCGCGCGATCGTGCGCCCGATCTGCGCGACCTCCAGGCTGTGCGTCAGGCGGACGCGGAAATGATCGCCGTCGGGCGCGACGAATACCTGCGTCTTGTGCCTTAGCCGGCGGAAAGCGATCGAATGGACGATGCGATCGCGATCGCGCTGATAATCGTCGCGCTGCCCTCGGTTCGAACCCGATTCGAGCGGATAACGCCGCCCACGGCTTCGCGCGGGATCGGAAGCGAAGGGGGCGAGCACCATGCGCGGCAGATGGCCATCACAATCCGACTTGTCGAGCCCCTCCCCCGTCTTGCCAGCAAGCTGGCATCCACCTCCTGCCGTTCCTCCACGGTCGTCCGCTCAAGAGATGGGCCCCAGCTTTCGCTGCGGCGACAACATCTCTTGACACACCGTAAGTATGAACTTACCGTAAGTCATGGCTAACGCTTCTCAGCCCCTGGACGCCCTCGCCGATCCGACGCGGCGCGCGATCTTTGAGCGGGTGGCGAAAAGGCCGCAATCGGTCGGCGAGCTGGCGGCGGGACTGCCGGTCTCACGGCCGGCCGTGTCGCAACATTTGCGCACGTTGAAGGAGGCGCAGCTCGTGATCGATCAGGCCCAGGGCACCAAACGCATCTACCGGATCGATCCGCGCGGCATCGCGCTGATGCGCGCCTGGCTGGACGACCATTGGGGTGAGGCGCTGCGCGCCTTCCAGAAATTCACCGATCAGGAGGGAATATGACGATCGCACCGATTCATCGCACGATCGAGGTGGCAGTGCCGCCCGAGCGCGCGTTCGAACTGTTCAGCACGCGCATGCACGATTGGTGGCCGATCGGGCACAGCATCTCGGACGATCCGCGCGTCGCGATCGACATGGCGCCGCAGGTCGGCGGCTGGTGGGGCCAGATCGGGGAGAACGGCACGCGCGCCCAATGGGGCAAGGTCCTTGCCTGGAATCCGCCCGGCCAATTGCTGCTCGCCTGGCAGATCAATGCGGAATGGCAATTCGATCCGGCTCTGGTGACGGAGCTTGAGCTGACCTTCACGCCTGTCGGCATGAATACGCTGGTCACGCTCGAGCATCGCGATCTCGAACGGTTCGGCGAGAGCGCCGAGAAGATGGCCGAACAGCTGCGCAACGGCTGGCCGGGTGTGGTTCAGGCCTTTGCAGACCTTGCCAACGGGAGACTGGAATGCGCCCCAGCTTGTTCTACCAAATAGCCACGATCGTGAACCTGCTGTTCGCGGTCGGCCATACCGCGGGCTTCCTGACCTTCAGGCCGAAATCGGCCGAAGGTCAGGGCGCGATCAAGGCGATGGCGGTGGTCTTCAGCGAGGACGGCACGCGTTTCAGCTACGAAGGCTTCTACAAGGGCTTCGGCCTGACCTGTACGCTGTCGATGCTGCTGATCGCCGCGTGGAGCTGGTGGCTGGGCAGCCTCGCCAGGAGTGCGCCGCGCGCGACGATCGTGCCCGGCACGGCATTGCTGATCTATCAGATCGGCGCGCTGGTGCTGGCTATGCTGTATTTCCCCGTGCCCGCCGTGGTGTTTTCGGCCCTGCTGCCGATCCTGTACGGGCTCGCGGTGACAGGCGCCGCTCGCGGTTAATCGACCCGCTCGACCTCTTCGCCGGCGCGCGTTTCGACGCGGAAGGTGGAGAAGCCCTCCTTCTTGCGTTCGCCCACCCAATCCTGCGCGGCCCTGGAGGTCGGGAAAGGCCCGATCAGCAGGCGGTTGGTGAAGCGGTAATGCGTCGTCCAGGGTGAACGACCCGCGAGCTGCGAGGACCATTTGCCCTTGAGCTTATCCCATTCCTTGCCGAGATCGCGCTTGTTCGCGCCGCCCGCAATCTGGACCCAGTGACGCGCGGGATTCTTGCGCGCCACTTCGCGCGCTTCGGCTTCGCGCTCGCGCTTGGCCTTGGCAGCCGCCTCGGCCGCCTCGCGACGCTTCTCCGCCGCGCGCGCTTTGGCGTCGAGCTTGGCCTGCTTGGCCTGATCGATCTGGGGCGATGGCTCGGTCTGTGTCTGGGCCGCCGCCTGGACCTGCGCGAAGGTCTGCGCCGGCGCCGTGGGCTGTTGTGGCGTGAGTGTCGCGCGATCGATCGGAATGCGCGGCGCCGCGATGATCGTCGGCTTGGCCTCGGGCGGCGTTTCGCCCGGGAAGCGGCCGAGATGAACAGCGGCCGCGCGATCCGAGGGCTTCAGCGCGGCAAGCCGGGGCAGATAGGGCGTGAGCGCCGCGACCTGATCGGGCGGGAGGACCAACGAGGCATCATGCTGAGCGTCGGCGAGATCGCCGGTCAGCGCATAGATGAAGACGCGATCGCGCCACGCCGGCACGTCCTGCTTGCGCAGCAATGGATCGAGCGTGGCGAGCGCCGAGGCGCGGTCGCCGGCGAAGGCATAGCTGAGCGCCAGCCGCCGCGTGACCTCGTCGCTCGGCCTGGTGCGAAGCGCGAGCCCATAATCCGCCTGCGCGCGCTTCGGCGCGCCGCGCAGATCATAAGCAAGCCCGCGATCAGCGGCGATGTCGGCCTGATTCACGCCGAGGTTCACCGCCTCATTGAACAATCGCAATGCCGCGCGCGCATTGCCGTTGGCCAGCATCGTCGCGGCGAGCCCCGCCTTGACCTGGCCGTTCTTGGGATCGAGCACGTCGGCGCGCGAGAGGAAGCCCGCCGCGGCATTGGTATCGCCCACCGCGAGCGCGGCGCGCCCCGCCCCGATCAAAGCCTGCATATTGTCGGGCGCGGCGGCGAGGATGCGCAGGTAACGCGACAAGGCTTCGGCACTGTCGCCGTGCTGCGCGGCCTGCTGTGCGAGCTGGAGCGCATCAGGCGCGAGCTGCTGCGGCGCCTCGACCGGCTGCATCTCCTCCTCCTGCGCGTGGAGCGCGGCGGGCAAAAAGGCAAAGGCGGCGGCGAGCGCCAGCGCGCTTGGCATGGAAAATCGGATCACGCGACACGTCAAAGCCGGAGCGCGGGCAAGTTGCAAGGGGCGCAGGCCGCTGGCGTCGCTCAGACGTTGCGGAGGAACGATATAACCTCTCCTCCCGCTTGCGGGAGGGGGGTAGGCGAGGCTTCTCTCATTGAGCCGGGACTCCCCTCCCCTAGCCCCTCCCGCAAGCGGGAGGGGAACGGGCGATTACTGGTTGCTCTGGCGATTGAGGAAGCGGGGGATGTCGAGCGGGTCGCGCGTGCCCTCCTCCTCGTCTTCGTCGTCGGCGCTGGTCACCTTGGACGAGCCGCGCGCCATGCTGGACATGCGTTCGAACAAGGTGCTGCCGCCGCGTGATGGCGTCGGGGCCGGTTCGGGAGCCGTCGCGGCGGGCGCGTCCTCGTCATTGTCCTGAAGCCAGCGGCGCGGCCCCGACCGCACGGGCGCTGCCTCCGCCTGGCCCTCGTCGAACGCCGCGATCGCCTCATGCTCTTCGGGGGTCGCGCTGACCTGGGTCTCTTCGCCCAGCACCAGTTCGTCCTCGTCGCTCGCCAGCACGGGCGCCGGGCTCGCCGGCTCGGCCAGATCGAGCGTGGGCGCTTCGAGCGTCAGCGGCTGAACGTCGGCCGCAGCCGCCGAGTTGGCGGCGTCGCTGCCCGGCACGCGCACCTCGGCGCGGCTGCGCGCGGGGAAGCTGAACGGCTTGGCCGGCTCAGGCATGTTCGCCACGTCGGCCTCGATCCCGGTCGCGACGACCGAGACGCGGATCTTGCCGTCGAGATCGTTGTTGAACGCCGAACCCCAGATGATGTTGGCGTCCGGATCGACCAGATCCTTGATATGATTGGCGGCCTCGTCGACCTCGAGCAGGCGCATATCCTCGCCGCCGGTGATCGAGACGATAACGCCCTTGGCG
>Ga0207657_10002864_pt1 | contig 18550 bp, 16 predicted proteins | sample KBSC33metaG_FD_184316 | JGI IMG/M metagenome (GOLD analysis project Ga0207657, IMG submission 184316) | Corn rhizosphere microbial communities from Kellogg Biological Station, Michigan, USA - KBS C3-3 metaG (SPAdes) (version 2) | ecosystem: Host-associated > Plants > Roots > Rhizosphere > Soil ... | reverse complement strand
CGACCGGCCCGGGCCTCGGCGTCGAGATCGACACCGACAGGCTGCACGCCTTGCAACGCAAATAAGGAGACCGCCATGCTGTTCCACGTACGAATGAACGTCAACCTGCCCGCGTCGCTGGCCCCTGAAGAAGCCGCGACGCTCAGGCAGGCCGAAAAAGACTTCGCCCAGCGCCTGCAGCGCGAGGGCAAATGGCGCCACCTGTGGCGCATCGCCGGGCAGTACGCCAACGTCAGCATCTTCGACGTCGACAGCGTCGAGGAATTGCATGCGCTGCTGACGGCCCTGCCCCTGTTCCCCTACATGCAGATCGACGTGATGCCGCTGTGCCGCCATCCCTCGTCGATCCGTACCGACGACCGTTGATCACCACCACCACAAAGGAGACAGACATGAATCACGCAGACATCGAACGACTGGCCACGAGCTGGGTCGTGGACGCCGCCGACCGCCCCGCGGACCCGCGCGTGCAGCAGGTCGTGCTGCGCCTTCTGGGCGACCTGTGCAAGGCGATCGAAGACCTCGACATCACGCCGACCGAGTTCTGGCACGGCGTGTCGTACATGGCGGCGGCCGGTGCCGCGGGCGAACTGGGCCTGCTGGCCGCGGGACTGGGTCTGGAACGCTTCCTCGACATCCGCGCCGACGAGGCCGAACAAAAGGCCGGTCTGGAAGGCGGCACGCCGCGCACCATCGAAGGCCCGCTGTACGTGGCCGGTGCGCCGGAGAGCGTCGGCTTTGCCCGCCTCGACGACGGCACGGAAGCAGAGCGCGGCGAAGTCCTGTTCATGCAGGGTACCGTGTTCGACGAAGATGGCAGGCCGGTGCCGGGCGCGAAGGTGGAGGTGTGGCATGCGAACCTGCTGGGCAACTACTCGTTCTTCGACCAGACCCAGTCGCCGTTCAACCTGCGCCGCACCGTCGTGACGGACGAGCATGGCCGCTACCAGTTCCGCTCGATCATCCCGGTCGGCTACGGCTGCCCGCCGGACGGCACGACGCAGCAACTCCTGGACCTGCTGGGCCGCCACGGCCAGCGCCCGGCGCACATCCACTTTTTCGTGAGCAGCCCGGGCCACCGCAAGCTGACCACGCAGATCAACATCGACGGCGACGAGTACCTGTGGGACGACTTCGCATTCGCCAGCCGCCCGGGCCTGGTGCCGCCCGTGCAGCGCATCGATGACCCGGCCGACATCGATGCGAAGCGCCTGAACAAACCGTTCGCCTCGATCGACTTCGACTTCCACCTGTACCGCGACACCGACGCCGCCCCGACCACGCTGGTCGACCGCCCCCGCGCCACCGCCTGAGGAGCCGCCATGATTCCGATCATTCCTGTCGACGCGTTCAAGCCAAAGAGTCTCGACGACTACCTGATCGAAGATGCCGCGACCGGCGACCACCGCCTGCACCGCAGCGCCTTCACGGACGAAGCCCTGTTCGACCTCGAAATGAAGCACATCTTCGAGGGCAACTGGATCTACCTCGCGCACGAGAGCCAGGTCGCCAACGTCAACGATTATTACACGACGTACATCGGCCGCCAGCCGGTGTTCATCGCCCGCAACCGCAACGGTGAGCTGAATGCGTTCATCAACGCGTGCAGCCACCGCGGCGCCCAGCTGTGCCGCCACAAGCGCGGCAACAAGGCGACGTACACCTGCCCGTTCCACGGCTGGACCTTCAACAACAGCGGCAAGCTGCTGAAGGTGAAGGATCCGGAATCCGCCGGCTATCCCGAGTGCTTCAACAGGGAAGGCTCGCACGACCTGAAAAAGCTGGCGCGCTTCGGCAGCTACAAGGGCTTCCTGTTCGGCAGCCTGAATCCGGACGTGGCGCCGCTCGACGAATTCCTCGGCGAGGCCGGCAAGATCATCGACATGATCGTCAACCAGTCTCCCGAAGGCCTGGAAGTGCTGCGCGGCTCGTCGACCTATACGTTCGACGGCAACTGGAAACTGCAGGCCGAGAACGGCGCCGACGGCTACCACGTGACGGCCGTGCACTGGAACTACGCGGCCACGACCAACCGCCGCAAGCAGGACGATGCTGCGGGCGAGGACAAGATCCGCGCCATGGACGCCGGCAACTGGGGCCGCCAGGGCGGCGGGTTCTACGCGTTCGAGCACGGCCACATGCTGCTGTGGTCGCAGTGGGCGAATCCGGAAGACCGGCCGAACTTCGCGCGCCACGCGGAGTATGCCGAGAAGTATGGCAAGGCCACGGCCGACTGGATGGTCGGGCGCTCGCGCAACCTGTGCCTCTACCCCAACGTCTACCTGATGGACCAGTTCAGTTCCCAGATCCGCGTGCTGCGTCCGCTGGCCGTCGACCGGACCGAAGTGACGATCTACTGCATCGCGCCGAAGGGCGAATCGGCGGAGGCCCGGGCCCACCGCATCCGCCAGTACGAGGACTTCTTCAACGTCAGCGGCATGGCGACGCCGGACGACCTGGAGGAATTCCGCGCCTGCCAGCAGGGCTACAACGGCGCCGCCATGCAGTGGAACGACATGTGCCGCGGCGCCGCGCACTGGATCCAGGGCGCCGACGCCGCCGCGCAGGACATCGGCCTCGCGCCGGTCATGAGCGGCGTACGCACCGAGGACGAAGGCCTGTACACCGTCCAGCACCGTTACTGGCTCGACGTAATGAAGAAGGCATTCGACGCGAAGGGGACCGCCAAATGAGCGCAATCACGATCCAGGATATCCAGGCCTTCCTCTACCGCGAGGCGCGCCTGCTCGACGACGAGCAGTGGGACGAATGGCTGCAATGCTACGACCCCGAAGCCCGCTTCTGGATGCCCGCCTGGGACGACGACGGCAAGCTCGTGGAAGACCCGGAACGCGAGATCTCGCTGATCTTCTATCCGGACCGCCAGGGGCTGGAAGACCGCGTGTTCCGCATCAAGACGGAACGCTCCAGCGCCACGATCCCCGACACCCGCACGAGCCACAACGTCGCCAACGTGGAACTGGAACAGGTCGAGCGATCGGTGGCCACGGTGCGCTTCAACTGGCACACGCTGAGCCACCGCTACCACACCACACACAGCTATTTCGGCATGTCGCGCTACGTGATCGACTTTTCCGGTCCGCAGCCGAAGATCCTGGACAAGTACGTCGTCCTGAAGAACGACTACATCAGCCAGGTCATCGACATCTATCACATCTGAGACTCACCCAAAAGCAGGAGACGGTCATGAGCCATACGATCGCGCTGCAGTTCGAGGACGGCGTCACGCGCTTCATCAGCTGCAACCCCAACGAAAAACTGTCCGACGCGGCCTATCGCCAGAAGGTCAACATCCCCCTCGACTGCCGCGACGGCGCCTGCGGCACGTGCCGCGGGCTGTGCGAGTCCGGCAGCTACGACATGCCGCCGGACAGCTACATCGAGGACGCCCTCGAGGAGAAGGACGCGCAGGCGGGCCACGTGCTGGCCTGCCAGATGCGCCCGACGTCCGACTGTGTCGTGCGCATCCCGGCCACGTCCGCCGCCTGCAAGACCGGCGTCGGCGATTTTCCGGCCACGGTCGCCAGTGTGGAACAACTGTCGCCGTCCACGATCCGCTTTGCGCTGACGCTGGACCAGCCGGACCAGCTGGACTTCCTGCCCGGCCAGTACGTCAACGTCACCGTGCCCGACACGGACCAGACGCGTTCGTACTCGTTCAGCTCCGCGCCGGGCGCGCCCGAGGCCAGCTTCGTCGTGCGCAACGTGCCGAACGGCCTGATGAGCTCCTGGCTGACAGGCCAGGCCCGCCCCGGCCAGCCGGTCTCGTTCTCCGGTCCGTACGGCAGCTTCTACCTGCGGCCCGTGCAACGTCCGGTGCTGATGCTGGCTGGCGGCACCGGCATCGCGCCGTTCTTGTCCATGCTGGACGTGCTGGCATCCAAAGGCTTCCCGCATCCGGTGCGCCTCGTCTACGCAGTGACGAACGACCACGACCTGGTCGGGCTGGCGCAGCTGGACCGCATCGCGGCCGCCCACCCGCAATTCGAGTACGTGACGTGCGTGGCGGCCGAGGCCAGCCATCATCCGCGCAAGGGCTATGCGACGGCGCACGTGGCGCCCGAGTGGATGAACGGCGGCGACGTCGACGTCTACCTGTGCGGTCCGGTGCCCATGGTCGAGGCGGTGCGCGGCTGGCTGGACGGCAGCGGCGTAAAGCCCCATTCCTTCCATTTCGAGAAGTTCTCGGCCACCAGTACTGCAGGAGTCACGGCATGACCCATCCGGACCGTTTCAGGAACAAGGTGATGATCGTCACCGGCGCCGCCCAGGGCATCGGCCGTGGCGTGGCGCTGGCGGCGGCGGCCGAAGGCGCCCAGCTCGTGCTGGCGGACCGCTCGGCGCTCGTGCACGAGGTGACCCAGGAGGCCGCCGCGCTCGGCGCACAAGTCACCGCCGTCGAGGCCGACCTCGAGACGTGGCCAGGCGCGGCGGCGCTGGCCGCGCGCGCACTGGCGGACTGCGGCCGCATCGACATCCTCGTCAACAACGTCGGCGGCACCATCTGGGCCAAGCCTTACGAGGAATACGAGGAAGCCCAGGTCGAGGCCGAGATCCGCCGTTCGCTGTTCCCCACGCTGTGGTGCTGCCGCGCCGTACTGCCGGCGATGGTCGCGGCGCGCGCGGGCAGCATCGTCAACGTGTCGTCGGTGGCCACGCGCGGCATCTACCGCGTCCCCTATTCGGCGGCGAAGGGCGGCGTCAACGCGCTGACGGCGAGCCTGGCGATGGAACATGCGCAGGACGGCATCCGCGTCAACGCCGTCGCGACGGGCGGCACGGAAGCCCCGCCGCGCAAGGTGCCGCGCAACCCGGCGCCGCTGAGCGAACGGGAACAGGTGTGGTACCAGGGCATCGTCGACCAGACCACGGCGTCGAGCCTGATGCACCGCTACGGCACCATCGCCGAGCAGGTCGCCGCGATCCTGTTCCTGGCGTCCGGCGAAGCCTCGTACATCACCGGCACCGTCCTGCCCGTGGGCGGCGGCGACCAGGGCTGAGGAGCGCGCATGCCTTTCGTACAAGTGGACGACGTGCGCCTGCACTACCGCATCGACGGCGCGAAGGCAGGGCCCTGCGTCGTGCTGTCGAACTCCCTCGGCACGGACCTCTCGATGTGGGACCCGCAGGCGGATCTGCTGGCCCACGACTTCCGCGTGCTGCGCTACGATACGCGCGGCCACGGCCGGTCCGGACGCGGTTCGGCAGCGGTGACGCTCGAGCGCCTGGGCCTTGACGTCGTCGGCCTGCTCGACGCACTGGCGATCCCGCGTGCGCACTTCTGCGGCATCTCGATGGGCGGCATGACGGGCCAGTGGCTCGGCATCCACCAGCAGCAAAGGCTCATCAAACTCGTGCTGGCGAACACCGCGGCGCGGATCGGCACGCCCGAAGCCTGGAACGCGCGCGCCGCCCAGGTGCGGGCCGACGGCATGGATGGCGTGGCGGACGGCGCCGCCGCGCGCTGGTTCACGCCGGCGTTCGTCGCAAGCGCGCCGCAGCTCGTCGCGCGCATGATCGCGCGCCTGCGCGGGCAGGACCGCGAAGGCTATGCCGCCTGCTGCGCCGCCCTGGCCGGCGCCGACCTGCGCGGTGCGGCCGCATCGATTGCCGTGCCCACGCTGGTGATCGCGGGTGCGGCCGACCCGGTGACGACCGTGGCCGATGGCGCGTGGCTGGTCGATACGCTGCCGGATGCGCAGCTGGCCGTCGTGCCGGCTTCCCATATCTCGAACCTGGAAGCGGCCGCGCCGTTCGGCGCAGCCCTGCAGGCCTTTCTCGCTTCCTGATGTCTTGCACCGTCCGGCGCGCGCCGGACGGTGCCTTCCCTTCCAGCAGCGTCAGAAGATATGACGCAAGCCCGCCATCACCCCGCTCTGCGTCCTGCCCGGCGCCGTCGTGCCGCCGGCATCCAGCGCGATCGCGGCCGCACCGTGATTGTCCATGCGGCCGACACCCGCATACACGGCGCTGCGCACCGACAGCGCATAGGTCAGGCGCGCGACCGCGAGGTTCGTGTCGTCGGGCGAACCCTTGACGTCCCTGCGGGCGACCTGCGCGTCGAGCGTCAGCCGCGGTGCGACCGGGATGCTGGCGCCGAGGTAGACCAGGTCGGACCGGGTGACACCGGAGACGGCGTCCGTCCTGCGGTCGATGACGCCGGCGCCAACCTTTACGGCGCCGACCATCGCGTAGCCGTTGGTCGTGATACGGCGGTCGTAGTTGTCGCTGCTCGTCAGGCCACCCGCCGCGCCGGTGTTCCCGTACAGCCTGTCGTACGTGGCATTGATGCCCCAGGTGTTGGTGTCATAGCCCAGCAGCCCGGTGAACTGGCGGCAGGCACGCGCATTGCCCGGCACCTCGCCCGCGCAGCCGGTGGCGGACGGGCCGCCGGCCGCCGACACATCGCGGCCGAAGCTCCAGGTGGCGCCGACAGTCAGGCCATTGAAATTGCCGAGATAGCCGATCGCGTTGTCGCTGCGCGCGTTGGGCAGGTACAGGTCGATGCTGTTGATCGAAAAGAGGTTCGGGCCCAGCACATCGCTCTTCATCGTCGCGAAGTACGTCATGTTGAGGATGCGGCCCAGCTGCAGCGTACCCCAGCTGCCGCGCAGGCCGACCCACGCCTGGCGTCCGAACAGGCGGCCGCCCTGCCCCAGCACGCCGACGTCCGGGTTGAAGCCGCTCTCCAGGTTGAACACGGCGGACAGGCCGCCGCCGAGGTCCTCGCTGCCGCGAAAGCCGATGCGCGACGGCAGGCCGCCCGTCAGCGACGGTTCGCGCGTGACACTGTGGCCCGAAGCATCCGCATTGTTCATGTGCGCGAGCGCCACGTCGACGATGCCGTACACCGTCACCTGGCTTTGCGCCTGCGCGCCGCCCGCCCCGAAAGCCGCTCCGAAAGCCGCCCCTAGGGCGATCGCTACTGCCTTTTTCATCATGTCTCCTGTGGATTGTGTTGCTGTTGTGGTGAAATCGGTCGGGCGGAGGCAAGGCTCCGCCCCGGGCGCCGGGCGCCCCTAAAAACTGCGAGAGGGAATCGGTCAGGCTTCGGAAGGTTCGGCGACGACGCCGGCCCTGCCTGGCGCCGCGGTCGCGGAGCGGCCATGACGGATCAAGGCCACCGACACGGCGGCGATGACGGCCGGGATGGCCATGGCCTGGAAATTCTGCTGCAGCGGCAGCGCCATGCCGACGAGGGTGCCGATCACGATCGGTGCCAGGATGGCGCCGCTGCGGCCCACGCCCGACGCCCAGCCGATGCCGGTCGAGCGGATCGCGGCCGGATAATACTGGCCCGCATAGGCGTAGGTGACGATCTGCGTGCCGATGGTCGACGCACCCGCCAGGCCGACGATCACGAACAGCACCGGCGTGGGCACCGGATGGCCGAGCAGCGTGATCGACACGGCGGCCAGCGCATACATCGCCACCAGCACGTACTTGATGTGGAAGCGGTCGGCCAGCCAGCCGCCGCCGACGGCACCGATCACGGCGCCGAAGTTCAGCACCAGCACGAAGGTCAACGCCGACCCGAGGCTGTAGCCCGCACCGGCCATCAGTTTCGCCAGCCAGGAACTCAGCGCATACACCATGAACAGGCACATGAAGAAGGCGATCCAGAACATGATCGTGGAAAAGCCGCGGCCATCCTGGAACAGCTGCCCGATCGGCGCGCCCTGCACGCGGTCGGTGGCAGGCAGGTCGAAGCGGTCGCCGGACTGTGCGCGGTACGACGGCTCCATCCGCGCGAGCGTGCGCTGCAGTTCGGCCAGCCGGTTGCGCTTCACGAGGAACGGCATCGATTCGGGCAGGCTTTTCAGGATGAACGGAATCAGCAGGACCGGCACGCCGGCCGCGAGGAACACCGACTGCCAGCCGTGGTGCTCGATCAACCCCTTGCCCAGCAGCGCGGCCAGCATGCCGCCCACCGCATAGCCGCTGAACATCAGCGTGACCATCGTCGCGCGGATGCGTCTGGGCGAATATTCCGTCATCTGGGCGACCACGTTCGGCATCACGCCGCCGATGCCCAGGCCCGCCAGGAAGCGCATCACGGAAAACACGTACGGATCGCTGCTCATGCCGGCGCCGGCCGTGAACACGCTGAACAGCGCGAGACAGATGACGATGGCGTGGCGCCGGCCGATGCGGTCGGCGATCGTGCCGAGGAAGATCGCGCCGAACATCATGCCGAACAGCGCGGAACTCACCATGAAGCCGGCGTTCTGCGCCGTCACGCCCATCTCCTTCATGATGGCCGGCAGCGCGATGCCGGCCACGGCGAGGTCGTAGCCGTCGCAGATGATGATGAGGGCGCACCACGCCAGGATGCCGGCGTGGAAGCGGTTGAACCTGGCCCCGTCGGCCAGGTCGTGGATGTCGATGTGCCGCATGTGGATGTCTCCTTGGTTGTGGTCAGTGTGGAAGGATGCGGTATGCCGCCATGCCGATGACGACGCCCCAGAACGCGGCGCCGAGTCCGAGGAAGCTCATGCCCGACGCCGTGGCGAGGAAGGCGATCACGGCGGCCTCGCGGTGGTCGTCGGCCGCCATCACACCGGCGAGGTTGGCGGCGATGGCCCCCAGCAGCGCCAGCCCGGCCAGGCAGGTGATCAATTCCTTCGGCAGCGCGGCGAACAGCATGACGATCGAACCGCCGCACAGGCCCGCGAGCAGGTAGAACACGCCGTTGGCGATGCCGGCCACATAGCGGCGGCACGGGTCCTCGTGCGCGTCGCGGCCCGTGCACATCGCGGCCGTGATCGCGGCGATCGCGATCGTGATGCCGCCCGTGAATGCGACCGCCAGCGACACGAGGCTGCACGTGACGATCACCGGGCGCGCCGGCGTCGCGTAGCCGGACGTCTTCAGCACCGCCATGCCGGGCAGGTACTGGCCGGTCAGCGTCACCAGCACGAGCGGCAGGGCGAGACTGAAGGTACCGGCCCAGCTCCACGCGGGCGCGATCAACCCGGGCACGACCAGTTCGAAACGGACATCGGAAAAATGCGTGGCGCCGGTCAGCCATGCGATGCCGGTGCCGGCCGCCAGCAGCAGCACGACGCCGTAACGCGGCACGGCGCGCCGGAATACGAGCCAGGAGCCGATCATGCCGAACGCCAGCAGCGGGAACGTGCCCGCCGTCCGGAAGGCGCTCATCCCGAACGGCACGAGGATGCCGGCCATCATGCCGCTGGCGATCCCCCGGGGCACGCGCGCCATGATGCGTTCGAGGGAACCGGACAGGCCGATCGCGAGCAGGACGACGGCCGCGGTGAGATACGCCCCGACGGCTTCGCCCAGCGGCAGCTGGGGAAACAGCGTGATGAGGAGCGCGGTGCCCGGCGCCGACCACGCCGTGATGACGGGCGCGCGCAGGCGCCAGCTCAGGACGATGCCGGCGACACCCGCGCCGATCGAGATGCCCCATACCCAGGATGCGAACATGGCATCCGGCATGTGGCCGGCCTGCGCGGCCTGGTAGAAGATCGCCAGCGGTCCGGAGAACGAGACCAGCACGGCGAGGAAGCCCGCGGCCACGGCGGACAGGGACCAGTCGGCCCAGCGTCCGCCTGCTTTTACATCGGATGCATCGGGCGCGTCCGGGCCTGCGGCCCGGCGCTGCGCTTGTCCCCCTTCTGCCATGGTGTCTCCACGCTTGTCGTTATCGGCGTCAAGAGTAGAGACATCGGATGGACGAGTCCAAGACCGTTTTGGTATTCCTTCGATACCCGGGAGGTATCAGCGCCCCGCGCTTGCCGGCAACGCGATCCGGTCGATGACGACGCCCGGATCGACGGCGCGGATCGTCAGCACGTGCCGCCCCTGGGACAACGCAGGCATCGCCACGCGCGCGCGCACGAGATTGTCCTGCACGCCGTCCTGGCGGATGGCGCCCGACTCGTCTTCCTGACCGCCCGATCCGGGCACCTCGACCAGCACCGGCGCCCCTTCATCGACGCTCACGCCGACGCGCAGCTTCCGGCCCGGATACATGCGGAACGTCGGCATGAAGTCGATCAGCAGGTCCCGGGCGGCGCCTGGCGCACCCGCCTCGAAGTCGAACGCGAGCGCTGGCGCCTTGCCGTCGCCCGCTTCCCACGCCGAGTCGAGGCTGGCCGGCTTCAGCGCGACCGCGCGGCCGGTGTGGCCCAGCCCTTCGACCGGCGTCCAGCGCGCGGCGCCGGCATCCGACCGGCTGTCTCCGTCGGCCGCCGCGCGCCAGACGCGTCCCGCGTCGACCGGCTGTACCGTCGACGCCGTACTGCCCGCCGGCTCGCCCCAGGGCCAGCGCACCTGGCTGTTCCACGCCATGAGATTGGGCGCCGTGACGAGGCCAGGCATCATGCCCTTCCACTTGCCACGGGCGACCGTATCGTTGTACGCCTCGACCTGCCGTTCGAGGAAGGCACGCTGGCGCGTGATGTCGGCGGCATGCGCGTCGGGATCGTCGCCCAGCCGGGCCTTACGGTCGTCCATGAAGATCGTGCCGGTCGCACCCAGCACGCGCGCGGGGAAGCCGATCATTTCAGTATACGCGTCGCGCATGTCGGGCGGTATCGCGGCGGCGAGCTTCGCCTCGTCCGCGATCAGGCGCGCATACCTGCCGGCCAGCTCCGCGGCCAGCTCCGGCGGCAGTCCCAGCGCCCACGCGCGCGTCATCAGCTCGGGCTTGCGGATCGTGCCGAGCTGGTAGAACCCGGCCAGCAGGTCGGACACGGCCGGCGCCAGCTTGTCGCCGAAGTGCTCGGCCGCGAAGGCTTGCAGGAACCGGGGTTGGGAGTCCGGCCCGAACGCCGTCGGGTTCCACGCGAACCTGGCAAAGTAATCGATGCCGATTTCCATCGGCTTGATATCGCCCACGTTCAGCATCCACATCGTGCGCGCGTCGTTTTCCCACGCCTTGTGCAGTTCTTCCCACATCAGCGCGGGCGCGGTCGAATTGATCCACAGGTAGGAATGCGGCGCGCCATAATAGGACAGGTGCCAGTACACGCCGGCGCCGCCGGCACGCTTGCGCTCGGCGGGCGAGCTCAAACGGCGGATATAGCCGAAATTATCGTCCGTCCACACCAGGGTGACGTCGTCCGGCAGCACCAGGCCGGCATCGTAGATCGGCAACACTTCCTTGTACGGGACGAAGGCCTGGGCGACCGGTCCCCATTTCGTCGTCACGTGCCGCTGGATCAGGCTGCGCTGGTCCTGGATGACTTCCCCCATGAGTTTCAGCTTGCCCGGCATGTCGCCGGGCGGCGTCTGCATGCCCTGGTCGTGGATGCCGCGGATGCCGAGGGTCCAGACGCCTTCCATGCCGCCGCGCGTGCCGGCCTGCTCTTCCCAGGTCTTGAAGATGGCCTCGCGGTTGGTGAGGTAGTTCCAGGCGCCCCGCTCTTTCGGGTTCCATTTCACGTTGTTGTAGAGCATGGGCTCGCAGTGCGACGCACCGGCGACGATGCCATACTTGTCGGCCAGGACCACGTTCTCGCGCACCGCGTGGAATTCCCGGCTGACCTCGTGCATCGCCGGCCAGATCGTGTTCAGGCGCAGACGCAGCATGAGTTCGAAGACTTTTTCGTAGGTCTTCGGGCCGATGCCGCCGGCCTCGGGCTCGAAGGTCTGTTTGGCCCAGGCATGCAGGCCCCAGTCCTCGTCGTTGATGAAGATGCCGCGGTACCGGACCTCCGGCGCCGAGACTTCCGGCGCGGACGCACGGAGCGCCAGTGCCGTCCTGTGCTGGACGGGCACGTCGGCCCACCAGTACCACGGCGACACGCCGATCTGTTCCGACAGCCGGATCAGTCCATACGCGGCGCCGCGGCGATCGCTGCCCACGATGACGAGGGCCCGCTCCACGCCCGGAAACGGGCGCTCGACCATCTGCGTGACGGTGGCCTCCCAGCGGCCGCGGACCTTGTCCAGGTCTTTCAGCTTGCCGCTGGCGGCCAGCCGGTCGATCAGGCCGCTCTGCCCCAGGGTGCCGGCGATGATCATCTGGCGTGCGCGCCCGGCCGTGGCGGCGATGGCGGGACGCCTGCCGGTCACGCGCGCGACGTCGTCGGCGAACATGCGGGCCGCGAACCGCACCAGAGGATCGTCCCGCGCGTCGACCGCGACCGTGACGGCGCCGGTCCCGCCGGCCAGGCGCAACGCACCCGGCCCGGGGCGTGCCGCGCTTGTGACTTCAAGGGCGTGCGCCGCGGGCAGCGCGGCCAGGAACGTGCAGAGCACCGCGGTCGCGGCGAGGAGCGGATGCAACTTCATGACGAGTAGAGTCCTTCCTTCGAAAGGTGTATGACTGGAAGCGCGGGATAGCGAGACCACCATTTACGAGTCGGACTATAGTGAGGTAGCGCTACCAAGTAAAATAATATTTTTAACGTCACCTATATCGAAGTGCATCACGCGTGCGATGCTCATAAAAAAAAGCCCTGTAAAAACAGGGCTTTGTACGACGTGCGGCGTCACCTCATGCTGTCGCCGGCGCCGGATCGAGCAACTCCCGCCGCCCCGGACGGCCATGCCAGGACGCGGCATCCGCCATCGCGGGCTTCTTGTCCAGGATGACGGGCCAGAGTTCGGCATAGCGGGCATTCAGGGCGACGAAGTCCTTCTGGTCCGGCGGCACGTTTGCCTCGAAATAGATCGCATCGACCGGACAGGCGCTCACGCACATCTCGCAATCGATACACTTTTCGGGATGGATGACGAGGAAATTGGCCCCTTCGTGGAATGCCTCGGCGGGACAGACTTCCACGCAATCGCCGTGCTTGCAGTTGATGCAGTTTTCGGTGACCACATAAGTCATGGCTGTACCTCTTCGGGTAACGGGGTGCGGGACGCGGCCGTTTCGGGCTCGATCTGCAGCGCGAGCAGGAAGCGCGACACCATGTTGTAGGTGGCGATCACGCCGACGAGTTCGACCACGTGCTGGTGGTTGCCCAACGCGTCGACCGCGGCCGCGAACGTCGCGTCGGACGTGCGCACGTCGCGCGTCATCTCCAGCGTGAGCCGAATGACGGCGCGCTCGCACGCATCGAACGGCGCCGGCTCCACGATGCCGCGTTCGATGTCGCGCAGCGCTGCGAGTTGCAGCGCCGTGCCCCCAGCCCTGACGAACTCCGGGGCGTGATGGAGATACTCGTAGTCGGCGCCATTCAGCACCGCCACCAGGCAGATGGCCAGCTCGCGCAATTTGGGCGACAACGCGAGGTTGTTCCTGACCTCGCCCAGGAATGCATTCCAGCCCCTGGCGAAGGCCGGGCTGCGCAACAGCATGCGATCGAGATTCAGCAGGCGGCCGCCGCGGCGGGCCAGGATGGCGTCGACCAGCTCCCTGGGCGCCTCGGGCGCGGGCGCGGCGTGGGGAATACGGGACATGGTTCTCTCCTTTATCGGTCTGCGATGGCGGCGTCGATGGCATCCGCCAGCCGGTCGAGGATGGCGTCGATGGCGGGGGCATCGCAGATGAACGGGGGCGCGAGCAGGACATGGTCGCCGGCGCGGCCGTCGATCGTCCCGCCCATCGGATACACCAGCAGGCCGCGTTCCATGGCCGCCGCCTTGATGCCGGCGTGCAGGCGCCGCGCCGGATCAAACGGCGATTTCGATCCGCGCTCGGCCACCAGTTCGACGCCCCAGAACAGGCCGCGGCCGCGGATGTCGCCAACGTGCGGATGATCCCTGAAGCGCTCGCGCAAGCCCTGCTCCAGCTGCGCCCCGCGCGCCTGCACGTTGTCGAGCAGCCCCTCCTCGCGGACCGTGCGCTGCACGGCCAGCGCGGCGGCGCAGGCCAGCGGGTGGCCGACATAGGTGTGACCGTGCTGGAACATCCCGGACCCCTTGGCGAATGCGTCGAAGACGTGCTTCGCCACGAACGTCGCCCCGATCGGCGCAAAACCGCCGCCCAGGCCCTTCGCCACCGTCATCAGATCGGGGGCCACGCCGTCCCGGGTGCAGGCGTGCAGCGTGCCGGTGCGCCCCATGCCGCACATGACTTCGTCGAGGATCAGCAGGATGCCGTGTTCATTGCAGATGTCGCGGACCCGCCGCAGGTAGCCGGGCGCCGGCGGCACGGCGCCCAGGGTGGCGCCCACGACGGTCTCGGCCACGAACGCGATGACGTTGCCGGCCCCCAGTTCGCGGATCTTCGCGTCCAGTTCGTCGGCGACCCGCACGCCATAGGCCTCGTCGCTCTCGCCCGGATTGCGGTAGCGGTAGGCGTAGCACGGATCGATGTAGTGGTTGTCGACGAGGATGGGCGCGAACTGGGCGCGCCGCCAGGCGTTGCCGCCGACGCCGAGCGCGCCCAGCGTGTTGCCGTGGTAGCTCTGGCGGCGCGAGATGAAGTAGCGGCGCTGGGGCTCGCCGCGCTCCACGAAGTACTGGCGCGCCATCTTCAGCGCCGCCTCCACCGCCTCCGAACCGCCGGAGACGAAGTACACGTGCGACATCCCGGGCGGCGCGTGGGCCAGCAGTTCCTCGCCCAGCGCTTCGGCGACGTCCGTCGTGAAAAAGCTCGTGTGCGCATAGGCCAGCTGGTCGAGCTGTGCGTGCATGGCGGCCAGCACCGCCGGATGCTGGTGGCCGAGGCAGGACACGGCCGCCCCGCCGCTGGCGTCGATGTAGCGCCGCCCCGCCCCGTCGACCAGGTGGATGCCTTCGCCGCCGACGGCGCGCGGGTACGCGTGGTGGATTTGTCGATGCAGTAACCGCGTCATCTCAGGTCCCCGTGCCCATGGTGGCTTCGTACGCTTCGGCATCGGCATCGGCGTCCGGCCGGGCGGCGTGCGGGCGCGGCGCGTGGATCGGAATCACACGGTGCGCATCGTCGTCTTCATTCTGGAAGAAGAAGCGTTCCTCGCCGAAGGCCGGCACCAGGTCGTCCAGCCAGGTGGCCTCGGGATCGAACTTGGCGTAGAACGGCCGGCGCGCCCAATCGGGGTTACGCGCCTGCAGGAATTGCAGTGCGAAGACCTTTTCGCCGCCGATCGTGACGATGCCGTCGATCGCCACCTTGCCCGGAAAGGCGCTCATCGACGGCCCGCGCACCGTGCGGGCGAGTCCCGACACGCGCTGGTAGGCGGCCTGGAACGTCTCGTAGGCCTTGGCCAGCGGCAGGCGGAAATAGTGGCTCGGGCCGGTGTCGCGCTCCACGAACATATAGTAGGGAATCGCGCCCAGGCGCACGCCGGTCTGCCACAGTTCGGCCCAGCCGGCGGGATCCTCGTTGATGTGGCGGATCAGCGGCGCCTGCATGCGCAGGGTGGCGCCCGACCCCACGATCCGCTTGACGGCGCGCTGCGCGATCGCCGGGCGCAGTTCGGCCGGGTGGTTGTAATGCCCCATGATCGCCAGGTTCTTGCCCGAGTCGACCACCTTGCGGAACAACTGGACCAGTTCGTCGGCATCCTTGTCCGTGACGAAGCGGTGCGGCCAGTACGAGACCGACTTGGTGCCGATGCGGATGCTCTGGATATGCGCCAGCTCGGGCGCCAGCAGCGGCTCGAGGTAGCCGGCCAGCGCGCGGGTGCTCATGATCAGCGGGTCGCCGCCGGTGATCAGCACATCGGTCACTTCGGGGTGCAGCTTCAGGTAGCTCACCAGTTCGTTCGATTCCTTGGCATCGAACTTGAGGTCGTCCATGCCGACGAATTGCGGCCAGCGGAAGCAGAACGTGCAGTAGGCGTGACATGTCTGGCCCGCGCTGGGGAAGAACAGCACCGTTTCCTTGTACTTGTGCTGCAGGCCACGCAGCGGCACGCCATCGATCATCGGCACGTTGTGCGTCATCTGGCCCGCCGGGTGCGGGTTCATCCCGAGCCGCAGGCGCTTCACCTCGCGCTCGATGGCGGCCTCGTCCTGCCGGACCAGCACCAGGTCGCGCAGGATCGCGTAATCCTCGGGCGCCAGCATGTCTTCGTGGGGGAACGTCAGGCGGTAGATCGGATCGTCGGGAATATTGTTCCAGTCGATCAGCTCATCCATCACATACTGGTTGGTACGGAACGGCATCACGCGCGACACGACCAGCACGGCTTCCTGCAAATGCGTGGGCATCAGCGCCCATTGCGGCGCCTGCTGGATGGTCTGGCGGGTGTAAGGCTTGAAACGGGGGGCGGCGGCTTCGGCTAGCATGTCTTCCTCCTATTTTTGATGGCAATGTTTTGATCAAACGCAAACGTCGAAACAGTGTTCGCGGCAGAAAATTCGGATTGCGTGTTGCTCGGCACTGGTCTTAGTATTCGTGCAAAGGCGACATGGAACAAACGATAAAAATGCGTAACATTGTGCGTTTGAGGAAACAACCTTGAGAAGAAAACTCCCGAGCATGGAAGCGCTGATCGCATTCGAATCGGCGGCGCGCCACCAAAGTTTTACCCGCAGCGCGGACGAACTGGCGCTGACACCGAGCGCGATCGGCAGGCAGATCGCGGCGCTGGAAGAATACGTGGGCCTGCCGCTGTTCAACCGCGTCAAAAAGCGCGTCAGCCTGACCGAGGTCGGCGAAGCGTATGCGAAACAGGTACGCGAGAACCTCGACCGGATCGAGCGCGACACGCTGGCGGTGGCGACCCGGCGCGGTGCGGACGGTATCCTCGAACTCGCCGTGATCCCGACCTTCGCCACGCGCTGGCTGATCCCGCGCCTGCCGCAGTTCTATGCGCAGCATCGCCACATCACCCTGAACCTCACCACGCGCGCCGAACCGTTCCTGTTTACCGGCACGCCCTTCAGCGCAGCCATCCACTTCGGCAATCCGGTCTGGCCTGGCACCATCGCGCAGCACCTGTTCGGCGAGGAGATGGTCCCGGTCTGCAGTCCGCAGCTGTTGGACGGGGCTGCGACCCTGGCCCCGGCGGACCTCGCGCGCCTGCCGCTGATCCATCAATCGGCCCGGCCCGATGCATGGCGCCAGTGGCTGATGCAGGCGCGCGTGGACGACGTCGACTGCATGAGCGGCCAGCGCTACGAACTGTTTTCGATGCTGGTGGAAGCGGCACGCGCAGGCCTCGGGGTGGCGCTGGTGCCGCGCTTCTTCGTCCTCGCCGAGCTGGCGAACAGGGAACTCTTGATTCCGAACGAAATGTCCCTGCGCAATGACAAGGGCTATTACCTGGTGTATCCGGAAGCGAAGCAGAATGCGCCGTTGCTGCAGCCGTTCAAGGAGTGGCTGCTGGGGATTGCGCGGGCGTATCGCGCGACGGGGGCGTGAGCCGGCGCGATGCCCCTTCAGCCGACGGACACGGTCTTCGGCTCGAGAAACGCTTCGAAACCGTACTGACCGAATTCCCTGCCGATCCCCGACTCCTTGACGCCGCCAAACGGCGCCAGCAGATCGGGCGTGATGCGATTGACCAGCACGGTGCCCGCCTGCAGCCGCGGGGCGATCCCGACCGCCCGCTCGGGCCTTGACGAGAACACATAGGCCTGCAAGCCATAGACGGAATCGTTGGCGATCCGGATCGCGTCGTCCTCGTCGTCATAGCCGATGACGGACAATACGGGCCCGAAGATTTCGTCGCGGGCGATGTCCATGTCGTTGCGCACGTTGGCGAACACGGTCGGCCTGACGTAGAACCCGGCGTCCAGGCCTTCCGGCTTGCCTTCCCCGCCCGCGACGAGCGTGGCCCCCTGCTCCAGGCCGCGCCGGATGTAACGCTGGATCCGCTCGAACTGGGCCAGGCTGGCCAGCGGTCCGATCTGGGTCGCCGGTTCGCGCGGATCGCCCACGCGCATGCCCGCGACGATCGTGCGCAGGCGCTCGCTGACCTCGTCCATGCGGCCGCGCGGCACCAGCAGGCGGGTGCCGGCGATGCAGGCCTGGCCATTGTTCATGAATGCGGCATTGACGGCCAGCGGCAAGGCCGCCGACAGGTCGGCGTCGTCGAGCACGATGGAGGCCGATTTGCCCGTCAGCGCGAGGCTCACGCGTTTCATGGTCCCGACCGCGGCGCGCGCGATCAGCTTGCCGGTGGCCGTCGATCCCGTGAACGAAATCCGGGCGACGTCGGGATGCGTGGCGAGTTCGTCGCCGACATCGGTGCCGCGGCCCACGACGACGTTGAAGACGCCTTCAGGCAGGCCGGCCGCGTGCAGCGCTTCGGTCACGACACGCGTCTGCAGGTTACTGAATTCGCTGGGCTTGATGACGGATGCGCATCCGGCCGCGAGCGCGGACGCCAGCTTGCTGCAGATCGAACCCGCCGCGCTGTTCCACGGTGCGATCAGCACGGAGACGCCGACCGGCTCCATCAGCACGGTCGATTCGCCGATGCGCCGCACCGGCTCATGCTGCGCCAGCGCGGCCGCGGTGTTCGCGAAACATTGCGACGCATACTGGCTGATCCACTGCGCGCGCGCCACGGGGCCGCCGTATTCCTCGATCGTGATGTCGCGGATGCGCTCCGTCTGCGCGAGGACGGCAGCCCGCAGGCTGTGCAGCATGTCGATGCGCTCGGCCTTGCTGGCATGCCGCAGGCCCTGCTGCGCCCGCTTCGCCGCCGCAATGGCCAGCCGTGCGTCTGCG
>Ga0207657_10002862_pt1 | contig 18554 bp, 14 predicted proteins | sample KBSC33metaG_FD_184316 | JGI IMG/M metagenome (GOLD analysis project Ga0207657, IMG submission 184316) | Corn rhizosphere microbial communities from Kellogg Biological Station, Michigan, USA - KBS C3-3 metaG (SPAdes) (version 2) | ecosystem: Host-associated > Plants > Roots > Rhizosphere > Soil ... | reverse complement strand
CCAGGTGCCGATCCTGTACGGCGCCTACATGGCGAAGGTGCAGGTGGCACCCGTGTCGCCCGGGCTCACCGCATTGACGGACAGCCCCGTCGACTTGAAAGACCGGCCGGACGGCCTGCGCGACGCCGTCGTCGGCCACTTCGCGCGCGATGGCGGCACGTGGGAGCTGCGCGTGCAACTGTGTACGGACGTCGCCACGATGCCGATCGAGGATGCGGCCGTGGAATGGCCGGAGGCGCAGAGCCCGTGGGTGACGGTCGCGCGCGTGCATGCGGGGCCGCAGGCCGCGTATGGCGGCGAGCTGGTGCGGCGCATCGACGAGGGCATGCAGTTCAACCCGTGGCATGCGCTGGCCGCGCACCGGCCGCTCGGTTCCATCATGCGGGTGCGCAAGGCCGTGTACGCGATGTCGAAGCGGTTCCGGGCGGAGCGCACGGGCATCGAGATCGCCGAGCCGCGCGACCTCGACGGCTTGACGCCTCTGGTATGATCGGAGCCGATGAACACACCCCACGATCCCGCGGACGACGCGCTGCCGCCATCGGCCCATGCGCGGCGCGTGCTGCGCATGCGCGCGGGCGCGCTCGCCCAGGTGGACGACATGCTCGTCGACGAGGTGCCCATCGCGCTCGTCTATAACGGGATCTCGCACGCCGTCATGATGGCGACCCCGGCCGACCTGGAGGAATTCGCGCTCGGCTTTTCGCTGAGCGAGGGCCTGATCGCCGACGCCGGCCAGTGCTACGGCATCGACGTCGAGCGCGGCGCCGGCGGCATCGCCGTCCACCTGGAGATCGCCAGCGGCGCGTTCATGGCGCTGAAGGAGCGCCGGCGCAGCCTGGCCGGGCGCACGGGCTGCGGCTTGTGCGGCGTCGACAGTCTCGACCAGGTGTGCCGCACCTTGCCGGCATTGCCACCCGCGCAGGGGTTCACGGCGGCCGGCGTGCGCCGCGCGCTGGCCGCGATCGGCGACCACCAGCCGCTCACGCACCGCACGGGCGCGGCCCACGCGGCCGCGTGGTGCGGCATGGACGGCGACCTGCACATCGTGCGCGAGGACGTCGGCCGCCACAACGCGCTGGACAAGGTGATCGGTGCGATGGCGCGGCGTCGGGTCCGGCCCGCCGACGGCTTCCTGTTGATCACGAGCCGCGTCAGTTTCGAGATGGCGCAGAAGGCGGCCGTCACAAGCGTCGCCGCGCTCGTCGGGATGTCGGCGCCGACCTTGGCTGCCGTCGACCTGGCCCACCGGGCCGGCATGACCTTGCTCGCTTTCGCGCGCGGCAACGACTTCGTCTGCTACACCCACGCCGACCGGCTGGACGTGGCCGCCGGCTGACCCCCGCGTTCAGGCCGACACGAGCGCCAGCAGCGCCGCGCGGTCGGCGGCCTGCTGGCGCTGCGCAGTCACGCGGTCCCACAGCAGGAACATGCCGTAGGCCCACTGCGCGACCAATTCCGCCTCGCCGGCCGGCCGCACCGCCGCGTCGCCGACCAGGCGCTCGATTTCCGCACGCGCGAGCGCCGTGACCTGTTCGTAGTTCCACGCGCCTTTCGGCAGCATCTTCTGGCGCGCGCGGTAGCGGCGCGCCCGTTCGGCGTCGGACAGCTTGTCGTCCTTCGGCGGACGGCCGCGCTTCTTCGCCTGCGCCGCGTCGAGCGGCAATTCGATCGTGCTCAGGTCTTCCGGTTGCTTCATGGTGCGGTCGAAAATGGTCGTGCCCACATTATTCGTGACGCATTTCAATAAAGCAAGTTCGGCGTCGCCGGCCGCGATGGTAGGCAGTTGAAATCGATTTCGTTAGAATAGACAGGTTGTACCTTCGTCAATTCTTGTTGGGAGTCCGGCATCGTGGTATCACGCTATAAACGGACGGCGGCGGCCGTCGGAATGCTCTGTGCCCTCGTGGGCGGCGCCTGTGCGGCAGAGGGAGTGGGCGCGGAAGCGAGTCCGCAAAGTATCGTCGTGACGGGCCAGCGCGGTACGTCCGCCTGGGTGCGGGCCGAGAGCAAGCACGTGGTCGTCCTGTCCGATGCGCCGCGCGCCGACGTCGCGCGGGTCGTGGAGCACCTGGAGCGCCTCGACGCCCTCCTGCGCGCGTACACGGACGGGTACCGCATGACGGACGCGGGTACCGAGCCGAAGCTGCGCCTGGTCTACCTGGACGACGAGCGCGATCTGGACCGCGTGGCGGCGCGCCGCCCGGCCAACGGCATCGGCCTGTTCCGCGACTGCGCCGACGGCACCCAGGGCTTCCTCGTGCGCACGTCGCCGCTGCAAGACATCGCCGACGACAAGCTGGACAAGGCGCCGCTCGACGAAGGACTGTCGTACGTGTCGCTGGCGTATGCACGGAACTTCCTGTACCGCCACACGGACGTGCGCCGGCCATCCGCGTGGATCGAAGGCTTCGCGAACTATTTCGCGAGCGTGCGTTTCGGTAAGAACCAGATGGTGATCGGGCGCATTCCGCCGGGCGTGGGCCGCTACTTCACCTTCCTCGACCAGGGCCGTCGCTACAACCTGGACTACAAGGACGTGCTGGGTACGGACCCGTTCGCCAACCTCGGCGGGTCGCGTGCCCTGGCCGCGAGCATGGAATTCGAAGCGCGCGCGTGGATCCTCGCGCACTACATCCTGGGTGCCAGCGAACGGCGCCAGAACCTCGGGCCGTTCCTGAACGCGATCCACAACGGCGTCGATCCGGCGGCCGCGCTGCATACGGCATTCGGACTCGACATCGACGACGTGAGCTCGACCCTGTGGCGCTACCGGCGCACGGCCGTCGAGGTGAAGCGTGTTGAACAGATGCCGGGCGCGCGGCCCGACATCGCCATCTCGACGATGTCCTCGACGTCGGGCAACTTCATGCTGGCCGACGCCGCCCTGAAAGCCTGCCCGGCCCGCGCGCAGGGCGAAACGCTGCTGCGTACCCTCACGACCGACGCGGGCGCCGTCCCGAACGTGGAGGCGGGCCAGCGCGCGCTGAATCGCGCCCGCGTCGACTGGGGCGATGCGGCGACTGCGCTGCCGTGGCTCGAGCGCATGGCACGCCGCGCGGATGCCGACACCGACGTGCTGGTCCTGCTGGCACGGGCGCATTTGAAGGTGGCCCGTGGCCTGGATGCCGGCGCACGTGGTTCCCACCTCGACGCGGCCCGCGCGAGCCTGGCGCGTGCGCGCGAGCGCGAACCGGGTTCGGGCGCCATCGCGCTGGCGACGCTCGACCTGTCGCTGCTGGCGGACGGCCAGCCGAGCCGCGCTGCACTGGACGGTGTGCTCGCCGCCTGGCGCGCCGCGCACGATTCGGCACCGCTCGCGCGGGCCGCGGTGCTGGCGTACTGCTACCTCGTCGACGCGCCCCATGCCGAACACATCCTGCGCATGCTCGCGGAAGACAAGCGCGATCCGGAGACGGCCGCGTGGGCCGTGCAGTTCCAGCGCCGTCTCGATGCCGGCCTGACGCTCGCCGCGATCTCGGCGGAGATGCGCCAGGCGCCGCCGGCGCAAGGCGCCAGCGATTGGACGATCGACCAGTTGAGCGTGATGCACGACGTCGAATACAACGCCGGCCTGGAGGACGCGCAGGGCGTCATTACGCAGCTGATGCAGAACCCGGACCAGACGAAGGCCCTGCACAACGCGCCTTTGACCAAGTAAGCCGATCGTTGGAACTTTAGCCGGCCGCCGCGGGAATACGGAAAAGCAGCGGCCGGCTCCCGCGGCGCGGCACCGCACTGTCTTGACGTCCGCTCAAGGCGCTGAGTGTTTGGTGCCGCCGTCATCCGGGTGGTCGTCGCCGCGTTAAGTTCATGCACGGCATTTCACAACCACAGATCGATGACTTCCACTACCCGCGCGGCACGCCGCGCCATCTCCGACGCCCACGCGCTGCGCGTCCTTCCCGCCTTGCTCCTCACCTGTTTTACCGTTCCGCTGTATGCACAGACGGCGGCGCCCGAACCCGTGCGCACGCAGCCGGCCGCGACGACGGCCAAGACCGCCGACGACGGCGTCGCGACCGTCGAAGTCGTCGCCACACGGCCGACGAACAAGGTCGACCGCGACGTCTACGACCTGAAGAACGACATCAGCGTCAGCAATGCCTCCGCCGCCGATATCCTGAACAACGTGCCGTCCGTCACCGTCGACCAGGACGGCAACGTGGCACTGCGCGGCAACCAGAACGTGCAGATCATGGTCAACGGCAAGCGCGACGCGCAGTTCCAGGGCCAGAACCGCGGCGACGTGCTGAACGCGTTCCCGGCCGAGTCCATCGAGTCCGTCGAGGTGATCAACGTGCCAGGCGCGGAGTTCGGCAACGAGGGCGGCAGCGGTCCCATCATCAACCTCGTCCTGAAGCGCAACCGCAAGGCCGGCTCGCGCGCGACGCTGTCCGCCAACAAGGGCACGCAAGGCCGCGGCAACGCGTTCCTGAGCGGCGAGCATGCGGAAGGCCCGTACTCGATCAGCGGCAACCTCGGCGTGGCCGAACGCGTGCGCGAAGGCTACAGCGAATCGCAGCGCGAGGACCTCGATCCGGCGACGGGCGCCGTCACCGGCGCGCAGCATGCGGTAAACAACCGGCAAATCACGTCGAAGTCGCTGAACATGGCCTCGACGTTCACGTACAACGTCGGCGACCGCGACCAGGCCGGCGCGACGGTCAGCTATTCGAAGATCAGGAACGAGAGCGACGCAACAGGCGCGACGCAGCGCTACGCGGCCGACATGGCGCCGCTGGCCGACTACACGACGCGGTCGCGCAACCTGTCGCCGGCCGAGAACTTCGGCATCGGTGCGTCGTACGACCACAAGAGCGGCCTGCCGGGCGAAGACTTGAAGTTCGACCTGCGCTACACGGGCCAGAACAATCACACGGATTCGAGCGTCGCCTACGATTACCGGCTGCAGCCGGTGCCGTTCACGGCGAACAGCCTCCGTTCGACGGACCGGCGCAACCGCATCCTCGACGTGTCCGTCGACTACGAGCGCAACGTGTGGGACACGTGGCACCTGAAGGCCGGCGCCAAGGTCGCGGACAGCCGGAACAATAATCCGACGGACTACCTCGCGCAGGACCCCGTGACGGGAGACTACGTGCCGGTGCCGAGCCGGATCAGCGATTTCGAGTCGAACGACCGCAACGCCGCCATCTACGGCATCCTGAGCACGAAGCTGGCCGAGAACCTCAACGTGCAGGGCGGCCTGCGCGGCGAATACACGACGCTCGATGTGCGCCAGCCGCTGCTGCAGGAGGAAGACAAGTACCGCTACGTGAACTGGCTGCCGAGCTTTTACGTGACACGCGACATCGGCGCGAACGGCATGCTGCAACTGCGCATGAGCCGCCGCATCGCCCGGCCCAACGAGCGCGACCTCAACCCGAACCTCGTGTACCTGAGCGACTTCAACGCGCGCCAGGGCAATCCGCATTTGCAACCGGTGAACAACGATAACTTCGAGGTGGGGTACCGCGACCGGCTGTTCGGCGTGGACAGCAGCTTCGTGCTGTTCAAGCGGCGCGAGTCCCCGGTCGTCGGCAACCGCAGTTATGCACTGGCGTCGGATCCGAACGTCATCGTGACGTCGCCGATCAACTTCGGCGCCAACGATGCCGTCGGCGTCGAGTTGAATTTCAATGTGCGGCAGTTGTTCCTGTCCGGCCTGTCGGCCAACCTGGGGGCGACGATCGGCAACGAGAAGCGCCAGCGCATCGCCAATTTCGCGACCGACATGACGGGCGTGCAGCAATCGAACCACCGCGAAAACATCAAGCTGCGGCTCGCCTACCAGGCCGGCAAGGAAGCGCTGCAGCTGAGCGTGAACCGCACGGGCGCGAGCTTGAACGGCCAGGGCGTCAACAGCGCCGTCACGATGACGGCGTTCACGTGGCGGCACAACTTCGATGCGCGCCTGTCGCTGAACGTGAACGTGGCCAACGTCTTCCACACGGGGACGATGGAAAGCGACGTCGAGAACGAGGTGCTGCGCCTGCACAGCCTGACGACAGGCCAGCCGCGCGTCGTCCAGATCGGCCTGCGCTACCAGTGGGGCGGCGTGACGGGCGACGACCGCATCCGCAACGGCGGCCGCGGCAACTTCCGCGGCGGGCCGGAAGGCCGGGGCGGCGAGGGCGGCTTCGGTAATGGCGGCTTCGGCAACGGCGGCGGCCGGGGCTTCTGACCGCTGCGCTCGTTAAGGCGACGGCCGCAGCGCGATGCCGTGTTCGAACAGGCGCGGCAGCCAGGCGTGTTCGAAGATGCGGCGGAATCCGACGTTCGTCGGATGCATCTCGTTGGCCCAGTAGTCGCGGTACGTGCCGTCGCGCGGCAGGATGCCGCGGCTGTCGATGTACACGACACCGGGGATCGACGCGGCGAGCGGGCGCAGCAGGTCGTCGTTCAGCCGGTCGATGAGATTGCGCGCGATCTCGTCCCGCAGCGCCATGTCGACCGGCACGCCGCGCCGGTCCATCGCGGGCGCCAGCCACGGACCGGCGTGGATCAGGCCGAACTCGAAGCCGCGGCCGTCCGGGATCGGGTAGTCGTAGCCGTGCAAGAAGATCGGCGGCGGCGTGGGCTTGTCGCGCTTGGCGAAGCGGATGCCGGCGATGAGCCGGGTCAGCGCTTGCTGCAGCCGGAACAGCATCTCGTCCATGCCGGCGCCGTCGACCCAGCCGTCGGCGTCGGTGCCAGGTGGGCAGTGGTCGCGCAGCGCCAGGTCGACGTCGACGGCGTCGTTGCCCGCGCCGCTGATGTAGAACTCCGAGAACACCTCGACGAAGCCCGGCCGCAGGAAGTGTTCGACCGTGTCGGCATACTTGCCGTCGCCGACGTAATCCTTCAGCCGCGCGCCGTTGTAGCCGACGAGCTGGATGTTGCGATGGTCGTCCGACAGGGCGCGGTGATTGACCATCGTGCCGAGGATGTTGTTGTTGACGTACCAGAACCAGGAATCGCCGATGGCGAGCGCGGACGGGTAGCCGATGTCGGCGTTGTCCCAGCGTTCCTCGGGCTTGTAGATGTGCGGCATGCCGGCCTCCGTATCGATAGCTGCGCGCCAGTTTGAATGGCGCTGATCTCTATCATGCGGAATGACTGACGCAAAATAAAGCGGATTTTGCTCGCTGTGGGGCGTGTGCTGTGCAGGGTCGCCACCGGCGGCCTACATGTGCTCGCCCGGCGGTGCCGTCGACGCCAGCCATGCCGCCGCCACGACGGCCCCCGTCAACGAGGCGGCTTCGATCCACAAGATGCGTTTGAAACGGGAAGACAATGCCGGCCGCGTGGCGCCGTCCGCGAGCCAGGGTGGCATCACGACCAGCCGGTTGAAGCCGCCCAGCAGGGCGGCGACAGCCACCAGCAGCAGCTTCGCCACGAGTGTGTTCCCGTAGGCGTTGCCGATCAGGTCGCCGATGCCGCGCAGGTTGCGCCACGTGGCGTACAGGCCCGTGACGACAATGCCCGCCAGGGCGATCGTCGCCGCGTCGGACAAGGACGTGACGTACGACGCGCGGGCCCGCCTGTCGGCCGAGGTCGTCTCGCCGGCCGTCCGCAAGATGATCCCGCCGGACACGATCACCGCGCCGACCCACAGGCTGGTCAAGCCCAGGTGGATGCAATCGGCCAGCAGGCGCACGCTGAAGTCGCCGTCGCTGGCTGCATGACTGGCCATGCTGCGCGTGTACCAGAACACGGCGAGTGCCGCTATGGTCGGCCAGCCGTCCCTGCCGAAGGCACAGGCGGCGACGGTCAGGCCGGCGAACCCGATGCACCAGGCCATCCCGAGATGCGTCGACGTCGCCATGGTCCACGTGGCACTGCCCGCGTCGAACACGGGCACTTCGGCCATCGCCGCCGATTCGAGCCACAGCCACGCCGCGTCGGCGGCCAGGGCCACGACGGCCGCTGCGACGGCGACATCGCGTGCCCGCCGTCGTCGCACGTCGGCCCACGGGCAGCGTTCGCGGCTCAGCCATGAACGGGACAGGGTCGCGCCGGTGAGTACGGCCACGGCCAGGTTCAGCAGCGCGGTGACGAGATGGTGGGTGGTCTCCAGGCCTGATCCCATCACTTGACCTTGAACGTGATCTCGCCCTTGACTTTATGTCCGTCGCGCGCCATCGCCGTCCACGCGACGCGGTACTCGCCGGCCGGCAGTGCCGGCAGCGGAGCCGTCAACAGGGACGGATCGGCCTTGTCGACGGCCGCTGCGGCAAGGGGGATCGCACTGTTGCGTGGCCCGGTCAGCTTGATCTTGCTGAACGCGGGCTCGAGCGCTTCGTTGAATTTGAGACGTACCTGCGACGGCGACTTGGCGAGCGTGCTGCCCGACCGCGGATCGGACGATTGCAGCGTCGCGTGCGCGGAGGCGGACGACGTGACGGCACTGGCGAGGCCGAAGGCCGCCACGGCGAGGACGCTTTTGACGGACATATTGACTCCTGCGGTGATCGATGACGATGAAGGCGCATTATCCATGGCGCCGGCTGCGGAATCCAGTCTGGTCATGGCGTGAATGCCGCGCCGCGGTGCGGAAAGAGGGCGCTGAACAAAAAATAGCGCCGCGCCTGAAGCAACGAGCCCGTCGTCGCCGTTGGGAGATTGCAGTGCCGTATCGTGCGATTGCAGTATTTCGCCTGTGCTAGATTGGTCCGCATGCGTCCCCTCGTGCACATCCCGATGCCGCGAATATTGATCGAATGGATCCCATCCCGCATCGACCGTCCGCCACGTGTGTGATCGCCACGCTGTGTGCGCAGTTTGTCCTTTGACGGCTGTGCCGCGCACGGCCGGCGACACCGCGCAGACATCCGCCCATTTCCGTTTCCAATAACGACACGTATGGTCGCGGCGCATGCAGTGACCCCAGCCGGGCCCTGAAAGCGTTTCGATCGACATTGACATAGGAGCCGATCATGCAAAACCAGCAATACGAATCATGCATCGACGCGTGCAACGATTGCGCCGACGCGTGCGACACCTGCGCGGCGGCTTGCCTCAAGGAAGACGATGTGAAAATGATGGCGCGCTGTATCGCACTCGACATCGACTGCGCCCAGTTGTGCCGGCTGGCCGCCGCCGTGATGGTGCGCGGCGGTGAGGCGGCGTCGAGCATCTGCCAGGCGTGCGCCGATGTGTGCGACATGTGTGCGGACGAGTGCGGCAAGCATGACGCACAACACTGCAAGGACTGCGCCGACGCATGCCGCCGCTGCGCCGCCGAATGCCGCAATATGGGTGGCATGGTTGGTGGCCGCAGGGCCGGCATGGGCGCCGGCGCGCATTAAGGTCGGCGCGCCGGCCGGGAATCGCACGAGAACAGAAAGGCCCGCGGGATGCGGGTCTTTTTCGTGATGCGTCACGCGGCGTTGAGCGTCGGCGGTTTCGTAAGCGGCGTCTTGGCGGGGCTTGCCACAGCGTCTGCGATCGCGGAGCGCGATCGGGACGGGGCCGCGTCGAACTCGATCCGGCACATGTGCGGTCAGCGGGGGCCGCCGCTTTGCCCTATCCGGTAGTAGTCGAAGTCGACACGGCCGCCGGCGGTCTTGGTCGAATAATAGAACAGCGCGTAGCGGTAACCCATGAAGTGCGGGAAGGTGTAGACAAGGCGCGACGGACGACCGATGGGGGTCCAGGACTTCCCGTCGAAGCTGTAGAAGAAGCGGGCGACTTCAGGCGCCCCTGGTATGCCGTAGACCTTGCGGCCACCCTCGTCGAGGCCGAAGCGGGCGTCGTCAGGCGCAGACTGAAATTCGCATTCGGCCTTGAGGTGAACGGTTTTGCCGGAGAGGGGAATGGAGGCGATCTCCTCGGGCTGGTCGGAGTCGGCGCTCACCATGACGAGAGATCTGACGCCGTTGCTCATCTTTACGCCGACAAAACCATACTTTTTCTGAAACGCGGCCAGGCCGGTCCAGTCGCCGTCTTTCATGCCGCTCACGTCGATGCTGGTGGTAGCGAAACTGTTCGGGCCAAAGGTGCGCTGGGTGAGGGTATTCCTCGCATCAAGCAGGCTGGAATCGACCCGGCTGGTGACGAAGCTCAGGTAGCCCGGGCGCTTGGTGAGGGACCAGTTACGACGGTCGGGATTGTGATTCCATTGCCACGCGAGAGGCAGGTCGCGGGCGCCGCGGCGGCGGTCGAATTCATCGGACGCGACGATGCTGGAGGCGCCGGATGCACCCTGTCCGCCTGCGGGAATGTCGAGCGTCATGGGCACCACGCCGTCCTGGCCGAGCACGGGCCAGCCGTCCTGCCAGGTCACGGGCACGAGGTAGGGGACGCGACCGACGGCACCGTTGTCCTTGAAGAGATAGGCATACCATTTGCCTTCCGGGGTGTCGATGAGACCGCCCTGGGCGATACCGCGATCATCGAGCGCGATGCGCCCCTCGTAGGGACCGTCGATCTTGTCGGCGCGGTGGACGATGACGGTGCGTGCCCAGCGGGTCTTGGGCGAGGCGATGTTGAACAGGTAGTAGCGGCCGTTGATCTTGGAAAGCTGCGAGCCCTCGGCTTTGAGCCCGCCCTGGTCGGCGCCGAAGAGGGCGTTGACGTTTTCGATGATCACCTCGTTCACGCCGCCGGGCTTGAATCCGGACAGATCGGGTTTCAGCTCCTTGAGCGAGATGCGACCGCCCCCGAAAACCATGTAGACACGACCGTCGTCGTCGAAAAACAGGCTGTGGTCGCCCAGCGCGGGCTCGAAACTCGTCTCTTTCCACGGGCCGCGCTCGGGATCGCGCGTGGCGAAGATGTGGGTGCGTCCTCCGGCGGTGGCGGAGAAAGTCGAGGCATAGAACATGCCGTCGTGGTAACGTAGGCTGCTGGCCCAGGAGCCCTCACCGTAAGCGTTCTTGCCGTTTTCGAGGCGGAAGGCTTCGTTGTCGGTGAGGGTGTCATAGGCGTAGGAGGCCATGCTCCAGTTGATCAGGTCCGTCGACTTCATGATCGGGAGGCCCGGGCTCATGTGCATCGTCGTGCTGCTCATGTAGTAGGTTTTTCCTACACGGATGACTGCAATGTCCGGGACGTCGGCCCAGATCACGGGATTATGGGCACGATCCGCCGTTGCCGCCGGGCCGGGCCGGGGCGCGCCGGAAGCGCGGTCCGCGGGCAGGTCGTGGTGTGCGAACTGCCAGTAATCGAACTTGAACAGTTCTTCGCCGGCCGCACCGCGGAACACGAAGAAGAGATCGTGCACGCCGGAGGCGCCGGCGATCCGGGCAGACTGCGGCTTCCATTGGCCTGCGGTGCCCGAGACCGGCAGCGTGCCGATCAACTGGCCGTCGACCTTGCCCAGCCGGATCTCGATCCTCGCCCCGGTGGCCTCGTTCGGCTTGGCCGCGCTGGAGAGGCTGGCCATGAAGGCGCGCGCGCCGATCGCGCCGAAATCGACATTGCGCACCTGGATGTAGGCCCCGTCGTGGATGTCGCGCACATTCTGGCCGCCGGCGCTGCTGGGCTCGATTTTCACGCCGGAAGACCAGGCGATGGTCTCGGCTTCGACGCGCTTGTAGGGATCGAGGGTGGCGACCGGCGCCGGCCCTTCCTTGGTCGGCTGCACCGTCTGGATCGAGCCATCCGGGTTGAACTTCAATTCATCGACGGACACGGAACGCTTGAAGCCGTCGCCGCCCGGAAGATCGGCGTTGTGGTAGAAGAGGTAGGTCTTGCCCTTGAAATCGACGACGCCCGGGTGGTTGGTGAAGGCGCTTTGTGGGGTCATGACGACGCCGCCGTAGGTCCACGGACCTTGCGGTGTGGGGCCGGTAGAGTAGCCGAGCGGCTCGGGAAGCGGGCCTGCGGCAAAAAACAGGTAATTGCGATTGTTACGCTTATAGAGCCAGGGAGCCTCTTCGTAGAACGTGCCGCGATGCGGGTCCGGAGGGACGCGCTCGCCTAGCGCCTTGACGGTCATCGGATGACGCATGATGCCCTTGTCCCCGACGCGGGTGTCGTAGGAAATCATGTCCTTGTTCAGCTTCACCGACCACAGACCGGGATTGCCCCAGGCGAGGTAGGCCTGGCCGTCGTCGTCGATACGGACGGTCGGATCGATGCTGTCGTAGTCGCCGCTGATCAACGGTTTTTTGATGGGATCGACGTAGGGGCCGAGAGGATTGTCGCCACCAGCACGCCTATGCCGCGGCCATGCAGCGGGGCATAGAGATACCATTTGCCATCGCGCTCGATCATCTGGGGCGCCCAGGCGCCGTTGTCGAAACCGTCCCAGCCTGAGATCTCCTTGGCGGCCCAAGGGAAATCCCGCAGCGAGGCGACGACACCATGCTGGGTCCAGTTCACCATGTCCGTGGTCGAGAAGAGGACCCAGTTCTTCAGGTTGAAGGTGCCGGCTTTCCCGACTTCCTCGTCGTGGCTGGTCAGCAGGTAGAGCGTGCCGTCATGGACCACGGGGGCTGGATCCGCGGTGTACATCGTCTGAACGATCGGGTTGAGCGCGGATGACACGGCGGGCAGCGTCGCCAGCACGGACAAGAGAACGACCGCGGAACGGGTTGTTTTTTGCATGAACTTATTCTTTCAAAGAGACGACCAGCGCGGCCTTGGCACGCACCTTGAAAGGGCTGCGCCAAGGCACCGCTGGTCGGGCACCGTGTGTCAGTAGCTGAACAAGATGCCGCGGCCGCTGCCAGCCATGTACAGGCGGCCGGACACCGTCTGATCGGCCGCCAGAACGCCGATGCCGCCGTACTGGTGCTTGTCGTCGTTGAAGCGGCGCCAAGTGGTGCCACCGTCGTCGGAACGGTACACGCCCCACACGCCGTTGATCACGCCGACCACATACACCGAGGCCGAGTAGCTCGCGCCGGCCGGAGCCTTGCCCAGCGCGATGCTGGTGGCGCCATACACGACGGGCCATGACCAGGTCGGGTGATCGCCCCAGATCGACGCCGTCACGCTCAGCTTCGTCCAGGTGGCGCCGCCATCGAGCGAGTGGAAGATGCTGTGCGAGTCGGTCACCCACACGTCGCCTTCGGCATTGGGATTGACGGCCAGCGAGGTGTTGGAGACGAACTCGGGGCGCGGGCCCAAGGTGGAGAACTGGCTGCTCTCTGTAAAGGTATGGCCGCCGTCGGTCGAGTAGTAGGCCTTCGGCGCCGAGCGCCACCAGCCGCCGCCCGCCTGGTACGCATACACACGGTTCGGATTCTTGCGGTCGGCTGCCAGGCGGTAGCTCGTGCCTGGTTCCACGGCCGGCAGATTGGTGTAGGTCCAGCTCGCTCCACTGTCGGTGGTGTAGGCCGGCACGGAATCGTTCGGCGCCCAGATGATGTGGCCCGGCTTGGTGACCGCCAGCGTCGAGTCGCCGCCCTGGTGGGCCATGCCGTCGGGATGGTTGGCTGCGAAGGCGGTCCAGGTCATGCCCGAATCGGTGGAGTAGGCGCCCGCCACGTTGGGGTGGTTCCAGGTCGTGGTGCCGATCGTGGCGATATAAGCCGGATTGGACCAGGCCATGTCGGAGCTGTTGCTGTTGCTGAACCAGCCTAGCGGGCCGCGCGTCGGCGCCTTGAAGAGTTCCGTATGGACGACCATGCCGATGTCGCCCGAGCTGTTGAGCAGCTGGTAGTTTGCGCCCGGCGGCGGCGCCATCAGGGCCAGTGTCGCGGTTTCCTCCATCCCGGCAGTAATGAAGTTCCAGGTCGGCTTGTCCGCCGACGCATTCCTGGTTTCCCACACGCCCCCGCCCGTCACGTGCAGGATGCGTTCGGGATTGTTGGGGTCGATCTCGACGTCGTCGGGCCAGCCCGCCCACATGGTCTGCTCGCCGACGTGCGGGGTCTGGGCGGAAATCTCGCGCCAGGTGGCGCCCCCATCATCCGACAGTTGAATAATATGCTGGCCTTCCCAGTTGCCCCAGGAATTGGTCGCGCCGAGCGCGATCCGGGTGGTTGCGCCGGTGCCGGACACCGACAGGCCGCCCATGCCGTAGTTGACCCACGTGGGGTCGTATTGCTTCAGCAGCGTCCAAGTGCTGCCATCGAATTTGTACAGTCTTGCCGGACCCTCGGCGCCGGGGCCGGTGGTCTTGGTAAAGGCGACGTACATCATGCCGTCCTTGGCGCGCACCATGTGGGGGATGTAATAGCCCGTCACGGGCGTGGGGATGCCGGTCCAGGTCACGCCGCCGTCGGTCGTCTTGTACATGCTGTAGGCCAGCCCCGCCACGGCGGCGTAGTCCGGCGCGACAGCCGTGTAGATGGTCTGCGTCGCGTTGCCGGTGCCCTTGGTCGAGGTGTCGAAGATCACCTGCTCCATGCCGACCACGCCGCGCCATTGGGCCGTGTCGATTTCTGCGTTGGTCATCTTGTGCGATGCCAGCGAGGTCAGCTGCTGCCAGGTCTGGCCGCGATCGGCGCTCTTCCATAGGCCGGTCGTGCGCGTTGCGTAGAACAGGATCGCAGGATCGTTGGGGTCGACCATCAGGCGCTCGCCGACGGCGCGGCCCTGGGCGTTGCTGGCTGCCGAGAAGGGCAGGTTGACGTAGGTCCAGTGGTCGCCGCGGTCGGTGGAAATGTACAGGCGCGCGTCGGCTTTATCCGACAGGTACATGCCGGTACTCATGTAGACGCGATTGTCGTCGTTGGGATCGAGCGCCATGGTCTCGGAGCCATGGTAGAAGGTGTCGGCGGCGCCGAAGCCGTCCGTGATCGGCACCCAGGCCGCGGTGGCAGCGTCCCAGCGGTAGGCGCCGCCCATGTCGGTGCGCGCGTACAGCACGTCCGGGCTGGTCGGATGGAAGATCAGGCCGGGCACATAGCCGCCGCCGCCGATTTTCACGTTCGCCCATCTGGCCGGCGCTGCCGCCCTGGCGGTGCCGACGGTGGCGGCGAAGACGTTGGGGCTGGAGCCGACAGGCAGAGGCTTCGAGGCGCCGCCGCTCTCGCCACCGCAGCCGGACAACAGGATTGCCGCGACACTGGCAAGACCGACGATTTTATTGATTTTCATATTCTTTTATCCTCAGAAAATGGGGTATCGCTTATTGCTGGCGACGACGCGACAGTGCGCCGGCCGCGAGACCTGCCAGCAGCAGAGACACGGTACCGGGCAACGGCACGGCCGCAACCGCTGCCGTTTCCACATTGAGGTTGTCGAGTTCGTTGAATGCGCCTGAGCCGAGACGCAACTCGCTGATGCCGCTCAAACCCATGCTCCAGCTGCCCGCGTCCTGGATGAAGCCGACCAGGGTACCGTCGGCCCAGACGCTGCTTCCGTCGGCGTAATAATCGAAGCCGAGCAGATTGAACAGGCCGCCGCCGACACGGGTCACGGTCACGAAGGTATCCAAGCCGTTTTCGAAACCGTCGTGCCAGTTGTAGGTTTGCTCCGAATACGTGCCGTCGCCGATATGGGCGGCGTCCGGGGCCGCATTCGGCGCGTTCAAGGTCAATTGAAAGCCCGACTCGACATATGTGAGGTTCTGGCCGTCGTAATGCATGTTGGCGAGCAGCGGTGCACCGTCGCCGTAGGCCATCGCGGTCAGGCTGTCGAAGGTCAGGACGGTGGCGCTTGTGCTCGCGGCCACCGTGGCCAGGGCCATGGCAGCGAAGATCTTCTGCAACTTCATAGTGGTCATTCCAGTCTCCGGTTTTGTTGTGATTCGAGCTTCTTGTTCCCGGTGCGGCGCCAGCGCCGCACCTATGTCTGAAGCGTAGGCTGGCCACCATCGGCAACGGTATCGCTGGCAAGCGAATTTCTTCCAAACCGCAGAAATTGCAAGGAATCTGGGTCACAGTGAAAGGCCCCGGCGGGACGGCGAGCAGGCGGTCGGAGTAAAGTTGGCACACTGCAAAAATAGGTGGAACCGTAAATATTTCGCCTGATATGATGCTGGGACCGTAGTCGTCAACACGTGTCTCGCCCAAGCAGTTTGATACCTTACCTATATGCAAGAGTTCTATAAAAAGGCGCTGCTGGCGCTGATCGTCGTGCTGGTCGTAGACGCGCTGCTGGCGGTGTTTTTTGTTTACCGGAGCTTCCCGACACAGACGCTGTTGCCGGCGCAGAAAGAGGGCACCCGCTGGCATTTCGGGACGTATTCCGATGTGGCGACTGGCGGCACGTCGTCGGTGCGCCTGGACGGCACGTCGCGCGACCGGTTGCGCTTCGACTTCAAGCTGAAGGACGTCGCCGCCTATCCTTTTGCCGCCGCCGACCTGGCCCTCGGCAACGACAAAGGACGGCAGATCCACGAGGACTGGTCGAAATTCCGTACAGTTACGTTCGTTGCGAAATGTGCGCCTGCCACGTCCCTGGTGTTCGAGGTGTCCACCTTCGACGAAAAAATCTCCAAGCCAGGCCAGTTCGCGACTTACCGCCCACCCAGGACGTATTTTTCGTGCAATGAACAGGGCATGCCGGTGACGCTCGACCTTGCCCGGTTGCTGGTGCCGGAATGGTGGTTTCCTGCGGTTAAGGAGGACCTTGCGCGCCAGGGCTATAAACTGGACAGGGTCGCCAAAATCATGTTTGGCACCAGCACTGCCACGCCGCGCAATGTCGATTCTTATGTCGAAATCAGCGAACTGACGCTGCATGGCCGCGATTACCGCTATCTGGCCGCGCTGGCGGTCATTATCCTCGGTGGCTGGATTGCATTTGGCGTCTGGTTTTTCCTGGCCCATTCCCGCGCGCTGTTGGCCAGTGTGGAATCAAAAATGAAAACAAATTTGCCTTTAGTGGCGTATCGCCAGCTAACGCTGGAGCCCTACAAGGACAAGGAAAAGGCATCGGTCTTGCGGTATATCGCCAGCGCTTATACCGATCCCAAGCTGGACCTGGAAGCCGTGGTGGAAGGGACCGGCGCGAACCGCTACAAAATCAATGAAGTGCTGAAATCCGAACTTGGCATGACATTCACCAGTTACCTGAACAAACTGCGGCTGACCGAGGCATCGAGACTGCTGACTGAAAAAAACAGCGCCGCCATTTCGGAAATCGCGTATTTGGTCGGCTATGCGAATGTCCCTTATTTTAATAGGCTGTTCAAGGAGGAATTCGGCTGCACGCCGAAGGCATTCCGGACGCTCGCCGCCCAGCAGCAGCCGGCCCCCCCCGACAGCGCTCCATCGGAATCACCCGCCTGAACCGGCTCATCCCCGCCTCGTAACCTGATCCTGTTCGTTCTCATCACCCAGCCCGAACGCCGCAGCTGAACCGCTGCCCTCCAGCGCTCACGCGACAGGGTGGGCCTGTCATCGCACCTCTCGCCAGTGTTCAAGCTCCGGCCGCTCCACGACGGTTCCGCGGCCCGCTCGCCGACGTTATGCCAGAGGCGACGGCGGGTTTTCACCCCCGCAAACATTGCTTGCACTTTCTGCGGTGTGCAAGAAATTCGACAGGCGGAGATATCGTTGCCCCGGACAAACGACCTATGCTTCATACATGGGCCGGGTTCTGCTGACGCTTCCCGGCCGCAGACGCGAGTGGCAGGCAGGCGCAGGCCTGTGTGCTGAAGATCGCGTCTATCCTGGCCTTCACATAGTTTCAATCTCCTCCGCGGCGGGTTTCCGCAGTGGTTTGCGGGGCAGCTTCGGCTGCCCCTTTTTTTGAGGCCGGCGCGCGAAGCGAAACGCAACTGTGGAAGTTTCGGAAATGCTTTTTAAGCACACAAGTACCATGAAGACGACGAAAGTACACCGGATCGCGCTGTTATTTAACGCGAACAATGTATTCGATCACGACGTCATCGACGGCATTGCCGCCTATTTTGGAAGTACCCGCGCGGCATGGGATATCTTCCTGGAAGAAGATTTCCGATTGCGCCTGTCAGGCATCGAGCACTGGCAGGGCGACGGCATCATCGCCAATTTTGACGATCCGGCCGTGGCAGAAGCGTTGTCGCGCTGTCGTGTGCCGGTGGTGGCAGTGGGCGGGTCCTATGCCGATCCGGCCAATTACCCCGCCGGGGTCCCCTATGTTGCGACCGATAACGTCAAGCTGATCGAACTGGCTCGCCAGCATCTGATCGATGTCGGCCTGCAGGATTTCGCCATGTTCAGCGTTCCCGCGACGGAGGAAAACCGCTGGGCGCAGGAGCGCGAGAATGCGTTCCGCAGCCTGATGCAGGGCGACCGGCTGGAGACGGAGATTTTCCGCGGCTGCGAAACCAGCGCCCATTCGTGGGACGAGGCGGTCCAGGGACAGATCGACTGGTTGCGCAGCTTGCCCAAACCTGTGGGCATCATCGCCGTCTCGGACGCGCGCGCCCGCCAGCTATTGCAGGCCTGCATCCTTGCCGACATCGAAGTGCCGGAACAGGTGGCGATCGTCGGCATCGACAACGACCCGCTGGTGCGCAGGCTCACCCGCATACCGCTCAGCTCCGTGATTCATGGCGCGCAGGAGGTGGGGAGCGCGGCAGCCCATCTGATGGAGCAGATGCTGCACGGGGTGCGCCCGCCGACCACGCCGATCGTGGTGCCGCCCGCCGGCATCAACGTGCATGCGTCCAGCCAGTACCAGCTGATCAAGCATCCGAACGTGATGCGGGCGCGCCACTTCATCCGCCAGTATGCCTGCCA
>Ga0207657_10002861_pt1 | contig 18555 bp, 19 predicted proteins | sample KBSC33metaG_FD_184316 | JGI IMG/M metagenome (GOLD analysis project Ga0207657, IMG submission 184316) | Corn rhizosphere microbial communities from Kellogg Biological Station, Michigan, USA - KBS C3-3 metaG (SPAdes) (version 2) | ecosystem: Host-associated > Plants > Roots > Rhizosphere > Soil ... | reverse complement strand
CGCTTTCTTCAGGATCACGGCTACCGCGTGCTGCCCGTCAACCCGCAGATCACGGGCGAGCATGTGCATGGCGAATATGTGTGGCGGGAACTGTCGCAGATCGGCGTCCCGATCGATATCGTCGACATCTTCCGCCGCCCTGAGGCAGCCGGCGAGGCAGTGGACGAGGCGATTCGCGTCGGGGCCAAGGCGGTGTGGATGCAGATCGGCGTGATCAACGAGGAAGCGGCAAAGCGCGCCGAGGCCGCGGGCCTCAAGGTGGTGATGGACCGCTGCCCGAAGATCGAGATTCCCCGCCTTCGCCTGCCGAAGGTTTCGGCAGAAGCCTAGGCCGTCGCCACCGTCATTTCCGGAATCAGGATCGTCGGCGCGTCTATTCCACGGCGGAACTCCAGATCGGAAGCCGGCTCAAGGGTGGCGAACATGTCGGCCAGGTTAGAGGCGATCGTGATCTCCTGCACCGCCGGACCGATCTCGCCGTCCCGCACCAGAAATCCGACCGCGCCACGGCTGTAATCGCCGGTGACTCCGTTCACGCCCTGCCCGATCAGCTCCACGACCAGCAGTGCCTCTGGATAGAGCGCCAGCAGCTCTTCACGGCTGCGCTTTCCGGCGGTCATGTAGAAATTGCTCGGCGAAACGCCCGGTGAACCCCCTGCGCCGCGTGCGGCGTGGCCGGTGGGCGCGATTCCGAGTTGCCGGGCAGAAGCGCTGTCGGCCATCCAGGTGCGGAGAATCCCGTCGGAGACAATCTCCATTCGCTCGACCCCAAGCCCTTCCCCGTCGAACGGACGCGAGCGCAGGCCGCGAAGCCGCAGCGGATCATCGACGATAGTGACACCCTCAGCGAAAATCCGCTCGCCAAGCTTGCCCAGAAGGAAGGTCGATTTCCGAGCAACTGACGACCCGCTGATGGCGCCCGCGAGGTGGCCCAGCAACGTATGGGACACGCGCGGGTCGAACAGCACCGGCATCGGTCCGGACTTCGGCCGCTCCGGGTTCAGGCGCGCGGCCGCCCGTTCTCCCGCCAGTTTTCCGATCGACTCCGGCGAATCCAGGTCGGCAATGTGACGGGCGCTGTGCCAGGCGTGGTCGCGTTGCATTGTGGCGCCCTCGCCCGCGATCACGCTGGCCGAGCAGCTGAAGCCGGTGACCGAATATGCGCCGGAAAAGCCGGTCGAGGTCGCCAGCGCGATTGTCCCCCCCGAGGCTCCCGCGGAGGCACCGCTGGAATTCGTCACGCAACTGACGCCGAGCGCAGCCGATTCGGCTTGCAACGCGCGCTGTTTCAACTCGGCGGGATCGGGCTCGGCGCGACCAACCAGATCCAGGTCGGCCCCGGGCCCGCGGTGGAGTAGCTCCGACGGGGCGAGGCCCGCGTACGGATCTTCCGGAGCCTCCGCAGCCATCGCGAGGGCGCGTTCGACGAGCACGTCGAGCGCATCCTTTGACAAATCGGACGAAGAAACCGTTGCGGACCGGTTGCCGATGAAGACGCGCAAGCCGATGTCCTCGCTTTCGGAGCGGGTGACGTCCTCGAGCTCGCCAAGGCGGACCTCCACGCTGCTGGAGCGATTGCTTGCACAGAGCACATCGGCGGCATCAGCACCGGCGCGAACCGCAGCTTCGATTAGCCGCTCGGCAGCGGTGCGGGCATCCTCGGGCGAAAGCATCCGCGCCGCTTACTGGCTAGAAAGGCCGACGACCAGCATTCCGACAAAAACAAAGAAGCCGCACGCCCGGTTCGATCGGAACAGCTTCAGCGCACCTTCTCCGTCGGCCGGATCGGCGCGGAGCGCCTGGTTGGCCAAGTGGAGCGCTGCCGGAAGGAGCGCGAGCAACGCAATCCAGTCCGGCCGCACCGCCCAGATCGCGCAGCCCCAAAGGATCACTGCGGTCGTATAGAAGATGCCGATTCCGATCGGCGCTTTCTCGCCGAGGCGGCGGGCGCTGCTCTTCACGCCGACCAATGCGTCGTCCTCCATGTCCTGGATCGCGTAAAGCGTGTCGTAGCCGATCACCCAGGCGATGCTCCCGCACCAGAGGAGCAGCGAGGGCCAGTCGAAGCTTCCCGTCACAGCCGGCCAGCCGACCAGTGCTCCCCAGGAAAAGACGAGGCCTAGCCAAGCCTGCGGCCACCAGGTGATCCGCTTCATGAACGGGTAGGCTGCAACCGGCGCGATGCTCGCCAGGGCGATGATTCCAGCGAGGTGGTTGATCTGGGCAAGAACGATGAGCCCGATCGCGCAAAGAATCGCGATCAGCGCCCACGCTGAACGCGCGGACACGCGGCCGCTCGCGAGCGGCCTCAGGCGCGTTCGCTCGACGTGACGATCGAGGTCGCGATCGACGAGGTCGTTATAGACACAGCCCGCGCTCCGCATCGCGAACGCCCCGACCAGCAGCCACAGCAACAGATCCCACCTGCCGCCGACTCCGGCCAGGGCCACGCTCCAGGCGCACGGCCAGTAGAGCAGCCACACACCAATGGGACGGTCGAGCCTCATCAGAGAGGCGAAGGGCCGAAGCCGCGGCGGAAGAGCGCCGATCAACCCGCGCTGCTCGCTGTCGGGGACGATCTCTGTCGGGCTGCTCACTGGCCCAGTTTGGCAGGCGGCTCCTTCCCGCTCAAGCAGCAGGAGATTTGAACGCTTGGCCATCGCCACGGCACAGACGCCGCAGCAATGATTATGTGCAAAGTGCGACTCATCCGTTTTTGATTAAACGGGAGGAGCAAAAATGGTTGTTAAGCGTAGTTAGATGAAAAAGCTGAGCCGACCAGCTGCCGCATGAAAGGATGGCGGCCATGTACAGGTTCTATTTCGTAAGGCGTCTGCTCGAGGCGCTCGACCTGGCGGAACACGCCCACAGCGAGCAGGAACGGGAGGTATACCTCCGCACCGCTCGCTACTACCATGACCTGATCGACAGCTCCGCCAAGAGTCCCCTGCTCTAGAAACTGCGGCTTGGACGCGGCTAAGTGCCGTGATGCCCGCCGTCCCTGCCTGGCCGCCCAAAAGCCTGCCCCGGTTATTCGTCCGTGAGACGATCGTCGACGGAGCATCCCTCGATCTGGATGCGGCTCAGGCGAACTATCTCGGCAATGTGCTGAGGCTAGGCGCCGGAGCACAGCTGCTGGTGTTCGACGGTTCATCCGGGGAATGGCAGGCGACGATCGCAGAAGTCGGGAAAAAGCGGATGACGCTTTCGGTCGAGCGCAAGACTCGCGAGCCTGAAAACATTCCCGACGTGTGGCTGGCCTTCGCACCGGTCAAGCGCACGCAGACTGACTGGCTGGTGGAAAAGGCGACGGAGATCGGGGTCGCGAAACTGATTCCGGTGATGACCCAACGCACCGTGGCCGAACGCGTTCGGCTCGACCGCCTCGAATCCATAGCGATCGAAGCGGCCGAGCAGTGCGGCCGAACCCGCCTGCCGGAAATTGCGGAGCCCCAGCCGCTCTCCCGCTTTCTGGCCAGCCGCGATCCAGCGCGACGCGTTTATTTCGCCGACGAGGCCGGCGGAGAACCCGCAATGCGGGCGTTCCAGCCGGGGCCTTCGCTGATCCTCACTGGACCGGAGGGCGGATTCACCGATGAAGAACGCGCAACCGTCCGGGCGGCGGAAAATACGGTCGCGATCTCGCTCGGCCCGCGAATCCTGCGCGCAGAAACCGCCGCTCTCGCCGCGCTGTCTGCCTACATGACCGTTGCCGGGGACTGGCGCTGATCAGGCGCCGAGCGCTTCTTCGATCAGCTTGCGCGTATTCTCGATCCCGTAAAGCGCGATGAAGCTGCCCATTCGAGGACCCTGGCTGGAGCCAAGCAGAGTCTCGTAGAGCGCCTGGAACCAGTCGCGCAGCTTCTCCTTGCCGTAATGCTGTTTCCCGATCTCGAAGACGAGATGTTGAATGGCTTCGCCGTCAGCGCCGGCCGGAAGTCCAGCGAGGTGTGAGTCGAGATCGCGAAGCGCCGCGGCCTCTTCCGGCGTCGGCGCTCGGCGCTTCAGGTTTGGAGCGACAAAATCGCGCGCGTAATTCACCGCCAGCGCGATGAGTTTATCCAGCTCCGGGTGAGTCTCGGGCGACGTTCCGGGGATGTAGCGCTGGACGAACTTCCACGCCGTCTCGCGATCGCCGACGCCCGGAAGACTGACGAGGTTGAGGAGCAGACCGTAGGTTACAGGCGGCACGCCCTCGGGCACGTCGCCGGCGTGGATGTGGTGCACGGGATTGCCGAGCTGCTGCTCGATCGGCTGGTTGGGGTAATTGCCGCGGAACTGAAAATAGTCGTCCACCGCGCGCGGGATCACGCCGATGTGGAGGCTCTTTGCTTTCCTCGGTTCACGATAGATGTAAAAAGCGAGGCTCTCCTCGTTTCCGTAACGCAGCCACTCCTCAAGGCTGAGGCCGTTGCCCTTGGATTTCGAGATCTTTTCGCCTTTTTCGTCGAGGAACATCTCGTAGTTGAAACCCTCCGGCGGGCGGCCGCCGAGGATTCGGGCGATCTTGCCGGACACCACGACGCTGTCGATCAGGTCCTTGCCTGCCATTTCGTAGTCGACCCCCAGCGCGACCCAGCGCGCGGCCCAGTCGACCTTCCATTGAAGCTTCGCGTTCCCGCCGAGCGCCGATTGCTCGATCCGCTGTCCTTCGTCTTCGAAAGCAATGAGGCCCTGTTCCGCGTCAACGACTTCGACCGGAACCTGTAAAACCACGCCGGTCGCGGGCGAAATCGGAAGCACCGGCGAATAAGTCCGGCGCCGCTCCTCGCGCAAAGTGGGCAGCATGACGCCCATGACCGCGTCCCACTTTCGCAGCACCTGGCAAATCACCTCGTCGAAGCGGCCCGACGTGTAGCAGTCGGTCGCCGACAGGAATTCATAGTCGAAGCCGAAGCGGTCGAGGAAGGAGCACAGCCGCGCGTTGTTGTGGGCCGCGAAGCTGTCGTGGCTTCCAAAGGGATCCGGGATTCGGGTCAGCGGCTTGCCGAGATGCTGGTGCAGCAACTCCTGGTTGGGGACGTTGTCGGGGACCTTGCGAAGCCCGTCCATGTCGTCGCTGAAGGCAATCAGCCGCGTCGGCTGGTCGGAGAGCTCCTTGAAGGCGTTGCGGACGAAAGTCGTGCGCGCGACTTCGTTGAACGTGCCGATGTGCGGCAGGCCCGACGGGCCATAGCCGGTCTCAAAGATGATCGGAGCGCCGCCCGCCTTGCCGTCCGGCCAGCGCTTCAGGAGCTTGCGCGCCTCCTCGTATGGCCAAGCCTTCGATTGCATCGCAGCGGAACGTATCTCGTCCTTGTTCATGGCCGCGCTCCTAGCGAAGCACCGGCGGCGCTGCTAGCCACACAGGATGCGAGCGATCGCCGAGTTCCAAAACGTGGGCCGCGAGCAGTTCGAGCGGGAGATTGTCTCCAGCGGCGAACCCGCGGTGCTGCGCGGGCTGGTTGCCGATTGGCCGTTGGTCAAGGCCGCGTCTGAGGGTGATCAGGCTATCGCCGATGCTTTGCGCAGCGCTGCATCAGGCGAGCCCTTTGAAGCCTGGTTCGGAGCACCCGAAATCGAAGGCCGGTTCGGCTACACGGCGGACTTTTCCGGGTTCAATCATGAGCGGCGGCTCGCGACCGTCGACCAGCTGCTCGACCTGCTTCTCCGCCAGAAGGGGCACGAGCGGCCCTGGTCGATGTACGCGGGCGGAATACCCATCCGCAAACACCTGCCCGGGCTGCTGCCGTCAATTCCTGCCACGATACTGGATGGTTCGAAGCCGACGTTGATCTCATTGTGGCTTGGCAACCGGACCCGGACGGCGGCGCACTGGGACCTGCCGCAGAATCTTGCCTGCGTTGTTGCGGGGCGACGCAGATTCACGCTGTTCCCGACCGACCAGATCGCCAATCTCTATGTCGGCCCGCTCGATTTCACCCTGGCGGGCCAGGCGATCAGCCTTGTCGATGTCGATTCGCCCGATCTCGAACGATTCCCGGATTTCGCCAAGGCGCTCGATGAGGCGCAAACGGCAGAACTCGGTCCCGGTGACGCGCTCTATATGCCCAGTCTTTGGTGGCACGCGGTCGCTTCGCTGGATGAACTCGCAGCAATGATCAATTTCTGGTGGCGTGACGCCGAGCCGCCGCTGCTAACCCCATTGAACGCGCTCTATCATTCGGTGATCACGATGAAGAATTTGCCGCCGCGCGAGCTCGACGCGTGGAGGGCGCTGTTCGACCATTACGTCTTCGCTCAGAACGGCGACCCTGCCGCGCACCTTCCCGAGAACGCTCGCGGAATCCTCGGAAGGCGCACGCCCGAACTGGTCGCTCGCGTGAAAAAGCTGCTGATCGACGCATTGAGCCGCTAGATCGGGCGTTCCACTTCCGTTCCCCATCAGCTAACGATCGGGAAAATGGACCTGATTCCCCTTCCTGCACTTCACGCAACTCACGCCGGGATCTGGATCGCCGATCCTGCGGGGCAGGTGCGGGAGGCAAGCCGGGGCGAAGCGATCGCTCGCGCGGCGGAAACCCCGCACATCATCCTCAACGCACCGCTGGTCGGGCAGCGGCTCGGCTATGGTGAGCTGTCCGGGCTCGATCTGCTCGAACTGTTCGCGTTCATCCATCCCGCCAAGTTTGCGGTTCCCACCGTCGCCGGCCTGAGCCGGGTCGTCGGCTTGGAACCGCCAGCGAGCGACGCGGAAGCTGCGGCCGCGCTTCAGAAAATCGCGGCGGCGCTTCTTTCGGTCTTGTCCGATACCGATTGGGCGGAGCGCGAAGGAGCGTGGACATCGAACGCCAGCCTTCATCGGATGGGCTGGGGGTGGGCGCCGCTGGTTGGGCAACGGCTGCAACACCCGGAGCGCGGTGAGCGGATGTTGTTCTCTCGCTTGCCGCAATGGGAAGATTCGGCCGAGAAGCCGCCGCCGCTGGCCGTCTCCGTCGAAGCCGAAGACGCGATCAGCAAGCTCGACCTTCTGACCGGGCGAACGGAAGCCCGCGAAGGCCAACGGGCGATGACTGCGGCCGCTTCCGCCGTCTTTGCGCCGCGCCGATCGAAGCATGCCCCCAACATGCTGCTCGCCGAAGCCGGAACGGGAATCGGAAAGACCCTGGCTTATCTGGCTCCGGCCGCGCTCTGGGCGGAAAGCTCGGGCGGAACGGTGTGGGTGTCGACCTTCACCAAGGCACTGCAGCGCCAGCTCGATTCGGAAGGGCCGAAGCTGTTTGCCGAAGCGGCGGAGCGAGCGAAGCGGATCGTGATCCGCAAGGGTCGAGAGAATTATCTCTGCCTGCTGAACCTCGAAGACGCGCTTCAGGGTGGGTTTTCCGGGCGCGCCGCAATCCTTGCGCAACTGGTCGGCCGTTGGGCGGCATACACCAAGGACGGCGACATGGCGGGCGGTGACTTGCCGGGGTGGCTGCCAAGTCTGTTCCGCCGGGCCGGATCGGCGGCTCTGACCGATCGCCGCGGCGAGTGCGTCTATGCCGGATGCCCGCACTACCGCCGCTGCTTCATCGAACGCGCCGAGCGCGCCAGCCGCGACGCGGACCTGGTGATCGCCAATCACGCTCTGGTGATGATCGGCGCCGCGCGGGCCCGCGAGGCGGCTCTCGACCGAATTGTGTTCGATGAAGGGCATCACTTGTTCGACGCCGCCGACTCGACCTTCTCCGTGTGCTTCGGCGGGCAGGAAACGATTGAGCTTCGCCGATGGATCGTCGGGCCTGAGGGCAAGTCTCGCGGCCGCCGGAGAGGGCTGGCCGCGCGGCTGATGGATGTCGCCTCCTACGATGATGAAGGCGCACGAGCGCTCGATGCCACAGTGGAGGCGGCGCGCTTGCTGCCATCGGATGGCTGGATCGGTCGCGTGGCCGACGGGTCGCCGTTCGGCCCCATGGAGGCCCTGCTCGCCGAAGTTCGCGGCATGGTTTATGCCCGCGCCAAGGCGCAGGACGCTGGCTATGGACTGGAAACGGAGCTGGCCGATCCTGACGGAGCGCTGGTTGCCCAGGCCGCTGCGGCGCTGGAGGCGCTGGAGGCGCTTCAAAAGCCTCTGGCCGCCTTGTCACGGCGTTTGGAGGCGGTGCTCGAGGATGCGCCCGATTGGCTGGATTCGCAGGCACGGGCACGGATCGAAGGCGCAATCAACGGCTTATCCTGGCGCCGCGAAACGCTTGCAGCATGGAGCCAACTGCTGGCGCGGATTGGCGGCCCGACCGATCCGGATTTCGTCGATTGGCTTTCTGTCGATCGCGTTGAAGGCCGCGAATATGACGTGGCGATCAACCGTCGCTGGCTCGACCCTGCCCGGCCGCTGGCGGACACGGTCCTGAAACCGGCGCAGGGCGTGCTTGTGACCTCGGCGACCCTCCGTGGCGGCGATGGTTGGGAAACGGCGGAGCAGCGAACCGGAGCAGCGCATCTCGAATTGCCGGTGGACCGGTTCGAAGCCGAAAGCCCCTTCGACTATGCCGGTTGCTCCGAAGTGGTGATCGTGACCGACATCCGGCAGGGCGATATTCCGGCGCTTGCTGGCGCGTACGCGCGGCTGATCGAGGCGGCGGGAGGCGGCACCCTCGGCCTATTCACGGCGATCCAGCGTCTGAAGGCCGTTCACGCGCGGATTGCCGACCGGTTGGCGCGAGCAGGGCTGCCGCTGCTCGCCCAGCACGTCGATCCGATCGACCCGGGAACGCTCGTCGACATCTTCCGCGACGATCCGCGGGCTTCGCTGCTCGGAACCGATGCGCTGCGCGACGGCGTCGATGTACCCGGCGAATCGCTTCGACTGGTGGTGATGGAGCGCGTACCCTGGCCTCGCCCTACGGTGCTCCACGCTGCGCGGCGAATGGCCGGTGGTGGCAGTGCCTACGATGATCGCGTGGTGCGAGCACGGCTGGCGCAGGCGTTCGGACGGCTCATTCGGCGCGAAGGCGACCGCGGCGTGTTCGTCATTCTTTCAGCGGCGATGCCGTCGCGGCTTCTTCGAGCCTTTCCCGACGGAGTGCCGGTCAGCCGAACACCGCTCGACCAGGCGATCGAACGCGTTCGGGCAAGATTGTCACGGGACGCTACTGATCGAGCGCGTCAGCCAGGCGATCGCGAATTTGTCTGAGCCGCTGGACGTCAAGCGAAGGTCTCGCCTCTTCACGCGGGCTAGGCGCCGGCTGGTAATCTGGGACAACCTGCGGCGGTTGCTCTTCGGTAGTTTGGCCTCCCCGAAGCAGCTTTTGAACGCCGCGGACGGTATAGCCCTCCTGATTGAGGAGCCGATTGATTCGGTGCGCGAGCTCCACATCTGCCGGGCGATAATAGCGCCGGTTCCCGGCCCGCTGCAGCGGCTTCAGTTGCGGAAACTTCGTTTCCCAATAGCGCAGGATGTGCTGGGCGACCCCGAGCTCAACCGAGAGTTCGCCGATCGTCTTGAAAGCGCCAGGGGCTTTCTCGACGGCTGCCACTGCCGTTATTTCGCAATCCTGTCGCGCAGGATCTGGCTCGCGCGGAACGTCATCACGCGCCGCGGAGCGATCGGCACTTCGATCCCCGTTTTTGGATTCCGCCCGATCCGCTGGCCCTTGTCGCGCAGGATGAAGCTTCCGAAGCCGGAGATCTTCACATTCTGGCCATGCGCCAGAGCTGCGCACATGTGATGGAGAATACGCTCAACCACATTCGCCGATTCGGCCCTCGAAAGCCCGAGCTTGCCGTGGACCACATCCGCCAGGTCGGCGCGCGTCAGAGTACCCGAAACCCCGCTATCCGCGACTCGCGCAATTCCCAAGTCGGCCATTCTTTTCTCCTGAACCCTCTTCTGCTGCCCCCCGGCCGCGGATTACACCACCGTAACGGAAACTGACGGTGTCGGCAATTCGACAAATGGGGCGAAATGGCAAGTGTTTTCAATAAGTGAGGACCGCCGCCCCCCAGGTGAAGCCGCCGCCCATCGCTTCCAGCACAACAGTGTCGCCGCGCTGGATTCGACCATCTTTCACGGCGGTGTCGAATGCAAGCGGAACGGAGGCAGCGGATGTGTTCGCATGCTGATCGACCGTCATCACAACCTTCTCGGCGGGAAGGCCGAGCTTCTTGGCGGTCGCGTCGAGAATTCGGGCGTTGGCCTGGTGCGGAACGACCCAGTCGACATCGTCCGGTCCGAGCCCTGCAGCATTCAGCACTTCCGACAAAACATCCGCGAGGTTGATCACTGCGTGGCGGAAAACCTCTCGGCCCTTCATCCGAAGCTTGCCGACTGTTCCAGTTGTGGAGGGGCCGCCGTCGACGAACAGCATGTCATTATGCCGCCCGTCGGCGTGAAGCCGGGTCGCAAGGATGCCTTGCTCCCCTTCCTCCGCCGAAAGCACCAGCGCCCCGGCCCCGTCGCCGAAGAGGACGCAGGTCGCACGATCGTTCCAGTCGAGGATTCGGCTGAAGGTCTCCGCGCCGATCACCAGCGCCTTCTTCGCCATTCCTGAACGGAGCATCGAGTCGGCAACGCTGAGGGCATAGAGAAACCCGGTGCACACGGCGTGCACGTCGAAAGCGATGCAGTCGTCGATCCCAAGCATCGCCTGGATCTTCGTCGCTGAGGAAGGAAAAGTCTGATCCGGGGTAGCAGTCGCAAGCACGATGAGTCCGATGTCGCGCGGTTCGAGGCCGGAATGCTCAAGCGCCTTTAGCGCAGCGTCACGCGCCAAAGTGGCCGTGGTCTCACCCGCGCCGGCGACGTAACGCGCGCGAATCCCGGTGCGTTCGACGATCCATTCATCGGAGGTATCCACGGTCTGCGCGAGCTCATCATTGGTCACACGGCGCTTGGGCAGGGCGGAACCAACTCCGGCGACGACCGAGCGAAGGGTCACTACGCCGCCTCGTTGTTGAAGGCGTGAGCGCGGAAGTTATCGAGGTCTTCGCCGATCTTGCGAGTGATGTCGTTGCGCACCATTCGCGCTGCTACCTGGATCGCGTTAGCGACCCCTTTCGGCGTCGCAGCCCCGTGACTCTTCACCACGAGGCCATTGAGGCCGAGAAACACGGCCCCATTGTGATTGTTCGGATCCAGGTGAACCTTCAGCAGCCGAAGCGCCGGTTGCGAGAGCGCAAACCCGGCTTTCGATCGAAGCGAGCTGGTGAAGGCACGGCGCAAAAGATCGGTGACGAAACGCGCCGTCCCTTCCGCTGTCTTGAGCGCGATATTGCCCGAGAAGCCGTCGGTCACGACAACATCGACGTCGCCCCGGCTCAGTTGATCGCCTTCCGTGAAACCATCGAAGCGAAGCGGCAGATAATCGGCTTCGCGTAGCAGAGAGGCGGCTTCCTTAAGCTCATCGGTGCCCTTGAGTTCCTCAGTACCAATGTTGAGCAACCTCACGCGCGGGTTTTCGATCCGGAGAACCGTCCGCGCGTAGGCGGAGCCCATGACCGCGAATTGGACCAGATTTTGGGCATCGCACTCTGTGTTCGCGCCCAGATCGAGCATGACCATGTCCGTCTCGCCAAGGGTCGGCAGGAGCGCCGCGAGCGCAGGCCGATCGATCCCCGGCATCGTCCGAAGCGCCAGCTTCGACATCGCCATTAGCGCGCCGGTGTTGCCGCCCGAGACGGCGGCATCGGCATTGCCGTCCTTCACCGCACCGATGGCGACGCCCATGGATGTCGTTCGCGCACGGCGGATTGCCTGGCTCGGCTTTTCGTTCGGCGCGATTTCGTCAGGAGTGTGAACGACAGTGACACAGTCGCCGATACGGCGATGTTTCCGCACCTCTTCCTGGATGCGGCTCTCGTCGCCGTAGATCACGAAGCACAGAGTTGGATCGTTCCGCGAAGCGCGCTCGATACCGGCAATCATTGCAGCCGGGCCGCCGTCGCCCCCCATGGCGTCGATCGCAATTTTTGGGCCTGAGCTCATCTCTGCGGCCCGCCCCCGCGCTTAAGCCTCGCTCGAGACGATCTCGCGGCCGTTATAGTGGCCGCAGGCCGGGCAGAGGTTATGTGGCAGCTTGAGCTCGCCGCAGTTCGGGCATTCCTGGAACTGCTTGGCGGTCAGCGCGTGATGGCTGCGGCGCATATTGCGCTTGGACGGCGAGGTTTTTCTCTTCGGGACGGCCATGAGGCACCTATTCGATTAGCAAAAAAATTGGCGACGATCTCACGCCTTCTCAACGGGAAACCCCGCGGCGGCGGCCGGATCGTCGCGAACCGCCGCCCCTATAGCGAAACCTAGGCAGAGCGCAAGGCGGCCCGCGTCAGGTCGGCGGTTTCCTTGTCGATATCCTCGGGACCGACCATGACCCAACCCCCGGGCCGACGCATCAGCAGGAAGCGATAGTAGCAATAGGACAGCAAGTAGACTCCGCTGCAAACGAACAGCGACTTCCGCCCTTCCTCTGGATCCAGCCACAAGACGACCACTTCGCCGATCACGATCGCGATACCCAGCAGCGGGATCAGCGGAAACGCGGGAGTCTTGTATCGCCCTACCCCTGTGCGACCCGATTTGCGCCCGATCAGTACGCCGGCAACGTAGAAACCCGTTGTGATCGTGTAGTTCCCTGAGAGCAGAAGCACCTTGAAATAGAGCGGGATGTAAGTGGCCAGCGCGGTGCTCGCGCCGATCAGCAAAATTGCCACCCACGGAGCATCGGTTTTCGGAATGAGGTGAAGCAAGGCCTTGTTGATCGGTGCGGAGAAAAGCCGCGTTCGAGCCATTGCAAAGACGTTGCGCCCGATACCGACAAAACCGGCGAGACAAGCGTTGAAGATCGCGATCGCGATCGAAATGGAGATCAGCCGGAGGAAGAAAGTCGGCAGGGACTGCGCAAGAAATGTCTCGAACGGAGAGTCATTGCTGAGCACTGCGCCCAGATTATGCGAACCGAGAATGACTCCGACAACGGGTGCGGTTTCCAACACCACCGTAATCGCGAAAGACAGCATGATGATCCTGCCGATCGTATGCGGCCGTTTCATATCTTCGCTGAACATCAACGCCTGCGAGGAGCCGGCGAGCGCCCAGGAGGCATTGTTTACGGCGATGCCGACAGCGCCGATCCCAAGCGCGACCCACATCCCGCCTTGAACACCCATCGGATGGAGAAGCGACGCAGCAGCGCCGGGTTGTGCATGAAGACAGCCGACAGCGGCGATCAGCAACAGAGCCGTCCCCTCTATGAGCATGAAAATGCCGGTGATTTTCTCGTTTGAGCGGATGTTGAGCAGCGCGAGGATCGTAATCACTGCGACGGTGATGAAAGTCGTCGCGTTCGGCGAGAGTCCCGTTCCGAACGGCGCAAGGTAAATGGCTATGCCCACAGCCGAGGTGTTCAGGAACAGCGGGATCGAAAAGATGCTGGCTATGTAGGTGGTCGCGCCCGCCCAGTCTCCGATGGCGTGTCCGAAGGCGGCATAGTCGTAGCCGGCCGTCGGGTATGCCGCACCGAGTTCTGCAGCCATGGACGTCTGACAGTAGCAAACGAGGCTGCCGAGGATGAAAGCGAGTACGGTCCCGGTTCCAGCCTCCTGCAAAATCGCCCCTCCGCTGACCAGAACGGAGACGCCCGGAGAAAGAACAGACAGGGTGAGAATGATCACTCCGAACCCGGAGAGAGACCGTTTGAATTTCGGCGCTTCGTGCCCAGTCCTCGGTTGCTCGTCACTCATGCGTCTAAGCTCCCTCAGTGGCCCGTGATTGCATCCCCAACCAGCGGATTGGTCGCTCGCTCGTAGCCGAAGGTGGACATCGGGCCGTGCCCGGAAATGAAGTTGGTATCGTCGCCCATTGGCCACAATTTCCCGGTGATCGAGTCGATCAAATCACGGTGATTGCCGAGCGGGAAATCCCAGCGGCCGATCGAGCCCTTGAAGAGCACGTCGCCGACGATGGCCAGCTTCGATTCCGGGTGGTGGAAGACGACATGTCCGGGTGTGTGGCCGGGGCAATGGCGGACGTTCAGGACCAAATCTCCGACGGCGACCGTGTCGCCGTCCTCCAGCCAGCGTTGCGGTTCGAACGGCTCACCGTGGAGTCCCCATCGGCGCCCGTCCTCAGCCAGCTGTGCAATCCAGAATCGGTCCGCTTCGTGAGGGCCTTCGATTGGAACCCCCAGCTCCTTCGCCAGAACTCCTGCCTCGCCGCAATGATCGATGTGACCGTGAGTAAGCAGAATTTTTTCGATTGTGACGCCGGCCTTTTGGGCGGCAGCTTTGAGCCGCTGGAGGTCGCCGCCCGGATCCACGAACGCCGCGCGCAACGTCTTGGTGCACCACAGCAAAGTGCAATTCTGCTGAAGCGGCGTGACCGGCGTGATGGCAGCGCGAAGCGGCGGCATTTCGCTCATCCGCCACTCGTAGAACGGTTGTGCGCTCGCGCAATGGGCTTGTCCTTCGTTCCCCCGGCGGCAATGAAAAGGCAATGGACACACCCGCGAGCCGCGATCTTGAAGAAGTTATGCAATTCGACCCCGAGGAAGGCATTTCGAACCTGGACGAACATCTCGACCGGCTGAAACGGAAAGCCGACGAGCTTGGCTATCAATTCGACCGGCATGCGGCTCGTAACGAGCTCCAGGCGGCGACATTCGGCAAGCGATCCGCGGCCGTCGCCCGACTTCTGATCGCTCCATCGGGTGCGATCGTCATCCAGATCTCTGAGTGATCAGGCGGCAAGCGGAAAACGCAGCAGCCTGTTCGCGACGGGAACCAGGGCCAGAGCCTCGGACCCAATCGCTTTCGCGATCTCCGGGTGCCGCACATCCAACCCGCCGGTGAGGGATCCGAATGCCGGAAGGATCAGCTTGCGTTCGGACCGAACGAAACAACGACGCGCGACGCTCCGGCCTTTGAGGTTGACGCGCACTTTCGGGTGGAAATGCCCGGAGATTTCCGGGCGGGTTTCGCCATGACGCGCTTCATGGCGGAGGATGATCCCGCCGATCTCGATCTCCTCGACAATTCTTCCGCCGCAGTGGTCAGCGAATGACGGTCCTGCGCCGTCCCCCGGACGGCGCGGCTGCGTCATTGGATCGTGGTTGCCGACGATCCAGGTCCAATCGAGCGTGGCCGTGAGTTCGAGCAGAAGTGTGCGGGATTGTTCGGGCAGCCGCTCGCAGCCGAAGCGATCGTGGAAGCTGTCGCCCAGGCAGTAGAGACGCTTCGCCTCCGTTCGCGCGACCTCTTCTCCGAGCGCAGCCAGAGTGGCATGCGAGTCATAGGGCGGAAGGAACTGCCCGCCGATCGCATACCAGCTTGCCTTTTCGAGATGTAGATCGGCAACCAACAAGGCTTGCTGCGCCGGCCAATATAGCGCGCCATCCGCCGACGGGACGAAGGTTTCGCCGGCGAAGGAAAAGGACGACACCGTTCTATTCCAGCGACAGGAGGTGGTCGCGAAGCGCACGCGCATCGTGGAGCGCATTGTGCGGAACCTTGCTGTTCGCCGCAGTGCTGAAATTGCTGAGCGGAGTCAGCCGGAAAGTCAGGTGACGAAGCTCGATCATGTCGCCGGGCCCCGTGATCATCAGGTTGCAGAATTGGGCGACGTCCTCGGGCCAATCGGCGACGATCAGCGGCTCCTCGTCTCCGTGAAGATAGCGCTCGAGCGCGTGGGCGGCATCCTTCCGGCTGAGACGAGGGCAGGAGAGCCGGTCCGGAACGTGGTCAAGATATGGGGCAACATGCCGGTCGACCCACTCCACCAGCGGGTCGGAAACGTCGAACGTCAGGTAAAGCTCGTCGCCGTCTTCTGGAACGAGCGCCAGGCTGAGAAGCGCGCCGCCAATCCCGTTGTATTCGGTATCGAGAAAATAGCGCACTAGCGCGCCGGCGGCGCCTGGACCGCCATGCAATTGTCGGTGGGAAGCGGCCGGCCGGCCTGGCAGCGATCAGCCATCGCCCGGAACTCTTTGCCGCGCTCCTCATCCTGCTTGCGAAGCTCCGCTCCGCGCTTCTCATCCGCCTTCTTCTGGTTCGGAAGGGCTGCATTTACTCCAGCCGACGCCACCTTCACCGGGATCGTCACGACGTCCACGGCGGTTTCTGCTGCGGTCTTGACGATGCAGCCGGACAGCAGAGGCACCAGCGCGATGGTGAGGACGAGGCGATACGAATCGGTCATGCCCTAAATCATAGCGACGAAAAGAAATTCCACATTAGGTCATTTGCGCTGATTGCGGTGGACGGTTGCAAACGACCCTGCTGCGTACCGCCTCCGGCCCAGCTGTGACCGCCGGTGTCGGTAACGCACAGCTCGACCAGTGCTCCGCCGGGTTTGGCGGCGTGCAGTTCGCAGTGAGCACCGGGCACGGTGAGCACCCGCTTGGCCGCAGGATCGGCGCGATCGATCGCCACCCACTTCGACTGACTTGCGGGAACCGACGTGAAATCGACCTGCGCAACCGAGAGGTCGCCCTTGCCGCCATTGAACGGCACGTGATTGTCGTCGAGCGAATGGAATTCGATTACCGCCACCGGATGAGAGGGGCGGCAGGTAGTGGTGTTATCGGTGCCCTCGACCGGCGCGATCGCGCGCACTTCCGGCGCTTCGCAGGCCAATCGCCAGCTCATCATCGCGCCATTGGACATTCCGGCGACGAAGACCTTACGCGGATCGATGCTCGCCTGACGCTCGACCCGATGGATGACTTCGCGAAGGAATCCGACATCGTCGCTGTTGGTCTTCTGGGCTCCACCGCAGCAGCGGCCGGCATTCCAGGTGGCCAGCATCCCGTTCCTGAAGCGGCTGTAGCCGTTGGGGAACACCGCGATGAAGCCCGCCTGCTCCGACTTGCTGATCAGCTTGTATTTCGAATCATCCGCCTGAAAAACGTCATCACCGCCGCCCCCGTGAAGCGCCATCAGCATCGGTGTCGGCTTGCCGGGGCGATAGCTGGTGGGCACATGCACCAGATATTCGCGGGTGACGCCGTCGTATTGGAAGCTGAAGCGATAGTCGCCGGGACGGGCGATCGGTGTGGGATTGGGATCGGCCGGCAGTTTATCCTGCAGCTGCTCGGTGCGTTGACGCAGTTCGCGGAACATTTCGAGTCGGTTTCCGGCGCGCTGCGCGAGCGCAGTTCCGGCCAATGTCGTCCCCACAGCCGCGAGGATCGAAGTACCAATCCAAAAACGAGAAATCATTTGATGCCCCATCGCAGTGAACAGTGGCGGCAATTTCCTGTCGCGCGATTGAACGGATGCTGAGGCCACCGTTGAGCGGCCGTTCAGATTCGTTTCGCCTCCTTAACCAAGCTCCTTCGCGGCCTGCGCCAACTGTTCGGCCTGGCTAAGCAGGACCTCGTCAGCTTCCGCTCCTGACGGCAAAGCCTCGCGGCCTACGATCACCATCAGCGGCACCGCCATCGGCGTGATCCGCTCGGTTTCGACGTGGAGCATCGTCGCCGCGGCGCGATCGACCAGCCGCACCAGCCGCCCGAGTTCGGTCATGCGCGCACGCGCGTCCTCCCAAGCGGCGCGCAGCAGCAGGTGCGCAGGCTCATACCGCCGAAGCACATCGTAGATCAGATCGGTCGAGAAGCTGACCTGCCGCCCTGTCTTGCGCTTGCCCGGGTGCTGACGCTCGACGATCCCGCCGATCACCGCGACCTCGCGGAACGCTGTCCGGAGAAGATAACTGTTCTCCACCCATTCGATGAACTCGCGCTCCAGAATGTCGGCCGAGAAAAGGGGCTTGGGATCCCGCACCGGCTCCAGCGAATAGCAGGCCAGACCATAATCGTTGGCGACAAAGCCCAGGGGCTTGAGGCCCGCGCTCTCCATCCGGCGGGTGATCAGCATGCCGAGCGACTGGTGCGCGTTCCAGCCTTCGAAGCTGTAGGCGACCATGTAGTGCACGCCTTCGTGCGGGAAGGTCTCGATCAGCAGCTGGTTGGGCTCGGGAATGGTCGAGCGCCGTTCCTGCACCTCCAGCCATTCACTGACCTCGTCCGGAAAGCGGCGCCACTCGTGCCGGTCGGCGAGCATGTGCCGGACACGGTTCGCGAGGTGGGTCGACATCGACATTCGCTGACCGCCGTAGGTGACGATCCGCGCCCGCTTGGACGAAGCGTGGACGATGATGTCGGTGTCCTTGAAGTGCTCAACCTCGAGGCTCAGGCCGGAGAAATAGAAATGATCGCCGGGAGCAAGCGTGGAGGCATAGCCCTCCTCGATCGTGCCGAGCTTGCGGCCATTGCGGAAGCGGACGGTGAGCAGCGGCTGCTCGACGATGACGCCCGCGTTGAGCCGGTGCTGGAGCGCCACTGCGGGCCGCGTAATTCGCCACTGCCCGTCCGGTTCACGGACCAGACGGCGAAAACGGTCGTAGGCTTTGAGCGCATAGCCTCCGGTCGCGATGAAGTTCAGGATTTCGTCGAACGTCTCGTCCTTCAAGTCGCGGTACGGCGCGGCCGATCGGATTTCGGCGAGCAGCCCTTGCTCCTCGAACGGTGCAGCGCAGGCCATCGCGAGGATATGCTGCGCGAGAACGTCGAGCGCTCCCGGTCGAAAATTCTCAGGGTCGAGCTCGCCGTCGGCGATCGCATCGAGCGCTGCCCGCGCTTCCAGATA
>Ga0207657_10002857_pt1 | contig 18572 bp, 14 predicted proteins | sample KBSC33metaG_FD_184316 | JGI IMG/M metagenome (GOLD analysis project Ga0207657, IMG submission 184316) | Corn rhizosphere microbial communities from Kellogg Biological Station, Michigan, USA - KBS C3-3 metaG (SPAdes) (version 2) | ecosystem: Host-associated > Plants > Roots > Rhizosphere > Soil ... | reverse complement strand
TTGACCGTGGCGTGCGCGACGATGTCGGCGAAGCGTCCAGCGTAGAACTGCATCGAGCCGCGCGGCACCGCGGCGTAGACCTCGGGGCCTCGCAATGCCACCTCGGACCGCGCCGCAAGCCACGCTTCGAGCTGCTGCATGCGTGACGTCCTGGCGGCGCTGAGGCCGGGCAGGGCGGTCGCGATCTCGGCCAGCGCGATGCCTTCGCGCACCTCGTCGCCCTGCGCGAGCAGGCGCGCGTAGGCGTCCTCGGACACCTTGACCGGGTCGCCGCGACCCCAGATGCGGCAGTTCTGCGCCTGCAGCAGCAGGCAATCGCCGATGCCAATTGGGTCGTCCAGGCTCTCGAACAGCGCGCGTGCCTGGGCCAGCAGCCGGTCGGCCTCGGCGATCTCGAGCGCCAGCGAGGCCACCTCCGCGCGTGCGAGCTCCAGCCGCGCGGCCATGCGCCGCCCGGAGCGGTCGGTGCGCCCGGCGAGCGCGGGCGCGATGGCGTCGGCGATCGCCCGCACGCGCCGGCCGTCGCGCTGGCGCAGGTGCCAGGCGAGGGTGACCTGCACCGCGTGCCAGCCGGGGCGGCGCGCCGCGAGGCGTTCCAGCCGGGCGAAGTCATCGTCGTGCAGGCAATGCGCCGGATGGCGCGAGGAAAGCCGCTTCTGCGCGCGGTCGCCGGACATGTCCAACTCCTTGGCGTTTCCGGGGGAGGCACCCATCCAGAGCCTCTTGTCGTTGGGCACAGAATCGCACCGATCCGGCGTTGACTCCATCGGCTGCAACCCGCCCGTACGGCCAGGGTGGTTGCCCCGGTTCGCGCCGGATCGGACCCCTTTATCTGGTAGGCGGAAACCCGCAAGCGATACCTGGGGGGGCTACTTGCATTGGGCCGGCGACTCCACCTAACATGCCTCGCATCCGGCGACTGCGATGCGCTTTCCTCATGGAGGCGGCGTCGACGCCTTCACTGCCTTCGGCGCGCGGCGCCGGCGGCGGGTCACGGCAAACAAGGCAAGGATCGCGATGACTCAGTCGACAGCAAATCCTTCGTGGCATCCCCATGCGACGGCCCTGTCCGGGGCGCCGGGCGCGGGCAGCGAGGAGACCTTGCCGCCGATGCCCCTGGGCAAGACGCCGGAGGAGACCTTCCCCTACATTGCCGCCGCCGCACGCAACCTCGGCTTCGAGTTCTGCGTGCATGGCCTGCGCATGCCCCTGCCCATCACCAAGCCTCGCACCGCGTTCTTCAGCAACTACCCGGCCGCGTGGCTGCAGCGATACCAGGAGAAGAACTACATCGAGATCGATCCGACCGTCTCGCACGGCATGCGATCGTCGGACTCCGTCGTGTGGAGCGATGCGTTCTTCGCCGGCGCACCGCAGATGTGGCAGGAAGCGCAGTCGTACGGCGTGCGCCACGGCTGGGCGCAATCGCGGCGCGATGCCGAGGGCTCCTACAGCATGCTGATCGTGGCGCGTTCGCAAGGCGCGATCACGAAGGACGAGCTCGAGCACATCGAGCCGCGCCTGCAGTGGCTCGTCCACACGAGCCATCGCGCGATGAAGGCCGCCTGCGTGGGTTCCGAGGTGGTGTCGACGCACATCGATCTGTCGGATCGCGAGATCGACGTGCTGCGCTGGACGGCCGAGGGCAAGACCTCGGCCGAGATCGCCGTCATTCTCGACATCTCCGAACGCACCGTGAACTTCCACGTCAATTCCGTGGTCGCCAAGCTCGGCGCGACGAACAAGACGAGCGCGGCGGTGCGGGCCGCGATGCTGGGGTTGATCTGGTAGCTGCGTGTCGTCCTGCGCGAAGTCGCAGGAATCCCGCGCTCACCGGTGGCGTTGTCGCCAGACTCGTCATCCTGCGCGAAGTCGCAGGAATCACGCGCTCACGGGTGGCGTTGTCGCCAGACCCGTCATCCTGCGCGAAGTCGCAGGATCCACGCGGGCAGGGGGTGGCGTGGTCGCGGGGGTGGATCCTGCGACTGCGCGCAGGATGACACGCCTTTTCGCAGATGACACGCCTTCGGCGTGTCAGTTGGGCAACGCCACCGGCAGTCCCAGCGCGACCCCCAGCACTTTTTCCCAATGCGCGCGCGTCATCAGCCGCGCCGCGCACAAGCGGGTGCACGACTCGCCCAGTTCCTGGCCTTCGTCGTCGACCACCACCAGGTTGGTTCGCAGCGTGTGCCACAGCCCCTGCAGGCGGCGCGAGCCCGGGTCGTACTCCCAGTCCCAGCCGAACGACACCTGGCGCTCCGCGTCGGCGACCCACTCCGTGACCCCGCGCGTGATCACGGTGGCCGTGCCGCCCTCGGCGCCGGGCGGCTCCGGGTCGGGCGTCGAATAGGTGTGCACGGGCACCAGCGCCCCCGCCGTCGCGATATCGAGCTTGATGCGCGGGTCAAACATGGTCTGTCCCCCGCTGCTGCGCCGATCCCTCCGGGGCATCGACGCACATCGCGCAGGTGGCGCCGCGCGCTGCGTGCCAGCGCTGGCTGGCCACCACGATGACCGCTCCCAGCGCCGCCCATGCGAGGTCGGACGCCAGCGCGTTCCAGCTGCCATCGCGCAGGCGATGCACCCCGCCCAGGGCCAATGCGGCGAAGAACCAGATCTTCAAGGCCCGCAGCAACATGTTTTTGAATGTCATCTTGTTTCCCTTGCCATTAGGCTAACTCAGTCGCCGGAGGTTTTCACGCCACCGTCACCATCATTTCCAGCTGCAGCTCCGACACGTGCGGTTGTTCGTCCATCACCAGCCAGCTGCTGTCCGGATCCGGCAGGGCCTCGGTGACGGTCAACCAGTCGAAACGTTCGGCCATGCGCTCCAGCAGCGACAGGCAGAACGGATTTCTCACGTCCACCCACAGCGGCTTGCGATAGCCGTCGAGCACGTCGGCCGACACCTCCATGTCGTGGCGCGCCGCAACCGACCCTTGCACGAAGAAGCGCGGCGGCAGGCCGTTGCGCCGGCAGTCGTCCGCGACGGCCAGCAGGCGATCGACGCCCTTTGCGCCGAACCAGGCATCGTTCAGGTGCCGGGCCCGCACCCACCAGCTCGCGCGCCGCAGCACCAAGTTGCCGCGTTCGAGCCGCGGCTCGGCGACGAAGTCGGCCACCGGCGCCGCCTCGGCCGACTCGGCCTCGTCGTCCGTGGCGGCCGGCGGCGTGGCCGCGGGCCGTTGCAGGCGGTAGGGCTGGGTCAGGATCGACAGCGCGAAGGGCACGCCCCAGTTCGCCGTCGGAAAGGTCGAGCCCAGGTACAGCAGGTTGATGCGGCGTCCGCTGTGACGCTCGACGAGGCGCAGCAGGCCGCTCTCGTTGTCATGGCTCAGCACCAGCGTCGAGGCCTGCAGCTGCTGCTCGGGCGGCACGCACAGCGGCTCGCCGGGCCAGGCCAGCACGCGGGCGGTCAGGCGGGGATGGGCCTGCAGCTCGTTGCAATGGCCGTTGACCATCACGTCCACCGGTTCGGCGTCGCCCGACAGCGTCTGCAGCCACTCGGCCAGCTCCGCGCGCAGCAGCTCGTGCTGGGCCGTGTCGCCGAAGGCGAAGCGCGCGGCCAGCCAGGCCGGGCGATCGAACACCTTGTTGACGACGAGCCGGCCGGGCTGGCCGGGCTGCGCGGCCGGCACCAGCTGCACTTGCGCGGTCACGCCCATCATCGCGCCGGCGTGGGCCGGCGCGGGCTCGCCTTCCTTGAGCGCATTGCCATATTCGTTGACCTCGACCAGCTTGTCGCTGACCTCGGTCAGGAAGTCGACCACGTCCTCGCACACCCCATCGGCGCCGAAGCGCTCGATGAAATGGGCGCGCAGGCGCACGTACTGGGGCGAGATCTCCACCTGGGTCGCCAGGAAGTCGCGCAGGTCGGACAGGCCGGCCCATTCGGGTGCGGCGGGACCCACGCGCGGCAGGCCGCCGACCTCGCCGTCCAGCGTCGCCCAGCAATCCTCGATCACCAGGTTCTGCAGCGGCTCGGCGTCCTCTTCGCCCAGCGCCTGCAGGGCCTCGGCCTCGCGCTGGCCGATGTCGGCCAGTGCCTGGATGCGTTGATCGTCGGCGCCCGCGGCCGCGACGGCCGTGGCCTGCAGCGCCTCGAACGCTTCGCGCGCCGGCGCCCAGCGCGGCGTGTCGGTGCCGGCCGGCCAGGCGAAGCGTGGGCTGTCGGTGAAGCCGTCGCTGAGCGTGGGGACCTGCAACAGGTCGCGCCGGAGCAGCTTGTCCAGCAGCGCCTGGACCTGGTCTGCGGCGACGCCTTCGGCCTCGAACTGCGCCGCCCAGTCGGCCCAGCCCTTCGCCGGCTGGCCGATGGCGCGCACCAGCACCCGGCCGACGCTTTCATGCAGCTGGAACTGGGCGCGGCGCTGTTCGCGCCAAGGGCGCTTCAGGAGCACCAGGTCGCGGCAGCACAGCGCGCGGAAGCGCCCATCGGGCAGCGCCTTGAAGCTCGGATTCAGCACCAGCGGGACCGCACCCGAGCGGGCCAGGCGCTGCTGCAGGGCGCGTTCGAGACGCGCGTTGGCGCCGCGGTTCAGCCGCGTGCGGCCGTGCAGCCGCTGCTGGCGCAGCCGCGGCAGGCCGACGCCGCGCTCGGGACTCCACGACAGGCTGCTGGTGGCCATGAACGACGACAGCGGGCTCGTCTTGGCGGTGGCCCGCATCACGTAGCCCATCAACGAGCGTTCGTAGTTGTCGGGCTCCGACTTGTGCGGCAGCTTGCGCTCGCGCCGGGCCTGCGCGGCCAGGCCGGGGCTGGCCATCTCGAGCGCGCGCCGGAAGCTGGCATCGAGCAGCGGTGCGCGCAGCGCCGGGCGCAGCACCGTCTGCATCTCGGCGTCGAAGCTGGCGCGCGCGGCAGCCAGGCTGTCGGTGAACAGCTGCTGCGCGGCGATCCAGGCCGCCAGGCGCGCCGCGCCCTCCTCGTCGGTCGCGATCAGCCGTGTCAGCACCTCGGCGCGATCAGCCGGCTTGACCGCAGTGGCCTGGCGCTGGTGGGCGTCGCGCCGCAGTTGCAGCACTGCGCGGCGCAGGCGCGATTCGTCCTCGGCCAGGCGCGGCACGAGCGCGAACAGGTCGTCGCTGACGGCGCCGCCGAGCGCGTCCATCCGGTGCCGCGCCTCGCGGTGCTGGTCCAGATGCGACTCGGTCTGGCGCAGGCGCATGGCCTCCATGCGATTGGCCGGCTGCGTCGCATAGCGCAGCAGCATGTGCGGCGCCATCTCGATGCCGGCCAGGGTCGGCGTCGCAGCGCTCGCGGCGCCGGCGGGTTCGGCGTGCGACGGATCGCGCGCGGCGGTGCTGTCGGTCTCGGTCTCGTTCCACATGTCGGACTCCTGGGAAGTGTCGGGGCGGCGGCGGTGTCACCACCACCAGCGGAAGTGGGCGGCCATCGCGGTCACCCACAGGACGCAGGCGAAGCGGTAGGCGCGGATGGCGCGGCGCGAGGTCAAGGTGGCCAGCTCGGGGCGCAGCGCCACCTGGCGCGCCAGCTCGTCGTCGAGCGCCGCTTCCAGCATGTGGCTGCCGTCGCTGGCGACCAGCGGGTTGAGGTCGAAGAACACGAAGGCCACGCAGACGATGAAGGCGCTGCGCCAGGCCTCGTTCCACGCCGCGTCCGGGTGGCGCAGCAGCATCGCCGCGCACAGGCCCGCTCCCAGCAGGTTGACCATCGGACCCGCGGCGGGAATCGCGAAGCGAGCCCAGCGCGAGGGCAGGTAGCTCGCGTGGCTGGTGTCCACGAAGGGCCCGGGCATCATGCCGCCATGCCACACGATGCCCGCGGCGCGCACGGGCGCCCCGGCCATGCGGCAGACCAGGGCATGCGCAGCCTCGTGCACCAGCACCACGCCCGCGAAGATCAGCAGCCCACGCAGGTCGAAGCCGATCAGCGCTTGCTTGAGGCCGGGCCAGAGCCCGGAGGTCTGCAGTTGCCACAGCAGCAGGGCGCAGACCGCGACCAGCAGCGCCCACGCCGCCTTGCGCGCGCCGGGGGGCACGTGCAGCAGCGCCGCGGCCACCGGGTCGAGCCAGGCGCTGGAGCGCAGGAGCACGTGGCGCGGCGGCCAGGCGCGCGCACCGCCGGCGCCGCCCGTGCCGGTCTCGTCGACCGCGAGCATGCCGTTGCGTTCCAGCGGCGCGAGAAAGCCCTGCACCTTCTGCGGCAGGCCCGTCGCATTCGGAAAGGCCGTGCGCATGGTCTGCACCAGACCCGCGACGCTGCTGCCCTGGGTCAGGGGCGGCAGCAACGCGGCCGCGGCTGCCGACAGGCGCAGCGTCTGGCCGGTGCGCCGGCAGTGCAGCAGCAGGCCGGACTGGCGGCGCACGACATGCACGGTCGCGGCCAGCTTGATGGGCGTGTCGTCATTCATCGCCGTACCCCATGGAAGCCGCGAAGAGCGGGCAATCGCGGTAGCGATCGATGCCCAGCGCCGGGCCCCAGGCCTCTTCGGCGATGCCGCCCCACAGGCAGCCGCCCACGCCCCAGGTGCCGGCGACCATCTGGGCGCGCGCCAGCATCGCCCCGGCGCGCATCAGCATCTCGCGGTAGCCGCGGGCGCCGAAATGACGCACCGTGTGCTCGAAGTCGGCGGTCACGAGCAGCACCACCGGCGCGCGCGCAAAGCCCTTCTGCTGCCCGAGCGACTCCATCTGGGCAGGCGTCAGCGCGTCGCCGTGCCGCTGCAGCGCGTCGTCGTGCCATCGATAGACGCCCGGGGCCAGGTCGCCGGCGCCGGCCGCGACCACCGCCCACAGCTTCAGGCGCAGGCCCAGGCCACCACCCTGTTCGCGCAGCGGGTTGACCTGCGCGGCGAGCCCGGCGATCGCGCCCAGCACCTTGGCCGGGATGGCGCGCGCCGAGTAGCTGCGGATGGAGCGCCGCGCGAGCAGCAGCGTCGACAGGTCCTGCACCGAGGCCGGCGGCACCGCCGGCTGGGCCGCAGCGGCTTGCGTGGCCAGGACGGGCGTGTCGAGGCTGGCCGACCACTCGATCAGCGTGTCGGGATACTGGTAGTGGTGCATGCTGAGGTCCGGCGGCTCGGCGCTGCCGAAGGGCTCGCCCCAGCCGATCGCGTGGCACACCATCTGGCGGTGGCCGCCGACGGCCAGGTGCAGCGCCTCGGCCATCGCCTTGTCGCGCAGGCCGACGAACTCGCGCAGGCGCCAGCCGAGCGCGCTGCCGACCTCGTGCAGCCAGGCCTGGGTCGTCCCCGCGTCCAGGCTGCCGAGGCGAAACGCGAACTTGTCGTACTTCTGGCGCAGCCGCATCATGTCGGCCACCTGCACGATCACCACCGGCGGCAATTCGGCGGTCGGAATGCCCACCGCGCCGGCCAGCAGGTCGTCGCTGGCCTCGGTGAGGCGATCCAGCTGGTGGCGCAGGCCGTCGTAGCGATAGATGCCGCGCGCCAGGCCGTCGACCTTGCGTGCCGCGACGAAGATCTGCGAGGCGCCCAGGCCGCCGCCGCTGGGCGCGATGCGCCGCGCGCTGGCGCCCGCGCCGTCCGCGCGCGGCACGGCCTGGTAGCCGGCGGCGAAGTGCAGCAGGACGGACAAGGAGGCCAGGTCGGGCCGGTCCTGCCGCAGCGCCTGCGGGCGCACCAGCCAGGCCGGCGGCGCGCCGACCGCCGTCGCCGGGGGCAGCGCCACGGTGTCGGCGCCGTACCAGGGCTTGGGCGCTTCCTGCGTCAGCGCGATGTTGGCGGCGGCGTAGTGGATCTGGTGGTCGCGCGGGTTGCGCAGCGCCTGGCACGTGATGCCGTGCGCCGCGTTGTGCAGCAGCCAGATGCGGCCGCCCGGCTCTTCCAGCGTCGGCCCGGCCCCCGCCAGGCCGCAGTGCGCGCAGCCGGGCAGGCGCGCGAGCCGCGCCTTCTCGTAGAAGCGGCCCTGCTCGGTGCGAGTGTGGACGCGGGCCGTATTGAACAGCTTGACCGGGCCGACGCGCGCGATGACGTTCATTGCATGCAGGCCCAGCACGCCCATCCAGAAGCCCAGGTCCGGCGCCGCCTGGCCTTGCGGCGCACTGCGCACGCGGCGGAAGCACTCGTGGCAACCGGAGACGCCGGGGATGTAGAGCGGCCCGATCTCGACGGCGTCGCTCGCGACGTGGGCGTGCAAGGCGGGAATGCCGCGCGCGCGGGCGGTGGCGAACCAGGCAGAGGCCGCCGCTGCGTCGTCGGCGGACTCGAACACCGCGAGCATCAGCGTCGCATCGGCGGGCAGATCGTCGGGTTGCGTGCACACGGTGAGCGCGCCCAGGTTCTGGCCCTCCAGCGCCGCCAGTGCCAACTGCGCCGCCCGCGGACTGCCGCCGACAGCGACGCGTGCATCGGCCAGCCGCTGTAATGCCTCGCCGCGGTGGCGATTGACGCGCGTGACGTCATTGAAGCGTCCCGCGAACGCGGCCAGCGCCGCCGGTGCCTGGGGTGCGGGGTCCGCCTCGCCGGGCGTGCCGTCCTCGAGCAGGCCGCGGCTGTAAAGCAGCGTCACGATGTCGCGCAGGGCGCGTGCGGACAGCTGCGGCAGGGCCTGCTGCAACTGGTCGATCGAACGCGTGCCATCCATCAACGGCAGCACCTGCGGCAGCAGCGTGCGCGCCGAGCGCCCGCCGACGACCTGCGTGCCGCGCGCCCCTTCGAAAAGCAGGCTGCTCGGGCCCAGCGGCAGCTGCAGCAGCTCGGGCGGCACCCGTGGGTGGGAAGGCAGGTGGAGTTCGGGATCGGCGGCAAAGCGATCGCCGAGGGTTTGCGACGACAGCTGCATCGGATTGTTGGACATCACAGGATTCCTTCGAGAAGGGGAACCATCACCTCGACCCCACGCCGCGTCGCGTCGTGGTCCGCCGGCAGCGGCCGGCAGCGCGGGCAGTCGTGCAGCGCGACGACGCTGGACTCGAGCACCGCGGCGGTCAGCGAGTCGACGCCGCGGGTGCGGCCGGCCTCGCGCGCCGGCGCGCCGGCGTCCTCGCGCAGCGCCTCGGCGGCGATCAGCACCTGCGCCCGCAAGTGGCCCGGAATGCCCAGCGCGTCGTCGCGGGCGTAGGCCGCCTCGACCACGCGTTCGCGGTCCGCGCCCTTGCGATGCGTGCGCCGGCGGGCTTGCGCGCAGTGGTAGCAGGCGCCGCCTTTGTGGCCCGGCACCACCAGGGGCCCCAGCGCAACCGAGGCGCCGGCGAGCTGGGCGAGCGACCAACGCTTGCCGTTCGCATGGCACCAGTCGTCGATCTGCTCGCAGGCCGCTTCATAGGGCCGCCACGTCGCCACGCCGATGAACGCGTGGCCGGCGGCCAGCTCGCCGAGCCGCGGCAGGGCCTCCAGCAGGTCGTGCGCCTGCGCGCCCGCCGTGCGGGCCAGCAGCTGCCCGACGTCACGTCCGAAGTCTCCGGCAGTCAGTATCAGCATCATGTCCTCCCGTCTTTCAGGCGAATGGTTGCGGTTGCGGGTTGACGTCGCGCTCGTCGAAGCGGCCGAAGCCGGCCTTGAGCGGGTAGTCGTACAGGCGCGGCGTGCCGAGGAAGCGGCCGCGGTAGTCCGAGGTCATCGGCATCAGGTCGGGGATGACCACGCGCACGACCCAGATCCCCAGGTCGCGCAGCTCGCGCGTCGTCAGGTCGACGGCGATGACGTCCATGTCGAGGGCGCGCAGGCGGTCGACGAGGAAGCGCAGCCGCGCGGCGTCGCCGGTCGGCGGCTGGATGCAGACGTCCGCCAGCGAGCGCCGGTGGGGCGTGTCGATGAGGAAGTCGAACGCCGCGCGATGTTGCGGCTGGCCCAGGTAGGCGGCGCCGTCGTGCAGCTGCGTGAAGTCCTCGACCTTGTCGGGAAACTTGTAGCCGCCTTCGAACACGGTGCGCGCCGGCGCCGATTCGCGGATGGTCTTGGCGCACGCCGAGGCGGCGTCGAACTCGGTCGCGCAGTTGACGTACTGCGCCAGGTGCGGGTGGTCCTTGAGCAGCTGCACCGCGTACACCGTCGGGATGCCCACGTCGGTGGTGGCGTCGAAGAAGTGATGGTCGATCAGGCTGCGCGACAGCCGCTCCATGTTGGGCGCCAGCACCGACGGCCACGGCTTGGGCACGGCGATCCGCGGCAGCGGAAGCTTGGCCAGCCAGGTCAGCGCGATGGCGTCGCGCTCGACGACTTCGCAGATGGCCGAGACCAGCGCCGCCTCCAGCGTCACGTGCGCCGCGACGCCGGTGGTGATCATCTGCCAGAAGCGCTCCTCGGGCAGCGGGCGCAGGTACAGGTGGCTCATCACCGAGGGCACCCAGCGCTCCTGGCGGTCGCGCAGCGAGTAGCCGCGCGTCCAGCGGATGGCGGCGCGCTTGTCGGGCGTCGTGTAGCCGCACTTCGGATCGGCCAGCTCGCGCCTGGAGCAGCGCGGCACGCGGTCAAGGTCCAGGGCCTTGGCGCCCATGTCGTGCGCGCTGGAGAGGACGAACTCGTCGGCCGCGAAGGCCATGCAGGCGTAGCGCTCCACGCCTTCCATCACGGCGCGCAGCCAGGCCCATTCGGGGTCGACGTCGGCCGCGGCGCCGCCCAGCGGTTCGCCCGAGACGTCGCCGCCGCTGGCGGTGGTGACGTGCGGGAAGACCTCGGTCACGTTGTCCAGGTTGGTGACGGCGATCTCGAAGTCGGGCGAGGTCGGTTCGCCGGCCAGGCGCACGACGCCCGCCAGCAGGCCGCCACCTGGCTGCAGCAGCCGGGCCACCGGGTACTTGGCGCGCAGGTACGGTTCCGAGAGGGTGAGCGACGGATTCATGACAAGGCCTCCATGGCGGGCGTGCGGTGCAGGTGTTCGAGCAGCGTCGCGAGGTAGGCCTCCTCGAGCGCGCTGAGGCCCAGCCGGTTGTTCATCAGGTGGGAGAAGTTGAAGGCCAGCACGTCGCTGCCCGCCGCCGCGCCGCGGCCCGCGGCGACGTAGGCCGCGCGCGTGCGCTGCAGCGCGTCGCGCCAGTCGTCCAGGATGCGCGCCGCGGCGGGCGGCAGGTCCTGCGGTTCGGGCAGCAGCACCGCGCCGGCGCTTTCGAGCGCGCGCGCCTTGGCGAAGAAGCGGTCGCGCCAGTCCTCGGCCGCCGGCGTGTCGCCGCCAAGCCAGAACTGGCTGTACTGGCGGAAGTAGCGGCGGGCGGTCGCCGGCTTGAAGACGTCGAAGCAGATCTGCATCAGCCACGGCGCCAGCTGCTTGCGGTCGACCCGGCCCGCCCGCTCGTCGGCCAGCAGCGCCAGCGCGATGCGCGACGAGTCGGCGAACAGCACCTCGGCCAGCGGCGTGCCGCGGGCGCCGCCGTACTTGTCGTACTCGGGCTCGTAGTCATCCTGCGCCAGGCTGGGCGCCTTGCCTTGCGCCAGCGCGCCCAGCGGGTCGCCCTTGGCGCCGCGCGGCAGCACCATGGGCTGGTGCAGGTTGGGCGGCATCTCGGGCAGGCCCTCCAGCACCGCCTGCAACGCCGCCTGCAGGCGGGCGGCGACGGCGTCGCGGGCGGCCGGCTCGGGCCGCACGCGCAGGCGCACGTGGAAGCCGGTGGCGTCGAAGTAGCGCAGGTAGAACCAGGGCAGGGCGGGGTCGATGTCGTGCACGCACCGCGCGGCGGCGGCGATCAGCGCATCGGCGCGGTCGACATGGCGTCCCGGATACAGCTTGAAGTACAGCCAGCCGTGGACGAACAGGCTCGAGCTCATGGGAGTTGCCTTTCGTGTTCGTGGATGGGATGACGGGTCAGGCGCCCTGGGGCACCGCGCGCGAGCCGCGGTCCTGGGTGTCGAAGCGCAGCGTGCGGGTGGCGATCGCGATCGCGGCGAGCGACCACGCCACGATGGCCGCGACGTCGACGCCGATGGACCACAGCCCCTTGCTGCCGGTGATGAGCTGGCGGAACAGGTCGGACAGGTACGACAGCGGCACGACGTGCGCCACCACCAGCAGCGCCTTCGAACTGTTGGGATCCCAGAAGATGTTGCCGCCGAACATCAGCGTGAAGTTGGCGATCATCACCATGCTCATGCCCACCTGCAGGCTCGGCGCCATGCCGGCGATCGCATAACCCAGCGAGACCAGCAGCAGCACGCCCAGGGACGCGGCGCCGGCGACGCCGAGCCAGGGAACGTCGGTCAGGCCCAGCAGCTGCTGGCCCGCCATCAGCAGGAACACGATCTGCACCAGCGCCACGGCCACGCGCAGCCCGACCTGGCTGAGCAGCAGTTCCAGCGGCCGTGCCGGCGTCAGCAGCAGGAAGCGCAGCGTGCCGCGCTCGCGCGCCTGCAGCAGCGGCACCGCCGTGGCAAACAGGCCCAGCTGCACCAGCGCCATCGCGAGGATGCCGGGATAGACGTAGGCGATCTGCGAGTGCGTGCCGTGGCTGGCCACGGCCACGCGGTAGGCCAGGCGCTGCTCGGGCGCGATCGCGCGTGCGCTGGCGGCGTCCAGCAGGATGTGCGTCAGCTCCTCGAAGTTGGGCGTGGTGCGCACCTGCAGCGTCTGGCCGTGTTCCAGCACGTCGCCTGCCGGCATCTGCAGCACGGCGTGGATGCTGCCGTCCTTGAGCGCGGCCTCGGCGGCTTCCGCGGTCATGGGCTGGACGCCGACGTTGGGGCTGTTGGTCAGCAGCTGCACGAAGTGCGTGGACGCCGGCCCGCCGTCGACCAGCGCGAACTTGAACTGGAAGCTCGGGTTCATCTGCGTCTGCAGGTACAGGCCGGCCACGAACAGCAGCGGGAACACGAAGTTCAGGAACAGCGTGCCGCGGTCGCGCTTGAGCTCCTGCCACTGAAGCAGCAGCAAGGCCTTGACGCTCTGGATGTTGATGGTGGTCATGCGCGGATCCCCCGGCCGGTCAGTTGAATGAAGACGTCTTCCAGGCTCTGGCTGGCGACCTGCAGGTCGCGCACGGGCAGGCGGCCGGCGCGCGACAGGTCCATGAGCTGCGCCAGCGCGCTGTCGAAATCCTGCGGACGCCAGCTCACGATCACGCCGCCGCCGGTGGCCGGCGCCTGCTCGATGGCGCCGTCGGCCAGCGACGCGAGCTCGACTCCGGCATCGGTCACGAAGGTGATGCGGCGCTGCGGGCAATGCCGCTGCACCAGCTCGCGCGGCGTGCCGTGATCGAGCACCCGGCCGTGATCGAGGATCAGGATGCGGTCGCACAGCCGCTCGGCCTCCTCCATCTGGTGCGTGGTGAGCAGCACGCCGGCGCCGCGCGAACGGCGTTGCTCGAGGACGATCTCCCACACCGCGCGACGGGCCTGCGGATCGAGCTGCGAGGTCGGCTCGTCGAGGAACACCAGCTGCGGATCGCCGATCAGCGCGAGCGCGACCGCCACGCGCTGCTGCTGGCCGCCGGACAGGTGGCGGATCTCCGTGTGGCGCTTGTCCGTCAGGCCCAGCTCGTCGACGAGTCGGGCGGCCTGGCGCGGATGCGGGTACAGGCGACTGACGGTGCCCACGAGTTCGGCGATGGTCAGCGTGGTGGGCAGCACGCTGTGCTGCATCGACACGCCCAGCTCGCCCTTGGCGCGCTGGTAGGCCTGCCGGTCCTCCAGCGGCGACCCCAGCAGGCGCACCTGGCCTGCATCCGGTGCGAGGATGCCTTCGAGGATGGACACCAGCGTCGTCTTGCCGGCGCCGTTGGGCCCCAGCACGCCGACGATCTCGCCGCGCCGCACCTCGATGTCGACGCCGGTCAGCGCGTGGGTCGGCCGCTCGGCGCTGCCAAACGACTTGCGGATGCCGCGCGCCCACAAGGCGCTTGCCGCGGGATCGCCGCGGTCGCCGGCGGGCCGCAGGGCGGCGGGCGCGCCGTCGCCGGACGGCGGCGTGCGCGGAGGCAGGCCGGGGTCGGCGAGCCGGAAGTCGAGGATGCTCATTGCGTGGCTCCGGAGGGTGAATTGACGGTCTCGCGGCCGAGGAACGCCACATCCACGCCCATGTTGGGCAGGATGCGGGCGTCGGGATCGGGAAGTGAAATGCGGACCTTGACGGTGCCGGTCTCGCGTTCGGCGGCGGGCATCACGGCGCTCACGCGGCCTTGCTGGTGCGCCGAGGCATCGGCCTGCAGGCTCACGCGCACCGCCTGGCCGTCGCGCACGCGTTGGATGAATTTCTCGTTGACCTTCACTTCGACCAGCAGGCTGTGCAGGTCGACCAGCGTGCAGATGCCCGAACGCGTGAAGCCGCCGGCCGAGATCGGCGACACGATCTCGCCCACCTGCGCGGCGCTCTCGGTGACGATGCCGTCGAACGGCGCCACCACGCGCAGCTGGCTGGCGAACTCGCGCCGCAGCTGCAGCTGGCGCTGGGCCACCTCGACCTGGCGATCGTGCGTGTCGCGCTGCGACTCCAGCAGCGTCAGCCGGTAGCGCTCGTTCTCGACCTGCTGCGGGCTCACGAAGCCCTGGTCGACCAGCGCCTGCGTGCGCGCGAGCGCGGCGCGGGCCTGCTCGATCTGCACGCCCAGCTCGCGCTGGCCGCCGCGCTGTGCGGCGAGTTCGGCATCGGCCAGGGCGATCTGCGCGTCCAGCGCCGACGGGTCGAGTTCGGCCAGCAGCTGGCCGCGCTTGACATGGTCGCCGGCATGCACGTGCAGCGCGGCGAGGCGGCCGGTAACCTCGGCGGAGACCGTCGCCTGGCGCTCGGCCACGACGTAGCCGGAGGCCTGCAGCAGCACGCCGTCGCTGGCCTGCGTGGTGGACGCCTCCGCGCGGGCCGCGGACGTCGCGTTGGACGCGGCTTGCGCGGCCACTCGCGTCGAGGCTTGGGCATCGGCGGCTTGCGTCTGGCGTCCCGCCACGAAGGCGGCCGCCGCGGCGGCGACCGCCATGAGCGCCATGGCCGGCACCGCCCAACGGCGACGCGTGGGCGAGGCCGTGCGCATCGGCGCCGCATCGGGCCGCGGCGCATCGGCCGGCTGCACGGCCGGCGTCAGCCGGTCGAGCAGGCGTTGCATGTGTTGATCGTCGAGGACGGCGTTCATGGCGTTCTTCCTCAGGCCGCGGCCCGCGACGACGCAGCGTCGTGCGTCAGGTATTCGGCGAACAGTTCGTCGAGGAAATGGCGCTCGGACGCGAAGCCGCGTTCGGCCAGGTGCGTCTGCAGGTCGCCGTCGATGCAGCCATGGCGCTGCTGGTACCAGGCCAGCACGGCGTCCGGGTCGCCGACGTCGGCGCTGCCCGGGCTGTGGATGCCCTGCGCGTTCAATGCGTGCCACTTGGCGCGCACCTCCGCCACGCGGTGGTGCCAGCGGCCTTCAGCCTTGAGCACCGGCTCCAGCCACGCGTCGACCTGGACGACCTGGCGCATTGCGATCTCGCGCAGCCGCTGCTCGGCACGCGCCAGCTGCATGCAGGCGGCCGGATCGAGCTGCTGCTGCGTCATCCAGGCCTCGAGCGCCTGGCGATTGAGCAGGCCGCGGCGCTGGCGCAAGCGTCGCAGCGCGGTGGCATCGTCGGAGGGCGAGCCGCGCTGGCCCACGCGCAGGCGGCGCGCTTCCTGTTCGACGAGCGCGAACAGCAGTGCGCGCTCCAGCGTGCGCTCGCGCTCCGGGTCGAACAGCCGCACGTGGTTGCGCAGGCGTTCGGCGGTGGCCTCGGCGGCATCGACCGCGTGCCCGAGCGCGGGCGCGTCGGCGTGGCGGAAGTAGCTCTCCACCGTCTCCCAGTACAGCGTGTGTTCGAACACGAAGCCGGGCACCGGCGCCGGTTGCGGCTGGGCGACGTGCGCGCACAGGGCCTGCAACGCAGTGACGGCGTCGTCGCGCTTCTGGTTGGGGGCCGAGCGTTCGACGTGGCCACGCAGCGCCGCGAGCGCGGCCGCCGGGATTCCCGCCGCCGCGGCGTCCTGCCACAGGCTCTCCCAGCTGCGCTCGGGATAGAAGCGGGCCTTGGCAAGGTCGGTCAGGCGCAGTTGCAGGACCTCGTCGATGAGTCCGGCAGCGGTGGCGTCGGCCAGCGCGAAGCGCAGGTTGACCATGGCCTCCGAGGCCAGCGCGAAGCGGCCGTCGCCCTGTCCGTGCACGATGGCGACCTCGTCGTCGTCGTTGATCGCGCCGCTGGCATAGGCCTCGAAGATGCGGCCGATGCCGCGCATGCCGAAGGCGTGCAGCTCGGCAGCCCGCAGCGCACCCATCGAGCTCGCACCCCAGACCTGGACGCCTTGCGACAGCGCGAACAGGACTTCCTTGTGCCAGACCGACGGCACTTGCTCGAAGTAGCCGTCGATGATCAGGATCACGTCGGGGCGCTGCAGCGTGGCACGGTAGACGTCGCCCATGCGTGCGGGCGCGCGCCAGGCGATGGACTCGATGCCGGAGGCCGCGCACTGGGCCTGCGCGTCGGCCAGCGCGAGGCTGGGCCCGATGAAGACGACGGCGTTCATGCGGCGACTCCCACGGCGTTGGCCGCCTGGCGTTGAGCCATCGCGCGACGCGCGCGCGGGCCGGGCCGGTACAGCGGGGTGTGGTACGGCTCGAGGCCGGGCACCACGACCTTGACCACCGGAATGCCCACCTCGGGCCGGCTCAGGTCCACCGCGATCACGGACGTGATGCCCACGGCCTGCAGCGCCTGCAGCAGCGCGGCCAGGTCGTCCTCGATGCAATCGCCGTCGTCGTGCGCGCGCGTGCGCAGCGGCACGCGCGGCCCGGGCGCCTGCATCGCGGCGACGGTGCGCGCGTGGTCGTCGCGATGGCCCACCTTCACGTAATCCGTCGGGAACAGGTCGTCGCGGCTGCCGGAGATGGCGGTCAGCCGGCTCTGGATCGCCTCGTGCACTGCGCGCGACAGGGCCACCTCGGGCTGCAGGTGCGCGCCGTGGCCGGAGAACATCGGGATCGGGCGCCAGTCGGGCGAGTCCGGATCCTCGACGATGGTGCAGGTGTAGCAGGGCACGCCGACGTCGGTGGTGATGTCCCATGCGGCGAGCGCGATGCCCTTGCCTTGAAGCAGGTCCACGACGTCGCGCAGGCGACCGGCGGGCAGCGTGTCCAGGTCGACGCGGCGCGCCGTGCGCTCCGCCTCGGGCACCAACTGCCACAGCGTCAGCGCGTCGCGCTCGATCACCTCGCACAGGCCATGCACGACGGCCTCCACGGGATGGTTGCCGCTGGCCAGTCCGTTGCTGCTTTCCAGGAACACGGCCTGGTGGCCCGGCTGGCGCACGAAGTTCACGGCGACCAGTTCGTACGGCAGTTGCACCGGGCGGCCCGCGACGAGATCCTCGCCCTGCATCCAGAGCACGGGGCGGCCCGGATAGAACGCCGCGTCGACGCGCACCGGCAGCTCGGCCGGGTCGACGACCGCGGTCTCGTGGCGCAGCGCCTCGTACGACTCCCAGCGCAGCGGCGCCGCCACGCGCTCGGCGTGCCAGGTCTCGATCGATTCCATCATCGCCGAGGCCATCGCCGCGGGCAGCGTCTCGCCCTTGCCCTGCGACGTGGCCAGGGCGCGCGAATTCGGGCGCACCGCCACGCACACCGGCAGGCCGATGCGGTCCAGCCCGGTCACGTTGGCCAGCCGCGTGATGCCCAGGCGCGGCAGCAAGGGACGGAACGCATCGAGCGTCTGCTGCGGGGCGCGGGTGCGATGCGTGCCCTCGCGCCAGCGCTTGGGCGTGCGTTGCTGGAGGTCGATGAAGCTCATGGTCGGACCTTGATGGGAGTGCGTTTGGGGATTCAGCGGCGTTCGGCCAGCGAGGCCGACAGCGGACGGCGCAGCGCCGCGGCGGCCGGCCACCAGCCGCCGGCCACGCCGATCAGGGCGGCGATCGCCGCGGCCTGCAGCAGCAGCGCGGGGGCGACGTCGAACGCGAACACCACCTGGCTGTAGTTGTGCGAGAAGAACATCGTGCTGGTCGAGTGGCCATCCAGCGTGGCCCACACCAGCAGGCTGGCCAGCGCGGCGCCGGCCAGCGCGAGCAGCAGCGATTCGGCCACCAGCGAACCCATGACGGCCGAGTCGCGGAAGCCCAGCGCCTTGAACGTCGCGATCTCGCGCAGGCGCGCGCTGATGCCGGCCTGGGCCGTGTTCAGGGCGGCGAAGGTCGCGCCCAGTCCCATCAGGAGCGCCATGCCCCAGCCCAGGCTGCGCACGAAGCGCGTCAGGTGCTCGGTCTGTTCGCCGTAGTAGTCGCGTTCGCGCACCAGCCGCACCTGCAGCCGCGCGTCGTGCTCGAGCTCGCTGGCGATCTGGGCGTGCGACACCCCGGCCGCCGGCTGCACCAGCAGCACCGAGGCCGCCGTGCCGCGTTCGAGCGCCGACTGCAGCGCGCCCAGGTCGGCCCAGACCTCCGATTGCGCGGGCCCGTGCGAGCCGCCGAACACGCCGACCACCTTCCAGCCCGCGGTGCCGATGCGCACCGTGTCGCCGATGGCCAGACCGCTGAAGGTGCTCGCCGCTTGATGGCCGACGATCAGCTCGAAGCGGCCGGGGCTCGGCAGCCGGCCTTCGACGATGCGCAGGCCGCGCAGCGCCAGCGCCGCCGGCTCGATGCCGCGCAGGGACAGGCCCATGGGCTGGCCGTTGTCGCGGCGGGGCTGCTTGATGGTGGTGAAGATCTCCGTGGAGACCCGCGGCTCGCCC
>Ga0207657_10002856_pt1 | contig 18574 bp, 20 predicted proteins | sample KBSC33metaG_FD_184316 | JGI IMG/M metagenome (GOLD analysis project Ga0207657, IMG submission 184316) | Corn rhizosphere microbial communities from Kellogg Biological Station, Michigan, USA - KBS C3-3 metaG (SPAdes) (version 2) | ecosystem: Host-associated > Plants > Roots > Rhizosphere > Soil ... | reverse complement strand
GGCGCTGCGCGCCGCGCCCGATATCGCCGGACTGGTCAAGGAAGTGGTTGTGATGGGCGGCGCCTTCGGCCGCAACGGTCACACCGGCAATGTCACGCCGGTGGCCGAGGCCAACATCTTTGGCGATCCCGTGGCCGCCGATATCGCCTTCGGCGCGACCTGGCCGGTGGTGATTGTCGGCCTCGACGTCACCAAGGAAGTGACCATGACGCCGGCCTATGTCGATGCGCTGGCCGCGACCGGCACCGACGGCGAATTCGTGCGCGATATCGCCGCCTACTACGCCGCCTTCTACCGCAGTCGCGAGGGCATCGACGGCTTCTACGTCCACGACGCCAGCGCCGTGACCTACGCCCTGCATCCGGAATTCTTTGCCACCGAGCGCGGCCGGATCCGCGTGGTCTCCGAAGGCATCGCCAAGGGCCAGACCATCAGCCTGCCGGAAGGCCGGAATTTTCCACCCGGCGCCTGGGACGACCGCCCCCTGCAGACCATCTGCATCGGGGTGCAGGGCGGCCGCGTCCTGTCTTTCTACCGCAGCATTTTCGACCGGTAAGGCACCGCGACCGACGGCACCTCAGCCTTTCAGCGTCTCAACCTTCGGCAGCGCCGGGAACAGCCGCGTCCACAGCAGCACCACCAGCAGCGTGCCGACTCCGCCGACGACGCAGGCCGGCACCGCCCCGATCAGGCCCGCCACGATCCCCGATTCGAACTCGCCGAGCTGGTTGGAGGTGCCGATGAACAGCGAGTTGACCGCGTTGACCCGGCCGCGCATCGCATCCGGTGTCAATAGCTGCACCAGCGACGAGCGGATCACCACGCTGATCGTGTCGGCCGCGCCGAGCGTCATCAGCGCCACAATCGACAGCGCAATATTGGTCGAAAGGGCGAACACGATGGTCGCACCGCCGAAGATGGCGACGGCGGTCAGCATGGTCATCCCGACCCGCCGCTTGAGCGGCAATCGCGTCAGTAGCAGCGACATCGCCACGGCGCCAACCGCGGGTGCAGCCCTGAGCAGCCCGAGGCTCGACGGCCCGGCATGCAGGATGTCGCGCGCATAGATCGGCAGCAGCGCCGTGGCGCCACCAAGCAACACCGCAAACAGGTCGAGCGATATCGTCCCCAGCATCACCGGCCGGCCGCGGATGAAGTTCACCCCGGCAAATACCGAACTGAGGCTGACTGGCTCGCGTTTTTCCACGCGTTGCAGTTTTTCGATGCCGATCACGGCGACGCTCGCGGCGGCGAACAGCACCGCGGCAACCGCGAACGGCACTACCGGATTGATGCCGTAGAGCAGGCCACCCATCGACGGGCCGATCACCAGCGCCGTCTGCATCATCGAGGTTGAGGCAGCGATGGCCTGCTGCAGCAGCCGGTTGGGCAGGATCGCCGGCAGCAGCGCCGCCATGGTCGGCCGCTCGAATGCTTGTGCCGCACCGAGCACCGCTACCGCCGCAAAGATCAGCGGCACGCTCAACCAGCCAAACGCCACCCCCGCACCGAGAAACCCCACCGTCACCGCTTCGATGAGTTGGCAACAAAGCCCGATGCGCCGTCGGTCGAAGCGATCGGCGACATGACCGACGAGGAACGTCAGCACCACCATTGGCAGGAACTGCGCCAGGCCAATGAAACCAAGATCAAAGGCATTCTGCGTCTTGTCGTAGACCAGCCAGCCGAGCGCGATCGCCGTGCTCTGGAAAGCCAGCGAGGACAGAATGCGCGATGTCACGAATTTCATGAAGCCGGATTGCCGAAGCAGCCGGTCGGCAGAAGCGGTGGGTGCGGGCATCTCGGCCGGGATCGGCAGTGGCTGTTTGATGCGAGGCTAGCAGGCGTCGCGGCAATTGTCGCGTTGGGTCCTTGCCTGCCGTTTGCGGGTCAGCCCAGTCGCTCGACGCTGATCGCCACTTCCTGCGCGTTGTGCTTCAGCGCCCATGCAGCGAGAAACGCCTGGCCGGCCGCCTCGTTGGCAAACCGGCGCGGCTTGCACACCGTGTCGAACATCTGGCGGCCGCCATTCGCCGAGAGCAGGCCCGCCGCCTGCCACGAATTCTGCTCGACCTGTTTCAGCGAGCCCACAAAGTCAGACATGAAATCTCCTTGATGATGCCTTGGCGTACAACAATGAGATCGGCGGCGCGATAACCAACTCCACAATAATCGGTGCGTTTCGCCTAATGCCCCTCGAAATCGATGAGCTTGAACACCTCGACGCCCGCCTCGCGCAGCTTCGCCGCTCCCCCGAGATCGAAGAGGTCGATCACGAAGCCGGCGTGCCCGACCCTTGCCCCGGTGCGCCGCAGCAGCGCCACAGCCGCCAAGGCCGTGCCGCCGGTGGCGATGAGGTCGTCGATCAGCAGCACGTTGTGCGTGGCATCGAGCACGTCGGCATGAATCTCGATGGTATCGACACCGTATTCGAGTGCGTAATTCTGCCCAAGCGTCTGCCCTGGCAGCTTGCCGCTCTTGCGGATCGGCACGAACCCGACGCCGAGCGCGATCGCGACTCCCGCCCCGAAGATGAAGCCGCGCGCCTCGATCCCGACGACATGGGTAATTCCGAGCCCGCGATGCGCCGCCGCGAGTTGCTCGACGCTCTCCCGAAAGCCCTCCGGATCTTCGATCAGGGTGGTGATGTCGCGGAACAGGATGCCCTTCCTGGGGTAATCCTGGATCGAGCGAACGAGGGGCTTGAGGTCAACCGGCATAAGTGGCTTTCGGCGGGAAATGGCAGGCAAGGAGATCAGCGCGGGCGGGTGAGGCCGGCCGGACAGCAGAGCCGGACCCCTCTCCTCCGCGCAGCTTGACGTGCGTTCGGGGGGGTGCGTCCCGTCTTCCGGCTTCGACCGGCTCAGGCTCAGGCGGCCGCTTAGCCGACAAGCCCTCGTGGCAGGATACGACGCGCCATGACACCCGCGCGATAGGCTGCATCAAGCGCCAAGTCGGCTGCGGCCTGCCGCATTGCCGGCGTCATCAGGTGCGGCGCCGCCCTGATGCCAGCACGAACCACCGGGTGCCGGCTCACCGCCACGGCGAGCGTGACGACGGCGACGGTAACTTCAACGGCCGCGATCGCGGATCGGACAATGGGCATGTGCACGCTCCCTGACTCGCGAGCAATCTAGCTGACATCGCGCCCAAATCAAGGCGCCTCGGCTGCCAGTCCGGGTTCCGGCGCTGGCTGTCGCCCAGCAAAAAGGGCCCCGGCGGGGCCCTTTTCATCACTCAGCGAGCCGCTCAGTGCTCGACATTGCGCCAGATGCGGCGCTTGACCATCCACATCATCCCTGCGAACAGGATCAGGAAGATTATCACCCGGAACCCGGCTTCCTTGCGGGCGTCGAGCCCCGGCTCGGCCAGCCACATCATGAAGGCCGAAACATCGCGGGAGTACTGGTCGACCGTCTCTGGCACCGTGCTCCCGTCCGCAGCCGGCGTATACTTCACCAATCCGTCGCTAAGCGGCGGCGGCATGCCGATCGAATGGCCCGGGAAGTAGTCGTTGTAGTACTTGCCCGGCGGCAGCGTGAAGCCCGCCGGCGGCTCGTCGTGGTAGCCGTTGAGCAGGGCGTGGATGAAGTCCGGCCCGCCCTCCTGATAGGTGGTGAAATAGTCGAACAGCCACGCCGGGAAGCCCCGCTTGGCCGAGACCGCCTTGGCCAGCACCGACCAATCCGGCGGCAGCGCACCGCCATTGGCATCGCGCGCATCCTGCTCGGTCGCGAACGGCGCCGGGAAGTGATCCGACGGCAAGGCGGCGCGCTTGCCGCCCGGCGCCGAGGGATCGTCCACCGTATAGGTCGCGGCGAGCGCCTTTACCTGGTCTGCCGAATAGGCCGGTCCACCCGCCTCCGACAGATTGCGGAAGGTAAACAGGTGCGCCGAATGGCAGCTCGAGCAGACTTCCTTGTAGATCTGGAAGCCACGACGGAGCTGGTTCTGGTCATATTTGCCGAAAATGCCGGCAAAGCTCCAAGGCTGGGTCACCACCTCGGATTCGGGAATAACCACCGGAGCGGCGGCCGGGGCTGCGGCAGCCGCCGGAGCCGCAGCAGCATCCGCCGCCGGAGCGGCAGCAGGCTTCGCCGCCGCGTCTGCAGCAGGCGCCGGTGTGGCTGCCGCAGCCGCCGCCGGGGCGGGTGCGGCCGGGCTGTCGGCCAGGATCGGCACGGCACTCGAGGCGAGCATCAGGCTCGCGAGGACAGCCGACAGAATGTTCTTTTTCTTGATCATTTCGGTCTTTGTCCTGAGCGTCACGTACGGGCCGGCCGAAGCACGCTCTCCGAGATGCTGGCCGGCAAGGGCCGGGGCGTCTCGTAGCGGGCGAGCAGCGGCAGGATGATGAGGAAGTAAGCGAAGTAATATGCGACCCCGACCTTGCCGAGCGTCACGTAGATGCCCGCCGGCGGCTGCGCCCCCAGATACATCAGCATCAGGAAGTTCAGCACGAAGATCCAGTAGAACGGCTTGAACAGCGGCCGGAACGACCCCGACCGCACCTTCGACCGGTCGAGCCACGGCACGAAGAACAGGATCAGGATCGAGGCCCCGAAGAAAATCACGCCCAAGAGCTTGGAGTCGATGAACAGCAGGTTGAAATCGATCGACCTGAGGATCGCGTAGAACGGCAGGAAGTACCATTCCGGCACGATTTCCGGCGGCGTCACCAGCGGATTGGCCATGATGTAGTTGTCGGTATGGCCAAGAATGTCGGGGGCGAAGAACACGATCCAGGCGAGCGGAATCAGGAAGACGACGATCCCGAACAGGTCCTTCATCGTGTAGTACGGGTGGAACGGCACCGTGTCGCGGCTCGACTTCACGTCGACCCCGATCGGGTTGTTGTTCCCCGGAACGTGCAACGCCCAGATGTGCAGCACCACCACTGCCGCGATGATGAACGGCAGCAGGTAGTGCAGCGAGAAGAAGCGGTTGAGGGTCGGATTGCCCACCGCGAAGCCGCCTCGCAATAGCTCCAGCAGGGGATCGCCGACGACCGGGATTGCCGCAAAGATATTGGTGATGACGGTGGCGGCCCAGAAGCTCATCTGGCCCCACGGCAGCACGTAGCCGAAGAAGGCGGTGGCCATCATCAGCAGCAGGATCAGGACGCCGAGCATCCACAGCACTTCGCGCGGCGCCTTGTAGGAGCCGAAATACAGTCCGCGAAAGATGTGGAGGTAGACGGCGAGGAAGAAGAACGAGGCGCCCGTCGAGTGCACCGCCTGGATAATGCGGCCGCCATTGACGTCACGCTTGATCAACTCGACGGAGTCGAAAGCCAGCCCGGCTTCGGGCGTGAAGTGCATCGCCAGCACGATGCCGGTGATCATCTGGATCACCAGCATCACCGCGAGGATGCCGCCAAACGTCCACCAGTAATTGAGGTTCTTGGGTGTGGGGTAATCCATCAGGTGCTCCTTGGAGAACCTGATGATCGGGAGGCGGTCGTCGAGCCATTTTTCCAATCCGCTCGACGGCGTGTAGCTGCTTGTATGTTCGGCCATGCCCTTGCCCCTTAACCGATCGAAATCTTGGTGTCGCTGGTGAACTTGTACGGCGGAATCACCAGATTCTTCGGTGCCGGGCCCGACCGGATGCGACCGGAGGCATCATACTGGGAGCCGTGGCAGGGACAGAACCAGCCATCCTTGTGGACGCCCATGTTGAATTCGGGAACGCACCCCAGATGGGTGCAGATGCCGACCATGATGAGATACTGCTCATGGCCCTTCTTGACCCGGGCCTCGTCGGTCTCCGGATCCTTGAGATCGCTGAGCGGCACGGCCTCCATCGCCTTGACGTCCTCAGGCAGCCGATAGCGCACGAACACCGGCTGGCCGCGCCACTTGATGGTAACCACCTGCCCCGGTTGCATCGACGACAGGTCGAAATCGACCGAAGCCAGGGCCAATACCGAGGCATCGGGATTGAGCTGGTCGATCAGCGGCCAGACCGCCGCGAGAACGCCCACGGTGCCCACCGAGCCGGCAGCGACATAAAGAAAGTCCCGCCGCGTCGCTGGGGGCGTCGGATTTGAAGTTGCATCAGTTGCCAAGGCTGGATTCCCCGTCCGGTCGATCGATCACGCATTCGGTCGGAACGGCCGGCGCGCCTGCGACGTGACCGGTCACCGCCCGCCCAAGAGGGTCGCGTGATTGGGGCTCTTTTTGCACTACCGATCCCACTTGTCCAGCCTAGCGAAGCCGGACTTTGGGTTGTGCGACATCCGGGCACGTCGGGGAAAACCGCGAGGGCGCGTCGCGCGCCCTCCGATGCGCGAAAACCGGACCCCGCCATTTCGATTTCCCTCGCTCCCTCGAGCCTTTATACCCGGGCCACAACCGCCCGTTCCGGGAGCGGCGAACGAACGCATCCAGCATCGGCCCATGCCCGTCGACCTTGCCCTCTACCAGCCCGATATCCCGCAGAATACCGGGACGCTGCTGCGACTCGGCGCGTGCCTGGGGGTGCGGGTGCATGTCATCCAGCCCACCGGCTTCAACTTTTCGCAGAGGACCCTGCGGCGCAGCGCGCTCGACTACCTTGCCGATGCCGCAGTGATGGAGCATTCGAGCTACGAGGCCTTCGCCCGCTGGCGCCGCGACGCCCGTCGCCGCCTTGTACTACTCACTACCAAGGCCAGTGAGTCGGCTTATGCGGTGCACTATGCGGCAAACGACATCCTGATGGTGGGGCGCGAGAGCGCCGGCGTCCCCGACGCCGTGGCCGCCGATGCTGACCTGCTGGTACGGATCCCGATGCGCGCGGGGTTGCGCTCGCTCAACGTTGCCGTTGCCGCCAGCCTTATAGTGGGCGAAGCCAAACGCCAGACCGACCAATTCGCAGGACTCTCATGACCGACGCTACCGCCATCGCCCCCGACATGGATGCCCGCAAGAACCGCGCGGCCGTCTGGTTTCGCTCGCTCCGGGACGACCTCGTTGCCGCGCTCGAACGCCTCGAGGACGAAGTTACCGGCCCGCATGCCGACTGGCCCGTCGGCCGCTTCGTGCGTGAGCCGTGGACGCGAGCGGAGGGAGGCGGCGGTGAAATGTCGATGCTGCACGGGCGGGTGTTCGAGAAATTCGGCGTCCACATCTCGACCGTGCACGGCCACTTCACCGCCGAGTTCGCGAAGCAGATGCCGGGCACCGAGGCCAATGCCGCCTTCTGGAGCTCGGGCATCTCGATCATCGGCCACCCCTGGAATCCCAATGTCCCGGCGGTGCACATGAACACGCGCATGATCGTCACCGAGCGCTGGTGGTTCGGCGGCGGCGCCGACCTGACGCCGGTGCTCGACCGGCGGCGAACCCAGGACGATCCCGACACGGTCGCTTTCCACGCCGCGATGCGCACTGCTTGCGACGCCCATCCGGGCGTCGACTATGCCCGCTACAAATCCTGGTGCGACGAGTATTTCTGGCTCGCCCACCGGCAGGAGCCGCGCGGCGTCGGCGGCATCTTCTATGACCATCACAATTCCGGCGACTGGGAGGCCGACTTTGCCTTCACGCGTAGCGTCGGAGAGGCGTTCCGCGACATCTACCCGAGGCTCGTCCGCGCCAATTTCGAGACCCCATGGAGCCCCGCCGACCGCGACGAGCAATTGGTCCGTCGCGGGCGCTATGTCGAATTCAACCTGCTCTACGACCGCGGCACCACCTTCGGCCTGAAAACCGGCGGCAACGTCAATTCGATTCTTTCCTCGATGCCCCCGGAAGTGAAATGGCCGTAATGCTCCTTGAGGGAACCGGTGCACTCTACGGGCGTTTCCGGGGCGTGTAGGAGGCCCAGATGAAGCACTATGATTGCCTCGTGCCCGGCTGCAAATGGCACACCGATGCGGAGGACAGCGCGGAGATCGTGCGTCGCGCCGCCGACCATCTGCGAACCGCCCATGAGGAAACCGTCATCCGTCCGGAAATGGTCGAGCGGATCAAGGAACGCATCGTCGACACCGCGCCCGCCCAGCAATAGTCCCGCCTAAGGCCCGATTGCTGCCGGGGCGATTGCCGCCAGCAGGGCCACGCGGTCGAGCGCAAATCCGCTGGCGATCCAGAGCCGCTCAAGCCGCGAAAGTTCGGAGCCGAGCGCGGGCCCCGGCGCAAACCCGTACGCCAGCAGGTCGCTGCCGCTGATGGGAAACGGCTTCACCCTGACCTGGGCAAGCTGGTCAACAACTGCCGATTTGCCGGCTTCGGTCCAGCCCGCCAGCACGGCCGCCACATCCACCCCGTCATCGAGCGCCTGGGGATAGCGGTAGGCGGCCTCGTGCACCTGCAGGTCTTCGAGCAGCCGCGCCGCGGCGATGATCGCCTGGGCACGCGTCATGTCGTCATTGGACAGGCGCCAGGCGGCCTGCACCCCGGTCTCGCCCGAGGCCACCAGCACCGCCAGCCGCGCGAAGAAATTGGGCCGCCGGGCCCCGAGCCCGTAGCGGCGCAACTGCGCCAGCACCTCGTCGTCGAACGCCAGCACGCCGGCATCCTTCATGGCGCGCAGCGTCGCGGCGATGCGCGGCAGCCCCAGCATGCGGCGCATCTCGCTACCCACCCGTTCTGCCGACAGCGCCTCGAGCGTACCTGCCGCCCGCTTCACCGCCGCAAGCCCGACTGGATCGAACCGTTCGCCGCCATGACTGGCCGAAAAGCGGAAAAAGCGGAACACCCGGAGCCGGTCCTCGGCAATGCGCTGGTCGGCATCGCCGATGAAACGGATGGTGGGATCCGCCAGATCCGCGGCTCCGCCCAACGGGTCGTAGAGGACGCCTCCCCGGTCGGCATAGAGGGCGTTGATGGTAAAGTCCCGCCGCTCGGCATCCCGTTTCCAGTCGGTACCGAAGCGCACCACCGCATGGCGGCCGTCGGTCTCCACGTCCTCGCGCAGCGTCGTCACTTCCGCCACCAGCCCGTTCTGGTGCAGCGTTACCGTACCGTGGGCAATGCCCGTCGGGTAGGCGGCGATGCCCTGCCGCGCCGCCCGCGCCAGCACTTCGTCGGGATGGAGTTCGGTCGCAAAATCCACCTCCCCGCCCGGCCGATCGATCCCGAGCAACGTATCGCGCACGATCCCGCCCACGGCGCGCGTGCGACCGGTCTCGCCGTCGAGCAGCGCAAAGATCGTCTGGGTATCCGGGTTGATCAGCCAGGAGGCCGTCCGCAATCGGCGCTCGATCTCGCCTCGCCCTACCATGCGGCCTCCGCCGCGAGCGCCATGTCGTAGAAGCGCCGCGTCAGATTGGCAGTGATGCCCCAGATGCGGTGCCCCTCATGGTCGACCTGCCAGGTCGTATGCTCCACGCCCTTGCGCAGGATGCTCATGGTCAGGTAGGCGCGCGCCGTCATCAGCAGCGTCAGCGGCACTTCGAACACCGCTGCTACCTCGCCCGGATTCGGCACGAACGGCCGCGTCGGCCGCACCACCGCCACGACCGGGGTGATCAGGTAATTGGTGCCGGTGAAATAATTGGGCATGAAGCCGAGGATTCGCGCATCGGTAGGCTGCAGCGCCACTTCCTCGTTCGCCTCGCGCAACGCGGCGGCCACCGCGTCACGATCCCCGGCATCGATCTTGCCGCCGGGAAAAGCAATCTGGCCGGAATGCGTCCTGAGCGAGCCCGACCGCTCGGTATAGAGGACCGCGTACCCTTCCGGCCGCTCGACCAGCGTGATCAGCACGGCCGCCGGCACCGGTGGCCGGTTGAACGGCTCGTCGGGCATCCAGTCCGGCATGAACGCCCCCTCTTCGTCCACCGCCTCGGGGTGGTCGAGTAGTCGGGCGCCAATTCGCGCAATAAGGTCGTCGCCGACGGCCAGCATCATATCCCGGTGAGGTTTTCGACCCGAAGTCTAGCACAGGCCGCGGCAAAGGCGCAGCCCCGTGACGGCCTCCAGCCCCGCATTCCGCTCGCCCGGCTCAGGCTGGCCGGGCCGCCTTGAAGGCCGCAATCGGCCCGGCGAGCCGGCTGGCCAGCGTCGGGTCGGCAGCGTGCAGCAGCACGCGGTCGGGATCAACCGGTCCGGGAAACTGGATGGCACCACGCACCGTACGGGCAAATCCCAGCGGGCCGTAATAGGGCTCATCGCCGACCAGCAGCACGAAACTGCCCTCGCCCCGCGCCAGCGCCAGGCGGCACGCCTCCCGCACCAGCAGCTTGCCACCACCCTGCCCCCGATAGGCCGGATCGGTCGCGAGCGGGCCGAGCAGGTAGCCATTGACGCCACCGACGCTGATCGGCGTCATCCACACCGACGACACGCGCGCCCCATCGATCTCGGCGATCAGGCTGAGGCTCTTGTCGATGGGAAAGCGCTCCCGCACACGGAACGCGGTACGCGCAAAGCGCCCGGGCCCGAAGGCGAGCGCCTGCAGATCTTCGACAAACTGGTCATCGGCGGGGGTCGCGAGGCGGCTGCTGGGCAAAGCCCGTTGCGGCGGCTCAAGCGGGGCGCTTTGCAAGGACGGCATGGTCATGTGACGTGTCCTGAAGGAGACGAAAGGACGAACTCCGGCGACGAACTAGGTTCGTCGTGTCACGTGAACAACCTTCTCCATCCTGGGCGCCTCCACGCCTGAAAATCGCATTAGCACCCCCCCAGGGACGCGTCCACACAAACTGCGCATTGGTCCGGGATATTTCAATGGACTGTCCAGCATATCGTGGTTGGTATTTTCACCACAAACCCCACCTTGGGCGTTAGCGTGGCAAGAAATCGACGACGAAGGGACGATCATGGGACAATTGGTAGGCGGCAAGTGGTCGACCGAATGGTACGACACCAAGAAGACCCGCGGCCGCTTCGAGCGCGCGCAGGCGGGCTATCGCAACTGGATCACCCCCGACGGCAGCGCCGGCCCGAGCGGTGAAGGCGGCTTTGCCGCCGAAGCCGGACGGTATCACCTCTATGTCTCCTACGCCTGCCCGTGGGCGCACCGCACCCTGATCTTCCGCGCCCTCAAGAACCTGGAACCACTGATCTCCGTCTCGGTGACGGATGCGAAGATGCCCGACGATACCGGCTGGAGCTTCACCGGCACCAGCGGGTCAACCGGCGACACCGTCAACCACCAAGACTATCTCTGGCAGATATACGCCCTCGCCGACTCCGGCTACACTGGCCGCGTCACCGTACCGGTGCTCTGGGACAAGCAGCGCAAGGCCATTGTCAACAATGAAAGCGCCGAGATCATCCGCATGCTGAATTCAGCCTTCAACGGGCTGACCGGCAATGAGGACGACTATTACCCCGAAGCGTTGCGCGGGCAGATCGACGCGATCAACCAGCGCGTCTACGACACCGTCAACAACGGCGTCTACAAGGCCGGCTTTGCCACCACACAATCCGCCTACGAGGAGGCCTTCGAGGCACTGTTCGACTCGCTCGATTGGCTGGAAGGATTGCTGGGGGAAACCCCCTATCTCGCCGGCGACGCCATCACCGAGGCCGATTGGCGGCTATTCACCACCCTGGTGCGGTTCGACGCTGTCTATGTCGGCCACTTCAAATGCAATCGCCAGCGCATCGCCGACTACCCGAACCTGTCGCATTACCTGAAGGCGCTCTACGAGGTCCCCGGCATCAAGGAGACGGTCCACATGGACCACATCAAGACCCATTATTACTGGAGCCACGTCACCATCAACCCGCACCGCATCATTCCGGTCGGCCCGGAACTGGAATTCATGAAGTAGGTGAATGGTGAATGGTGAATCGTGATGGTGAATGGTGCGGCGTAGCGAACTGACCGGCTAAGCTTTTTTCCATTCACGATTTCACCATTCACGGCTTTTCACCACTTCTCGCTTTTCTCGGCGCCCTCGAAGATCTCTGCCACGCGCAACCGCACCGACTCGTGCGTATCGGACGGCAGGGCGCGACGATCGAACCAGCCGGCCTCGGCGATCTCGAAATTCGGCTTGAAGGGACGCGCCGGCTCGAACTGCCGGCAGAGATAGAGCGCCACGTGGTCGCGATTGGTGACGCGGACGTTGTGATAGAGCCCGAACAGTTCGGGCCGCCCCGTCAGCCGATATCCCGCCTCTTCCATCGCTTCTCGTGCCGCGCCCCGCTCCCCCGATTCGCCCGGCTCGACGCCGCCCCCCGGGAATTGCCAGCCCGGCGTATAGGTATGGCGGATGAGAAGCACCTGTTCGCCGTCGATCAGCACCACCCGGGCGCCAACCGTCATCCGGCGCTTCAACGCGATGAGGAACAGATAGGCCTTCGTCCGCCGCCGACGCCAGGTGTCGTCCATCATGATTCTCCGTCCGCCTTATTGGCAGCGTAACAGCGTGTTGAGGGAAACGCGGTACCCCTTTCGCGTCGGACTGGCCGTATATCCGGCAAGAGATGAAACCAACACGGACCCAACCGTCTTGAACGGGGATAGGCTCCCGCCGGAGCGTCAACCATGATCACCCTTGCCCACCTGTCCGACATCCATCTGGCGCCGCTTCCGGCGGTTCACCCGTTCGAACTGCTGAACAAGCGCGCGGTCGGCTACGCCAATTGGCGCCTGCGCCGTCGCAATTCCCTCGACGGCCTCGGCCTTGCCACGCTGGTGGCCCATTTGCGCGAGCAGGCGCCGGATTTGACCTGCGTCACCGGGGATCTGGTCAATCTCGGCCTCGACGCCGAAATCGCCGTAGCGCTCGGCTGGCTGAAAGGCATCGGACCGGCCGACAAGGTCTGCGTCGCCCCGGGCAACCACGACGCCTACCTATCGGGCACCCTGACCCGCGCCCGGGCCACCTGGCACGACTACGTGTCCGGAGAAACCATCGACGAGCACCCGTTTCCGTTCGTCCGCCGCGTCGGCGATGTGGCCGTCATCGCGTGCTCGAGCGCTGTCGCCACCCCGCCCTGGATCGCCGCCGGCAGCTTTGACGCTGGCCAGGCGGCCCGACTCACCCGCACCCTGAAGTTGCTTGGGGAGGGTGGCTATTTTCGCGTCGTATTGATCCACCATCCGCCCTCGCTAGAGGACCGCAGTTATCACAAGGGCCTCTGGGGCGGCCGCCGCTTCCGCGACGCGGTGGCCGCGAGCGGGGCCGAAATGGTGCTGCACGGCCATACCCACCGTTCCACCATCCGCCACATTCCCGGCCCCGCAGGCGATGTCCCGGTGATCGGCGTCGCCGCCGCCGGCACCGCCCAGAACGGTCGCCCGCGTGACGATCCGGCCCGCTACAATCTATTCCACATCGAGCGGCGGGGTAACGCCTGGAGCTGCACCTTGCGCGAATATGGCTTCCAGCGACTCGGCAGCGATATCGCGCTGCGACTCGATATGCCGATCTACTGACGCCGGCGCGACCAACCGGCCCCGTTTCCAAACCGCATCCGACCCCCTATCTGTTGATCCTGGCGATTCATCCGCAAAGTTGACATGGACGTCCCGATTTTTTCCATCGACCGCCCGCTCTTCGATCCCGGCACCGCCACGGCGGCGTTCGGCTATCGGCTCGGCGCGCTGAGCTTCACTGAAAGATTGGCCTTCTCACCCCTGCCGGATCCCGCCGCTGCACAAACGCCCGGCTTCCGGAAGCTGCTGGACCTTGCCGCTCTTGTGCTCGGGGTCAGCTATTTCAAGCTCAAGGCGCCGTTCCGCATCGATGCTCCCGACCTGCCGCTCGGCGAGGCGGAGCGCGCCTTCGTGCTCGACGTCTACGAGAACGGCCTCGGGGAGTTCTATGCCCGCAACGACCTCAAGCGCTTCGGCCGCCTGATCCTCACGGCGCCTGTCGACACCGCGGTCCTGCCGCCGCTGGCGCTGCCCGATCGCGCTTTGCTGCCGATCGGCGGCGGCAAGGATTCGCTGGTCTCCGTGGCCCTGCTGGAAGCCGCCGGCGTCGACTATTCGCCCTTCGCGGTAAATCCGAAGGGGCCGATCCTGAGCTCGGTGGCCACCATCGGCCTGCCACCGGTCTATGTCACCCGCACCCTTGATGCCGAAATGCTCCGCCTCGGCCAGCAACCCGGCTATTTCAACGGCCACGTCCCTTCGACCGCCATCAATTCCATGCTGGCCGCACTCTGCGCCTGCCTCTACGGCTACGACCGCATCGTGCTCTCCAATGAGCGCTCGGCGAGCGAAGGTAATCAGGCCTTCGATGGCCGCGAGGCCAACCACCAATATTCGAAGTCGCTCGCCTTCGAGGCCCGGATCGCCGCGGTGCTGGCCGGCGCGACCGGCGGCAGCCTTGGTTATTTCTCGCTGCTGCGCCCCTATTCCGAAGCGAAGATCGCCCGGCTGTTCGCGCGCGACACCCGCTTCGATCACGTCTTTTCGAGCTGCAACCGCAATTTTCGCCTCGCCGGTCACGACGGGCCGCTGTGGTGTGGCGAATGCCCGAAATGCCACTTCGTCTTCCTGATCTTCGCCCCGGTGATGGACAAGCAGCGCCTGCTCAGCATCTTCGGCAAGAACCTGCTCGATGCGCCGGAGAACGAGGCCTCCTACCGCGAATTGACCGGCCTCGCCGGCCAGAAGCCGTGGGAGTGCGTCGGCGAAATCCTCGAGGCCGCGGCGTGCCTCTACGCCCTCGCCGCCACTCCCGACTGGTCGGAAACGGCAATCGTTGCAAGGCTCAAGCCGGACCTCTTGACTCAGTATGGCAGCGCCCCGCTCGATGCGGCGCTGGCCGAACTGCTGGCGGACAGCGCCGACCACCATATCCCCCAGCCCCTGGAAGAGCGGATCGCCCATGCGCTTTGATGCCCCCGTCTTGCTCTACGGCGCCGGCCGCGAGGCGCACTCGACCCGCACCTTCCTCAAGGAGCGCTCTCCAGGGACCAGGGTCTACGTCACCGTCGACTCGGGCGACACCGACATTCCCGATACCGAGGTGATCCTGCCGGCCGACCTGACCGAAGCGGTGAAGGCGAAGAAATTTGCCACCATCGTCAAGAGCCCGGGCGTTTCCCGCTACCGGCCGATCTTCGCGGTGGCGCGCGAGGCCGGCATCGCCGTGACCTCCAACCTCAACCTCTGGGGCGAGGTGTATCGCCAAGGCACGAAGGTGCTGGCGATTTCCGGCACCAAGGGCAAGTCGACCACCGCCACCCTCACCCACCTGATGCTGGCGCACTCGGGCGTCGACGCGGGGCTCGCCGGCAATGTCGGCCTCGCTCCCCTCGATATCGGCGCCCAGCACCAGACCGTGGTGTTCGAACTGTCGTCCTACCAGACCGCCGACATGGCGTTCACGCCCGATATCGCCGGCATCACCAATCTCTACCCCGAGCACGTCGACTGGCACCGCGACGTCGAGCACTATTATGCCGACAAGCTCAACCTCATTGATCGCGACCGCGACTTCCCGGTCGGTCTTGGAGAAGGGGCCAAGCACAACGCCCTGGTGCTGGCGGCGGTGCGCAACAAGGCGCGTATCCTGCCCGAACCGGCCCCGTTCATCGCCGACCGCATCACCTCGGTGGTGGCGAAGTCCCGGCTCAAGGGCGTGCACAACCTCGATAACGCCCGCCTCGCCACCAAGCTGGCCCTCGCGGCGGGCGCGACGCTGGATGGCATCGTCAAGGGCATCGCCGAATTCCAGCCGCTGCCGCACCGGCTCGAGGAGCACGAGATCGGCGGCAAGCTGTTCATCGACGATTCGATCTCGACCACGCCGGAGGCCACCAAGGCTGCACTCGCTGCCTATCCCGAGCAGCGGATCGCCCTGATCGCCGGCGGCCACGAGCGCAACCAGGATTATGCCGAGCTGGCCGAATTGCTGCCCCTGCGTGGCGTCACCCTGCTGATCACCCTGCCGGTGACCGGCGATCGCCTCGCCACCGCCACCTACGCCGCCGCCCCCGAGATCGAGGTTCTGGAAGCCCCCAACCTCGCCGCCGCCATGGCGGCCCTGGCCGACCGCAAGAACCGCTTCGACACCGTCCTGCTCTCCCCTGCAGCGCCCAGCTACAACCAGTTCAAGAACTTCGAAGAACGTGGCAAGGCGTTCATTGCGCTGGCGGAAAAGCTGTTCGGGTAAGAGGAGAAAGCAGGCAATCGGCAATCGGAGCCCCGCTCAGGCGGAGAACTCTTGCAACACCCTCATCCTGAGGTGCTCGGCCAACGGCCGAGCCTCGAAGGACCCTCGGCGATCACCGCACGTGGTTCGAGGCTCGCTGCGCTCGCACCTCACCATGAGGAAGCCGCGAGAACTTTTCTTCCCGATTGCCGATTGCCGCCCTCCTCACCCCGGCTCGAACGCCGGCTTGACCTCTTCCAGCTCGATCAGCGTGCCGTCGAAATCCTTGGGGTGAACGAACAGCACCGGCAGGCCGTGCGCGCCGGGCCGGGGCTCGCCGAGGACTCGCGCGCCGCCTTTGACCAGCGTTGCCGCGGCATCCTCGAGGTCCGTCACCTCGAAGCAGAGATGGTGCATCCCGCCGGCCGGATTGCGCGCCAGAAAGCTGCCGATGGGCGAATTGGCGCCAAACGGCGTCATCAGCTCGATCTTGGTGTTCGGCAGCATCACGAATACTACCGTCACCCCGTGTTCGGCCAACACCTGCGGCTCGCTCACCTCGGCGCCCAGCAGGTCGCGATACCGCGCCGCCGCAGCCACCAGGTCAGGCACGACGATGGCGACATGATTGAGCCGGCCGATCATGCGCCTCCCATCCGCACATCCTTGAAGTGCTTCAACATTAATTGGCGCGTGGGAAGGTCGGCGGTCTCAACGCGCCAAAAGGTGCTGTCGACCGCACTCAGGATGAGCCAGGGCTGGTCACTACCATCGTTGAAGGCCTTGAAGCGTCCCCAGATTATCTGGCGAATGCATCGTCCCATCTGTTCCAGGTCAGTAAAGGTAAAACGCGCGTGCGTCGCTGCCGCCTCGCGCACGAGATCATGACCGTCTGCCACAGTTTCGAAATAGCGCTCGCCATCGGGCTCGATGAAATCGTCGACTTCCCAGATGCTGGCTCGGCTACGAGCGTTCAGCAGCGGCACGATGTCACTTAAGCTCAGAAAGACATTGGGACCACGCCGATCCCAAATGTCGAGGTGCTTCATCATCGATTGCTCAGCCTCCCCTCGATCTGGTTCAGCACCGAGAACGCCGCTTCCAGCACATTGGTGCCCGGCCCGAAAATCTCCGCCACGCCTGCCGCGCGCAAGAACGCATAGTCCTGTTCCGGGATGACGCCGCCGACGATCACCGTCACCTCGCCCAAACCGCGCGCGCGGAGTTCGGCGATCAGCTCCGGCACCAGTGTCTTGTGGCCGGCGGCCAGCGAGGACACCCCGACGGCATCCACCCCGAGCGTTGCGACATGGTCAGCGACTTCGGGCGCCGTCTCGAACAGATCGCCCATATGCACGTCGAAGCCGAGATCGGCGAAGGCCGAGGCGATGATCTTGGCGCCCCGGTCGTGCCCGTCCTGCCCCATCTTGGCGATGAACAGCGACGGCCGCCGCCCCTCGAGCGCCGCAAATTTATCGAGGCGCGCCGTCATCGCCGCATATTGCGGATCGCCGGCATAGTTCTCCGCGTATACGCCCGAAATCACCTTCGTCACCGCCGCGTGGCGGCCGAAGACATCTTCCATCGCCGACGAAATCTCGCCCAGCGTGGCGCGCGCCCGCGCCGCGGCAATTGCCGCCTCGAGCAGATTGCCGTCACCGGCCGCCGCCGTGCGCAGCGCCTCCAGCCTCGCGTTCACCGCGTCGGCATCGCGCCGCCACCGCAACTCGGCCAGCCGCGCCACCTGCTCCTCGCGCACCTTGGCGTTGTCGATGTCACGCACGTGGACGGGCGTGCCTTCCTCCACCCGGAAGCGGTTGACGCCGACAATGACTTCCTCGCCCTGGTCGATGCGCGCCTGCCGGATCGCCGCCGCCCGCTCGATGGCCAGCTTTGGCGTCCCCGCGGCGACCGCCTCGATCATGCCGCCGGCCGTATCGACCTCGCCAAGCAGCGCCCGCGCCTGCGCCGCCAGATCGGCCGTCAACCGCTCAATGTAGTACGAGCCGCCAAGCGGATCGACCACGTCGGTGACCCGGCTCTCGTGCTGCAGGATGAGCTGCGTATTGCGCGCGATGCGCGACGAAAATTCCGTCGGGAGCGCCATCGCCTCGTCGAACGAATTGGTGTGCAGCGACTGCGTGCCGCCGAGCACCGCGGCCAGCGCCTCGAATGCCGTACGCACCACATTGTTGTGCGGATCCTGCTCGGTAAGACTGACGCCCGAGGTCTGGCAATGCGTCCTCAGCATCAGTGAGCGCGGATCCTTCGCGCCGAGCCCGGTCATCAGCTCCGCCCACAGCGTCCGCGCCGCCCGAAGCTTGGCGATCTCGACGAAGAAATTCATGCCGATGCCGAAAAAGAAGCTGAGCCGCCCCGCGAAGGCATCGATATCGAGCCCCCTTGCCTGTGCCGCCCGCACATAGGCGAGCCCGTCGGCCAAGGTATAGCCCAGCTCCTGCACGGCGGTCGCACCCGCCTCGTGCATGTGGTAGCCGGAGATCGAGATCGAGTTGAACTTCGGCATGTTCTGAGCCGTGAAGGCGATGATGTCGCCGACGATCCGCATGCTCGGCCCGG
>Ga0207657_10002852_pt1 | contig 18578 bp, 18 predicted proteins | sample KBSC33metaG_FD_184316 | JGI IMG/M metagenome (GOLD analysis project Ga0207657, IMG submission 184316) | Corn rhizosphere microbial communities from Kellogg Biological Station, Michigan, USA - KBS C3-3 metaG (SPAdes) (version 2) | ecosystem: Host-associated > Plants > Roots > Rhizosphere > Soil ... | reverse complement strand
TGCGACCGCCTCCTCGTCGCGGATGTCGGTGGCGATCGCGTCGGCGGTGCCGCCGAGCCCGGCGATCAGCTCCCGCGTCTCGTCGATCGGCTGCTGGCGGCGCCCGCAGCCGACGACCGTCGCGCCGAGCCGCGCCAGCTCCAGCGACGTCTCCCGGCCGAGGCCCGAGCCGGCGCCGGAGACGAGACAGACCATGCCGTCGAGCAGGCCCGGCGCGAAGATCTTCGAGGGCTGGGGGACCACCGAGGCAGCCTATATCCGCCGCTGCTGCCAGCGGTCCTGCGGGAGCCGTCCGCAGTCGCGGCGCGCAGCGCGCCGCGGAGTAGCCTGCTGGCCCCGATGAGCAACCTCAAGGCAGAGACGAAGCCGCTCACCGAGCCGCTTCCCGGCGGTTCCGAGCCGGGGACGTCGGTCGTCGTCGAACCGCTGCTCGGCGGCTCGATCCTGGCGCCGCCGCAGTTCTTCGAGAGCGACGCGAAGCGGCTGCGGACCCTGCGCATGCTCGGCATCGGCACGCCGAAGTCGAAGCGCTGGCTGGTCCCGATCCCCGCCTACCTGATCACCCATCCGACCGCGGGTCCGATCCTCGTCGACACCGCCTTCCACGCGTCGGTGGCGGCGAAGCCGGCCGCCAACCTCGGCAAGATCGCCGCTCGCTTCGCGCGGCCCCGGATCGAGCCCGGGCGCGACATCCCCGCCCAGCTCCGCGAGCGCGGCATCGACGAGGACGAGATCGCGACGGTGGTGATGACCCACCTCCATTTCGACCACGCGTCCGGCATCGCCGAGTACCCGAGCGCGACCTTCGTGCTCTCGAAGGCCGAGTGGGAGGCCGCGACGACCGACCCGCGGCCCTTCCTGCGCGGCTATCGACCGGCGCACTACGACTACCTGTTCGACTACCGGACGATCGACTTCGACGGTCCCGGGATCGCCTCCTATGCGAGCTTCGGCCGCAGCTTCGACCTGCTCGGCGACGGCAGCATCCGGATCGTCTACACGCCCGGCCACAGCGCCGGGCACTGCTCGGTCATCGCCCACCTCCACGATCGCGACCTGGTGATCGCCGGCGACGCGATCTACACCCAGGCCCAGCTCGAGGGCGGGCCGCCGCCGCCGCGACCGCTCGACATGCACCTCTGGCAGCGCTCGCTCCGCGAGCTCCAGCAGTTCGCGCGGACCTACCCGCGCGCCGAGATCCTTCCCGGGCACGATCCAGAGCGCTGGAAGACCGTCGCGAAGCGCTACGAGTAGCGCGGCGCGGTCGAGCCCTTGGCCGCGCGAACGCGCTTGATGACGGTCGCCCGGCCGTCGCGGTCGAGCTCCTCGTACATCTCGCGGACGTGGGAGAAGATCTCCCCGGCGCACTCGAGCTGCTGCTCGCGGGTCGGCGCCGCGACGACATCGAAGCTGATCGGCTCGCCGTAGCGGATCGTGATCTTCGGGAACCGCAGGTGCCGCCAGCCGCGGATCCCTTGACTGCCGTGGATCGCGACCGGGACGACCGGGACGCCGCTTTCGAGCGCGGCCCGCCCGACGCCGGGCTTCGGCTCGCCCAGCTTGCCGGTCCGCGACCGCCCGCCTTCGCAGTAGATCATCACGCAGCCGCCCCGCCGGAGGATCGCGTGGACGGTCTCGAACGCCTCCTCGTCGGCGTGGCCGCGGCGGATCGGAAAGACGCCGCCGTACTTGTAGATCAGGTCGAGGATCTTGTTCCGGCGGAACATCTGCGACTTCGCCATGAAGCGGATCTTCCGGCGCAGCCAGGCACCGGCGAGGAAGTGGTCGTAGTTGGAGAAGTGATTTGCGGCGAGGATCACCGGGCCCGAGCCGGGCACGTTGTCGACCTCGATCTGGCGGGTCCGATAGATGCTCAGCGAGATCGGCGTCGTGATCAGACGGACGAGCTCGTAGACGAAGACCGGGTCGTGGTTGCGCGAGTATTCGTGGAACTCGTCGAACAGCTCGGCGGGCCGCTCGTCCTTGTATCGCTGTGGCTTGATGTCGGCCATGGGTCGGGAGCGCCGTGGCGCCATCTGTCCTACCCCCTGACCGACGGCTGGTTACCGCGACGCGCCGGCGGGCCTCAGCTCCGGGTCGTCCTCGTGCTCGCGGAAGAAGGAGACCATCGCCGGCGCGTACTCGCCGAAGCGCGGACAGCGCAGCCCCGAGGCGGCGAGGAGCTCGCCGGCGCGCCGGGTGTCGTACTCGACCGGATTGTTCAGGTAGCGGATCGACTCCGCCGGCGTGCCGCCGTAGAGCTCGCGAACCGGGGCGAGGCGGAGGGCGGCGGCGACCAGCCGCGGCGACACCCGGTAGCGGGCCCGCTTCGCTCCGTAGAGCTCGGTCAGCAGCGCGAACATCTGCGACGAGCTGAGCGGCTCCGGGTCGCAGAGATGGACGGTCTCGCCGGTCGCCTCGCCGAGCCGCCCGAGCTCGACCATCGCGGCGACGACGAAGTCGACCGGGACGACGTTGAACGGCGTCTCGCCACGGCCGATGTTGGCGACGGCCATTCCCCGCGCCGCGGTCGCGGCGATGAAGCGGAGCGCGTAGTAGGGCCCGTCGAACTTCGCCGTCTCCCCGGTCCGCGAGTCGCCGACGACGATCGCCGGCCGGAAGATCGTCGTCGGGACCCGGTCGAGCATGCTCCTGACCCAGACCTCGGCCTGGAACTTGGTCGACTCGTAGTGGTTCTTGAAGCCCTGACCGCGATCGAGCTCGTGCTCGTAGACGACGCCGGTCCGGTCGCCGGAGACGTAGGCGGTGCTGACGTAGTTGAGCCGCTCGAGGCCCTCGACGGCAGCGCAGAAGGCGAGGACGTTGCCGGTCCCCTCGACGTTGACGCGATGGGCGACGGCGGCGGGCACGGCGAGGTCGTAGATCGCGGCGAGATGGTGGACGACGTCGGTCTCGGCGACGAGCCGCCCGTACCGGTCTTCACCGAGCGCGAGCCGCGGCTCGGTGATGTCGCCGGCGAGGACCTCGATCCGCGGCCCGCCGTCGAGCGCCATCGCAGCGTCCCGGGCGGCCTCGAGCATCCGCTCCTCGACGAGGACGATGACCCGGTCGTCCTGCTCGCGCTCGAGCAGGGCGGCGACGAGCCGGCGGCCGATGAAGCCCGGAAACCCGGTTACGAGGTGGACGCTCACCGCGGCAACCCTATGCCGTGGCCGGTTCTCCGGCGTCCGGCCGGGTCCAGCCCCGCGAGCGCGATACCGCGTCGTGCCAGCGCTCGATCAGCGCGTCGCGGCGATCCGCCTCCATCCGCGGCTCGTAGGCGACGCGCTGACGCCACATCGCCGCGACCTCGTCCCGCTGCCAGGTGCCGACCGCGATCCCGGCCAGGTACGCGGCCCCCAGCGCGGTCGTCTCGGTGATCTCGGGAACGATCACCGGCGCCCCGAGCACGTCGGCCTGGAACTGCATCAGCCAGCCGTTGGCGACTGCGCCTCCGTCGGCCCGCAGGGCGCTGAGCCGCTCCCCCGACGCCGCCTCCTGGGCGCGGACGGCGTCGACCGTCTGGTAGGCGATCGCCTCGAGCGCAGCGCGGGCGATCTGGGCCCGGCCGGTGCCGCGGGTGAGGCCGACCAGAGTTCCGCGTGCGTAGGGGTCCCAGTAGGGCGAGCCGAGCCCGGTCAGGGCGGGGACGAAGTAGACGTCGTCGTTGTCCTCCAGCGAGGCGGCGAGCGCGGCCGTCTCGGCCGCCGACTCGATCAGGCCGAGGCCGTCGCGGAGCCACTGGACGGCCGAGCCGGTCACGAACACCGCCGCCTCGAGCGCGTAGGTGATCTCGCCGCCGATGCCCCAGGCGATCGTCCCGAGCAGCCCGTCGCCGGGCTGCGGTGCGGCGTTGCCGCTGTTGAGGAGGACGAAGCTGCCGGTCCCGTAGGTGTTCTTGGCATCGCCGGGCTCGAGGCAGGCCTGTCCGAACAGCGCCGCCTGCTGGTCGCCGGCGATCCCCGCGACCGGGACCTCGCCGCCGAACTCGCTCGTCGTCCCGTAGACCTCGGCCGAGCCGCGCAGCTCCGGCAGGGTCTCCGGGTCGATGCCGAGCAGGCCGCAGAGCTCGTCGTCCCATTCGCCGCTGGTGATGTCGAGCAACATCGTCCGCGACGCGTTCGAGGGGTCGGTGACGTGGATCCCGCAGAGCTTGTGGACGAGCCAGGAGTCGATCGTCCCGAACCGCGCCTGGCGGGCGCCCGGGACGTTGGCGAGCATCCACTCGATCTTCGTTCCCGAGAAGTAGGGGTCGATGACGAGACCCGTCCGCTGGCGGACGAGGTCTGTATGGCCGGCGGCGATCAGCTCCGAACAGCGATCCGCGGTCCGCCGGTCCTGCCAGACGATCGCGCGGTGGATCGGCTCGCCGCTCGCCCGATCCCAGGCGACGATCGTCTCGCGCTGGTTGCTGATCCCGATCGCGTCGAGGTCGGAGCCGGCGATGCCCGCGTCGGCGAGCGCCTCGTGGCCGACCCGGCGCGTCACCTCCCAGATCTCGTTCGCGTCGTGCTCGACCCAGCCGGGGCGGGGGAAGTACTGCGCGAACTCCGAGTAGGCGCGGCCGGCGATCCGTCCGTCGCCGTCGAAGACGAGGCAGGTGCTCCCGGTCGTGCCCTGGTCGATCGCGAGGATCACGGCGCTGCCAGGCTAGATGACCGCGCGACCCGCAGCTAGATCACTGCGCGACTCGCAGCCCTCTGGGCTGCTCGACTGCGCCGGGCCGCCGGGTCACGCCCCGACGGCCCTCCCGGACTAGCGCCGGTGCGTGCGGCGGCGATCGCGGTAGACGGCGACGAAGTCGCGGAGCTGACGGCCGCGGTGGAGGAACCCGGCGATGCTCTTGCCGGTCGCCCGGTGGGCAAGCGGCAGCTCGATCTCGGCGACCCGGTAGCCGGCGCGGACGGCGTCGACGGTCATCCCGACCTCCATCCCGTAACGCGGTGCGAAGGGCAGAAGCTCGGCGAGGACCTGCGCCCGCATCGCCCGCTGCCCGGAGATCGGCGCGGTCGTCTCGAGCCCGCAGAGCTTGCGGATCGCGCTGCGGGCGTACCCCTTGGCGAGCCCGAGCCCCCCTCCCACCTTGCGCTCGAAGGTCGCGATCGCGAGGTCGGCGCTGCCGGCCTCGATCGCCTCGACGAGCGGCAGCAGCCGGCCGGCGGTCGCGGCGAGGTCGCCGTCGCAGAGGAGGACGATCGCCTCCGGGTCGAGGCCCTCGAGAGCTGCGGTCGCCGCCGCGGTGACGTTGCCGCCCTTGCCGTGGGGACGGTTGCGGCCGATCACGGTCCCGCCGGCCGCGAGCGCGACCGCGCGGGTGTCGTCGCTGGAGGCGTCGTCGGCGACCCAGAGGCCGATGCCGGGCGATGCCTCCGCGAGCGAGCGCAGCGTCGCCCCGATCCGGTCGCCCTCGTCGCGCGCCGCGACGATCGCGATCCGGCCCGGTCCGCTCTCGGCCTCCGCCATCACCGGCGACTATTCTGCCGCCCTGTGCCGGACATCCCTGCCCACATCACCGGAACGGTCTGGAAGATCGAGGTCGCCGTCGGCGACGAGGTCGATCTCGACGACACCGTCGTCATCCTCGAGTCGATGAAGATGGAGATGCCGGTCGAGGCCGAGGACTCCGGCACCGTCAGCGAGATCCGCTGCGAGGAGGGCCAGTCGGTCTCCGAGGGCGACGTCCTCGTCGTCCTCGAGTAGATAACCCCGGCGGAATGCTCCGCTGCGCGTCCGCTTCCGCCGGCTCGCTCCCAGCGTACGGCGGCGCTCAGATCACGGCAGCCCGTACGGGCTGCCGGAAGCGCTGCGCTGCCTATATGCGGATCGAGCCATCGTCGGCAATCGTCCAGTGCGGGTTGTGGGCGACCTCCCATGGGTGGCCGTCGGGATCGACGAAGACGCCCGAGTAGCCGCCCCAGAACGTCTCCTCCCCGGGGCGGCCGATCGTCGCCCCGGCGGCCTCCGCCTCGGCGAGCACGGCATCGACCTCGGCCGGCGAGCGGACGTTGTAGGCGACCGTCACCCCGCCCCAGCCGCCGGGATCGTCGACGGTGCTGTCTGCGGCGAGCTCCTCGCGACTCCACAGCGCCACCGCCATCCCGCCGCACTGGAAGAACGCGACCCCCTGGGCGCGCCAGTCGTTGTCCGCCTTCCAGCCGAGCGCCTCGTAGAAGCCGACCGCGCGCCCGACGTCGGCGACGCCGAGCGTGACGAGGCTGAGCCGCTGCTCCACGCACCCAGGATGCCACTTCCCACACGGTGGAGGAGATCCATGCCGCTGTGCGGTACGGATGTCCGCCACCTCGGGGGGGATGGCGTCAGTGATTGCAGTAGGGCACGTCGACGCGCCAGCCCTCGCCGGTGCGCTCGAGCATGAAGGCGCCGTCGAGGTCGCATCTCGCCTCGGCGGCGTCGCCGTCGATCGCGACGTCGCCCGGGGTGATCCGGAAGTCGCCGGGGTCGTAGCCGGCGGACTCGGCGGCGGGAACTGCGGCGGCGCAGTCAGCGACGTCCTGGCCGCCGGCCTGGCGCCCGACCCGCAGCATGACGTCCTGTCCTCCCTCCGTCATCAACTCGCATGCGACTGCTCCCTCACCGGCTGCGATCGCCGCCGTCATCGCGTTCACGGTCGCGGCGATCTGCTCCTCATCGCTGCCGCCGAAGGTCAGCGTCGCCTCACCGTCGCCGCCGCAGCCCGCCGTCAGCAGCAGGGCAGCGAGCGCGAAGCCTAGAAGTCCTCGTCGCCCCACCAGCCGGGCAGCATCTCGGAGTCGCCGCCGGGCTGCTGGTCTGGCGATCGGGGAGCGCCGAAGGCGAGCAGGTCGAGCCCGTCCGGCCCGGCCTCGAAGTTGCGGGCCAGCTCCGGTGCGACGCGGATCGCGTCGAGCGGGGCGACCTGGACCTCCTCGTTGCCGAGCTTCGCCGTGCCGCCGCCGGCGACGATCACGTAGATCTCCTCCTGGGTCTCGTGCCGGTGCCCCCAGGGCTGCCGCTTGCCGGGCTCGATCCGCTGATAGCTGAGGCCGGACTTCTGGAGATCGAGTGCACCCGCCGCGAAGTGGGCCGCGAGACCCTCGACGCCGGACTGCCCGGCCATGTCGGGGACGTCGTCGCGGAGGTTGACCTTCGTGAAGTCCCCCACGGCCATCCGGTCAGTCCCGCTTCCCGCGGCCCCAGAGCAGCTTGAACGACCGGCCGAGGAGCTTCGTCTTCCGCGGCGAGTCGTAGGGGAGCATGTGGATGTCCTTGTCGGTCGGCGCGAACCGGGTGACGAGCAGGGTCTGCTGCTTCGTGTACTTGCGGATCCCGCCGGCGCCGTGGCGCGAGCCGACCCCGGAGTCCTTCCAGCCGCCCATCGGCAGCTCGAGCGCGACGTAGTTGAGCTGCGCGTCGTTGACGCAGACGACGCCCGCCTCGATCCGGCGGGCGAGCTGCTCGCCGCGATCGACGTCCTTGGTCCAGACCGAGGCCTGCAGCCCGTAGGGGGAGTCGTTGGCGAGCTCGATCGCCTCGTCGGCGTCCTTGACCTTCATGACCGGCAGGGTCGGGCCGAACGTCTCCTCGGTCATCGCCTCCATCGAGTGGTCGACGTCGAGCAGCAGCGTCGGCTCGAAGAAGTCGCCGGGACCGTCGCCGCGGTGGCCGCCGACGACGGCGCGGGCGCCGTGCTCGACGGCGTCGTTCACCTGCTCCTCGACGAGGTCGGTCTGGCCGGGCGAGGTCATCGCGCCGACGTCGACCTGCGCCGGACCGCCGGGGACGCCCTGGCGGAGCGCCCGCATCTTCTCGGTCACGCGGCCGACGAAGTCCTCGTAGACGGGCTCCTCGACGTAGACGCGCTCGACCGAGATGCAGGTCTGGCCGCCGTTCTGCATCGAGTAGTGGACGGCGGCGTTGGCGGCGCGCTCGAGGTTCGCATCGCGGAGGACGATCATCGGGTCCTTGCCGCCGAGCTCCATCGCGGTCGGGGTGAGCGTCTCGGCGGCCCGCGCCATCACCTTCTTGCCGACCTCGGTCGAGCCGGTGAACATGACGAAGTCGACGGCGTCGATCAGCGCGTTGCCGATCGAGCTGCCCTCGCCGACGGCGACCTGGAAGACGTCCTCGGGGAGGCCGCACTCGTGCAGGCCCTCGGCCATCAAGAGCGATGTCATCGGCGTCAGCGTCGCCGGCTTGAGGACGACCGAGTTGCCGGCGGCGAGCGCCGGGATGCAGTCGCCGAACGAGTTCGTCAGCGGGTAGTTCCAGGGACCGATCACGCCGACGACGCCGACCGGCGCGTAGCGCACCTTGAGCTTGCGGCCGAGCACGAACGGGGATGCCGACTTGACCTTCTCGTCGGCGAGGAACTCGGGCGCGTTCTTGGCCCAGAACCCGAAGGCGGAGGCGGCGTAGGAGACCTCGGCGAGCTGCGCGTCCTCGTAGGTCTTGCCGTTCTCGGCGACGATCGTCGAGATGATCCGCTCGGCGTTGTCGAGCGTCCACTTCTGGGCGCGGCGGAGGATCCGCCCGCGCTCGGCGAACCCGGCGGCCTCCCAGGCGGGCTGGGCCTTGCGGGCGCGATCGACGGCGGCGGTCACTTCGTCGGGGCCCATCGCCGGCACGGTCCCGATCATCTTGCCGGTTGCCGGGTTGACGACCTCGACGGTGCGGCCGGCTTCGGCAGCCTTCCCGTTCGTGGTGGCGGCTGCTTCGGGCGTGGCGGTGGGCTCCACAGGACTCTCCTCGTTCGCGGCTGAAGGCTCGGCTCGAGAATGGGACGTTAGCGCGATGCCGACGCCGGGGCGGGCGGCGTCGACGCGCTCGCCCGGCGGCCCTCACGTACCCTCCCGGCCGATGGCGAGCGCGTCCACACCGACCGGGGAGCCGAGGGAGCTGGCGGGCGGCGAGGTCGTGCTCGACTTCCCGGCCGACGCGGTCGCGCGGCTGACCCTCAACAACCCCGGCAAGCGCAACCCGCTGTCGCACGCGGTGCTCGACGCGATCACCGAGACGCTGCCGCTGCTCGACCACGGGATCGACGTCCGCTGCGTCGTCGTCACCGGCGCCGGCAAGGCGTTCTCCGCCGGCTACGACATCGGCGCGATCCCCGACGAGACGTTCGAGCGCGACGCCGAGGCGCTCGTCGCCCATCCGTTCACGGCGGCGATGGACGCGATCAGCGCCCATCCCTTCCCGGTCGTCGCGGCGGTCAACGGCCACTGCCTCGGCGGCGGCCTCGAGCTCGCCGTCCGCTGCGACCTCCGCATCTGCGCGGCCGAGGCCAAGCTCGGCATGCCGCCCGCCAAGCTCGGTCTGATCTACGGGCACACCGGGCTCGAGCGGTTCATCGACACGATCGGCGTCCCCCGCACCAAGGAGCTGTTCCTGACCGGCCGGGTCGTCGGCGGCGAGCGGGCCGAGCGGATCGGCCTCGTCCACGAGGTCTGCCCGGCGGCGGAGGTCGAGGCGCGTTCGCTCGAGCTCGCGGCGGCGATCGCCGCCAACGCGCCGCTGTCGCTTCGCGGCAACAAGCACGCGATCGAGACGCTCTCGCAGTTCCCGCGGCTGAGCCCGAAGCAGGTCGAGGAGCTGGTCGCGCTGCGCGAGTCGTGCTTCGCCTCCGAGGACTTCCGCGAGGGCGTCCGCGCCTTCGCCGAGAAGCGCGAGCCGGAGTGGAAGGGGCGCTGAGCGGGTGGCCCGGCCGAAACCGCACGAGGAGCTGGCCGCGCTCGACCCGCAGCTCGCTCGCCTGATCGAGGCGACCGACCCGAAGGAGGTCCTCGGGCGGCTCGTCGATCGCGACCGCGACCGGTTCGTCGCCCTCTGCCGGATCATCGTCGGACAGCAGGTCTCGACGGCGGCGGCGCGGACGATCTGGGGTCGGGTCGAGGAGGCGTTCGACGGGCCGCCGACGCCGGAGCAGCTCATCGAGCCGGACGCGGAGGAGCGACTGCGGGCATGCGGGCTGAGCGGCCGCAAGGCGTCCTACGCGATCGGGATCGCCGAGGCGATCGTCGCCGAGGAGCTGCTCCTCGACTCGTTCGACTCGATGTCGGACGACGAGGTGATCGAGGCCGTCGTCGCCATGCGCGGGCTCGGCCGCTGGAGCGCCGAGATGTTCCTGATGTTCGACCTCGGCCGCCCCGACGTCTTCAGCGGCGGGGACCTCGGCCTCCGCCGCGGGATCCAGATCGCCTACGAGCTCGACGAGATGCCGTCGCCGGAGGAGGCGGTGGCGATCGCCGAGCGCTGGAGCCCGCACCGCACGCTCGCCTCCCTCTACCTCTGGGAGGCGGTGCACGCCAACCCCCGCTGACCGGCGGGGGTCAGCTGGGGTCGATGACGGCGAGCGCGGCGCCGGCGTCGACCTGATCGCCCTCGGCGACGTGGACGGCGGCGACGGTGCCGGCGGCCGGGGCGAGCAGCTCGTGCTCCATCTTCATCGCCTCGAGGACGGCGACTACGGAGCCGGCCTCGACGGCGGCGCCCTCGGTTACGGCGAGGCGGATCACCCTGCCGGGCATCGGCGCCACGAGGGCGCCCTCGGCGAGCGCGCCCTCGGCGCCCGGGTAGCGGGGCAGCTCGCGGAGGTCGAGCTGGCCGTCGGGGCCGTTGACGTGGTGGACGTGACCGCGGCGGCGGACCCGGTAGCGGCGGCGGACCCCGGCGAGCTCGAGATCGACCTCGTCCGGCGTGAGCCCGTGGACGTGGACGCCTTCGAGGGGCGCGCCGGCGACGGCGATCTCGGCGCCGCCGCGCCGCAGCGCGTAGCTGACCTCGACCTCCTCGCCGGCCGCGGTCGCGAACGCGACCCGCTGGGGCGCGGAGAAGTTGTTGCGGAAGCCGGGCGGCACGAAGCCGAGCACCCGGGCCTCGTCCCGGCGCTCCGCCATCGCCGCCAGCGCAGCGGCGGCGAGGTAACCGGGGCTGGAGGTGGGACCTACCAGCGGCTCGGCGAGGCCGAGCTCGCGGTCGAGCAGACCGGTATCGGTCTCGCCGGCGGCGAACGGCCCGGAGCGGAGCAAGCGGGCGAGGAAGTCGCGGTTGGTGACGAGGCCGTCGATCTCGGCGCCGGCGAGGGCGGCGGCGAGGCGCGCCGCGGCGGTGCGGCGATCGGGCGCCCAGCAGATCAGCTTCGCGAGCATCGGGTCGTACTCGGGGCCGACGACGGTGCCGTCCTCGACGCCGGAATCAACGCGCAACGGGCCCCTCGCACCCCCCGCAGGCGCCGCGAACGGCGCCGCGTCGGCGATCCGGATCCGCTCGACGGTGCCGGTCTGCGGAAGGAAGCCCGCGGCGGCATCCTCGGCGTAGAGGCGGACCTCGATCGCGTGGCCGTCGATCGACGGCTCGCGGGCGGCCTCGCTCATCGGCTCGCCGGCGGCGATGCGGAGCTGCTCGGCGACGAGGTCGATGCCGAGGACCATCTCCGTCACCGGGTGCTCGACCTGCAGTCGCGTGTTCATCTCCAGGAAGAAGAACTCCCCGCTCTCGTCGAGCAGGAACTCGACCGTGCCGGCGCCGGCGTAGCCGACCGCCTCGGCGGCTGCGACCGCCGCCGCTCCGAGCTGCTCGCGGAGCGCCTCGTCGACCGCGACCGACGGCGCCTCCTCGAGCACCTTCTGGTGACGACGCTGGACCGAGCACTCGCGCTCGCCGAGGCTGACCGTCCCGGCCGCGTCGGCGAGGACCTGGATCTCGATGTGGCGCGGACGCTGCAGGTGCCGCTCCAGGAACACGGTCGGGTCGCCGAAGGCCGCCTCCGCCTCGCGCCGGGCGCCGGCGATCGCCTCGGCGAGCTCCGCGGGCCCGGCGACCGGCCGCATCCCCTTGCCGCCGCCTCCCGCCGAGGCCTTGACGAGCAGCGGGTAGCCGACCTCCTCCGCCGCCGCGGCGAGGTCGTCGTCGCCGAGCTCGCGGCCGGGGACGATCGGCACTCCCGCCGCCTCCATCAGCTTCCGGGCCCGGACCTTCGACCCCATCGCCTCGATCGCCTCCGGCGGCGGACCGATCCAGACCAGGCCGGCCTCCTCGACCCGGGTCGCGAACGTCGCGTTCTCGGCCAGGAAGCCGTAGCCGGGGTGGACGGCGTCGGCGCCCGTTCGGACGGCTGCGTCGAGGACGGCGTCGATGTCGAGGTAGGACTCGGCCGCGGTCGTGCCGCCGAGCGGCACCGCCTCGTCGGCGGCGGTCACGAACGGGGCCGCGGCGTCGGGATCGGAATGGACCGCGACGGTGGCGATCCCGCGCGAGCGGCAGGCGGCGAAGATCCGGCGTGCGATCTCGCCCCGGTTGGCGACGAGCACCCTGGTGAGCGGCGGCGCCACGGCTACATCCTGAAGACGCCGAAGCGGCGCGATCCCTCGCAGACCTCGCCCATCGTCGCCGACAGCGCGATCCCGAGCACCGTCCGGGTGTCGCGCGGGTCGATCATCCCGTCGTCCCAGAGCTCACCGCTGGCGACGAACGCGTCGGACTCGGCCTCGATCTGGTCCTCCACGGCCTTCGTGCCGGCCGCCAGCGCCTCCTCGTCGACCTCGATGCCGCGCCGCTCGGCCCCGGCCCGCATGACGATCTCCATGACGCCGGCGAGCTGCTTGGGCCCCATCACCGCGGTCTTGTGGTTGGGCCAGCTGAAGATGAACCTCGGCTCGAAGCTGCGCCCGCACATCCCGTAGTTGCCGGCCCCGTAGGAGCCGCCCATCATCAGCGTCAGCTTCGGGACGCCGGCGTTCGCGACCGCGTTGATCATCTTCGCGCCGGCCTTGACGATCCCGCGCTGCTCGTAGTCCTCGCCGACGATGTAGCCGGTCGTGTTCTGCATGAACAGAAGCGGCGTGTCGACCTGGTCGGCGAGCTGGATGAAGTGGGCGGCCTTCTCGGCGTCCTCGTTGAAGATCACGCCGTTGTTGGCGAGGATCGCGATCGGCCAGCCGTGCAGCTCCGCCCAGCCGGCCACGAGCTGGGTGCCGTACGCGGGCTTGAACTCGTCGAAGCGGGAGCCGTCGACGACCCGGGCGATCACCTCGCGGGCGTCGAACGGGATCCGGAGATCATGGGATGCGACCCCGAGCAGCTCCTCCGGATCGTGGACCGGCTCGGCCCCGGCCCCGCGCGGCTCCGGCCCGCGCTTGCGCCAGTTCAGGTTGCGGACGATCTCGCGGCCGATCCGGGCGGCGTCGGCCTCGTCGGCGGCGATGAACTCGGAGACGCCGGAGATCCGGGAGTGCATCTCGGCGCCTCCGAGCGCCTCCTCCTCGGCCTCCTCCCCTGTCGCCATCTTCACCAGCGGCGGCCCGCCGAGGAAGATCAGCCCCTGCTCGCGGACCATCACGACGTAGTCGGACATCCCGGGCAGGTAGGCGCCGCCGGCCGTCGAGTTGCCGGTGACGAGCGCGATCGTCGGGATCCCGGCCGCCGACTTGCGGGTCAGGTTGCGGAAGTTGGCGCCGCCGGGGACGAAGATCTCCTTTTGGCGCGGCAGGTCGGCGCCGCCGGACTCGACGAAACCGATCGCCGGCAACCGGTTCGCCATCGCGATCTCCTGGGCCCGCAGGCCCTTGCGCAGCGTGTACGGGTTCGAGGTGCCGCCGCGGACGGTCGGGTCGGAGGCGCCGATCATGCACTCGACCCCCTCGATCACGCCGATCCCGTTCACCTGCGAGGCGCCGACCTCGTACTCGGTGCCGTAGGCGCAGAGCGTCCCGATCTCGAGGAACGGCGAGTCGCGGTCGAGCAGTAGCTCGATCCGTTCGCGCGGCATCAGGCGCCCCCGCGAGTGGTGGCGCTCGATCCGCTTCTCGCCGCCGCCGAGGCGCGCCTTGCCCTGCTCCTCCTCGAGCTTCTCGAGACGCTCGAGCATCCGCTCCCGGTTCTCCGCATAGGTCGCGGAACCAGTGTCTATGCGGGATTCCAGTACCGCCAAAGTAGGAAGTAGAACTTACTACTTTCTACTGACGCCACGGCCCGACCCGGCCGCTGCACGCAACGACCCTGCCCCGCCGACCAGGCTGCTCGGTAGCGTCGCCTCCGTGAGCGACCAGGACATGCCGCCCCCCGAGGAGCTCGGCGGAACGATCCCCCAATCGCCCCACTCGGCCCGGGCCGTCGTGCTCCGCATCCTCGCCGCTCTGCTCGTCGCGGCAGCGGCCTTCGCGATCCAGAGCCTCTGGCTCGACGAGGGCAGCAGCAGGGAGACGTTCGGCGCCAAGGTGAAGAGCATCGAGGTCGACAGCTCGCTGCTCGACCGGACGATGCCGGTCCGGGTCGTCGTCCCGCGGCGGATCCCCGACAAGAGCCGCGGCCTGCTGGTCTTCCTCCACGGCCGCGGCGAGGACGAGCGCAGCTACCTCGTCGACCCGATGTTCGAGGCGCTGGCCGACCTCCGCGATCGCGCCCCGGTCGTCGCCTTCCCCTACGGCGGCGCCAGCTCCTACTGGCACAACCGCGACAGCGGCCAATGGGCGGCCTACGTTCTCAGCGAGCTGATCCCGAAGCTGATCCGGCGCTTCGACATCGCGCCCCGGAAGATCGCGATCGGCGGGATCTCGATGGGCGGCTTCGGCGCCTACGACATCGCCCGCCTCTCGCCGCACCGCTTCTGCGCGATCGGCGGCCACTCCCCGGCGATCTGGGAGAACGCAGGCGAGACCGCCGACGGCGCCTTCGACGATGCCGCCGACTTCGAGCGCAACGACATCATCGCGGCGGCGAAGCTCTCGCCGAGCCCCTACCGGGGCACCCGCCTGTGGATCGACGCCGGCAACGACGACCCGTTCCTCGCCGGCGATCAGGCCTTCGAGGATGCGCTCCGGGCGAGCGGCCTCGATCCGGTCGTCCGCGACGGCCCCGGCGGCCACGACTCCGACTACTGGAACGGCAACTGGCGCGAGTACCTCGGCTTCTACGCCCGCGCGCTCAACCACTGCAAGCTGAGCACGCGGACGACCGGCGCCCGCAATCCGATCGACGACGGGGCTGGGGCTGAATCGCCCTGACGGCAGGTGCCGGGGCCCCTGGGCGCACCGGCGCAGCCGGGACGCAACGGGGATAACGTGTTCGGTGGAGATGAGGGGAGCTTGGGCACGACGAGCGGGCGGGGTCGCAGCGGCCCTCCTCGCCACCGCCGCCCCGTTCGCCGTCGCCGGCCACGCCACCGGCGCCGCGACCGCTTCCCAGGCGCGGCTGATCATCGGCACCGATAAGGCCGAGCGGCTCGTCGGGACGCGCCGGACGGACACGATCCGCGGCCGCGGCGGCGACGACGCGCTGATCGGTCGCGCTCGTGGTGACCGGCTCTCCGGCGGTAGCGGCTTCGACACGATCCGCGGCGGCCACGGCGCGGACTTCCTGCACGGCGGGCCCGACGGCGCGGTCCTCGTCGGCGGCCCCGGCCGCGACCGGTTCAACATGACACCCGACGGAGCGCAACTCCGGGGCGGTGGCGGCGAGGTGATCCGGGCGCGCGACGGTCGCCCCGACGCGATCAACTGCGGTGACGGCGACGACGTCGCCTACGTCGACCGGGTCGAGGACGGCGTCTACGACTGCGAGCGGGTGGTCACTCCCGACTCGGTGATCCAACCATGAGCCGCGACGAGCCGGGCCCGCGCAACGAGGCCGAGGAGCGCGACGAGGCCGAGGCCCCGGAGGAGTTCTGGCGCCGCCGCGACTTCCTCGCCCGGACCGCAGCGGTCGCCGGCGTCGCCGGCCTGGCGAGCATCCTGCCGCCGGACACGCTGATGTCGCTGGCGGCGAAGCGGCAGGTCCGCACCCGCCGGTTCCCGAGCGCGCGCAACATGCCGCTCGACACGGTCGTCGTGCTGATGATGGAGAACCGCTCCTTCGACCACTACTTCGGCTCGTTCCCCGGCGCCGACGGCCGCAACCGCGGGCTCAGCTATCCGGACGCGAGCGGCGGCTCGCACGAGACCCACTACCTGCCGCCCGACTTCCAGGGCTGCGGCTTCGAGGACCCCGACCACAGCTGGGACGGCGGCCGCCTGCAGTACGGCGACGGCCGCCTCGACGGCTTCTACGAGGCCAGCGACACCTACGCGCTCGGCTACTACCGGAACCGGGACCTCGGCTTCATCGCCCCGGCCGCCCGCAAGTACATGACCTTCGACCGCTACTTCTCGTCGATCCTCGCCTCGACCTACCCGAACCGCCATTACATGATCTCGGCGCAGTCGGGCGGCCAGAAGAAGAACATGCTCGTCGCCGGGGGGAATCAGTGGGAGACGATCTTCGACCGGGCCGCCGCCCGCGGCGTCAGCGCCGCCTACTACGTGGTCGACCTCCCGGTGCCGGCGCTGTACGGCAGTCGCGGGATCGGCTGGATCCGGCCGATCGAGCAGTTCTACGCCGATGCGGCGGCCGGCGAGCTGCCGCAGATCGCCTACGTCGATCCGCCCTTCCTCGACGGCGGCGGCGGCGACGGCCTCAGCGGCGACGAGCACCCGCACGGGGACATCCGGATCGGCCAGTCCTACATGGCCGAGGTCGCACACGCGTTCATGGAGTCGCCGCAGTACCGGCGCGGAGCGATGTTCATCAACTACGACGAGTGGGGCGGGTTCTTCGACCACGTCTCCCCCGTCCGCGTTCCCGACGACCGCGCCTCCCGTGACCTCGAGGAGGACTTCGGGATCACCGGCTTCCGGATCCCGAACGCGGTGATCTCGCCGTTCACCCGGCGTGGCGGCGTCAGCCACATGACGGTCACCCACGAGTCGATCCTGAAGCTGATCTCCTACCGGTTCGGCCTCGGCCACCTCAACACCCGGCACCGCTACGCCTCGCAGATCGGGCGCGCCTTCGACTTCGAGCATCCAGACCGCGAGGTGCCCGACCTGCCGCGGCCGGCGCCGCCGGCGGCGCTGACCTGCACCGCGCAGGGCCTCGCCCGGACCGAGGCCGAGGAGGGCGCCGAGAGGTCCGCCGAGGGCCCCGGCCTGGAGGCGCTCGGGCATCTCGCCGACCGGCTCGGCTACGAGGTCCGCCCGGCGACCGCCGAGCGCGTCTTCCGTGATCCCGACCGTGCCCGGCGGGCGCTCGGGAAGCGCTGGCGCGACGCCGCCGGCTGAGCCCGAAACGCGGCCACTCCCGTCCGCCGCAACGGCCGCCGGGACCGTCCGCCGCCGTACCTAGCATCGGCCCCCACCGTCAGCAGCGGGGTCGCGGGACCCCGCCCAGGCAAGCAGCCCGACTCGAGGAGGGTCCTTGGCACCGTTGATCAGTTTCGAAGAGGCGTTGGCGCTCGGGGAGCTGACCGATCACGACGAGATCTCCGCGCTCGTCGAGCGCGCCTGGGAGGTCCGGACCGGGAACTTCGGCGACTCGACCGACATGTGCTCGCTGGTCAACGCGAAGTCGGGGGGCTGCGCGGAGGACTGCGGGTTCTGCGCCCAGTCGCGCTACGCCGAGGCGGACACGCCGATGCACGCGATGATGGAGCCGGAGCAGATCCTCGAGCACGCGCGGGCCGCCGAGGCGGCCGGCGCGCACCGCTTCTGCATGGTCACGCAGGGCCAGGGGCTGTCGAAGCGCGACTTCGGGAAGATCCTCGAGGGCGCCCGCCTCGTCGCCGAGAAGACGAACCTGAAACGGTGCGCGTCGGTCGGCCACATCTCCGGCGACCGCGCGAAGCTGCTGGCCGAGGCGGGGATCCAGCGCGTCCACCACAACGTCGAGACCGCGCGCTCCTACTACGACGAGGTGACGACGACGGTCCGCTACGAGGGCCGGATCCGGACGATCGATGCCGTCCGCGAGGCCGGCATGGAGACCTGCGTCGGCGGCATCCTCAACCTCGGCGAGTCGCCCCGGCAGCGGGTCGAGATGGCGTTCGAGCTCGCCACGATCGACCCGACCTCGGTCCCGATCAACCTGCTCAACCCGCGGACCGGGACGAAGTTCGGCGACCGGCCGCTGATGGATCCGTGGGAGGTCGTGAAGTGGATCGCGATCTTCCGCCTGATCCTCCCCGACGCCCTCTTCCGGCTCTGCGGCGGCCGGGTGGAGAACCTGCACGAGCTGCAGCCGCTCGCCGTCAAGGCCGGCCTCAACGGGGTGATGATGGGCAACTTCCTGACCACCCTCGGCGCCGAGCCGGCCGATGACCGGGAGATGTTCACCGACCTCGGCCTCAACGTCGCCCGCCAACCCGACAACGGCTCGAACCCGCGGCCCGACAACCGCAGCGGCTGGCTCGAGGGCGACAGCCCGCGCACGCCGGTCGACGACCTGATCGACACCCAGGACGAGGCCGACCTCTGGGACCCCTCGACCCAGCTCCGCGTGATCGCCAAGAAGGGCAAGCCGCCGGCTTATCCCCGCCCGGTTAGATGAAACCGACGGAATCCTCCGGCTTCGCCGTCCGGTCTCCCCGGTCGGCGCGGTGGTACTGGACGGGGAGACATGTGTGTCTCCGCCAGCCGGGGAGGGGTGCTACCGGGGCTGTAGTTCGACCACTTCTAGACCTTGATCTCCCGTCGCCTTGCAGACGGGCTTCAGGCGGTACTCCTGGCTGATCTCCTTGATCAGCCAGTCCTGGAGCTTCGCGAGGCCGGTCGGGACGATCTCCTCGCCGCCGG
>Ga0207657_10002851_pt1 | contig 18580 bp, 18 predicted proteins | sample KBSC33metaG_FD_184316 | JGI IMG/M metagenome (GOLD analysis project Ga0207657, IMG submission 184316) | Corn rhizosphere microbial communities from Kellogg Biological Station, Michigan, USA - KBS C3-3 metaG (SPAdes) (version 2) | ecosystem: Host-associated > Plants > Roots > Rhizosphere > Soil ... | reverse complement strand
CGATATTCATCTGGGTCGCCGGCTTCGCCGCCGTCGCCGGATCCTGGGCCTGACCCAGCAACAGCTCGCCAGCGCCTGCGGCGTGCGCTTCCAGCAGATCCAGAAGTACGAGTGCGCGGCGAACCGCATGTCGGCCGCCCGCGTCTGGCAACTGGCCGAGGTGCTGGAGGTGCCGGTGAGCTATTTCTACGACGGCCTGTCGCAAGACCCGTCCAGCGAGGACAAGGAGCCCGAGCCGCCGGAGCCGACCGCGGGCAAGGAGACCAAGGCCCTCATCCGCGCCTTCTACAACCTCAGCGAACGGCCGCGTCAGCGGCTGCTGGAACTGGCCAAGTCGCTCAACGAGAGCGAGCCCAAGGCCGTCGGGCACGCGTTCCCCTAAGCGACGTCAGAGGGTAAAGCGGTCGTATGGCCGCGCCCTCTGACCGTCTTCCTCCCGAACGGCTCGAAGAACTCGACCGCTTCCTGGTCGAGCTCAATCGCGCCTCCGCCGCTGCGATCCTGCCGCTGTTCCGCGCCGATCACGGCCTGGTGGATAAGGGCGGCGCGCGTGGCTTCGATCCAGTCACCGACGCCGACCAGGGCGCCGAGCGCGCGATCCGCGCGCTGATCTCCGAGCGCTATCCCGAACACGGCGTGATCGGCGAAGAGTACGGCGAGGACCGGCCGGACGCCGAATTCGTCTGGGTCCTGGACCCAGTGGACGGGACGCGGGCGTTCATCGCCGGCCTGCCGCTCTGGTGCACGCTGATCGGCCTGCGGTTCCGTGGAAAGCCAGCCCTGGGCTCGATCGGCCAGCCGTTCCTGGACGAACTCTACATCGGCCATGCGGAGGCGTCGCGCCTGATGACGCGCGGCGAGAGCCGGCCCCTCAGGGTGCGGCCCTGCCCGCGGCTGGCCGAGGCGCTGATCGCCACCACCGACCCGGCGATCTTCCAGGGCGCGGAGCGGGCCGCGTGGCGCGCCGTGCGCACGGCCGCTCGGCTCGCTCGTCTGGGCTGCGACGCCTACGCCTACGCCATGGTGGCCGCCGGAACGGTCGACCTGGTGCTCGAGGCCGGGCTCCAGGCGTGGGACATCGACGCGGCGATCCCGGTGATTGCGGGCGCGGGCGGGTTCACCACCGACTGGCGCGGAGCGCCCGTGGGCGACCACGGCGGCCAGGTCGCCATCGCCGGCGACCTGGCCTGCCTTGAGGAAGCCTTGGCCGTCCTTGGGACGGCCGCGGCCTAAGCTTACTTCTTCGCCGCCGGCTTCTTTGCGGCCGGCTTCTTTGCGGCCGGCTTCCTGGCGACCGGAGGCTTCTTGGCGGCCGCCGGCCTAGCTGCAGGCTTTTTCGCGGCCGGCTTCTTCGCTGCCGCGGGCTTCTTCGCCGCGGCAGGCTTTGCGGCCGGCTTCTTCGCCACGGCCTTCGCGGGAGCCTTCTTGGCCGGCGCCTTCTTCACCGCGGCGGGCTTCGCCGCCGCCGGCTTGGCGGCCGGCTTCTTCACCGCCGGGGCCTTGGCTGCGGCCGGCTTCGCCGCGGGCTTCTTGGCGGCGGGTTTCTGGGCAGCGGCGGGTTTCTTGGCGACCGCGGGCTTCGCGGCGGCTTTGGACGCTGGCTTTTTCACTGTTGTCCCCCTTTTTGCTGTGGACGGGTTGGCGGCAGGCTTAGGCGCCGAAGACACGGCGGCTGGCGCGGGAGTGGCCGGGGCGGGCGCGGGCCCGGCGGCGGCCGCGGCGGGAGCGGGCGCCGGAGCGGCCTTCGGCGGCTCGGCCGGCGTGGGCGCGACCCGGCCGGTGAGGGCGTCGAAGGCTCTCAGGAAGATGTTACGCATCGGGTCGGTCTCCATCAGGATTTCGTGGTAGGCGCCGGGGACGTTGATGAACTTTCCCTGCGGCAGGCGCCGCGCGGCGGCGGCTTGGGCGGTGTTGTCGATCAGCCTGTCATCCTCGGCCGACACGATCACCACCGGAACGGTGACGTGGCTCAAGGCGTCGGGCCTGGCGAGATAGGCGGTGGCGCGCAGGCCAAAATCAACCCAGCCCCAGGTGGGCGCGCCCAGCGCCAGCTTCGGCTCAGCGGCGATAAGGCTCCAGGCTCGCGCGTGGCGCACCGGGTCGTGGGTGAGGGTGCTGCCCTCGAAGGTGGCGTCGAAGGGCTTGCCCGCCCCGCCAAGCGCATAGCCGCCGCCCCGGCCCAGGAGCAGGTTGAGGCTGGTCAGCCCTCGCGACAGCGTCAGCGGGAAGGGCGTGCGTATGCCCAGCATCGGCGCGGAGAGGATCGCGCCGGCGAACCTGTCCTCCCCATGCGCCATAGCGAGCAAGGTCAGGCAGCCGCCCATGGAATGGGCCACCGCCACCCACGGTTGGGGCAGCCGGTCGGAATAGGCGCCGAGCAGCGCCCGGAAATCGTCGAGATAGGCCCTGTAGCCGCGGGCGTGACCCTTCAGCGGATCCGCAAGGTCGCGCTGCGACAGGCCCTGGCCACGCCAGTCGTGCGCCAGCACCACGAACCCGCGGTCGAGGCACTCGCCGATGAACTCGTAATATTTCTCGATCGACTCGGTGCGGCCTCCGGAGAGGACGATCGAGCCCCGCGTGCGGCCGGCCGGCGTGAACAGCGCCGCGCGAAGCTTCGCTCCGCCGGCCCCCGTGAACCACGCCGCCTCGCCGCCAGGCGGGGCCTTGGCCTCCGCCGATTCGATGAGGGGCGCTGCTTCGGCCATGCCCCTGCCTAAGCCACCTTGGAAAACAGAGACTGAATTTTCGGCTGCAACTTCATGGCGAGAGCCATGTCCGAGAGCCGTAGCCGCCCGGTCATCATCGCGCGCGTCGGATCGAGCTCACCCTTGCCAAGCGCGGTCAGGTCGTTGAGCGAAATCGTGACCACAAGGTCGGCCGAGCGGTCGTCGTTGGACACCGTCGCACCGTCGATGTGGATGACGCCCTGGCCCTTCAGGTCGAGCTTGATGGAGGCGCCGAGACCGGCGTCGGATGCCGCGGCGGCGCGGATCCGATTCGTCAGCTCGTCGAGCGTCGCCATGCCCGTGTTCTCCCAACCGCCGGGGAGCTTCGCCGCAGTCGCAGGGGATGTAAACCGTCAGGCGTGCGGCGTATTGGGCTTGAGGAATTTCAACGTCATCCGGTCGCTCTCGCCGATGGCGTCGTACCTGGAATGATCGAATCGCGGATCGGGCGGCTGGCCGCGCGCCGACGAGCGGCGGACCGGCGGCAAGGTCCAGACGCCGAACGGATGATCCTTGGTGTCCTTGGGGTTGGCGTTGATCTCGCTGGCCTCGGCAAGCGTGAAGCCGGCCTCCTTGGCGAGTTGCACGACATAGGCTTGCGGCACATAGCCGCTGGCGGCCATCACGTCGGGGGTGGCGGCGGGATCTGCGCGGTGCTCTTCGACGCCCAGGACGCCGCCCGGCTTCAGCGCCGCGAAGGCGTCGCGGAACGCCTTTTCGGCCAGGCCGGCGGCCATCCAGTTGTGCAGGTTGCGCAGGAACAGCACCAGATCCGCCGTCGCGGGCGGCGCGAGCGGGCCGCTCGTCGGCCCGAAGGCGGTGATCTCGACCTTGCCGTAGAGCCCGGGTTTGGCCTCGAGCTTGCGCCGCAGGGCCTCGATCATCGCGCGCCCGTCGGCGTCGGTCGGCTCAAGGTCGGCGGTGTAGAGCTTGCCGTGCGTCGCGTTGAGGAAGGGCGCCAGGATATCGGTGTACCAGCCGGCGCCGGGCCAGAGCTCGACCACCGTCTGGCCGGGCTGAAGCCCCCAGAACCTCAGCGACTCGACAGGATGGCGCCACACGTCACGGGCGCGGTCGGAGGGAGCCCGCCAGGCGCCGGCGACCGCGGCTTCGAGGGTGGCTGGCGGCTTCGGCTCCGCGCCGCGTCCGCTGCAGGCGGCGAGCGCCGCCGAGCTCAACAGGACCATGCGCCGTGAGATGTGCGCCATTCGACCTCGCCACGCCCCCCGGCCCGGCTTTACGGCCCTGCGTAGCGCGGCCGGGCGCGTGGGTCAAAGCCGCCCGGCGCAAGGCCTTGAACGGGAAAATCGCCGCCCTAACTCATCGTGCGGAGGCGCTGGATGTCCGGGCCTCCCGGAGGTCGCGCGAGGCCTGATGGCTCGCAAAGACACTCCGCTGAAACCGCAACCTTGCTTGACAAGAAGGATGTGACTGCATGCGTACGATCGATTTCTCCCCCCTCTATCGCTCCGTCGTGGGCTTCGACCGCCTGGCCGACCTGCTGGATTCCGCGGCTGTCGACAGCGCCAGCGGCTACCCGCCCTACAACATCGAGCGCACCGACGAGAACGCCTACCGCGTCGAGATCGCGGTGGCCGGCTTCCGCCCGGAAGAACTCTCGATCGAGGTGAAGGAAAACCTGCTGACCGTCACCGGCCGCAAAGCGGCTAATGACGAGCCGCGCCGGTTCCTGCACCGCGGCCTGGCCGAGCGCAATTTCGAGCGCAAGTTCCAGCTCGCCGACTATGTGGTGGTCAGCGAGGCGAACCTCGCCGACGGCTTGCTGTCCATCGCGCTGAAGCGCGAGCTGCCGGAAGCGCTGAAGCCGCGCCGCATCGAAATCGGCGTCGGCCAGCCGGCCAGCCTCATCGAAGGCGAAAAGGCCGCGTAAGCGACGACGACTACGAACGAGGGGCGGCGCGAGCGATCGCGTCGCCCTTTTCCGTGCCCGCTAGATGGCTTCGTCCAGGCCGCGCGCGCCGTGGCGGGCGACACCGGTGAAGTTGGCCTGGCGCAGCAGGGCGCCGGTGAAGTTGGCCCGGGAGACGTCGGCGTCGATGAAGATCGCCTGACGCACGTCGGCGCCGGTCAGGTCCGCGCCCTTCAACTCGGCGCGGCGCAGGTCGCAGGCCAGCACCCGGTCGGCGCCCAGCAGCAGCGGCCCCATCTGCGCCTCGCGCAGGTCGGAACCGGAAAGCTTGGCGTCGGCGAGCTTGGCCCCGCGCAGGTCGGCGCGCCGCAGGTTGCAGTTGCGCAGGTCGGCGCCTTCGAGGTGCGCGCCCTGGAGTTGCACGCCTTCCATGTCGAGGCCGTAGAACACCGCGCCCTTGCCGGAGAGCGCCGTGAGGTTGTAGCCGCGCACCGTCTCCAGCGCACGCAGGTCGGCGCCGTCGAACACCGAGGGCGTGCCCTGCTGGCCGTCGGACTCGCACCAGCGCGCGTGGTCCTGGATCATCGTCTTGTAGGGCATGCTGGTGGCCGCGATGCCGGCCGGCTTGTCGGTGAGCGCGCCCGCCATGTTGGCGTTCTGCACGTTCCACGAGAGCGTCTTGGCGCCGACCAGGACGGCGTTGCGCAGGTCTGCCCCGTCCAGGTCCGCGCCGGAGAGGTCGGCGCCGGAAAGATTGGCCCCCTGCATGGTCGCCTGCTTCAGGTTGGCCCGCACGAGGCGTGCGTCCTTCAGCACCGCGTCGGTGAAGTCCGCCTTCACGGCGATGACGCCGGAGAGCTTCGAGCGTTCCAGGTTGGCGCCGACCAGCTTGGCGCCCTGGGCGTCGCCGACGCGGGCCTGGCCGCCGGCCTCGATGCGGCGGAAGCCGAACTTGGGATCGGCGGCGGCCAGCACGCCCTCGCGCAGGTCGGCCTCGAAGAGGTCTGCGCCCGTAAGGTCGGCGTTGCGCAGGCAGGCGGCGCGCAGGTCGGCGCGGCGCAGGGACGCGTCGCGCAGATCGCAGTCCTGCAGGTCGGCGCCGAACAGGCTGGCGTGGTCCAGCCGCGCGCCGCGCAGGTTGCAGTTGGCCAGCACCGCGCCGCTGAAATCGGCGTCGCAGAGATTGCGGCCGGAAAGGTCGAGGCCGGAGAGGTCAGTCCAGGCGAACACCGCCCGCGCGCCGCCAGGCTTGGAGCTCCACAGCCGGTCGTGCCGGGCGCAGATCCGGTCAGCCTCCGCCTGGGTGATACGGCGCGTGATGTGGGCGGCTTCGGACATTGGACCTTAGGATCGGACCGGCATGGTTACCCCATTCCTAGCGCTCGGTGATTAACGGCGTCTTTCCAGACGCTTAGCGAATGGGCGGCGAACGGCCGTACGGGCGGTAGTCGGCGTAGAGGCTGGCCGCCTCGTCACGCAGCAACCCCAAGTCGACTGCAATGCCGGCGGCTCGCAAGCGCTGCAGGCCGCGGCCCGAGGCGAAGGCCGACGGATCGGCGCAGGCGACGACAACCCGCGCCACCTCCGCCGCGGCCAGGCGCTCGCCGCAGGACGCATGGCCCGCCGTGCGTTCTCCGCAGGGTTCCAGCGTCACATAGGCGGTGGCTCCGGCCGCCGCCCCAGCCGCGGCGTCGAGCGCCTGTTCTTCCGCGTGTGGTCGCCCGCCCGGCGCCGTCGCGGCCTCTCCCACGACCTCGCCATCCTTGACGATCACGCAGCCCACGGAGGGATTGTCCCCGGTCAGGCCCAGGTTCGCGCGAGCCAGCGCGATCGCCCGCCGCATCCAGGTTTGGTCGTTCATGGCGTCAGCATAGCGCGTCGGGCCAGCGGGCCGTCATGCCGGCCTCACCACCTGCGAAAAGCGAGGGATGGTCCGCGAAAACAAGAAAAAGGGCGCGCCCGGCTCGCCGGGCGCCTTCGCGCCGCGGGCCGGACACGCCCCCATCCCCAACGGATCAGATATAGCGGCGAAGGCTCCTGGCGAGCTCGGCCGGGCCGGAGCGCTTCTTGGCCTGGGCGGGCTGGTAGGCCACCTGGCTGTGCTCGTGACAGTAGGGGCCATCGCCGGCGCGCCGGCCGCAGAAGGTGAAGCTGTCGAGCGACGGATCGCCGATCGGCCACTTGCACATGTGCGCGCCGAGCGTCAGCACCGTCGCGGTCCCGGGGGCCTCCTCGACGTAGCGGACCGGCGTCGGGTGCGTGGCCATGGCGACGGGCTCGGCGATGCGGCGCGGCGCCGATGGCGCGGCCGAGATCGGGCGGGCCGGACGCGGCGCCTTGAAGGTGGTGCGGGCGGGCTTCGACGGAGCCGCGCGGCCCGAAAGCCCCAGGCGATGGACCTTGCCGATCACGGCGTTGCGGGTGACCCCGCCGAGTTGCTTGGCGATCTGGCTGGCGGAGAGACCGTCCTGCCAGAGCTTCTTGAGGAGTTCGACCCGTTCGTCCGTCCAGCCCATGTGCGCCTCCCACTTGTGACCCGGCGGCGCGCCCCAAAGCAGGGGCTAGGCCTGACCGAAATCAACATCTTGTGGCGTGCCGCCGTCTCGCTGCCCACCAACCACCATAACTAGTAAACAACTCCCTAAGACCCACAATAGGCGCCCCGCCATTCGTCCACAGGAACTAGATGTTGCGTCAGCCCGCCGCAGTTTTGCGCCGCTCTTGCGGCTCGCGCCCGAGCGGCGCACATGAGGGGCCATGAAGGATATGGCCCTCGCCGAAGTCGTCATCCCGCCACAGCCGCGGGATTATCCGGGCGTAAATTGGGAAGGGCTGAAGACCCTCTATGTCCGCGAGGTCCGCCGCTTCATCAAGGTGGGCATGCAGACGCTGGCCGCGCCGGTGGTGACGGCGCTGCTCTACATGCTGGTCTTCGTGGTCGCGGTCGGCGGCGGGCGCGAGGTGCACGGCGTGGCCTACGGGACGTTCGTGGCCCCGGGCCTGATCATGATGCAGATCCTGTCCAACGCCTTCGCCAACTCGTCCTCGTCCCTGCTACAGGCGAAGTTCAACGGGCTGATGGGCGACTTCATCACCCCGCCTTTGTCGCCGCTAGAGCACATGATCGGCTTCGGGGCCGGGGCGGCCACGCGGGGGCTGTTCGTCGGCGCGATCAGCCTGGTCGCCGTCGTCCCCTTTGCGCGCCTGCCGGTGGCGCAGCCCTGGGCCGTCGCCTACTTCGGCGTGGCTGCAGCGCTGATCATGGGCTTCATCGGCATCATGGCCGGGCTGTGGGCCGAGAAGTTCGACCACATGGCCGCGGTGACCAACTTCGTCATCATGCCGATGACCTTCCTGTCGGGCACCTTCTACCTTGTGGCGCTCCTGCCGGAACCCTTCCGCACGCTCTCCAAGTTCAACCCGATCTTCTACCTGATCGACGGGTTCCGGTACGGCTTCATCGGCCGCGCGGAAGGCTCGCTCTGGATCGGCGTGAGCCTGACCGGCGTGCTCGTGCTGATCCTCGGCTGGGCCTGCCTGCGGATGTTCCAGACGGGTTATAAGATCAAGACCTGAGAGGCTTTTCCCCGCCCTTCACGGGGGAGGGAAAAGCGATTCATTGACTTCCGCGCCTGCGCAGACGAGAACGCCAAGCCTTCCAGTCCCCGTCGCCCAGGCGAGCGGGGATGCTTCCGTTTTGGAGGGCTCTTCAGGTGACCGAGAAGACCGCGTCCCAAGCTCCCGCGACCGTTCCCAGCGACCACATCATGGCGGTCTACAGCCGCACTCCGCTGGCGTTCGAGCGAGGGGAGGGCGCGCGCCTCTACACCACTGACGGCGAGAGCTACCTCGACTGCATGGCCGGCATCGCGGTGAACGCGCTTGGCCATGCGAACCCGAAGCTGGTCGCCGTGCTGAAGGAACAGGCCGAGAAGCTCTGGCACGTCTCCAACATCTTCACGATTCCCGCCCAGGAGCGGCTCGCCAAGGCGCTGACCGACGCGACCTTCGCCGACGTGGTGTTCTTCGGGAACTCCGGCTCCGAGGCGATCGAGTGCGCGATCAAGACCGCGCGCAAGTATCACTGGAAGAATGGCCAGCCGGAACGCATCGACATCATCGGCTTCGAGGGCTCCTTCCACGGCCGCACGCTGGGCGCCATCAACGCCTCGGGCAATCCGAACTACCTGGAGGGTTTCGGCCCGCCGCTGCCGGGCTTCGTCCACCTGCCGTTCGGCGACCTCGACGCCATCAAGGCCGCTGTCGGCCCGACCACCGCGGCGATCATCCTGGAGCCGGTGCAGGGCGAGGGCGGCGCGCGCGCCTGGCCGGACGCGATGCTGAAGGCCATCCGCGAGCTTTGCGACGAGACCGGGACGCTCCTGATCTACGACGAGATCCAGTGCGGCCTCGGGCGTTCCGGCAAGCTCTTCGCCCACGAGTGGGTCGAAGGCGCGGCGCCGGACATCATGGCGGTCGCCAAGGCGCTGGGCGGCGGCTTCCCGGTGGGCGCGTGCCTGGCCACGGCCGAGGCGGCCAAGGGCATGACCGTCGGCAGCCACGGCTCGACCTATGGCGGCAACCCGCTGGCCATGGCGGTCGGCGAGGCGTCGCTGGCGGAGTTGGTGAAGCCCGAACTTATGGCCCACGTGCGCGAGGTCGCCGGCTACTTCACCCAGCAGTTCTCCGGCCTTCGCGAGCGCTACCCGGATGTCATAGAGGACATCCGCGGCAAGGGCCTCCTGATCGGACTGAAGCTGAAGACGCCGAACCGCGAGTTCATGCAGCACGCCCGCGAACAGCACCTGCTGATCGCCGGCGGCGGCGACAACTGCGTGCGCCTGCTGCCGCCGCTGAACCTCACCATCGAGGAAGCCAGCGAGGCGGTCGGCAAGCTGGAGCGCGCCTGCGAAACCGCGCGGGCCAAGGCGAAGGCGGCGACCCAGGCCAAGACTCCCGCGTGAGCCAGCCGATCCGCCATTTCCTCGATCTCTGGAGGCTCGAAGGCTCGGACCTGCGCGCGATCCTGGAGGACGCCAAGCGCCGCAAGGCCGCGCGTCTGGGCTGGCCCAAGGGCCGGCGCGACGCGGACGCGGCGGGCGACGGCCGCACGCTGGCGATGATCTTCGAGAAGAACTCCACGCGGACCCGCTTCTCCTTCGACGCCGCCATGCGCCAGCTCGGCGGCGACGTGATCATCTCCAACGCCGTCGACATGCAACTCGGCCGCGGCGAGCCGATCGAGGACACCGCGCGCGTGCTCTCGCGGATGGTCGACGCGATCATGATCCGCGCCAACAACCACCAGGACGTCGAACGCCTGGCGATGTCGTCGCAGGTCCCGGTGATCAACGGCCTGTCGGACAAGGGCCATCCCTGCCAGATCATGGCCGACCTGCTCACCATCGAGGAGCATCGCGGGCCGGTGGCCGGCAAGACGATCGCCTACGTCGGCGACGGCAACAACGTCTGCGCGAGCTTCATCCACGCCGCGCCCAAGCTCGGCTACCGCCTGAAGATCGCCTCACCGGCGATCTACCATCCCGACCTGCACGACCTGGCCCGCGCGGCCCAGGAGCAGGGCATGGTCGAGGCCGGCGACGACCCGCACGAAGCGGTGGCCGGAGCCGACGTGGTGGTCACCGACACCTGGGTCTCCATGGGCGATACCGACCATGACGAGCGGCTGGATGCGCTGGAGCCCTACCAGGTGGACGAGACCCTGATGGACCTCGCCAAGGGCGATGCGGTCTTCCTGCATTGCCTGCCCGCCCACCGCGGCGAGGAAGTCACCGACGAGGTGATCGACGGGCCGAAGAGCCTGATCTGGGACGAGGCCGAGAACCGCCTGCACGCCCAGAAGTCGATCCTGGCGTGGTGCTTCGGCGCGATCTGAGCCTTCAGCTCCTCCCCCGTTGGGGGAGGTGGCGCGAAGCGCCGGAGGGGGTTTCATCCGCTGATTTCGAGGGCTTGGACCCCCTCAGTCAGCTTCGCTGACAGCTCCCCCTGAGGGGGAGCATCTGTCGCGCTCGCATTTCAGCCGTCGAGACCTATATGCCGCCGATGCCTGATATTACCGTTCCGGACGACGCCGTGACCGCCTTCCAGATCGAGGGTGAGCCGGTGCGCGGGCGCCTGGGGCGCCTGGGGCCGGCGGTCGATGCGATCCTGCGCGCCCACGACTATCCAGAGCCGGTGGCCAACCTCTTGGGCGAGGCCTGCGCGCTCGCCGCGCTGGTCGGTTCGAATCTGAAGTTCGACGGCCGACTGATCGTCGAGGCGCGCGGCTCGGGCCCCGTGCGCTTCGTGGTCGCCGACTACGACACCTCCGGGGGCCTGCGCGGCTACTGCGGTTTCGACGAGGCGGAGGTGGAGAAGGCCAGCCAGGGCTTCGCCCGTCCGGGCGCCAGATCGCTGCTGGGCGCGGGCCATTTCATGATGACGGTGGATCAAGGCCCGGACATGGACCGCTACCAGGGCGTCACCGCGATCGAGGGCGAGACGCTGGCGTTGTGCGCCGAGCAATACTTCGCCCAGTCCGAACAGACGCCGACGCGGGTGCGGCTGGCGGTGGCCGTGGCGGACGGCCTCTGGCGCGCCGGCGGGATGCTGATCCAGAGCGTCGCCGAGGACGACGCCCGGGGCTCCACCACGGAGGCCTGGACGCGCACCCAGGCCTTCTTCGAGACCGTCGGGGAGGACGAGCTGATCGACCCGGAGCTGTCCTCGCAGCAGCTGCTGTTCCGGCTGTTCCACGAAGACGGCGTGCGGGTGTTCGGCTCCCAGCCCCTGCGGGCCTTCTGCCGTTGCAGCCAGGAGCGGATCGAGACGGTGCTGAAGTCCTTCGACGCGGCTGAACGCGCCGACATGGTCGAGCCCGACGGCAAGATCCATGTCACCTGCGAATACTGCTCGCGGGTCTATGCGGTGGAACCCACCGCGCTCGAGACCGCCGCCTGAGCCTCAGAACGGCGCCGCAGGCGCTGCGGCCTGCGGCGCCTGCGGCAAGCCCTGCCGCGCGGCGTGGCAGATGACGCTGATCGTCGCCTGCTGGGACTCGTTGGGCGTCATCCAGTTGCGGTCCGCGCCGCTCTTGCGCGCGAGTTCGCCCTGCAGGTTGTTGTGCGAATAGATGGTCATGCTGAGGACGGCGTAGCGTGCGCCCGCGCAATCGACCGACCAGTGCGCCAGGCCCGAGCGGGCCCAGCCCGCCTCCATCTTGATCGGCCGGAAGAGCTCGGTGCGGATGTCCGCCTCGATCACCCCGCCGGGCGCCAGCGTCGCCCCCTCGGGCATGGCGAACCGCGCGCCCTCGGTGTCGTGGGTGATCAGGGTCCAGTCGTCGCGGTGCAGGTAGGCCGAGGCCCAGGCCTCGACATCGCGGATCTCCAGGCTGGCGGGCGGTGGCGGATCGGGGGGCGCGGGCTGCGGCGTCTCGGCCGCGCGCGCGGCCAACCCTGCGGCGGCGATCGCCGCTGCGCCTACGATCGCTGCGCCAGGCCGTTTCATCGCCGCCAGCATGTCATGGGCCGACCGGGCCGCGAAGCCCTCAGGCCGCATCCAGGGCGCGGGTCACGTCGCGGCTGAGGTCGCCGACGCCTTCCAGGCCGACGCTCATCCGCACCCAGCCTTCGGTCAGCCCGATTTCCTCCCGCTCCGCCTGCGACATGGAGCGGTGGGTGGTGGTGCAGGGGTGGGTCGCCATAGATTTGGCGTCGCCCAGGTTGTTGGAGATGTCGAAGATCTGCAGGGCGTTGAGGAAGCGCCAGGCGGCTTCGCGGCTGCCCAGGTCGAAAGCCAGCAGGTTGCCGCCGCCGCTCATCTGGTTGGCGATGATCGCCGCCTGGGGGTGGTCGGGCCGGCCGCAATAGATGGTCTGGCGCACCTTGCCGGAGCTGGCGATCAGGTCGGCGACCCGCGCGGCGGTCTCGCTCTGCCGGCGCACCCGAAGCTCCAACGTTTCCAGCGCCTTCAGCAGCACCCAGGAGTTGAACGGCGACATGGCCGGGCCGGTGTGGCGCAGCAGGTCCTTGTAGGCCTCGGTCATCAGCGCCTCGCCGCCCAGGATCGCGCCACCCAGGACGCGGCCCTGACCGTCGATATGCTTAGTCGCCGAATAGACGACCACGTCGGCGCCCAGCGCCAGCGGCTTTTGGAAGATCGGGGTCGCGAAGACGTTGTCGACGATCAGCTTGGCGCCGGCCGCGTGCGCGATCTCGGCCACCGCGCCGATCGCCGTGACCTCCAGCAGCGGGTTGGCCGGGCTCTCCACCAGCAAGGCCTTGGTGTTGGGCCTGATCGCGTTCTTCCAGGCTTCCAGGTCGGTGGCGTCCACATAGGTGGCCTCGACGCCGAATCGGGGCAGCCACTGCGAGATGATCCAGCGGCTCGACCCGAACAGGGCGCGGCCCGCCACGAGGTGGTCGCCGGCCTTTAACAGGCCCATCAGCGAGACGTGCACGGCGCTCATGCCCGACGCCGTCGCGCGGCAGACGTCGGCGCCTTCCAGCAGCGCCAGCCGGTCCTCGAACATCTGCGTCGTGGGGTTTCCGAAGCGCTGGTAGATGAACCCCGGATCGGCGCCGGAGAACCGCCGGTCGGCCGCCTCGGCGCTCTCGTAGGCGAAGCTCTGGGTCAGGAACAGCGCCTCGGAGATCTCGCCGTAGGGGCTGCGCGCCGTGCCGCCGCGCACCAGACGGGTCTCGGTTTCCCAATCCCTCGGGTTTTCGGCTCGCGGGTCTTCGGCCATGACGCTCTCCTCGGTCTAGAACTGGCCCGCAAGAAGGGCAGCGACGGCGCCTCGTCAAGCCGGCTCTCCTGAATCGCGGGTCAGCATTCCTGCGGTCGGCGTTCCGACGCGCGATCCGGAGAATGACCGCCAAGGACACCAAGAGCGCCAAGGCGCCTTGCCGCCGCGAGCGCAGCTCGCGCTCTCGCCTGGCCTCGATGGTTGAAGCGGCCTGCGGCCTCTTGGCGATCTGGGTGTCCTTGGCGGTTCAAGCCACCCTCTCACCGTGCCCTCCAAGCTTTGCTTGCAAGGCTCGGCATCTGCGCTAACTCTTCGCCGCCCATGAGCGCAACACAACGCCCGGGCATCCTGCCCTGCCAAGCCATCGAGGCCCTGATCGCCAACGGCGCGATCACCGCCGAGTCCGCCTTCGAGGACGATCAGGTCCAGCCGGCCAGCCTGGACCTGCGGCTGGCCGGCCGCGCCTGGCGGGTGCGCGCCTCGTTCCTGCCGGGCGCCCATACGGTGCGCGAGCGGATCGCGGCGGTGGCCATGCACGAGGTCGACCTGACCGCCGGCGCCGTCCTGGAGCGCGGCTGCGTCTATATCGCCGAGCTTCAGGAGCACCTGAAGCTGCCGCCCGGCGTCTCGGCCCGCGCCAACCCGAAAAGCTCCACCGGCCGCGTGGACGTCTTCGTCCGCCTGCTCACCGATCGCGGCAACGCCTTTGACGACGTGGACGAGGGCTACGACGGGCGGATCTACATGGAGATCGCGCCGCAGACCTTCTCCGTGCTGGTGCGCACCGGCACGCGGCTGAACCAGCTACGCCTCAAGACCGGAACGCCGGAGCGCCTGCGGATCGAGAGCGTCGGCGTCGACCTGACCGGCGAGATCGCAGGCTTCCGCGGCCGCCGCCACGCGGGCCTCGTCGACCTCGACCACGAGGACGGTCACGACCCGCGCGACTTCTGGGAGCCGCTTAGGCCCAAGGACGGGCAGCTGCTGCTCGACCCGGGCGAGTTCTACATCCTGGCCTCCAAGCAGCCGGTGGAGATTCCGGTGCTGGAGGCCGCCGAGATGACCCCGATCGACCCCTCCGTCGGCGAGTTCCGCGTCCACTACGCCGGCTTCTTCGATCCCGGCTTCGGCACCGACGAGGCGCACGGCAAGGGCTCGCGCGGCGTGCTGGAGGTTCGCAGCCACGAGACGCCGTTCATCCTGGAGGACGGCCAGACGGTGGCGCGCCTGGTCTACGAGCCCCTGACGGAGAAGCCCGAGCGCCTCTACGGCGACCTCGGGTCGCATTACCAACGCCAGGGCCTCAAGCTATCCAAGCACTTCCGGATTTGGGGCGAGTAGCACAAACTGCGCCCCTGAAAGGGCGTGCGTGTCCCGCATTCGAATGGCCCTCCTGGCGGCCGCCGCCGCCATCGCCAGCTTCACGGTGGCGGCTTCGCAGGCCGCGCCGGCCCAAGCCGCGCCGGCCATGTGGCGGGTCACCAGCCCGACCGCGGAAATCTACCTCTTCGGCACCCTGCACGCCCTGCAGCCCGGCGACCGCTGGCGCACGCCCGCCTATGACGCCGCCTACGCCGCGGCCCGGAAGGTCTGGTTCGAAGCCGACCTCGGGACCGCCGACCCGGCCACCGTCGGCCTGATCGTCAGCCGCTATGGCACAGACCCGGCGCGCGGCTTGAGCGAGAAGCTGCGGCCGGCCGACCTCAAGGCCCTGCGCGGCCAGACCGACATGGCGCGCATCGAGCACCTGCGCCCCTGGGCCGCGGCCCTGATGCTGTCGATGCGCCCGGTGCTGGCCAAGGGCGCCAAGGTCCAGGCCGGGGCCGACGTGGCGGTCACCCGTCAGGCGCGGGCCAGCGGCAAGGAGATCGCGGTCTTCGAGACCCTGGAGGACCAGGCCCGCATGTTCTCCAGCCTGCCGGAGCCGGCCGAGGTCCAGTACCTGGCCGACGTGATCCGCCAGCGCCGCGCGCCCGGCCAGCGCACCGGCGCCCATCCGAGCCCTGCCTCCCTGGAAGCCCAGTGGCTGGCCGGCGACCTGGCGCGCCTGGGCCCCGGCCTGGTCGGCGAACTCGCGCACGACAACCCCGACCTCTACGACGCCCTGCTCAAGCAGCGGAACCTCGCCTGGGCGGCGACACTGACCGACGAGCTGGACGGAAGCTTCGGCGTCGAGCTGGTCAATGTCGGCGCCCTGCACATGGTCGGCCCCGACGGGCTGCCGACCCTGCTCGCCGCCCGCGGCTTCAAGGTTCGGCGAGTGCAGTGAGCGCGCCTCAATCCCGCTTGTAGATCGACTGCTTGGGAACCTCGGTCACCCGCCGCAGCATGGGCTCGAACGCGTCCAGCGGCATGCTCTCGTAGGCCGGGTCGAAGCTGTTCTGGTCGTAGAGGTGGCAGAACTGCGCGCAGTATTCGAAGTGCGGGTGGCCGCGGAACTGCTCGCGCATGTCGCGGTCGAGGCCCAGGTGGTGGAAGAAGTAGTAGCCCTGGAAGACGCCGTGCTTGTCCATCATCCAGTGGTTGGCCTCTGAGATGTAGGGCCGCAGGATCGTGGCCCCGAGTTCCGCATGGTTGGCCGGCATCAGGATGTCGCCGATGTCGTGCATCAGGGCGCAGACGACATATTCCTCGTCCATGCCCGCCCGATGCGCGCGGGTGGCGGTCTGCAGCGAGTGTTCCAGCCGGTCCACCGCGAAACCGCCGTGGTCGTTGTCCAGCAGCTTCAGGTGCGCCAGCAGCCGGTCGGCCAGCTCGCCGCGGTGCGGGGCGGCGGCGCGCATGATGGCCGCCCAGTCCTCCGGGGTGCCCTCGGTCATGGCGTGGAACTTCGCCCGGTCCAGGACTGCTTCGCCGTCGGCCATCGGGACCTCCTCTGGAAAAACTCGCGCGATGGTGCGACCGCGGGGCCGCCCCGTCAACGCAAGCCCGTTCACGCCGGCTCGGTGGCCGGCTCCTCGACGAAGCCCTTCCAGGTCTGCATGTACTTCACGAAGGTGGGGCTCAGGCCCTCGCGGCGCAGGTGCTCAGGGCTGACCGGCGTGCGGATCGGGGTGAACCCCGGGTCGGCGGCCAGCTTCTGCGGATAGTCGTGGTGCAGGATCGCCGCGCGGCCCAGCAGGACGTAGTCCATCCCCTGGTCCAGGCAGGCCCGCGCATCGTCCGGCGTCATCACCTTGCCCGCGCAGCCCACCCGCACCTGGCCGCGCGGCAGCTCGGCGAAATAGCTCATCAGGCTGCGGCCCTGGAACTCCTCTTCGACCGGCTGCTTGGCGTAGTCCCACAGCGACAGGTCCAGGTAGTCGATCTTGCCGTCGGCCAGCACGCCGCGCGCGAACTCGACGATCTCCGCCAGCTTCAGGCCGAACCGCTCGGGCGAGATGCGCAGGCCCAGGCTGAAGTCGGCGCCGGTGCGGGCGCGCACCCCGTCGATGATCTCGTGGACGATCCGCGCGCGGTTCTCCAGGCTGCCGCCATAGCGGTCGGTGCGCTGGTTGATCTCGCCGCTCAGGAACTGCGCCAGGATGTAGCCGTGCGCGCCGTGCAGCTCCGCGCCCTGGAAGCCCGCCTTCTCGCAGCGGACGGCCGCGGCGATGAAGTCGTCGCGCAGGGCTTCCACCTCGCTGAGGCTCAAGGCCCGCGCGCCGGTCTCGGCGTTGTCGGAGGGGCAGACCGGCGCCTCGCCGATCAGGTCCTTCGGGCTGCGCATGCCGGCGTGGTGGAGCTGCGCCACCGCCACGCTGTCGAAGCTCTTGATGGTCGCCGCCAGCCGCGTCAGCCCAGGCAGGTGCTCGTCGCCGAACACGCCGAGCTGGCCGGGGAAGCCCTGGCCGATCCGCTGCACGTGCGCCGCGCAGGTCATGGTCAGCGCGAAGCCGCCCCTGGCGCGATAGGTCAGCCAGGTGAACTCGTCGTCCGACAGCGTCCCGTCGGGATGGCTCTGCAGGTTGGTCAGCGGCGCGAGCACGAAGCGGTTCTTCAGCGCGGGGCCGTGGGCCAGGGTCAGCGGCTCGAAAAGGTCAGGCAAGGCGGCTTCCTTCAAACGGATGTTCGAAAGTCTTAGCGGACCGGGCGGCGCCCCGGCAATCCAGCGCCTCTGACAGCGCTTCCACCGCCTCTGGGCCGCCAAGCCCCGGCTTGAGGGCCGCCGGAAGACCGGCTAAGAACCCGCTCCTCGACGGAACGCGGCCGTAGTTCAGAGGTAGAACGTCAGCTTCCCAAGCTGAATGTCGGGGGTTCGATTCCCCCCGGCCGCTCCAGAGCCGGCAAGACGCCTGGGCCGGCGGACAACCAGCGCTTGAATCCTGGCCGCCGAATTCCACCACAAGCTTTACCGTTTCAAATACTCGTGCTGCATACGGACGGGCGAATGCTTGTCGGCTACACGACACATAGAGAGGCCGGCCAGAAATCGAGCGAGGAGGTGTTTACGAAATCCCTCGCGCACAGGATGTCTAATTCCCTCGTCAGTGGACGAGATCTTAATTCACTTCAACCAAGACACAAACTCGCTTGTGTCCGGAAATTTTGAAGATCACCGTTCTTTCGGGAAAACCGAAAGGGTGATGGTCATGAAAATCAAGCTTTTGGCGGCTACGGCCGCTTGTGCGCTTTCCCTGGGCCTGGCGGGTTCCGCCTTCGCGGCGACCGTCATCGTCAACGACTATACGCTGGAGACCGGCAGCTTCGGCGGCCAGCTCGGCGTCCACTCCGACGGGGCCGATACGGCCGGCGCCGTCTCCGGCCACGTCAACCAGGAAGGCTCGGCCGTCACCTTCGACGCCCTGGGCACCGGCAACCTCTCGATCAACGGCCAGGGCGAGGCGATCATCGACGGCGATCCGCTGCTCGAAGCCCTCAAGGTGACCTTCGCGCACTCCTGGTCGTCGGTGACCTTCGACTTCGAAAGCCCGACCCAACAGCAGGACCCGGACTTCGTGATGTCCGACTTCACCTTGCTGGTGAACGGCGCCACCCTGTTCTCGGTCAACGGCAGCCCGAGCTGCACTTTCTGCATCGTCGACGGCACCGGCGGGAACAAGTTCATCGTCACGGCCGGCGCGGGCGTTCCGGGCATCACCACGCTCGAATACCACTTCGACCCGGCGATCCAGCAGGCCAAGCAGTTCCGCGTGCTGGGCGTCGGCCCGGCGCTCCCGGAACCCGCCAGCTGGGCGATGATGATCATGGGCTTTGGCGGCATCGGCGCCATCCTGCGCCGGCGGCAGCGGA
>Ga0207657_10002850_pt1 | contig 18583 bp, 14 predicted proteins | sample KBSC33metaG_FD_184316 | JGI IMG/M metagenome (GOLD analysis project Ga0207657, IMG submission 184316) | Corn rhizosphere microbial communities from Kellogg Biological Station, Michigan, USA - KBS C3-3 metaG (SPAdes) (version 2) | ecosystem: Host-associated > Plants > Roots > Rhizosphere > Soil ... | reverse complement strand
TCCTGGATCCGCTCGATCGTGGTCAGCGTGTCTTCGACGACGTCGTGGAGGAGGCCGGCGGCGATGGCGACGGCGTCCATCTTCATGTCGGCGAGGAAATCGGCGACCGCGAGCGGGTGAATGAGGTAGGGCTCGCCGGAGTGGCGCACCTGTCCCCGGTGCTCGAACGCGGAGAAGACGTAGGCGCGCCTGAGCAGCTCGACGTCGGCGTCCGGGCTGTAGGCCCGAACCTTTTCGAGGAGATCCTCGAAGCGAATCATGGGTTTCGGTGTCTAATGTGACAGTGGGCGATTGCAGCGATTGCCTTGACGTACGTTTTTTAGCTTCACTATACTGGCCCGGTTTCGGCCACGGCAATTATCCTCGCCTGTCATCAAGGATATCGGACACATGTTGAATCAGGGCACTAGAGGGGGATCGATGCGATCGTTATCGGGAAGGTCGCGGTCGGCCGCGTCGCTGGCAGTGGCCGCGATCGTGGCCCTGGGAGTCGCAGCGTCCACGGTGGGCTGCGGGAAGGTCGGCGAGCTGAAGGCGAAAAAAGCCTTCAAAGAGGCGAATCAGGCCTATCAGCAGCAGGACTATGCCAAGGCCGCCAAATTGTACGAGGACGCGATCGAGGCGGCGCCCGGCAGCCAGACCGCCAACGAATCCGAGTTCTTCCTCGGCAATAGCTACGACAATCTGTACAAGCCGAGCAAGAAGGGCGACCCGCAGAACGACGCGCTGCTGAACAAGGCGGTCGAGCACTACCAGAAGGCGTCCGAGGCGCTGGCGCAGTCGCCCGACGCGAACGACAAGCTGTACGGCAAGCGTGCGCTCGAGTTCCTCGTGCTGTGCTACGGTCCGGACAAGCTGAACGACCCCGCGAAAGCTGAGCCCGTCGTCCAGAAGATGATCCAGCTCGAACCGAGCGAGCCGACCAACTACTTCGCGCTCGCGAAGATCTACGAGGACGCCGGCGCGTATCCGGAAGCCGAGCAGACGCTGCTCAAGGCCCGGGACGTCAAGCCGTCCGATCCGGCGGTGTACATGACGCTCGCGGGCTATTACAACCGGCAGAACGAGTTCGACAAGACGATCGACGCGCTCGAGCAGCGCGCCGCGAAGGAGCCGAACAACCCGGAGGCGTACTTCACGATCGCCACCTACTACTGGGACAACGCGCAGCGGAACTTCCGTCTGAACGAGGCTCAGAAGAAGGACAACGTCGACAAGGGGCTGAAGGCGGTCGACCGGGCAATCGAGCTCAAACCGGACTACATGGAGGCCCTCGTCTATAAGGGGCTGCTGCTCCGCCTCGAAGCCAACATGGAGAAGGATCCGAAGAAGCAGCAGGATCTGATCAAGCAGGCGGTCGCTCTGCACGACAAGGCCGAGGAGCTGCGCAAGAAAAAAGCGTCCGGGGTCAGCTAGATCGCCCGCGCCGCCGGTATGGATCGAGAGGCCGCCGTGTTGTCCACGGCGGCCTTTTTTGTCTCACTTCCGTTACAATTCCCGCGTTAGAATACCGCTGCTTTTTTCCTCCCGCGAGCGGCCCCCTTTCAACGAGGTTCCCATGCGAACGTGGTCTCTGACACTCTTCACCGTGCTTGCTCTTGTGCTCGCGCCAGGGCTTCGAGATGCCGCGGCGCAGACTGCGGCAACCGGAAACGTGGAAGGACAGGTGAGCGACACCTCCGGCGGCGTGCTGCCTGGAGTTTCCGTCACGATCCGCAACATGGATACGAACGTCACGCGCGATGTCGTCACCGACGGCAACGGGCGTTATCGCGCGGTGGCGCTGCAACCGGGGCGCTACGAGGTGTCCGGCACGCTCAGCGGCTTCGAGGCGAAGCCCATCACCGATGTGACGATCCAGGTGGGACAGACGGCGGCGATCGATCTGAAGATGCATCCGGCCGGCGTCGCAGAAACCGTCACGGTCGCGGCCGAAGCTCCGGTGATCGATACGCGGCGGACCGACGTCAGCAACGTGATCGGCGAGCAGGCGATCCAGAACCTGCCGATTACCGGCCGCCGTTGGGACAATTTCGTGCTCCTCAGCCCGGGCGTCACCAACGACGGCAACTTCGGCCTCGTCAGCTACCGCGGCATCTCGGGCCTCTACAACAACAACATGGTCGACGGCGTCGACAACAACCAGGCATTCTTCTCCGAGGCGCGCGGCCGCACGCGCATCTCGTACGCGATCAGCGAATCGTCGATCAAGGAGTTCCAGGTCGGCGTCAGCAACATGTCGGCGGAATTCGGGCGCGCCGCCGGAGGCTCGGTGAACGCGGTCACGAAGTCCGGCGGCAACACGCTGAATGGCGAAGGCTTCTACTTCTTCCGCGACAAGGCGCTGCAGGCGAGAAATCCGCTGATCGTCCTGCCAGGCGACCCGAACGGCAAGCCTGACGAACGGCGCCAGCAGTTCGGCGCGGCCGTCGGCGGGCCGCTGATGAAGGACAAGGCCTTCTTCTTCCTCGACTACGATCAGCAGGTCCGCGATTTCCCCGTCTTCACCGCTCCGTCCGACGTGAACTTCTACACCGGCGGCTGCACCGCGCCGAGCGCCAACTGCGCGTCGGCGACGTCGTTCTTCCAGTCGCAGGGCGTGCTGAATCCTCGCAGCGGCAACAACAAGGTCGGCCTCGGTAAAGTGGACGTGACGCTCAACAAGGCCAACACGCTGAGCCTGAGCATCAACTCGCATCGCTGGAACTCGCCCAATGGCGTGCAGACGCAGCCGGTCGTGTCGGTGGCGCAGTCGCAGAACGGCAGCGACCTGGTCTCGACCGATTTCTTCGTCGGCAGCCTCAACTCGATCCTGAGTCAGCGCTGGCTCAACGAGTTCCGCACGCAGGTCGGGCGCGACTACGAGGAGCAGTCGCCGAACGGCGTGCCGCCCAGCACCACGGTGACCGGCGGCATCAACTTCGGCATGCCGAATTTCCTGCCGCGCGCCGCGTATCCGCACGAGCAGCGCTTCGAGTTCCTCGACTCGCTCACGTACTATCGCGGCAGCCACAGCGTCAAATTCGGCGCCGACATCAACTACGTGCGCGAGCTGCTGATCAACCTGTTCAACGGCGGCGGCACATTCGCCTACACCAACCTCACCAACATCGCACAGGACTGTCCCATCGGCGCCGCCGGCTGCGTGCCCGCCGACGCAGGCGCCTTGACCGGGCGCCACTACGGCACGTTCACGCAGGCGTTCGACCTCACCGGCTTGAACGGCAAGCTCGCCTTCAACCAGCTGGTGCAGAGCTACTACGTGCAGGACACGTGGCGCGTCAGCAACGAGCTGCTCTTCAACCTCGGTCTGCGCTGGGACTATCAGCAGCTGCCCGAGCCCGGCTCGATCACGGTCGACAACGTCACGTTCGCCGGCAATCCGGCCTACCCGCTGACGACGCGCTTCGATCAGGACAAGAACAACTTCGGCCCGCGCCTCGGCGCCACGTACGACTTCGGCGGCCGGCACGACACGGTGGTCCGCTTCGGCTACGGCGTGTTCTACGGGCTGACGAGCAACAGCGCGATTGCCAACGCGATCACGAACAACGGGCTCAGCCAGGTGTCGTACACGTTCACGCCGACGTCGCCGGGCGCGCCGGCGTATCCCAACACCTTCTCCAGCGTGCCGACCGGATCGGGCTCGAAGCCGAACATCAACGAGCTCGCCGCCGGCCTGCAACGGCCGACGATTCAGATGGTCGACCTGACGCTGGAGCAGCGCGTGGCGAACGACGTCACGGTGTCGGCCTCGTATCTGTACAGCCACGGGGCGAACCTGCCGATCTTCCGCGACATCAACTTCAGCCCGGCGAACTCGCAGGTCGCGTACGTGCTCGACGGCTCGACGGTCGGCACCTTTCCGCTGTACCGCGGCGCGCGTCCGGATTCCAAGGTCAATTCCATTCTGCTCCTCGATCCCGCCGTGACCTCGCGCTACAACGCACTCGTGCTCCAGGCCAACAAGCAGTTCTCGAACGGCCTGTTGTTCAACGGCAACTACACGCTCTCGAAGGCGACCGACAACGGGCAGGAATCGACCACCTTCTTCTCGACCTTCGGCGAAACCTACGATCCGCTGAACCTCAATGTCGCCGATGGCCAGACGACGTCCACCTTCGACCGGCGGCACCGGTTCGTCGGGACCATCTATTACCGTCCGGCGTTCCTCTGGGGATTCGGCGTCAGCACCGTCGTGACGCTCGAGAGCGGTCTGCCGATCAACGAGAACATCACAGGCAGCCTGAATGCCACTGTCGGCGCGACGACATCGTCCAGCACGAACGGCACCGGCGGCGCGTTCTTCGCGCCCTTCGCGGGGCGGAACGCGGAGCGGCAGCCTGGACGCAAGACCGTCGACTTGCGCGTATCCAAGGATTTCCCGCTCGCCGGCAGCACGCGTCTGGAGCTGCTCGTCGAAGTCTTCAATCTGTTCAACACGCTGAATTACACCGGCGCGTCGGCGACGGCCTTCAACGTGGCGAGTTCGAGCTTCGATGCCGCGTCCAACCGGGCCACGGTGAACCTGACACGCAACACCGGGTTCCTCAAGCCGACGACGATCGGCAACACGCTCTACGGCATGCGTGAAGCGCAGCTGGGATTGAGACTGAAATTCTAATCACGAACGGCACGAAGGCGACGCATGACACGACGGGCACCAAGACGACGATGTCATGAGGGCCGCCCGTAGGATGTATCTGACGAGGGTTGTCTGTATACGGAACCTTCGTCGTCTTCGCGTCTTCGTGGTTGAAGAGAGTTGGAGTAAAACACAAAGGGCCGGTCCGCTCGTTTGAGCGAACCGGCCCTTCGACTTTCGTTTCTGCTGAACGTGTAGCGTCTAGTTGTTGCTGGTGGCGCCGCCGGCGGCCTTGATCATGCCCTCGGTGACGATGCCGACCTTGTCGACGCCGGCGCCCTTCGCCGCGTCGATGACTTCGATGATCGAGCGATACGGCAGCGTGCCGGCGCCCATGATGAACATCGTCTTGTCCTTGCGCTGCTCGAAGATGTTGCGAAGCCGCGTCTCGAGCTCGGCGATCGTGACGTCCTCGTGGTTGATCGACATGCGCTTGTCGGCGGTGTAGGTCAGCACGATCTGGCTCACGTCGGGCGTGGCTTCAGACTGCTTGTGGCTCTCGGCCGGCAGGTTGATGTCCAGTCCCTTCTGGGTGAGCGGCAGCGCCGCCATGAAGATGACGATGAGCACGAGCAGCACGTCGATGAGCGGCGTGATGTTCATGTCGGAGCTGGCGTGCGGGGTTTCCCCCTTGACGACCTTGTCGGCGCCGAGGTGCTGGTGCGCGTGTGCCATTACTTGCCTCCCCCAGTGCCGCCGGGCGTCTTCTTCGGGTCGGTGACGAGACCGATGTCCTCGATGCCGGCCTGCCGCAGCTGGTCCATGGCCGCCATCACGGCGCTGTACGGCGCCTCTTCATCAGCCTTGATGAGGACGATCTTCTCTTTCTTGTTCTCGAGAATCTCGGTCACCTTCGTCGCCATCTCGCCTTCCTGAACGGGCTTGGCGTTCAGGAACATGTGCTTGTCGGCACTGATGGCGACCACCGTCTGGTCCTGCGTTTCAGGCTTGTCGGTCGTGTTCGCCGCGACCGGCAGCTTGACGTTGACGCCCTGCTGCAGCAGCGGGGCGACGATCATCATGATGATCAGCAGCACCAGCATGACGTCGCAGAGCGGCGTCACGTTGATATCGGACTTGACTCCGCCTTTGGCGCCGCCAAGATCCATTGCCATAGGTAATCTCCAGAATGCTAATTGCTACGTCGTTATGCGGTCTTCTTGATGAAGTAGTCCACGAGCTCCGACGAAGAGTTGTCCATCTCGACGTTGAAGTACTCGATGCGGCCGGTGAGGTAGTTGTAGAACCACACCGCCGGAATCGCGACGACCAGACCGAGCGCAGTTTCGACGAGCGCTTCGGCGATACCGGCCGACACGGCGCCGATGCCGCCCGAGCCGCTGGCCGCGATGCCCTGGAACGCGGTGATGACGCCGACCACGGTGCCGAGCAGACCGACGAACGGCGCGGTCGACCCGATCGTCGCGAGCGCCGAAATGCCCTTCTTGAGATCCGACGCCGTCAGCGCCGACGCGCGCTGAATCGAGCGGCGCACGGTGTCCATCAGGTCTTCACGGCTCAGACCGCCGCCGCTCTCCTGCTGGAACTGGTACTCCTGCAGCCCGGCGAGGACGACCTTCGCGAGGTGGCTGTACCGATAATTCTTCGACGACGAGATCGCAATCGCGTCCTTCAGACGCCCTTCCTTGAGGTGCTTCGCCACCTGCGGTGCATACAGCTTCGACTGGTTGCGCGCCTGCGTGAACGTGAAGATGCGTTCGATGGCGACGCCGAACGACCACATCGACATGAAGAAGAGCACAAAAGCCACCGCCTTCGCGACGTAGCCCATCGACTGCCACATTGCCATTAAATCCACGGTCCATCCTCCATCGGCTCTGATGCCAATCTGAAATTCGAAATCCGAAATCTACGAGTTGACTTGTCGAGTCGCTACTGCAGAGTGAAGTTCACCGTCACCGTCATGATGACCGGCACCGGTACACCGTTCAGCGTCGTCGGCGTGTATTGCCATTGCTTCACCGCTTCGAGCGCCGCGGCGTCGAGCAATGGAATGGACCGGAGCACCTTTGCGTCCTGCACGTGCCCGTCGGTCCCAATGGTGGCCTCGATGATCACCACGCCTTGCACTCGGGCGGACTGCGCGATGGCCGGGTAGACCGGATTGACCTTCTTGAGTTGGGTAGGGGCTTTGATGGCGCCACCGACGCGGACCGGCGCTGCAGGCGGCGGGGGCGGCGGGGGCGGAGGCGCCTCCGACAATCCGCCGACGACGCCGCCGGTCACGCCGCCGACCACACCGCCTTCGATGCCGGTCACCGCCTTGGTCTCAACCGGCGTCTCGGCCTTGATCTCTTTCGGCGCTTCGACCGGTGCGGCGTTCGGATTGACCTCGGGCACCGGCTTCGGCGCAACCGCCGCAGCTGGCGGCGGCGGAGGCGGTGGGGGCGGCGGGGGCGGTGGCGGAGCCGCCACGAACGCCATCATCCCGGGCGGTGTCGGCAGTACGTCGGCGGCCATCAACGGAATGATGACCACTGCGCCGATAATCACCGTGTGCACGATGATCGACAGCGGCACGGTGTACCACTTCTGACTACCGACCTTGATCGACGGCTCGACGACATCGCCGAACATGTCACGTGGCAAGGGAGCTCTCCTGGTGCACCGCCGCGGGTTGCGGCCGGCGCTCCTCCTGGAAGTGTTTCAGTTGAACCGGCACAAGGCGCCGATTATAGTCAGGCCAAAATCTGAGAGTCAACGAACTCTCGAAGACTTAGACACCGGAATCTGCGAAATGGCTGACGGTTTCGACCTCCGGCAGACATCGTTTGTAAAAGTTAGTCTCCCGTTCGAGCCGGCAGCCTCATCTGGTCGAGCCGATCCGCATCCCGTAGAACGAACGCCGCACGAAGATCACCGACAACACGAAGAAAATGGCGGAAAGCATGAGCGTGATGCCGCTGCCCATGTCGACCGACAGCTTCACTGCCAGCTCGACGGCCAGCAAGCCGAACAGCGTCGTGAACTTGATTACCGGATTCAACGCCACCGACGAGGTGTCCTTGAACGGATCGCCGACCGTGTCGCCGACCACCGTGGCCGCGTGCAGCGGCGTCCCCTTCATCTTCAGCTCGACCTCGACGATTTTCTTCGCGTTGTCCCAGGCGCCGCCGGCATTCGCCATGAAAATCGCCTGATACAGCCCGAACAACGCGATCGAAATCAGGTAGCCGATGAAGAAGTAGGGCTCGAGGAACGCGAACGCGAGCGTCGCGAAGAACACCACGAGGAAAATGTTCAGCATCCCCTTCTGCGCGTACTGCGTGCAGATCTCGACCACCTTCTTGCTGTCCGCGACCGACGCCTTCTCCGCGCCGCCGTCCAGCCGGATGTTCGCCTTGATGAACTCCACCGCGCGGTACGCGCCCGTCGTCACCGCCTGCGCCGACGCGCCGGTGAACCAGTAGATCACCGCGCCGCCCGTGATGAGCCCCAGCAGAAAGGGCGGGTGCAGAATCGACAGCTTGTCGATGTTCTGCGTCAGACCGGACGTCAACGCCACGATGATCGAAAAAATCATCGTCGTCGCGCCGACCACGGCCGTGCCGATCAGCACCGGCTTCGCCGTCGCCTTGAACGTGTTGCCGGCGCCGTCGTTCTCCTCGAGCAGATCCTTCGCGTGCTCGAATTTCACGTCGAACCCGTAGTCGCGTTTCAACTGCGCCGCGATGCCCGGAACGTGTTCGATCACCGACAGCTCGAACACCGACTGCGCGTTGTCGGTGACCGGACCGTACGAATCCACCGCGATCGTCACCGGCCCCATGCCGAGGAAGCCGAACGCGACAAGGCCGAAGGCGAAGACCGCCGGCGCCACCATCAGCGTGCCGAGGCCGAACAGACTGACGTAATAGGCGATCGACATCAGCGAGACGATGCTGAGGCCGAGCCAGTACGAGCTGAAATTGCCCGCGACGAAGCCGGAGAGAATGTTCAGCGACGCGCCGCCTTCCTGCGACGACGACACCACTTCGCGCACGTGGCCTGATTCGGTCGACGTGAACACCTTGACGAGCTCGGGGATGATCGCGCCGGCCAGCGTGCCGCAGGTGATGACCGTGGACAGCTTCCACCACAGCGTGCCGTCGCCGAGATCCGGAATGAGGATGTAGGACGTGAGATACGTGATGCCCACCGAGATGATCGAGGTGAGCCACACCAGCGTCGTCAGCGGCGCCTCGAAGTTCATCTTGTCGACGTTGCCGTAGCGCGCCCTGGCGATCGCCTCGTTCGCGAAGTACGAGAGGCCGCTCGCGATGATCATCATGATGCGCATGACGAAGATCCAGACGAGGAGCTGCACCTGCACGCGCGCGTTCGGCACCGCCAGCAGGATGAACGAGATCAACGCGACGCCGGTGACGCCGTAGGTCTCGAAGCCGTCGGCGCTCGGGCCCACCGAGTCGCCCGCGTTGTCGCCGACGCAGTCGGCGATCACGCCGGGGTTCCGCGCGTCGTCTTCCTTGATGTTGAAGACGATCTTCATCAGGTCCGAGCCGATGTCGGCGATCTTCGTGAAGATGCCGCCGGCGATGCGCAGCGCGGCGGCGCCGAGCGACTCGCCGATCGCGAAGCCGATGAAGCAGGCGCCCGCGTAGTCGCCCGGAATGAACAGCAGGATGCACAGCATCAGGAACAGCTCGACGCTGATGAGCAGCATGCCGATGCTCATCCCCGAGCGCAGCGGAATCGCGTAGAGCGGAAACGGCTTGCCGCGCAGGCTGGCGAACGCGGTCCGCGAGTTCGCGAACGTGTTGATGCGGATCCCGAACCACGCGACGCCGTAGCTGCCAGCGATCCCGATCAGGCTGAAGAGCAAAACGATCAGCACCTTGATCGGGGCGAAGTGCTGCAGCACGCCGAAATAGAACACCATGATCACGCCGATGAACACTTCGAGCAGCAGGATGAACTTCCCCTGCGTGATCAGATAGGTCTTGCAGGTCTCATAAATCAGCTCGGAGACCTCGAGCATCACCGGATGCACCGGCAGATTCTTCGTTTGCGTGAAGACGACGAGGCCGAAGAGCAGGCCGAGGCCGCAGATCACGAGGCCGCCCATGAGCAGCGTGCGGCCGTTAATCCCTTTGAAGTCGACCACCGATAGATCGGGCAGGCGAAGGTTGGCTTCGCCGCCGGCGCCTTCCTGCACCACCGCGCGCTCGGACCGGCTCTCGGACTGCCCCGGTTGTGCCGTCTGCGGCGCCTGCGGGTTCTGCGGGTTCTGCGCCAGCAGCGTCCGTCCCGCCCCCGCGAAAGCGACGACCAACAGCGCCGGAACGATCAGCCGGGCGACGATTCTCTGGACGGTCACGCTCATCTCACCTCTCGTCACGTGCGATCGGACCGGCGGGTCCACTCGCGTCGAACGCGGATCGCGCCGCGATCCGCCCTGCGTCCCACAATCAGGCCCGTCGGACCCGGGGACAAAAACTCGGATTATACCCGGAAGTCGCCGGCGTGCGCGGCGTCATGCGCGTTCCGCACGCGCGTGGGAAGCGCCATTCCGCCGGTCAGAAAGATGCGGATCCCTTCCTCGACGGAGATGTCGGGAAAGCTCGCACGGTCTCGCTCGCAGATCACGATGTCGCCCAGATATAGATGGTTCGTCGGCACATACACGGCGACCAGCGCCTCGGGGCCGGCGCCGCGATCGACCGTGAACTCCTTCGTGAGGAACCCCAGGGCATAGCCGCGCTTCGCGTCCTCGATCATGACGACGCGCTTGAACCCCGATTCGTTGTCGGGTGAGAACGCCGCCACCAGTTGCCGCACGGGCGCGTAGATCGATCGAAACACCGGCACGCGGAGCAGGTAGCCTTCGGTGCGCAGCAGCACGCGCCGGCCGATCACGTTCTTCGCGAAGGCGCCGACCATGACGATCGCCAGCGCGGTCGACAGCGTCCCCAGCCCCGGGATGCGGCGGCCAAGCAGCTTGTCGTACAAGGGTGTGGTGAATCCGTCGACGATGCTGAATAGCCAGACCAGCGCCGCCACCGTGATGAACAGCGGGACGGTGACGAAGAATCCGGCGATGAAACTACGCCGCAGCCATTGCATCTTGATCAGGGATCAGGGATCAGGATCGGACGTAAGGCGGGTCTTTTCAGACCCGCCTCTCTTTCAGACCCGCCTCGCCGATTATGATGCCCGGGCCTTGCGCGTCGGCTTCGCCCGGCGGGTGGGCTGCGGCGGCGCCGAGGGCGTCGATACCGCGGGCGCGTGCGCCGCGGCGCGTGTCGGGCCGCTGCCGCGCCAGAAGCTCACGATGGCCGCCGCGATGAACACGCTCGAATAGGTGCCCGTGATGATGCCGACGATCATCGTGAACGCGAAGCCGTGCAGCACTTCGCCGCCGAAGAAGAACAAGGCCAGTGCGGTCAGCAGTGCCGTGCCCGACGTGATGACGGTGCGGCCCAACGTCTGATTCACCGACACGTTGATCACATGATTCAGCGAATCGCGGCGCATCGATCGGAGGTTCTCGCGGATCCGGTCGTAGATGACGATCGTGTCGTTGGTCGAATAGCCGGTCATCGTCAGGATCGCGGCGATCACGTTGAGCGACATGTCGTAGCGGAAGAACGCCAGGAACGCGAGCGTGATCAGGAGGTCGTGAATCGTCGCGACCACCGCGCCGACGCCGAAGCTGAATTGGAAGCGGAACGCGAGATACGCGAGGATGCCGATGAGCGAGAGCACGGTCGCCCACAGTCCTTTCGTCCGCAGCTCCTGTCCGACCGCCGGGCCGACGATTTCGGTGCCGGCGACGGTGAAGTGGCCGATGTTCGCCTTCTGGAGCGCGTCCTCGATCGTCTTGCGCGTGGAGCTCAGCGCCCCGCCCGATTCCGCGCCGACCTGCGGCACCCGCACCATCACTTCGTGCAGCGACGGGTCGTCGTACGCCTGCACCTGCAGATTTTCGCCGCCGCCCTGAAACGACTTGTCGAGCGCGCTGCGCACCTGCTCGATCGACGCGGCCTGATCGAACTTCAGGATCACGACCGTGCCGCCGGCGAACTCGACGCCTTTCGGAATCCCCTTCGTGTAAATCGCGAAAAGGCCCGCGAGAATCAGCACCCACGACACGATCATCGCGTGCCAGCGCCACCGGAGGAAGTCGTAGTTCGGATTGTTGAAAATATGCATCTTGGCTCGATCAGTAAAACACTGGCTGCCGACTAGCGGCTACTGGATACCGACTACTTATATCGACAGCGCCGCCACCTGACGACGATGGCCGAGCACGAGCTCGAACAGCGTCTTCGAGACGAAAATCGACGTGAACAGATTCGACGCGAGGCCGAAGAACAGCGTGACGGCGAAGCCGCGAATCGGTCCGGTGCCGAACTGGAACAGGAAGGCCGCCGAGATCAGCGCCGCGATGTGCGTGTCGACCAGCGTCCAGAACACGCGGCCGAAGCCGGTGTTGATCGAGGCGCGCACGCCGCGCTGCGCCTCGAGCTCTTCCTTGATGCGCTCGAAGATCAGCACGTTCGAATCGACGCCGATGCCCATCGTCAGCACGAAGCCGGCGATGCCGGGCAGCGTCATCACCGCGCCGATGTACGCCATCATGCCGAGGAGGATGACGAGGTTGAACACGAGCGCGACCACCGCGTTGATACCGGAAAGCCGGTAATAGCCCAGCATGAACACGGCGACGAGCAGGAGACCGACGACCGACGCCAGCACGCCGGATCGGATCGAGTCGGCGCCGAGGCTCGGACCGATCGTTTTCTCTTCCAGATACGTCAGCGTTGCGGGCAGCGCGCCCGAGCGGAGAATCAGGGAGAGATTCTGCACTTCTTCCGGAGTGAAGCTGCCCGTGATGCGCCCGTCCGTGGTGATGCGCGACTCGAGGCGCGGCGCCGATTGCACGCGCCCGTCGAGGATGATGGCGAGCGACCGGCCGATGTTTTCGCCTGAGACCTTGCCGAACTTTGCGCCGCCCTCGGAGCTGAGCGTGAAGCCGACGGCCGGCAGATTGTTCTCGTCAACCGTGGGCCGCGCGTTGCGCACGTCGCGTCCCGTGACCGCCGCCGCCTTGCGCACGAGATAGTAGACCGTGCCGGTGTCTCCCGGAGCGCCGGACACGCCCGGCACAATCTCCATGCCCTGCGGCACGACGCCGTTCTGCATCAGGGCTTCCTTCGTCGGCGACGGTCCCTGCTCGACGATCTTCAGCTCGAGCAGCCCGGTCGACTGAATGATGCTCTTCGCGCGCTCGACGTCGGTGACGCCGGGCAGCTGCACGAGAATCTGATCGCCGCTCTGCCCCTGCTGCGAGATGCTCGGCTCGGTGACGCCGAGCTCGTTCACGCGGCGCTCGATCGTCTGCCGCGCCTGCACCACCGCTTCGTCGCGCAGGTTCTGCTGGATGTTCGGCTTCATCGTGAACAGATAGCTGCCGTTCACGCCGGTGCCGCGCGTGAAGTTGGCGTCGACCTCGGCCGCGATCTGGCGGAACGCGGCGTCCTGCGCCGGCGGCACGCCGTCGACGCGGAACTGCGACACCGTCGGCGACGAGATGTTGGTGACCGGGAGGTTCTTCGCCTGCAGCTCGGCGCGCAGCCGTTCCATCGTCTGCTCGGTCTCCAGACGCAGCGCATCGTCGGTCTGCACGCGGAGGACGAGGTGCACGCCGCCCTTGAGATCGAGCCCGAGCTTCAGCTGTTTGTCCATCAGCCAGCTGGGAGAGTTGATGCCAAAATGCGCGGCGACCAGCGGATAGACGCCGACCGCGCCGAAGATGACGAGAACGGCGACGATCGTGATGACTTTCCAGCGAGTGTTGTTGCCCATAAATATCTGCGTCCGCCTGACGCGGACGATTCGTGCGTTATGCCGAGCTGTTCTGCGCCTCGACGACCGGCGCCTGGCCCTGGTATCCGCCGATCGCCGCCTTGGAGATTTCGATCCGCACCTTGTCGGCGATCTGCAGCTGGATGCTCTGCTCGCCCAGCCGCGTGATCTGGCCGTGAATGCCGCCGGTGGTGATCACCCGGTCGCCCACTTTGAGCGCCTCGAGAAACTCCGTCACCTTCTGCTGCTTTCGTTTCATCGGGAGCAGGATGATGAAGTAGAAGATCGCCAGCACGAGGACGAAGGGCAGCAGCTGCAGCCACGCGCTTCCGCCCTCGGGCGCCGCCATCGCGAGCACCATCCCACACACAAAACCAGCGTCGGCCATGATCATGAATCGTGTGACTGGCGGGACAAGCTCTGGTGGAAATCCAGCCTGAAACTTTCAAACCGCCGAAACACTATAGCCTCTCTAATCCGATTGAGGGTGTCAAGGTAAAAGTTCAGGTTATGCAACGTGTTAAGCGCCGATGCGTTGAGCTCGCCGGCCATGAACAGGTGCCGGAGATAGGCGCGTGAACAGGTGCGGCACGTGTAGCAGCCGCACGCCGGATCCGGCGGCCGGTCATCGTCGGCGTAGCGGGCGTTCTTGATATTGATCCGGCCGGTCCGGGTGAAGAGCTGCCCGTTGCGCGCGTTGCGGGTCGGCAGTACGCAGTCGAACAGGTCGACGCCGCGGGCGACCGACTCCACCAGATCGGCTGGCGTGCCGGTGCCCATGAGATATCGCGGCCGATCAGCGGGAAGAAACGGGGTCGTGTGCGACACGATGTCGTACATCACGTCGGTCGGTTCGCCGACGCTCAAGCCGCCGATCGCATACGCCTCGAATCCGATCGCGACCGTGGCGCGCGCGCTCTCCTCGCGGAGATCGGGAAAAATGCTGCCTTGTACGATCCCGAACTGCGCCTGCCCTTCGTTGGTGACGACGACGCCGCCGCGATCTCCGTCACGCAGCGCGAGGAATCGATCGCGTCCGCGCCGTGCCCAGCGCAGCGTGCGCTCCATCGACGCACGCGCGGCATCGACGCCGGCCGGATGCGCGAGACACTCGTCGAGCACCATCGCGATATCCGAGCCGAGCTGCGCCTGGATCTCGGCGGCGCGCTCGGGCGTCAGCAGGTGCCGCGAGCCGTCGAGGTGCGAGCGGAAGTGCGCCCCTTCTTCGGCGACCGTGCGGCGCGCGGCGAGGCTGAACACCTGATAGCCGCCGCTGTCGGTGAGGATCGGTCGTGTCCAGCCGATGAACTGATGGAGTCCGCCGCGACGCGCGATCAAATCGTCGCCGGGGCGCAGATACAAATGGTAGGTGTTGCTCAACAGGATCTCGGCGCCGATGGCTTCGAGATCGCGGTGCAGCACGCCCTTCACCGCGCCTTGCGTGCCGACCGGCATGAACGCCGGCGTCTGCACGACCCCGTGCGGCGTCGTCAACGCGCCGCGGCGCGCGCGGCCGTCGGTGTGCGTCACGTGGAAGGCGAAGGAGGAAGATGACATCGGGCTGGAACAGTTTACAATCGACGTGATAAAAGCTCGCCACCACGGAGGACACGGTGGACACAGAGGATCAATCCTGATCATTCGGACGTTCGTTCCTCCGTGTCCTCTGTGTCCTCTGTGGTGGAGAGTTCGAATCCTGTGAAAAAGCTGCGCGTCGGCATCATCTACGGCGGCCGCTCAGGCGAGCACGAAGTGTCGCTCGCATCGGCGGCGGCGGTCTTCCGCAATCTCGATCCCTCGCGCTACGATGCCGTGGCGATCCACATCGGAAAGGATGGCCGCTGGACGCTGCCCGAACGTCCGCCGACCCTCGTGTCGGCGGCTGATGTGATCGAAGCGGCCAAGACCGGAGTGCAGGAATCGGCGCGCGAGGCGCATCTCGTCGCGCATCCTGGCCGCGACACGCTGATGACCATCGATCGCAATGGATTCCCCGCCGGATCCTCTTCGGGCGGCGAATCGACCCCGACGGTCCACGGGGAAACCAGCGTCGTCTCCGGTCTCGCGCTCGACGTTGTCTTTCCGGTGCTGCACGGGCCATACGGAGAAGACGGCACGGTGCAGGGGCTGCTCGAGCTCGCGAACGTGCCGTACGTCGGCGCCGGCGTGCTCGCTTCGTCCGTCGGCATGGACAAAGCGGCCGCGAAGCTGGTGTTCGCGGCCAGCGGATTACCGCAGTGCGATTATGAGGTCGTCCTCAAGCGCGAATGGCAGCGCGACGAGCACGCCGTGCTCCGCACGGTCGTCGATCATCTCGGCTTCCCCGTGTTCGTCAAACCGGCCAACCTGGGTTCGAGCGTCGGCATCTCGAAGGCGCGGCACGTCGCCGAGCTGCGCGCGGCGATTGCGCTCGCCGCGGAATTCGATCGCAAGATCGTGATCGAGGCCGCCGTCCCGTCCGCGCGCGAGATCGAAGTCGCCGTGCTCGGCAACGACGAGCCCGAGGCGTCGGTGCCCGGCGAGATCATTCCTTCGCGCGAGTTCTACGATTACGAGGCGAAGTATCTGGACGGGGGCTCTCGCGAGGTGATTCCGGCGCACCTGCCCGACACGCTCGCATCGGAAATCCGCGCTCTGGCCGTCAAGGCCTTCAAGGCGCTCGACTGCGCCGGCATGGCGCGCATCGATTTCCTCCTGGACGGCGACACGGGCCTTCTCTATCTGAACGAGGCGAACACGATACCCGGCTTCACGACGATCAGCATGTATTCGAAGATGTGGGCCGCGAGCGGACTGCCGTATCCGGCGCTGATCGATCGCCTCATCGCGCTCGCGCTCGAACGCCACGCTGACAAACAGCAGCTGCGCACCAGTGTGTGAAGAGCACTCGGCAATCGTCAGTCATCGATTGTCAGTCGATCAACGGCAGACCCGCGAATTGAGACCGAAGACCGACGACTCGGGACGGAAGACTGACGGCTCGCGACTGGCGACGGCTTTCGTTCTCCTCGTCCTGCTCTTTCCCATTCCTGCTTCGGCGGCGTTGACCGAAGGTCCGCGTCTGGCCGCGGTCTACGACACGATCCTGCGCGCGCGCTTCGAGGACGTCGAGGCGCAGCTCGCGCACACGTGTCCCCCCGCGCCCGCCGAAGCCTGCCAGTCGATGCGCGTGGTCGCGGCGTGGTGGGAAATTCTCATGGACCCGGCGAGCCGCCGGCTCGACGCGCGCTTCAACGCGCTCGCGGCGTCGGCAATCGACGCCGCCGAGGCATGGACCAAACGCGAGCCGCAGCGCGCCGAAGCCTGGTTCTATCTCGCCGGATCGTACGCGCCGCTCGTGCAGTGGCACGTGTTGCGCGGAGAGCGTGTCACGGCCGCGCGCGAAGGCAAGAAGATCAAGGACGCGCTCGAACGCGCGCTCGAGCTCGATCCCTCGCTCGACGATGCGTACTTCGGCATCGGGCTGTATCACTACTACGCGGCCGTCGCGCCTACCGCCGCCAAAGTGCTGCGCTTCTTCCTCTTCCTGCCCGGAGGCGATCGCGAGCAGGGCCTCAAGGAGATGCTGAAGGCGCGCGAGCACGGCGAGCTGCTCCGCGGCGAGGCCGACTATCAGCTGCAGATTCTGTATCTCTGGTACGAGCAGGAGCCCGCCAAGGCGATCGAGATCCTCGAGCGGCTCGATGCGCGGTACACGACCAATCCGCTCTTCCTGCGGCAGATCGCGCAGATCCGCGATACGCACTTTCACGATCACCCGGCCAGCGCCGCCGCCTGGCGGACCCTGCTCGATCGCGCGCGCGCCGGCCGCGTGCACGCGCCGGAATCCAGCGAGATCCGCGCGCGCACCGGACTCGCCATCGAGCTCGACGCGATGTTCGAAACCGACCGCGCCATCGACGAGCTGACGAAAGCGCTGCATTTTCCGGACGCCGTCATGCCCTATGGCGCGCGGGCGGAAGCCGACCGCCTTCTCGGCAACGCCCAGGATCGCCTCGGCCGCCACGATCTCGCCCTGCGCGCGTACGCCGCGGCGATCGCAGCGACGCCGGAGGACGACGCGCTGAAAACGAAAGAGCAGGTGCAGGCGGCGCAGCGGCAGACGCCCGACCGGCGCGCGACGCAAAGCTATCGGCTGTCGCTCGAAGGATGGCGCGCGCTCGAAGGCGGCTCCGCCGAGCGCGCGTCCGCGGCGCTCGAACAGGCGCTCGCGCTCGAGCCCGACGACACCGTCGCGCGGTATCGCTACGCACGCGCGCTCGAGGCGCGCGGCGAGATCGCGCAGGCGCGGCAGGAGCTCGAACGCGTGATCGCGGCGCGTCCTCCGGCGCCCGCGTTCGTGCTCGCGTCGGCGTTCACCGACTGTGCGCAGCTGGCCGAGCGCAGCGGCGACGCGGAACGCGCGCTCTCGCTCTATCGGTACGCGATCGACGTCGTCGGCGGCACGCCGCGCGCGCACGCCGAAGCGATCCGCGGCGTCAAGCGCCTCGAAGGCGGCGGTAACCGTGCGCAATTTTTGACTTTTGACGCACGTTTGTGCTTGACACTGGGAAATTCTCGTCCATAATCTACATCTGGTATGAGGGTGGCCACATGAGGCCACCCCTAGTGAGGTTGATTGGCTCTGCCATATTGGCCTCGCCCTCTCGGGCCGAAAGGTTCAGGGGTGCCTCGAAGCGCAGAGCGCCGACATCGGGTGAGCGTGCCAGGCGGCAGCCACTAGAACGGTGACGAGAGCGTTCTCGCAATCCAAACCCACATGAAGGGGGGGATAACAGACATGGCAAAGAAAGCCAAGGGCGGGAAGAAGAAGGCCGGCAAGAAACGGTAGCTGGCTCACCCGTCAAAAAAGGGGGCGGCCGTCGCCCCCTTTTCGCCTCTCTACACGCAGATCGCTCGCCGCCCTCCGACTCGCTCTCCACTTGAAAATCTCACCACGGAAGACACGGAGGTAATTCTCTCCGCTCTTTTCTGATCCCTGATCCCTGAGCCCTGGATTACTTCGCCGTCATCTCCTGCCCATCCCACACACGCACGCGCCGAATCACATCCCACGGTTGAATTTGATCGACGACGTCCATGCCGCCGACGACGCGGCCGAAGACGGTG
>Ga0207657_10002849_pt1 | contig 18587 bp, 17 predicted proteins | sample KBSC33metaG_FD_184316 | JGI IMG/M metagenome (GOLD analysis project Ga0207657, IMG submission 184316) | Corn rhizosphere microbial communities from Kellogg Biological Station, Michigan, USA - KBS C3-3 metaG (SPAdes) (version 2) | ecosystem: Host-associated > Plants > Roots > Rhizosphere > Soil ... | reverse complement strand
CTCGCCGGCCTCGACCGTCGGATCCGCGAGGGGATCGAGCGCATCGGCTACCCCGGCCAGCCCTCTCATCCGATCTGCCACGGCGTCGGCGCCCGGGCGCACGAGCCGCCCTACCCGCACCAGGCCGCAGGCGGCGAGCTCCAGGAGGGCACGGTGCTTGCAATAGAGCCAGGGTGCTACTGGGACGGCGGCGGCGGCCTGCGTGTCGAGGACAACTTCCTCATCACCGCGGACGGGGCGGAGAAGCTCTCCCCGTTCCCCGACGGAGTCGTGCAGGCATGACGCTCGACCGAGCGAAGGTCTGGACGGGGTCGGTCAACGAGCAGGCGCTCGACCCGCAGTCGCGCACGACCGTCGGGCTCTACGACACGACGCTCCGTGACGGCGAGCAGACGATCGGCGTGGTGCTCGCACCCGACGAGAAGCTCGAGATCGCGCAGGCGCTCGACGCGGCGGGGATCGACCGGATCGAGGCCGGCTTCCCGCGCGTCTCGGCCGACGACTTCGAGGCCGTCAAGGCGATTGCGGCGGCGGGGCTCAAGGCGGAGGTCTGGGGCTTCTCGCGCGCCGTGCAGGCCGACGTCGACGTGCTCGTCGAGCTCGGCGTGTCGGCCTCCGTGATCGAGAGCCCGATCTCGGACGGCAAGCTCGACGCCCTCGGCGTCTCGCGCGAGACGATGCTCGAGCGCATCCGGAGTGCGGTCGCGTTCGCGACCGAGCACGGGATCCGCGTCGCGTTCTTCGGCGTCGACTCCTCGCGGGCCGATCTAGAGTTCTTCGACCGGGCGTACGAGGCCGCCGTCGAGGCAGGCGCCGCCGAGGCGGTCGTCGTCGACACGCTCGGGATCGCCACTCCGGAGGCCGCGGCGTTCCTCGTTTCGCGCGCGCTCGACCGCCTCGACGTGCCGGTGCACTGGCACGGCCACGACGACTTCGGGCTCGGGACGGCCGCGGCGATCGCGGCGGTCCAGGCCGGGGCGACCTGGGTGCAGGGCACGATCAACGGGATGGGCGAGCGGGCGGGGAACGCCGATCTCGTCGAGGTCGCGCTTGCGCTCGAGGCGCTGTACGGGATCCCGACCCGCCTCGATCTGACCCAGGCGAGGAGCCTCTCGCGGCTCATCGCAGAAAGGGCCGGGACGCCGCTGCCGCCCTGGAAGGCCGTCACCGGCGAGGCGCTGTTCACGCGGGAGTCGGGCGCGGTCGCGGCGCAGTTTCACGACCCGCCCGCGATCGAGCCGTACGCATCCGAGCTGGTCGGGGCCGAGCGCGGCATCGTCCTCGGTAAGAAGAGCGGGATCGACTCGATCCGGATCGCGGTCGAACGGCTCGGCCTCGACGTGCAGCCCGACAGCTACCCGGAGCTCCTCGCCGCGGTGAAGGCGCTCGGGACGAAGCAGCAGTCGCTCGTGACGGACACACAGTTCCGCCGGCTCGCCAACAAGACATCAGGAGGCGCAGATGGCACGTGAGCTTTCGAACCCGCCGGAGCTGCATCCGGCACCGGGCTTCAGTCACGTCGCGACCGCGGACGGCACGCGCGTCGTCCACCTCGCAGGGCAGCTCGGGCTGAACCCCGACTTCTCGCTCGCCGCCGACGATCTCCATGGGCAGACCGTGCAGGCCATGCAGAACGTCGAGGTCGCGCTGCGGGCGGCCGGCGCCGGCTGGGACGACGTCGTGCGGCGCACGATCTACACCGTCGACCCGACCGCTTACGAGGTGATCACGCAGGCGATCGACGAGGTGACGGGCGGTGCCGCACACCCCGCCCAGACGATCGTCGGCATCACAGGTCTCGCCGTCCCGGGATGCCTGATCGAGATCGAGTGCACCGCCGTCCTCGGTTGAGCGCTTCCCGATGACGATCGAGCGTCAGGCGTTCTTCGACGTCATGGCCTCGTTCCCGTCGGGCGTCGCGATCGTGACGACGCTCGACGCGGACGGCACCCCCCGCGGGCTGACCACGACCGCCGTCTGCAGCGTCTCGGCCGACCCGCCGACGATCCTCGTCTGCGTTGACCGCGCCTCCCGGACGCTCGCGGCGCTCCGCGCCAGCGGGCGCTTCGTCGTCAACTTCGCCGGCGAGGGAGGCAGCGAGCTCTGCCTGCTCTTTGCGTCGAAGGAGGAGGACAAGTTCAGGGACGTCCGCTGGCGGCCGACGGACAAGGGGCTACCGCTGCTCCACGAGGCGGTGCTCGCGTGGGCCGAGTGCTCGACCGAACGGGAGCTCGAGATCGGGGACCACGTCGTGCTCGTCGCCGAGGTGACGGACGGCGGCGTCCAGCCGGAGCTCGAGCCGCCGCTCATGTACTACCGCCGCTCGTGGGGCGTGTGGACGCCGGCCCACGACGTCACCGAGCCCGACGCCGTCTCGATCCCCGCGATCGAGGTCAGCGGCCGCGACCTCCGCTGGCAGGGTGCAGAGATGTGACCCTGCGACAGGGTTTCGCGGCCCGGGCGCTTGCGGCGCCGAAGGCGACGCCTTCAGGGATCTGCCCCCGCCTGCGGCGGGGGATCCGAGCGGCAGGAATCCGCTTGGCGGATTCCTGCTCGCGAACAAGCCCAGTTTGACTGTCATGTCACCGCGATGGGATACTCCGTTGAGCGGTTGACATGTCACGAGCGTCGGAAGGATCGTCGATGCGCTTCAGCCTGTACACGGAGATGCAGCTCCACGAGGGGAAGACGCCCGAGCAGCTGTACGGAGAGGTCCTCGAGCAGATCCAGAACGCGGACCGGCTCGGGTACGACTGCTACGCGTCGGTCGAGCATTTCTTCTTCCCGAAGTTCTCGATCTCGACGAACCCGACGGCGCTCTTCGCCGCGGCAGCGCAGCGGACGCAGCGGATCCGCTTCCGCACGATGCTCCATGCGCTGCCGTACCACAACCCGACCGTGCTGGCCTCCGCGATCGCGGCCACCGACATCTTGACGGGCGGCAGGTACGAGTGGGGAGTGGGCCGCGGTCACGGCTGGATCCCCGAGAAAGCGGGCGTCCCGCTCGACGAGCACGCGAGGCCGCGATACGAGGAGGCTGTCGACCTGCTCTTCGCCGCGCTCGGCAACGAGCGCTTCTCGTACTCCGGCAAGTACTACGAGGTCGCGGACTCGCACATCGTGCCGTTCCCGCAGCACAAGTTCCGGATCTTCCTCGGCGGGACCTCCGACCGGACGTACGAGCTCGCCGCCGAGCACGGGTGGGGGGTCGCCGTCCCGCCGCTTCTGCCCTACAAGGCGCTCGAGCAGCAGCTCGACCTCTACCGCGATCGCTGCGCCGAGCACGGTAACGAGCCGGACATCGTGTGGATCCACGCCTGTCACCTCGATCCCGACCGCGAGACGGCGCTGCGCGAGGCCCGCGACTGGGTCACGAAGTTCATCTACGGGAACAGCTCGCCGCTGCTCGAGTACGAGAAGCCGGCCGCCGACGACCTCAACAAGGCGGGCTACGGCTTCTACGCGGCCGGGATCATGGAGCAGCTCGCGGAGGTTCCGTTCGAGCAGCTCGTCGACGAGGACTACGTCTGGGTGGGCACGCCCGACGACATCGTCGAGCGTATCGAGGAGACGCGGCAGATCTGCCCGGGGATCAGCGAGATCGGGATCACCGTGAACGCGGGCGGGGCGCCGCACTGGATGGCGATCAAGAACCAGGAGCTCTTCGCGTCCGAGGTAATGCCGCGCGTGCCGGAGGTCGTCCCCGTCGGTGCCGCGAAGGCCGCGTGATCGAGCGCGTGTGCGTGATTGGCGCCGGGTCGATCGGGAGCCTGTTCGCCGGTCATCTCGCTCAGCTGGTCGAGGTGAGCGTCCTGACGCGGCGCGAGGATCACGCCGAAGCCCTGAACCGCGACGGTCTCCGCGTGACGGGCCGGAGCGACCTCCACGCACACGTCACCGCGTCGGCGGATCCGGACGCGATCGAGCCGTTCGACCTCGGAATAGTCGCGACGAAGGCCAACGGCCTCGAGTCGGCCGCCACTGCCCTCGAGGGCCGCTTCCCCGACGCGCTCGTGATGACGACGCTCAACGGGCTCGGCGCGGAAGCGGTCGTCCGCGAGCACGGCGAGTGGCCGATCGTCTCGGCGGTGACTTTCATGTCGGGCACGAAGCACTCGGACACGGAGGTCGAGTACGTGCTCGACACGGCGACCTGGATGGGGCCGTACGAGGACACGCCGCTCGAGCGGGTCGAGGAAGTCGGCGACCTCGTGCGGCAATCGGGGCTCGAGGCGGAGGTCTTCCCGGATCTCCGGCCCGCGCAGTGGTCGAAGCTCATCTTCAACGCGACGGTCAACTCGGTCGCGGCGCTCACCGGGCTCCGTCACGACCATCACTTCGCCGACGAGGACCAGCCGTCCGACCTCGGCCACCTGGTCCACGACCTCGTCGACGAGGGGAAGTCCGTCGCTGCGGCAGCAGGCGTCGAGCTCTACGAGGACCCGTGGGAGATGAACGTCCATGCCACGCGGAGAGGCTCCGCGCACTATCCATCGATGCTGGAGGACGTCGAAGCACATAGGGCGACAGAGATCGACCTCATCACAGGCTCACTCGTCCGCGAGGCGGAGCGGCATGGCGTCCCGGTGCCGTTGCACACGGCGCTGTATCGCCTCGTCAAGGCGAGGGAGGAATCGTGGACGGCGTCCACACCAACGCTCCAGGAGGAGTAATGACGAGAAGGAAGACAGGGGTCGTTGCTGCGGCACTCGCTGCCGTGGCGGCTGTCGCGGCGGTCGCCGCGGCGACGGCTCCGGCGGCCACACGCGCGCCGATCGTGATCGGGTGGGCCTACGACGGCAACGGCGCGATGGCGCCGTTCGACGGGCCTGCGCTAGCGGCGGCGCAGATCCGCGTCAAGCAGGTCAATGCGAAGGGCGGCGTCAACGGTCGCCGCCTGCAGATCAAGACCTGCAACACCCAGGGGAACAAGCCCGCGATTGCCCGCTCGTGTGCTGCGAAGCTGCTCTCGCAGGGTGCGAACGTCATCTTCACGACGTGCGATGTCGACTTCGCCGCGCCGGTCGTGCAGGAGGCCATCAACAGGGGGATTCTCGCGGTCGCGCCCTGCATCGGCACCGACCAGATGGGACCGAAGCGCTTCGGGGCGAAGGGCCGGCTCGCGTTCTCGTTCGGCAACGTGGCGCAGGACGAGGGCTCGGCCATGGCGCAGTACGCGTGGAGCAAGGGCTGGAAGTCCGCAAGCCTCGCGACCGACACCGTCATCGTGTACTTCAAGGACGTCGTCAAGGCGTTCAAGGCCAGGTACACGCAGCTCGGCGGCAAGATTGTCGACGAGGAGACGTACCAGTCGCTCGGCTCGACGAACATCACGAACGCCGTCACGCGTCTGAACGGGAAGAAGGCCGACGTCATCGTCACCGCCACGGCCGGTGCGTTCGGTGCGCTCCCGCAGATGATCTCCGGGCTGCGGACGCTCGGCAACAACACGCCGGTCCTGAACTCCTGGGCCGGTGACGGGGTCTACTGGGTCACGAAGGAGCCGCAGGTGACGAACTACTACTTCGTTACCTTCGCCTCGATCTTCGGCGACGACCCGGTGCCTGCGATCAACACGCTCGCGAAGACCCTGAAGGCCGGGACGGGTGGGTTCGTCACGGGCTCGGCCGCGATCGACGGCGTCGCCACCGCGATCCGCCGCTCGGGCGGCTCGACGAACGGCGCCCGGCTTGCAGCGACGATGGAGAAGTTCAAGAAGGTTCCGACGCTCTCGGGGCTCGTCAGCTTCTCACCGCAGCTGCACACCGTGTTCGGCCGGCAGTACCGCGTGATCCAGATCCAGAACAACAAGGGCAAGCGCATCGGAGCGGTTGTCGCGAAGGTCGTCCCGAAGATCTGACCGGGACGGCGACGATCGGCGCGGAGGAGCACCCGCAGGAGGAGCGGCGGCCCGGAGGAACACTCCGGGCCGCCGCTCTGTCGCGCTCGTTCGACGGCGTCGCGGCGGTCCGCGAGGTGTCGCTCGAGCTCCAGCGGCACGAGGTCGTCGGGCTGATCGGGCCGAACGGCGCCGGCAAGTCGACGCTCGTCAACCTCCTCACGGGCTTCGACCGCCCGAACTCCGGGACGGTCGAGCTGCACGGCAGGGACGTCACCGGGTGGAGCGCCAGCCGCCGCGGCCGCCACGGTCTCGCCCGGACGTTCCAGCACAGCCACCCGTTCCGCTCGCTCTCCGTGCGCGAGAACGTCGAGGTCGCCGCGCTCGGGTCAGGCGCCTCTGCGGGAGCGGCGCGGCGCACGGCGGACGAGCTTCTCTCCCTGCTCGGCCTCGAGGGCGACGCGGAGGCGCCGGCAGGTGCGCTCGCGCACGGGCACGAGCGGCGGCTCGGTGTGGCGCGCGCGCTCGCAACCAAGCCGAGCTTCGTGCTGATGGACGAGCCGGCCGCGGGGCTCCCCGAGGCCGAGGTGCCCGAGTTCGCCGCGGTCGTTCGCTCGGTGCGCGACGACCACGGCGCCGGCGTGCTGCTGATCGACCACAACATGGCGCTGATCATGGACGTCTGCGACCGGATCGAGGTGCTCGACCAGGGCAGGACGCTGGCCGCAGGAACGCCTGCGGAGATCCGGGCCAATCTCGACGTCGCAGCCGCCTATCTCGGCGAGAGCGCCGTCCACGAAGGCCCCGCGTGAGCCGCCCACCTCTCGTCGTCTCCGAGCTCGAGGTGCGCTACGGGTCGGTCGCAGCGGTCCGCGGCGTCTCGTTCGAGGTCCCGCCGGGCGAGATTCTCGGCCTGATCGGCCCGAACGGGGCCGGGAAGTCGTCGACGCTCCACGCGATCATGGGCCTCGTGCGGGTCGCGGGCGGCGACGTCCGGCTAGGGGAGCGCTCGCTCCGCGGCCGTTCGCCGGAGGTCGTCGCGCGCAGCGGCATCGCGCTCGTCCCCGAGGGTCGCCGGATCTTCGGGGAGCTGACGGTGGACGAGAACCTCAGGCTCGGGCTCAGCGCACGACGCTCGATGGAGGGGGCCGACGAGGACGTCGAGCGCGCTCTCGAGCTCTTTCCCGTCGTCCGCGAGTTCCGCTCGCGCCACGCCGGAGCACTTTCCGGCGGCCAGCAGCAGCAGCTCGCGATCGCCCGGGCCCTCGTCTCGGCGCCGGACGTCCTGCTCCTCGACGAGCCCTCGCTGGGGCTCTCGCCGACGATCACGGACGCGGTGTTCGAGGCGCTCGCCGCGATCCGCGACCAGGGGCTCGCCGTCCTGCTCGTCGAGCAGCGTGCCCAGCGGACGGTCGCGCTCGCGAACCGCTGTCTCGTCCTCGCGAACGGCGAGGTTCGCCTGACGCTGACGCCCGACGACGCGGCCGACACCGAGCGAATGATCCACGCCTACCTCTCGTGACCGGTCTCGTCGCCAGCGGACTGACCGACTTCCTACGCTCCGCGGTCGATCCGCAGGTGCAGGTCGACGCGATCGGGATCGGCGCCATCTATGCGTTGATGGCCGTCGGTATCGGCCTCGTCTTCGGCGTGCTCCGGCTCGTCAACTTCGCGTACGGGCAGCTCGTGATGGCCGGGGCGTTCGCCCTCGCGTTCGCGTCCGACCGCGACTGGCCCGTGTGGGCCGGCATCGTCCTGTGCTTCGCGGTCGTGATCGCCCTCACGATGGCGATGGAGCGCGTCGTCTTCCGCCCGCTCCGTACGCAGTCGGCCGCGACGATGCTCGTCGCGACCTTTGCGGTCGCGTTTCTCCTGCAGGCGATCGCGCTCGTCATCGACCAGCGCGACGACACGCTCGGCGAGCCCGCGGCGTCGCTCGCGCGGCTCAACCTGCCGTGGGTGATCTTCGGCACCGACGTCAGGAAGATCACGGTGGTCGCGATCGTCACCGCCGTGGTCTGCCTTCTCGCGCTCGTCCTGTTCCTCGGACGGACGACGGTCGGCCTCCAGATGCGGGCCGCGGCGATGGACTTCCAGACGGCGCGGCTGCTCGGCGTCCGTGCGAACCGCGTGATCGGGTCAGCCGTGTTCCTCTCGGGCGTCCTCGCGGCGATCGTGGCCGTCATGCTCACCGTCCAGCAGCCGCTCGTCACCTCGACCTTCGCGCTGCGCGAGACGATCGTCGTGCTCGCCGGCGTGGTCGTCGGGGGGATGAACCGGCTCCTCTCCGCGACCCTCGGCGGATTCGCGATCGGCTACGCGTCGGGGCTGCTGGGCGGCGCCCTGCCGACGGAGCAGAGCCAGTACCTGCCGTCCTTCCTGTTCGGGCTCGTCATCCTCACGCTGCTCGTCCGGCCGGGCGGCCTCTTCACCCGCGGCGGCGGACCGGTGGAGCGCGTATGAGACGCGTCCGCACGACCGTCCCGCTCGCGTTCCCGCTGGCGCTCGTCCTTGCTACGGGCGTCCTCGGCACGTTCTTCGACCGCGCGACCGAGATCTACTTCATCAACTCCCTCGTGTCGGTGTCGATGGTCGTCGCGCTCTACGTCTTCGTCGGCAACTCCGGCGTCCTCTCGTTCGGGCACATGAGCTTCGTCGCGGTCGGTGCCTGGACGGCGGGCGTGCTCTCCGTCCCGGTCGAGGAGAAGCCCGCGACGATGCCGTCGCTCTTCGGCTTCCTCGGCGACTCGACGGTGGGGAACATCCCGTCGCTCCTCCTCGCGGCGCTCGTGGGAGGGGTCTTCGCGCTCGTCGCGGGGCTGCCGTTGATGCGGCTCTCCGGCCTCGCGGCCGGCATCGCGACGTTCGCGGTGCTCGAGATCACGAACAACATCCTTCGCTACTACGAGAAGATCGGGCCGGGACTCAACGTCTTCTCGTCCGTCCCCGAGACGACGGATCTCCAGCAGGCCGCGATCGGCGCGGCGGTCGCGATTCTCGTCGCCTTCGGGTACCAGGTGAGCCGCTTCGGGCGCCAGCTCCGCGCCGCACGCGACGACGCGCCGGCGGCGCGCGCGGTCGGCATCTCGGTCTACCGCCAGCGGCTGATCGCGTTCGCGCTGTCCGGCGCGCTGGCCGGGTTCGCCGGCGGGCTCTACGTTCACTTCCTCCCGATCAGCGTCGACGCCGTCTACCTCGATCTGACGTTCCTCACGCTCGCGATGCTCGTCGTCGGAGGGATGACGAGCCTCTGGGGCGCCGTCGTCGGGGCGCTCGCGGTCTCCGGGCTCGACTCCGTGCTGGCGGAGGCCGAGAACGGCCTCGGCGGGATCGACCTTCCCGCGGGAAGCCGCACGATCGTGGTCGGCGCGCTGATGGCGCTCGTCCTCATCCTCCGGCCCGAGGGGATCACCGGCGGCCGCGAGGTCCGCCTGGGACCGCTCCTGCGATCGCGAAGCCAAAAGGAAGGAGCCGCATGAGGATCTGCGTGGTCGGGTGCGGGGCCGTCGGATCGCTGTTCGCGGCGAACCTCGCAACCCTTGACGACGTCGAGGTGTGGGCGTTCGACCTGAACAATGCGCATGTCGACGCTATCAACCAGAACGGTTTGCAACTCGTGGGTGCCGGCGAGGTCCTCGGCCGCCCGCACGCGACGAGCGACCCGACCGCGATCCCGGCGTGCGACTTCGGCATCGTGGCGACCAAGGCGATGCATGCCGACGCGGCCATCGCAGCAACGGCGCACGCCTTCGCCGGCGGGGCCGTCGCGAGCGTGATGAACGGCGTCGGCAACGAGGAGACGCTCGCCCCGCACGTCGAGCGCGTGATTCGCGGCACGACCTTCCCGGCCGGCAAGCTGCTCGAGCCCGGCGTGGTCCAGTGGGACGTGAAGGGCGACACGACATTCGGCCCGTTCGAGCCGCGGCCGATCCGGGTCGAGACGATCGCACCGCTGGCCGAGGCGTGCACCCGCGCAGGCATGCCGAGCAAGGCGGTCGCAGACGCGCGGCCCGGGCAGTGGCGGAAGGTGATCTTCAACGCGGCCACGAACCCGATGGGCGCGCTCACCGGGCTCACCCACGGGCGGCTCTGCGAGCGCCCCGACCTCCGCGCCGTCGTTACCGGCCTCGTCGACGAGGGGAAGGCGGTCGCGGCGGCGCAGGGAATCGAGCTGGACGCCGACCCCGAGGAGCTGATCGACCACGCGGCGCGGCCCGACGTCGCCTACGGGCACAAAGCCTCGATGCTCCAGGACGTCGAGGCGCACCGGATGACCGAGGTCGACTACCTGAACGGCGGCATCGCGCGCTTCGGGCGCGAGCTCGGCGTGCCCACACCGCTGCACGACACCATCACCGCACTCGTCAAAGGGGTTGAGGCTTCATGGGCACAGTGAGCAACAGCGTCGGTGACAGGCTTCGGCCTGTTTCCGACACCGTTTCCGACCGGTCTGCCGAGCTCGACAGGCGCTACGCCAACGTCCGGGAGGCGATGGCTGCCGCCGAGCTGGACGGCCTCGTCGTCGCCGGCAGCGAGTACTCGGGCTTCGAGGGCGCCGTCACGTACATGTCCGGCTTCCAGATCGTCCACCGCTACGCGTACGTCGTCGTGCCCGCCGAGGGTGATCCGTTCGTCGTCTTCCCGGCGGAGGCGCGCTACGTCGGCGAGCACGGGACCGCGCTTCTCGAGCAGCGGTTCGACCCGCATCCGGGCGCAGCCATCGCCGCGCACGCGAAGGATGCGGGCTGGAAGCGGATCGGCGTCTACGGCCTCGACTACGTGATGACCGTGCGCGACTACCGGCCACTCGAGGGATTCGAGATCGTGGGGTTCGACGCGGAGTTCGACCTCGCGCGCGCCGTCAAGAGCGAGGCCGAGCTCGAGAGCGTGCGCGACTCGGTGCGCATCAACCGGCGTGGCTTCGAGCTGTGGGCCGAGGCCTACGCACCGGGGCGCAGCGCGGCCGACGTGATGGCGGCCGCGGAGGAGTACTTCATCGCCGAGGGCTGCGGTCGGCTGACCATGAACATGGTGCTGACGGCGCCCGGCCGCTCGGGAGTCGCCTTTCCGGAGTTCAAGATCGCCCGGAAGGAGGAGGTGCTCGGCGACTTCGTCCTTCCCTCGCTCGAGGTCGCAGGCCCGGGGATGCACTGGGTCGAGGTCTCGCGGGCCGTCGCGGCGGCGGGGACGGAGCTGTCGGACGACACGAAGGCGATGGCCGAGGCGTACGACGAGTACTTCGCGGCGGCGAAGGGCGCGATGCGCGCGGGCGCAACGTGCCACGACGTCCACATGGCCGTCTCCAGGGGGTTCACCGACCGCGGGTACCACCTCGGCCACGTCACCGGCCACTCGATCGGGATGACGATGATCGAGTTCCCGAAGGTGGGGGAGGGCGTCGAGACCGAGCTGCGCGAGAACATGGTGCTCTCGATGCATCCACACGCGATCGCCGCGAACGGCGAGGACTGCCTCTACATGCAGGACACGTGGCTCGTGACGGCCGACGGCGGCGTGCCGCTCGCCGGCCTCGAGATGGGGATCGTCGTGCGATGACGCTCGCCGACGGCCTCGGCCGGAACGAGGACGGCGTCGTCCGCTGCCGCTGGGGCGGGGGAGAGGAAAGAGGTGTCGGTGCCAGGATTGATCCCGGCACCGACGCAGTTCTCATCCGCGCCTACCACGACCACGAGTGGGGCCTTCCGGTCACGGATGACGTGCGGCTGTTCGAGAAGCTCGCGCTCGAGGGGTTCCAGGCCGGGCTCTCCTGGCTGACGATCCTGCGCAAGCGCGAGGCGTTCCGGCGCGCCTTCGCCGGCTTCGACTTCCGCGAGGTCGCCCGCTTCGGCGGGCGGGACGTCGAGCGGCTTCTCGGCGACGCGTCGATCGTCCGCCACCGCGGGAAGATCGAGTCGACGATCAACAACGCGCGGCGCGCGGTCGAGCTCGTCGAGGCGGAGGGCTCGCTCGCGGCATTCGTCTGGCGGTTCGAGCCGGACAGCGCGGCGCGGCCAGAGCGCCTCACCCACGAGGCGCTCCGCGAGCTCACGCAGACCGACGCGTCACGCGCGCTCGCGAAGGAGCTCAAGCGCCGCGGCTGGACGTTCGTCGGCCCAACGACCGTCTACGCGTTCATGCAGGCGATGGGCCTCGTCGACGACCACATCGAGGGTTGCGACGCCCGTCAACGGGTCGAGGCGGCGCGGTCTTCCCTGACGCGCCCCGTGACGTAGAATCGAACCGTGAGCTGGCCGTGGATCGTCCTGCTCGCCCTTGGCGTCCTGGTGGTCGCCGCCGCGGAGTGGCCGAGGGTCTCGGGCGTACTGGGCGCCGATGCCCGTCGGCGGCGTGACCGGGAGCGGCGCAAGGCGAAGCTCCGCGTGGTGCGGACCGACGACGACGACTTCGTCGAGAGCGTCCGGCGCGACCTGGACGCGCTCCCGACGACCGAAGAGCCGCGCTCGAAGCGGCCGTAACCGGCTAGCGCCGCGCCGCGTGAGCGGAGAGGGCCCTCGCGAAAGGCCCCCGCCGCTTCACGCAGCTCCCCCCGTCGAGCGCGTGCGGCCCCCCGCTGCCGTCTGCAGGAAGGCGAGCAGCGCATCCGCGCCCCCGAACGCGACGGAGTCGCCGGTTCGGACGTGCTCGACTACACCGCGGAGGCCCACGACCGTTCCCCACGTCGGGTCCGGAGCCTCCCACAGGCGGACGACGAACGTTTGCGTCAGCGAGCCGCCGGTGGCGGGATCGTCGACGCTCGACGCCGTATCCTCGTCGCGGTGCATCGCGCGATGATGCACGCCAGGCCTTCAGGTTCGCTTAGTGCGGGTTTCAGAGTTCGGGACGGCTCTGCGGCGCCGGGAACGGAGCCGACTCGACGCCGATCTCGTCCATGCGCGCGCAGTACGCGTGGAAACGGCGTCGCGCCTCGCCGTGCCGGCCCGCCCGCTCGAGCGCAGCCACCAGCCCGAGATGCGCGGGCTCGTCATACGGGTCGCGCTCGAGCACGCGCAGCGAGTAGCGCGTCGTCGCGTCCACGTCGCCCCGCGCCGCGGCCGTGTCGGCAAGCGCCCGGGCGACCGCGATGTACGTCGCGCGGGCCTCCTCGCGCATCGCGAGTGCCCAGTCCTCGTACGCGTCCTCCTCGAGGAAGTCGCCGGCATACACCGACTCGGCTGCCGCGAGCCGGCCGACGGCGTGGCTTCCACCGTCACGATGCAGCCTGAGCGCCTCGTCGGCCGTGCGGAGGAATTCCTCGACGTCGACCGAGAGGTTCGCCTCATCGAGCCAGACGGCGTTCTTGTCGGCGCCGACGAAGTGGTCCTGGTCGCGCCGCTTCCCGGGGTCGAGGACGCCGCGGACCGTGCTGAGGAGGACCGAGAGGCGATTCCCGAGCGGGCCCGGGCTCTGCCCGGGCCAGAGCGCCTCCATCAGGGCCTCGCGCGGGGTCGGTCGGCCGCGCCGCGCGACGAGGATCTTGAGCAGGTCGCGCGCCTTGCGGGACTGCCACGCACCGAGCGGCACGGGCTCGCCGGAGAGGAGCACGCGAAATCGCCCGAGCGACTGGACGACGACCGGTGGGGTGCCGGTCAACGGGTGCACGAGCGCGATTGCGGCTCGGTAGCCCGTGGCGCCCACCTCCGCGAGCGCCGCCTCTGCGCTGCGGGCAGCCTGCTCGTCGCCGGTGAGCAACGCACCGACCATCGCCGCGCGCGCCTGACCGGTGGGGTTGCCGAGCTCACGCCAGATCGTCTCGGCCTCCGCAGCCCACCCGACACCTCCCGCACGCGGATCGGCCAGCGCGCGAAGCTCGAGCGACTCGGCGAGCGCGGCCCGGTCGCGTCGCCGGCCGGCCTCGGACGCAGCCGCCACCGCATAGTCGGTAGCGCGGGCTGCGTCGCGGCGCACGAGCGCGACCCAGCCGGCGGTGAGCAGGGCCTGCGCCCGGTTCATGCCCGGTCCGAGCGCGAGCGCCCGCTGCGCGAGCCGCTCCGCCTCGTCGGGGTCGTCGGCCGCGACGGTCCGTGCCAGGCCGGTCAGCGACGGCCCGAGGCCCTGCACGTCGCCCGCCTCCTCGGCATGTCTCAGCGCCTCCTCGTACGTCACGCGCGCCAGCGCCGCGTCGCCGCGGATCCGGTAGACCTCCCCGAGCTTCTCGAGCGGGTACGCGACCATGCGCGAGCCGAGCCGCTGGTAGAGCTCGCGCGACACCTCGAGGTCAGCGATCGCCTCGTCGAACCGGCCCAGCCGCGAGAGAGCCTCGCCGCGGTTCGACAGCGCAAGCGCGCGGAAGACCGCGAAGCCGGTCAGATCGGCGAGCCGCAGCGCGTGGTCGAGCTCCGAGAGCGCCTCTTCGTACGAGCACTCCTCGACGTGACGCGAGCCGCGGTTCGTGCGCACGCGGACGAGCTGGAGCACGTCGCCGGCCTGCTGGGCGTAGTCGAGCGCGCGGAGGTAGTGGGCCTCGTTGCCGCTCCGATCTCCCTCGAGCGCGGCGAGCATGGCCAGCACGGTGTGGGCGGCGGCCAGAGCCTGGGGATCGCCGGCCCGCGTGGCGATGTCGAAGGCGCGCGCCGAATCCACGCGGCAGGCGTCGGCGTCGCCACGCAGCCAGTGCGCCGACGCGCGCCAGGCGAGAAGCAGCGCGACGTCGCGGGGCTCGCCCGTCTCGTCGGCACGGTCGTAGACCGTCACTGCCTCGTCGAGGCGGCCTCCGAGATGGAGGAGAAGACCCATGCGCCAGGCGAGGGCCGGCGGGAGCGGGTCTGCGCGCTCCGCCGCCCGTTCGAAGCAGCGGAGGGCCTCGTCCCAGTCGCCGCGGACCTGGTGCGCCTCGCCGACGAGCTGCTCGACGGCGGAGGTGCGAAGCTCGGGCGGAAGACGGCCCGCCGCGTCGAGCACGGCGTCGACGGCCCCCTGGAAGAGAAGCGTACCGCCGTAGGCCTCGAGCAGGCGCGCCGTCTCGGGGGCCTCGACAGACGAGAGCGACCGCAACGCCTCCTCCGGCTCGTGACGGCTCTCGAACCACCGCGCGGCGGCGATCCGCACCTCGCGCATGTCGGCAGCACTCGGGGCGAGCCGGGCAAGGGCGAACTCGCGCACGGGCGCGCCGAGCGTGTACCACCCGGGCTCGCGGCCCTGGAGCTCGACGAAGAGCCCGCGACGCGCGAGCGATCGCAGCGTCTCGTCCGCTCCTTCGATCCCGAGTGCGTCGCAGAGCTCCGCGGTGAAGCGGTCGAGCGGCGCGACGCGCGCGACGAGCTCAGCAACGCGTGGGTCCTCGCTCGCGAACACCTCGGCGGCCAGGTACGCGAGGAGCGGCCCGCCCGTCCGACGCATGCGCTCGAGCGCGGCGGGCATGTCGCCGGGGTCGACTCCCCGCAGGGACTCCACGGCGAGGCGGACAGCCGCGGGCCAGCCGCCGGTGAGCCGGTGGAGCTCGGCGGCGACGGCCGGGTCCGCGGCTCCCGTGAGCTGCATCAGCAGCGTCGCCGTCTCGTCGACGTCGAATGCGAGCTGCGACCCGGTGATCTCCAGGACCTGCCCCTGCCCTCTGAGCCGCTCGACCGGAAATGGAAGCTCGTCACGGGACGCGACGACGAGGTGCAGGCGCTCAGGTGCCTGGCGGCAGAGCGCCTCGATCGCCTGGATGGCGCCTGCCGACGCGGCGATCTCGTGGACGTCGTCGAGCACGAGAACCAGGTCGCGGCGAAGCTCGCTCTGGAGGATCTCGCAGATCAGCGCGGCGAAGCCGCGGCCCCGGCCGGCGTCGTCCTCGCCGCTGCCCGGGCCGGCTCCCGCCTTGACGGCGTTCGCCGCGTCCACCGGGAGCGCTGGCACGCGCAGCCGAAGGGCGTCGGCAATCCCGAGTGCGAAGGTGGCGAGCGAGACGTCCTCGGACGAGACCGTGTACCAGGCGCAGTTCCGGTCGGTGGCCCACGCCGCGAGGAGCGTCGACTTGCCGAAACCAGCTCCCGCGACGACGCTCGTCAGGCGGCGGCGGTGGACGTCGTCGAGGATCGCCCGGAGGCGCGGTCGCGGGAGGAGCGGCGCCGGGGCACCCGGCGGGCGCAGCTTGATGGTCGCGGTCGTGCCTGCCGGTGGGGCCGGCGCAGCCGTGCCTCCTCCACTTGTGGCGTCCATGGCGGCCGCCCAACGATAGTCCTCCGGCCGCGGCGCAGCCTCGAGCCGGTCCGGCGCGTGTTCAGCGGGGGACGATCGTGACGGTCGCCGCGACGACGCGCGTGTTCGGCAGGATGCGCGCGACGTTCTCGTTGTTCCGCGTCTCCTGGAAGTCGGAGAGCGCGACGCGGAGGCGATGACGACCCGGCGCAAGCATCGTGGTCGCAACGCGGATCTCGCGACCGACGAGCGGAGCGCGCGCCTCTCGGCCGTCGAGCGTCGCCTCGATCGAGCTCACGTCGATCCCGGAGCCTCCGTCGGTGACGGTGACCCTGATCGGATCCCCGCGCCGGACCTTGCGTCTCACGATCGCGGCGGCCGGAGGCTTGACGTCGTCGATCCAGAAGCGGAAGCGATAGGTACCGGCCCCGGCCGCGTTGGGGCTGTCGAAGACGACGTAGTACGTCCCGGCCGAGGGGCGGATAGCGCCCGCAGCGGGCACCGGGCTCCCGAAGTCCGTGACGTAGGGGTTCTGGTCGAAGGGGAGGGCGGCATAGCCGGTGAGCCGGTTCTCGTCGCCGCCGCGGACGACCCGCGGCTCGACGCGCGATCCAGGCCCGCGAGAGACGATCGCGACACCGAAGTTCGCGACGGGCTTGGTGAGGCGCACCCTGAACACCTGCTCGGGACCGGCGAGGCGCGAGGAGACGGGTGCGTCGGCCGGGACCTCCGGATAGCGATAGGTGTCGACGAGCGCCGCTCTGCCTCGCGTGTTGCCGCTGTAGATGCCCGGCTTTCGAAGCGTGGTCGCTTTGGCGACCGAGAGCTTCGGGATCTCGACGCGCCCCCAGACCGGGATCCGCCGCGTCAGCGGGCCCCGACGCAGGATCACCGCACCGGACACCTCGCCGTCGGCCGTCCCGGAGACGAGGTCGAGCGAGAGCGGACCGGGCACGGTGATCGTCGGAGGGATGTCGATGCCCGTCCCCTCCGGCGTCCCGCTCAATGCGACCGAGACGGTCCATTCCCCCGCACCGCCGCCGGCGTCCCCGACGGAGACGCTCCGGCTCGTGATCGTCTCGGAAGGGACGAGGCCGAACGAGACGGACGTGGGTGTCGGCCGGATCTCCGGTGTGTCGGCTGCTGCGACGTCGACGAGGCCCGCGCCGGCGCGCGTCGGGCCGTCCTGCCCGTCACCCCCGGCGAGGGGCTTCGCCGTCGCGGTCAGCGCAGCCTTGACCTCCGCGGGGCTCCAGCTCGGATGGCGCTGGAGGAGGAGCGCGACCGCGCCGGAGACGTGCGGCGCGGCCATGCTCGTGCCCGAGGACAGGCCCCAGCCGGCGGGCTGCGAGGACAGGATCGAGGTGCCCGGAGCGACCACGTCGGGCTTCAGTCGCAGTGAGATCGGCGTCGGTCCTGCAGACGAGAAGCTCGCAATGGAGGGCGACGCCGTGGAGGTGGTCGCACCGACCGTGATCGCCGCCGCGGCGCTTCCCGGCGAGCCGACCGAGCCGCGCCCGAAGTCGTCGAAGTCGTTCCCCGCCGCGACGACGGGCACGACCCCCGCGGCGGCCGCCGCGTCGAGCGCCAGCGCGACGATGTCGCGCGACGGCTCGATCTCCGGCTCGCCGAGCGACAGGTTGATCACGTCCATGCCGTCTGCGACCGCGGCCTCGATCGCCGCCACGATCTCCGGCGCGTTCCCGTTGAGGCCGAGCCCCGACCGGGTGGGGACGGTGAGCGCCTTGTAGTTGCCGATGTAGGCCTTCGGTGCGATCCCGCTGATCCGCATCCCGTTGGCGTTCGTGTTGGCGTTTCCGGCAGCGATCCCCGCGACGTGGGTCGCGTGGCCGGAGTCCTCCGGATCGAACGGCAGGCCCGCGTACTTCCAGCTGGCGCCGGCCGGAGGGAAGGCCCGCGCGACGATCACCTTGGCCGTCGTGTACGCCGCCTGCCCTTTGGGGAAGCCCTCCGGCATCGTGTATCCGGACGGGTCGAAGAAGGCGTGCTTCTGATCGACCCCGTCGTCGATGATCCCGATCTTGATCCCGGCGCCGGCGTTCCCGAGTGTCGAGCCGGGCAGGTCGCGCGCGCGGATCGTGGCGGCGTCGGGGCCTGCGAGCGTCTCGTAGGAGACGTCGGCAAAGACCTGCTTCACGCCGGGGAGGCGCGACAGGCGGGGAAGGTCGGGGCGCGGGACGACGACCGCCAGTCCGTTGGCTACCAGCCGGTAGCGCCAGCGGACGGTCGCCTCCGGGATCGACGCGCGGAGCGCCGCCGTGAAGCGTCGCTGCTGGCCGTCGATTTGACGTGCGGCGCTCGCGACCCCGCGGGCGCGCGCGAGCGGCGGCGCGGCGAGCTGGACGACCACCTCGGTGCGCGTCCCGGGCTGCGGTCGCGCCTGTGGCGCGTCGGTGCCCGCGCCCGCGAACGCCGCCAGCAGCGCTGCGGCCACGAGAGCGGCGAGGGAGGGGAGCGCGCGGGTCACGTCGATTGAGACGCCGACCGGCGCCTCCAGTCGGCGCCCGGCCCGCGCTATGCGGATGAGAGGACTTGAACCTCCACGCCCTTACGGGCACACGGACCTGAACCGTGCGCGTCTACCAATTCCGCCACATCCGCGCGGACG
>Ga0207657_10002847_pt1 | contig 18595 bp, 26 predicted proteins | sample KBSC33metaG_FD_184316 | JGI IMG/M metagenome (GOLD analysis project Ga0207657, IMG submission 184316) | Corn rhizosphere microbial communities from Kellogg Biological Station, Michigan, USA - KBS C3-3 metaG (SPAdes) (version 2) | ecosystem: Host-associated > Plants > Roots > Rhizosphere > Soil ... | reverse complement strand
GACGTGTTCGCGTCGATGTACGTGTCGAGGTCGCCGTACTTCTCGGTGTGCGGCATCGTCAGGTAGCCGGGGAGGATGTTGAAGAGCGTCGGGATGTCGGTCGAGCCCTGGATCGAGGCGTGCCCGCGCAGGGCGAGGATCCCGCCGCCCGGCCGGCCGATGTTCCCGAGCAGCTGCTGCACGACGGCCGCCGAGCGGATCATCTGGACGCCGACCGTGTGCTGCGTCCAGCCGACCGCGTAGCAGAACGCGCTCGTGCGCTCGCGGCCCGAGTTCGCGATCAGCGTCTCGCAGACCTCGACGAAGTCCTCCTCCGAGCAGCCGCACGTCTCGGCGACGAACTGCGGCGTGTAGCGCGCGTAGTGCTTTTTCAGCAGCTGAAGGATGCAGCGCGGGTGCTGCATCGTCTCGTCCTCCGACGGCGGCTCGCCGTGATGGAGGCCCCCGCCATGGCCGCCATGGCCCGACTGCTCGCCCTTCGTCGCGTCGAAGCCTTCCTCGCGCTGGCCGGCGGCGCCGTGCAGCTCCATCCCCTCGTACATCCAGGTCTGGACGTCGTACTCGCCCTGCTCCGGGTCCCAGCCCGAGAAGAGGCCGTCGAGATCCTCCGTGTCGGCGAACTGCTCGTCGACGATCACGGGCGCGTTCGTGTAGTGCTCGACGTACTCCTTGAAGTAGAGGTCGTTCTGGAGGATGTAGTTGGCGACGCCGCCGAGGAAGGCGATGTCGCTACCGGCGCGGATGCCGACGTGCTTCGTCGCCATCGCGCTCGTGCGCGTGAAGCGCGGGTCGACGTGGATGACCTTCGCGCCGCGCTCCCTGGCCTCGAGCACCCACTGGAATCCCACCGGGTGGTTCTCGGCCATGTTCGAGCCCATGATCACGATGCAGTCCGCGTTCTGCAGGTCCTGCTGGAACGTGGTCGCACCGCCTCGTCCGAACGAGGTGCCCAGACCGGGCACCGTGGAGCTGTGTCATATACGGGCCTGGTTCTCGACCTGGACGATCCCGAGGGCCGTCATCAGCTTCTTGATGAGGTAGTTCTCCTCGTTGTCCAGGGTCGCGCCGCCGAGGTTGCCGATCGCCATCGTGCGATTGGCGGGATTGCCGTCCTCGGTCTCCCACTCCCAGGTGTCGGCGCGCGTCTTGATGATCCGCTCGGCGATCATGTCCATCGCGTCGTCGAGCGAGAGCTCCTCCCACCGCGTCCCGTACGGCCGCCGGTACTTGACCTTGTACTCGCGCAGCGGGCTCTGCACGTAGCTCTTCGAGGCCTGCCCCTTCGGACAGAGCCGGCCGCGTGAGATCGGGCTCGCGGGATCGCCTTCGATGTGGGTGACGTCGCCGTCCTTGACGTAGACGAGCTGTCCGCAGCCGACGGCGCAGTAGGGGCAGATCGAGTGAACGACGTGCTCGGCCTCGTCGATGCGGGGCACGAGCGTCTGCGAGCGAGGCGACTGGACCGCCTTGCCGAGCCCCAGCGGATCCCCCTCCCGCAGCTGTCGCAGTGCGGGCCAGGACTCGAGGAGCTTCGAGAGCGCCACCAGACGGATTCTTTCCGACGCGGAGCGCCGCATAAACGCGGAATGCGATGTAAATCGGGGGTTTTGCGGCCTGGTTGACGGGCACCCGAATAAAACAACGTAGTACGAAGGAAAGGACACACGCATGAGCACAATCGATGAGCGCAGAGAGCACGCTTCCGCGGGCGTCGCGCTCCGCGACGAGGGGGAGTGGCGCGACGGCTTCGCCCGTCCGCGCGTGTTCCTCCAGCCGATCGCGGCGCCGTCGGCGCTCGGTCTCGCGGGGTTCTCGGTCGCGACGTGCATGGTGGCTCTGATCCAGGCAGGCTGGGTCGGCCACTGGACGGACATGGGCGTGGTCGGGCTGTTCGCGATGACGTTCGGCGGCATTGCGCAGTTCGCCGCGGGCATGTGGTCGTACAAGGCGCGTGACGTGGTCGCCACCCTCGCGCACGGGATGTGGGGGGCGTTCTGGATCGCCTTCGGGTTGGTGCAGATCTTCATCCTCGCGGGGAAGATCCCGGCGCCCGTCCCCGGCGAGGCGAATAGCGCGCTCGGGCTGTGGTTCCTCGGCCTCGCCTACATGACCGGCATCGCCGCGGCCGCAGCGACCTTCGAGAGCATCGGGATCGCCGCGGTTCTCTGGACACTCGCGGTCGGGTCGGGCCTCTCGTGCGCCGGCTGGTTCATCTCCGGGATCGGCAACGGCTGGCTCGGCGCGGGCGGGGTGCTGTTCGTCATCTCGGCCGGCCTTGCCGCCTACATGGTGCTGGCGATGTGCCTGACCGCCATGACGAAGCGGACGATCCTGCCGACGGGCCATTTCAAGAAGGACCGGAACGTCCCGGGCCGGCAGCCGCTCGAGGCCGTCGAGCTCCCGTGGGCGGAGCCGGGCATCAAGCAAGGTCAGTAACGCAGCAGGCACGTCCCCTCCGCGAGACGAGGGCCCGCACCGGGCCCTCGTCTCGTGTCTGCCGAGATTCGAGCTGTCGCCAAGCGGGGATACGCGCCCCGTGAAGGGCCCAGCGAAGCACGTCCTCCCGTGGCTCGGCTGGTGGCTCGCCCTGTTCTGGCTCTGGCTCCTGCTGGTGGGCGTGTGGAACAGCGAGCAGGTGGTGGCGGCGGCGATCGCGGCGGCGATCGCGGCGTCCGTGGCCGAGCTCGCGCGCGTGCGCACCGGCTTCGCCGCGCCCTTGCCGCTTCGCCTCCTGGCCGCCGTGCCGGAGGCGCTGGGCATGGTGGTCGTGGACTTCGGGATCCTCGCCTGGGCGCTCCTCGCGGGCATCGCCCGCCGCCGGATCGTCCGCGGCGAGCTCGTCTCCCGTGAGCTTCCCCGCGGGAGCTGGGTCACCCAGGGCACCGGTCCCCGCGCGTGGACCGTTTTCATCGCCTCGTTCAGCCCGAACGCGTACGTGATCGACGCCGACCCGACTGAGCGCCGCGTCCTGCTCCACGACCTCGTACGGAACCGGCGATCGGAGAAGCCCGCCTGAACGCCTTCGTCGTCGCCGCGACGGTGCTGTTGGCGGCCCTGGCGCCCCTCCTCGTGATCGCGTCCCTGCGGCGGCCGATCGACGGCCTGGTCGCCCTCGAGGCGGCCGGGGCCGTGGTGACGCTCGTGCTGCTCTGTCTCTCCGTGGGGCTGGCCGAGTCGATTCTGTTCACGGTCGCGATCATCGCCGTGGTCGCGTCCTGGATCGGCGGCTTCGTGTTCGTCCGCTTCCTGGGCCGCTGGACCTGATGGGTGCGTCGGATCTGGCCGTGGACGTTCTGCTCGGGCTGGGCGTTGCCGGCACGCTGCTGTGCGTCGCCGGTGTCGTCGTGATGCGAACGACCTTCGACCGTCTCCATTACGTCGCTGCTGCGACGAGCGTGCCCCCCTTCCTCATCCTCGCCGCCGTGCTCGTGCGCGTGCACATGTCCTCCGGCGGCCTCCAGGCGCTCGCAACGGTCGGGCTCCTCTTCGTCCTCAACCCGGCGCTCGTGATCGCGACGGCCCGGGCCGCGCGACGCATCGACGAGCCCGAGGAGACGTGATGGTGCTCGCGACGCTCGTGCCGCTGCAGGCGGTCGCATTCGGCCTCGTCGCGCTCGGCGCTCCGCTCGTCGTCCTGACGCGCGACCCGCTCCGGCAAGCGCTGGTGAACGGCATCTACGGCGTGTCGCTCGTCTGCCTGTTCGTCGTCCTCGAGGCTCCGGATCCCGCGCTGTCGATGCTCGCCGTCTCGGGAATCGGCTACCCGCTCGTGATCCTCGCCGCCGTCGCGCGGGTACGCGGCCACGAGCGAACCGAGGAGGACGAGGAGCAATGAGCAGGCAGGTGCGGCTGCTTCTCCTGGGGTCGGGGCTGCTCGGGCTCGGCGCGCTCTTCGCCTGGGCGATCGCCGGGCTGCCGGCGTTCGGCGACTACCAGGGCCCGTACGGCTTCGTCCTCAACCGGATCGTGCTCCCGCTGCGCCACACCACGAACGTCGTGATGGGGACGAATTTCGACGTGCGCGGACTGGACACGATGGGCGAGGAGTTCATCCTCTACGCCTCGGTCGTCGGGGTCACGCTCCTCCTGCGCGACGAGACACGGACGCGGCTGGCGGAGCGGCGGACGCGGCGGTTCCGCGACGACACCGTGAGGCTCGTCGGCGTCGCGATGGTCGGCGCGGGGCTCCTGATCGGCCTCTGGCTCATGGCCTTCGGCTACATCACGCCCGGCGGCGGCTTCCAGGGCGGAGTCGTCACCGCCGGCGCGATCGTGCTGCTCTACCTCGTCGGCAACCACCGCGACTACCGCCCGTTCCGCAACGAGCACCTGCTCGACCCGTTCGAGGCGGTCGGCGCCGGCGGCTATGTCATCGTCGGGCTCGCGGCGCTCGCCTCCGGGACAGCGTTCCTGGCGAACCTCTTCGGTCTCGGCACGCCCGGCATGCTTCGCTCGAGCGGCAGCATTGCGATCCTCAACTGGGCCTCGGCGATCGCGGTGACGGTTGCGATGCTCCTCCTCTTCGCGGAGTTCCTCGAGACGTACGTCGTCCCGCTCGAGCCGGAGGACGCCGGGTCGTGAGCTATCTCCCCTTCGCGGTGGCGGCCTGGATCTGCCTCGTGGGTATCGCCGGCATCGCCACGAGCAGGAACCTCATCCATCTCGCGATCTGCCTGACCGTGACCCAGTCGTCGAGCTACGTCCTGCTGCTCTCGGTCGGTTACGTCAAGCACGGGAAGGCGCCGATCTTCATCGGGACGAAGCTCGGCACCACCGCCGTGGATCCCGTGGTCCAGGCGCTCACGCTCACCGACATCGTCGTCAGCGTCGTCGTGATCGCGCTCATCCTCGCGCTCGCGCTCGACGCGCACCGGCTCTCCGGAACTGTCGACCCGGACCAGATCACCGACATCGCAGGATGACCTGGATCCCGCCTCTGCTCGTGGCAATCCCTCTGCTGACCGCGGCTGTCACGGCGGGGCTCGACCACGTCACGCCGCGGCGGCTCCAGGATGCGATCGTCGTCGCCGCCTCCGCGGCGACCACGGCGCTCGCCTTCGTCCTGCTCTGGCACGCCGAGAGCCGGGAGGTGGTGCACTGGTTCGGGGGGTGGCAACCGCGGCACGGTGTCGCGCTCGGGATCGACTTCGCTGTCGGCCCGCTCGCCGCCGGCATGTGCGCCGTCATCGGCCTCGTCGTCACCCTCGCGCTCGTCTACTCGCTGACGTTCCTGCACGAGGCGGCGCGGCTCTACGACGCGCTGATGCTCGTCGCGCTGGGCGCGATGTGCGGCTTCGCCATGTCGGGCGACCTCTTCAACCTCTTCGTCTGGCTGGAGCTGATGGCCGTGGCGGCGTACGCGCTCACCGGATTCCAGGTGGAGCGGCTCGGCCCGGTACAGGGCGCCGTCAACTTCGCGATCACCAACAGTCTCGGCGGTTACCTCTTCGCGATCGGGATCGCGCTCATCTACGCGCGCACGGGCTCCCTCAACCTGGCCCAGATCGGGGACACGCTGTCCCACGGCCCGGCGGGAGGGCTCGTCATCGTCGCGATGACTCTCCTCTTCTGCGGCTTCCTCATCAAGGGGGCGATCGTCCCGTTCCACCTCTGGGCCGCCGACGCCTATGCGGTGGCGCCGGCGCCCGTCTGTGCCGTCCTAGGCGGAGTGATGACGGACATCGGGCTGATCGGTGTCTCCCGCCTGTACTGGACAGTGTTCGACGCTCCGTTCGGGCACGGGCACGCCGTCGGGGACGTCCTGCTCTGGCTCGGGATGGTGACCGCCGTGCTCGCCGGGACGATGGCCTTTCTCCAGCGGCACCTGAAGCGGATGCTCGCCTACTCGGTCGTCTGCCACATCGGGATCATGCTCGCCGGGATCGGCCTGCTCGACTCGTCGGGCCTCGCCGGCGCCGAGCTGATGTTCCTCGCCCATGCCCTGCTCACGGCCGGGCTCTTCTTCGTCGCCGGGATCCTCCACTCGGACCACGGGCTGATCGACGAGCTGCACCTGCACGGCCGCGCCCGCGGCTGCTGGGCGCCGGCGGCAGCCTGGTTCGCCGCGACGATCGGGCTCATCGGGGCGCCTTACGTCGGGATCTATCTCGGCCATGGCCTGATCGACGAGGGCGCCACCGAGCTCGGACGCCCGTGGGTGCTCGCCTTGCTCTGGCTCGGCTCGGCCCTCGCGGGCGCGGCCCTGCTCCGCGCCGGGGCGCGCATCTTCCTCGGCTGGGGTGAGGCCGACGATCCTCTGCTCGGCCAGGCACTGGAGGAGGATCCGCTGGAGCGGGACGTGCTCAGGCCGCTGCTCGTCGCCGTCGCTCTCGCGGCGGTCGTCCTCGGGGTGGCGATCAGCGTCGTGCCCGGCCTCGGCCAGCGTGCGGAGTACGCCGCGGACCGGTTCCAGGACCGCAGCGGCTACGCGGCGCGTGTCCTGCGCGGCCATCCGTTCCCGGCGACGCCGAGCTTGCCGGTCACGATCCGGCACACGTCAGTGGAGTCCCTGCTCTACAGCGGCGGCGCCACGGTTCTCGCCTGCGCGCTGGCTCTCGTCGGCCTGTACCGGCGGCGGCTCCCGCGGTTCGTGACGGTCGCGGCCCGCCGGACGCTGGCACTGCCGATTCATGTCCTGCGCGAAGTTCACAGCGGCGTGGTCGGGGACTACGTCGCGTGGGTCACCGTGGGCACCGCGTTCGTCGGCGGTGTCTGGGCGCTTCTGCTCCACGGCTAGCGACCACCGCGGCGGTGTCGCTACCTTTGCGCAGGTGAGGCGGGAGGAGATTCAGCCCGGCACCGCCGGAACCGTCGAGCACGTCATCCCCCAGGAGGCCGAGGAGCTCTGGACGGAGGACGGCCACGAGCACGTCGGCTGGTTCTGCGTCAGCACCGACCCGTTCCCGTGCCCGGCGCCCGGCTGCCTCTTCGTGGCGACGTTCATGACGGCTGCACACCTCGTGCTCGTCTGGGAGGAGCAGGACGACCCGAACCTGTTGCGCCACGCGCAGCGCGCGAAGGAGGTCGGCCGCAACCCGCGGATCATCTCCTACGAGGTCGACTTCGGCCCCAGCGCCTCGTACTACGCGTGGGAAGCGGCAGGCCGGCCGGTGCACGGCGTCCGCGGCAAGTAGGGGGCCGCATGGACCTGAGCCGCTTCGGGGCGGCGCAGCCGTGGTCGCTCGGGGTCGAAGAAGAGCTCATGCTCGTCGACTCCGAGACGCTCGAGCCCGCGCGGGACGGCTACTCGCGCGTCTTCGGCGAGGCGACGGAGCGGATCAAGCCCGAGCTGTTCGAGTCCTTCGTCGAGATCACGACTCCGGTGGCCTCGACCCCCGAGGAGGTGGAGTCCGAGCTGCGCGCGCTGCGGCACGAGGTGGGCGAGCGGGCTGCGGAGCACGGCCTCGCGGTGCTGGCGACGGGCTCGCATCCGACCACGCGCGGGCCGGTGCCGCTCGTGCCGGTCGAGCGGTACTGGCGCCTGAAGGCACAGCTCGGCCCGCAGCTCTACCGCCAGCACGTCTGCGGGCTCCACGTGCACGTCTCCGTTCCCGACCCCGACACCTGTCTGCGTGCCTTCGAGGGCGTCCTGCCCGCGCTGCCCGGGCTGCTCGCGGCGTCCGCGAACTCGCCGTACTGGGACGGTGCGGACAGCGGCCGGCGCTCGATCCGCTCCCAGATCCTGCTCGAGATGCCGACCGGCGGCACCCCGCCGCTGCTGCGGAGCTGGGACGACTGGGAGGCAGCGACCCAGGGCGACAGCAAGCGCCGCCACTGGGACGCCTGGCCGCGGCCGGAGTACGGGACTCTCGAGGTGCGGGTCCTCGACCAGCCCACGTCGCTGCGGCGAACAGTCGAGCTCGCCGCCGAGGTGCAGCGGCTCGTCCGGGAGGCCGCGGAGTTCGACGGCCCACCGCACGACCGCACCGAGTACGCGCGGCAGCGCGACGTCGCCGGGCGTGAGGGCGGGGGGCCGGAGGCGGAGCGGCAGCTCGAGCTCGGGCCGGAGGCTGCCGTCCGGGAGATCGCAGCGCGAACGCTAGGCTGACCGCGTGGCGACGCAGACGGAGACGATCCAGGTCGGCGGCGTCCGCTGCGAGCGCTGCGTGATGCGGCTCGCCCACGCGCTCGAGGGCCACGAGGGCCTCGAGGGCGCGAACGCGAACCTCATGGGACAGGTCACGCTCGCCTGGGACGACGAGCAGACGAGTCGCGAGGCGATCGTCGACCGCCTCGCGAAGGCCGGCTTCCCCGAGCTCGCCGCGGTCTAGGCCGCGTCGTCGCGGTCGTCCCGGTCCGCCGGGACGCCGTGCAGCTGCTCGAGCTCCGAGTGCTCGTCGAGCGGTCCCTCGCCGGGCTCCATCGACTGGCCGTCGTCGAGCGAGGTGGGCTCGCTCTCGGGGCGTGCCTCGGTCTCTGGTCTCTCTTCCATGCCGGTCCGGTACCCGCCCGCGCGGAATAGCAACGTCCCCGCCGCCGTTCGGGAGGGAATGGGCCACGCTGGTACGGTGGACCGCATGGACGCGGAGCCGGAGGACGCGCAGCGGCTCGCGACCGAGGCGCGCGACCGCGTCCGGTTCGAGGAGGACGCGCTTGCGCTCTCCGACCAGGTCTACCGCGTCGCCCGGCATCTCGCGTCGTCGCGCGAGGACGCCGACGAGCTCATGCAGGAGACGTACGCGCGGGCGTTTCGCAGCTGGCGGTCGTTCACGCCCGGCACGAACATGCGCGCGTGGCTCCTGCGGATCCTGACCAACCTCAACATCGACCGCGGGCGGCGGCAGCAGCGGGCACCACAGATGCAGCCGCTCGAGGCGAACGACTACTTCCTCTACGACAAGCTCGCGGAGAACGGAGACGGCATCTCCGACGAGGAGCAGGTCGTGGAGCGGTTGTCGCAGGACGACATCGTGACGGCGCTCTCCGCAGTGCCGCACGACTTCCGCGACGTGCTCGTGCTCGTCGACCTCGGCGACTTCAGCTACGCGGACGCGGCCCAGATCCTCGACATCCCGGTCGGCACGGTGATGTCGAGGCTGCACCGGGGACGCCGCATCCTGAAGCGGGAGCTGGCCGAGTCGACCCTGGAGGAGGCGACATGAAAGACCCGTGCGCGCACTGCGAGGAGATGATGCAGCCGTACCTCGACCACGTCCTGACCGACGAGGAGATGAGGGCAGCGGAGGCGCATCTCGCCGAGTGCGTCGACTGTCGCAGGCGCTACAAGTTCGAGGAGAGCCTGCGGATCTACGTGCGCAAGGCGACAACCGAGCCGATGCCGGTGGAGCTGAAACAGAAGCTGGCTGCGCTCAGGATCCCGCTGGATTAGCGACATCGACGTCGCCGGGCGGCCTCAGGTCGTCGCAGGCGACGAGACGGGCCGGCAGCGATTTCGCGCCCTCGTCGGGCACGCTGTCCCAGAGCGCTCGTGTGAGGAGGACCGGGTGCAGGCGCACGCCCTCGTAGCTCGCGGCCACGGCGTCTCCGCCGCTCGTGCGCCAGTCGTCGATGACGCGGTCGACCGCGAGCGGGTCGAGATCGGGCCCGTCGGCGAGGACGACGACCGCGGCCTCCGCTTCCCGGGGGAGCGCCGCGAGGCCGCAGCGGAGCGATGCGCCCGGGCCGCGCTCCCAGTCGGGGCAGTGGACGCTCTCCACCGGCAGCGCGTGCGCGCCGCGCACGACGACGGTCTCGTCCACGGCGCTCTGCCGCAGCGCGGCGAGCACCCGCGGCAGCAACTCGACCTGCTTCGGTGGCGCAGTCCCGTAGCGGGACGAGGCTCCTGCGGCCAAGACGACAGCGCAAACAGACATGTCTCGGTATCAGATACCAAGACGTGTCCGTGAAGGCCATCGCCTCGCTTCAGTGCGCGGAAGTGTCCGAACCGACGAGTCCTTTCCAGACGTGTCTCGGTATCAGTTACCAGGACAGGTCCTGGATGGACCCTGTCTAGGCGAGTGAGGCGAGGGCGCGGCGGACGAGGGTCCGGGCGAGCGGCACCTTCCACTCCGTGCGCGGCAGCGGAGTCGCGGCGTCCAGGTCCTCGAGGCGCTCGATCCGCCACGGGGTCGGAGCGACCCCCGCGAGCGCGATCCGTGTCTCGTCACCTGTGCGGGCGACAGCCACGCCAACCTGCGGGAACGACCACCGCTTCCGGTCCATCGCCTTGAGGTAGACGCTCGCCTCCACTGCCGGGAGCTCGACCTCGAGGAGGAGCTCGCCGTCCCCGAGCGTCGTCGTGCTCCGGTCGCCTTCGTCCGGGAGCCGGTACAGCTCCTCGGCGGCAAGCTCACGCCTGTTGGTGCGCAGCCGCGCGCCGAGCGCGACGAGCGCCGCCGCCACGTCCGAAGGGTGCGCGGAGGCGCAGAACTCGTTCGCGAAGATCGCATGCTCACGGTGCTCGCCGTCGCGCGCGTGGCAGCGGTCCCCGCCGTGTAGCCGGCACGGGTAGCCGAGCCGCCAGTACCAGCACCGTGTCGCCTGGAGGAGATTCCCGCCGAGCGAGCTCATGTTCCGCAATTGCGGCGACGCCGCGAGGCGGCACGCCTCGCGTAACGCATCCGGGATCGCCGGCTCGACCTCGAGCTCGGCCAGCGACGTCCCGGCACCGATCACGCCGTCCTGTACGCCGCGCGGCACGACGCCCCGCACGTCGACGAGCTGCTCCGCCTCCAGCAGCCCCTCCCGCAGCAGCGGCACGACCTCCGTGCCGCCGTGGACGAGGACTCCGCCGTCGAGCTCCTCGACGCTAGACGGCCGCAGGAGCTCCACGCTTCTCCTTCTCGCGAGCGCGCTCGTCGGCCTCGCGCAGCGCCCGCAGCATCTCCTCGCGGGAGATCGGCAGCTCGTGCACGTCGGCGCCGGTCGCGTCGCGGATCGCGTTGGCGATCGCGGCGGCAATGGGGACGATCGGCGGCTCGCCGAGCCCCTTGGAGCCGAGGTTCGTCAGGTGCTCGTCCGGGCGATCGACGAATTCGCAGACGATCTCCGGCACGTCCGCGATGGTGGGCATCCGGTACGCGTCGAGTGACGTCGTCAGGACGCGGCCCGTCTCCGGATCGAGCAGCCGCTCCTCCGAGAGGGTGTGCCCGATGCCCTGGATGATCCCGCCCTCGACCTGGCTCGAGGCGCCGAGCGGGTTGACGATTCGCCCCACGTCGTGGACCGCGGCGACACGCTCGACCACGACCTCGCCGGTCTCGACGTCCACCGCGACCTCGACCACGTGGACGCCGAACGTGAGGACGCTCATCCCGGTCGGGTTCGGGCCGCGTGCGCCCTTGCCGAGGATCTGCGCCTCGTCGAGCAGCCCGACGACCTCCTCGAGCGGCACCGACAGGTTGCCGTCCGTCGAGACGACCGTGCCGTCGCGGATGTCGAGCACGCGCTCCTCGAGGTCGTACCGCTGCGCCGCGATCTCGATCACCTGCCGCTTCGTGTCGGCCGCGGCCGCGCGGACCGCCGGGCCCATCGAGGGCAGCGTCGAGGATCCGGCAGAGATCGAGGCGTACGGCCCGCGCGCCGAGTCGCCCAGCACGACCTCGACATGCTCGAGTGGCAGCCCGAGCTCCTCGGCGGCAATCTGCGCCATCGCGGTCCGCGTCCCGGTGCCGATGTCCTGCATCGCCGTGATTACCGTCGCGCGGCCGTCGGAGCCGAGGCGAACCCACGCATAGGAAGGAGGCCCGCCGCCGCCGTACCAGATCTGGCTCGCCATCCCGACGCCGCGCTTCCAGACGGCATCGGAGCGCCCGCGCACCTCGTGCCGCCGCTCCCAGTGCGGCTCCGCCATCCGGTAGCACTCCTCGAGGTTCTTGGACGAGAACGGCGTGCCCTCGTTCGAGCTCGCGTAGTTGCGCCGCCGCAACTCGAGTGGGTCGATGTCGAGCCGGGCAGCGAGCTCGTCGACCAGGCACTCGAGCCCGAACGTCCCCTCGACGAAGCCGGGCGCGCGGAACGCCTTCATCGGCGGCGTGTTGAGCTTCGCGCCGTACGTGACCGTGCGGACGTTCTCGCAGTCGTAGAGCATCTGCATCGGCCCCTCGGTCGATGCGTTCCAGCCCGTCCAGCCCACCGAGTTCGTGAACTCGCCCTCGAGCGCCACGATCGTCCCGTCGCTCGTGGCTCCGGCCCGGAGCCGCTGGATGGTGGCGTTGCGGTTGCCGGCGGAGGTGTGTTCCTCACGTCGCGTGAGCGCACAGCGCACCGGCCGCCCGGTCCGCTTCGCGAGCTCGGCGGCGACGAACGTGTACTCGTCGGGGCTGTTCTTCGAGCCGAAGCCGCCGCCCATGTACTCGCACACCACGCGCACCTTGTCCTCGGGCAGCCCGAGCGCGTCGGCGACCGCGTGCCGGATGCCCCAGATGTACTGCGTCGAGATGTAGACGTGGAGCGTGTCCCCCTGCCACTCGCACGTGGCCTGGTGGGTCTCGAGCGAGTTGTGGAGGACGGTCTGCGTGCGGTAGGTGGCCTCGACGACCACGTCGGCCCCGGCGAAGGCGCGGTCGACGTCGCCGCGCTCCCGCCGGCGCGGCTCTTCGTCGGTGAGGAGCCCGCGCCGGACGGCGTCGTCCGGATCGAGCACGACCTCGAGCTCCTCCCACTCGATCTCGATCGCCTCGACTGCCGCGCGCGCCTGGCGGAACGTGTCCGCCGCGACCGCGGCGACTGCGGCGCCCGAGAAGCCTGCCTCCTCCGCGAGACCGGGCGCCTCGCCCGGCCCGATCGCGGCCCGCACGCCCGGCAGCGCCAACGCGGGTGCGAGGTCGATCCGCCGCACCCTCGCGTGCGCGTGCGGCGAGCGCAGCACGGCTGCGTGGAGCATCCCCGGCAGCTTGATGTCGGCGGTGTACCGCGCCTCGCCTCGCACGCGCTCGTGGCCGTCCTTCCGCGGCGCGTCCCGGCCGACCACCGCGAGCGGCCCCGCCGGCCACTGCTCGAGCGGATCCTCCTCGACGACGATCCAGACCTCCTCGAACCGTCCCTCGACCTCTTTCTCGGTGCGGATCAGCCTTGCCACGAAAGGATCGCCTCCTCGATCTTGGGATACGTGCCGCAGCGGCAGATGTTCCCGGCCATCGCGTGCCGGATCTCCTCTGGGGTCGGATCCGGGTTTGCCGCGACGAGGGCGGCCGCCGAGACGACCTGGCCCGGCGTGCAGTAGCCACACTGGACGGCGTCGGCGCGGACGAAGGCCTCGACGAGCGGGTGCTCGCGCAGCCCCTCGATCGTCGTCACCTCGCCCTCGACCGTGTGCGCGAGCGTGATGCACGAGAGCCGCGGCACGCCGTCGACCTGGACGGTGCAGGCGCCGCAGTGCCCCTCGTTGCACGCGATCTTCGTCCCGGTCAGCCCGAGCTCCTCGCGCAGGACGTGCGCGAGGCTCGTCCCGACCGGCGCGTCGAGGACGTGCTCGCCTCCGTTCACGGTGAGCCGCAATTCGCTCATGTCGAGGTCACTGCCACGGTGTCGGCGATCTGAATCAACCGGACGGCGGTGCGCGCCACCAGGCGGCGCTCGCTGTCGTCCTCCGCCTCGGGCAGCGTCCGCCACAGGTCGCGCGCCGCCTCCAGCAGCTCGCGGATCTGCCCGAGCTCCTCGCGGTGGACGCCGTTGGGCTCCTCGGTCGCGTTGAGCGCGAGCCCGAGCGCGCCGAAGGCGTCGGGCTGCCGGACGAAGAGCAGTGGCATCGCCATCGAGACGTACTGGTGGATCCGTGCCTGCGCGAGCGGCTGCTCGAGGATGTCGGAGCCCTGCGGCTGCGACGGCTCCAGCGGCTCCTCGCCGTCCGCGATCCGGTTCGCGTTGCCGGCGAACATGTCCCGCAGCTGCCGGTCGTCGAAGCCCGCGACGCGGGCGACCCGCGACGACAGGAGGAGCGAGCCGGGCTGCTGGCCGTACGGGTAGTCCGAGGCGTAGACGATCTGCTCCGGCGGCACGAGCCGCAGCAGGCCGAGGAAGTCGACCGCGCTCCAGACGGAGCTGTCGAAGAAGACGCCGCGCTTGCCCGAGAACCGGTAGGCGAGGTTGGCGAGATCTGCGATGCCGGCGTGGGCGAGGATGAGCTGCGCGCCCGGGTTGGCGTCGACCAGGCGCTCGAGGCCTTCCGCGATCGGCGGCAAGCCTCGTCCCGCATGGATCAGGATCGGGACGCCGCGCTCGGCCGCCAGCGCGAAGATAGGAGCGAGCCGCTCGTCGTTGAGCAGGAACTTCTGGGCTCGCGGGTGGAGCTTGATCCCGCGGGCGCCGAGGTCGAGGCAGCGGCGCGCCTCCTCGATCGGCCCCTCGTCGAGGGCGAGCCGCACGAACGGGACGAGCCGGCCCTCAGAGCGGGCCGCGAACTCGAGCGTCCGGTCGTTGCCGGCCTGGAAGCCGGGGCTTCGATCGGGCTCGTCGAGGCAGAACATGAACGCGCGCGAGATGCCGTAGCCGTCCATGACCCCGATCAGTTCCTCGTAACGCCCGATCATTCCGTCGATGTCCGTGCCGAGGTGGGTGTGGGCGTCGAAGATCTCGAGATCGGCCGGGAGATCGGCGCGCAGCCGCTCGTCCCACGACGCAGCGACCTGCCGTGCTCGCTCGAGCGCGTCCATCGAGTTGAATCTAGCCGCCCGTCCCCGGCGCGCGTCGCGCGCTGATGCGTGCCGGTTTCGTGCCGACTTCGCAAAGGACACTGTCGGCGCGACGCGGCGGGCTGTAGCAAGGGGCCGTCCACTTCCCCCTGATCGGAGGCTCCATGAGACGCATCCACCTGCTCTTGCTGCTGTCGGCCCTTGCGCTACCCCTCGCCGCCGCGTCGGCCCGCGGCAGCGGTGCGGGGAGCCTCGTCGTCGCCGAGGTCTATGCCGCCGGCGGCAACAGCGGTGCCGCCTACGCCAACGACTACGTCGAGCTCTTCAATCGGGGTGCGAGCCCGGTCGCGATCGACGGCTGGACGGTCCAGTACGCCTCCGCCGCCGCCGCGAGCTGGCAGTCGACCGCGCTCAGCGGCTCGATCCCGGCGGGAGGCCGATACCTCGTCCAGCTCGCCTCCGGCGGAGCGAACGGAGCGGCGCTGCCGACCGCCGACGCCACGGGCACGTCGAACCTCGCCGTCACCGGCGGCAAGGTCGCGCTCGTCGACAATGCGACGGCGCTCTCCTGCGGAGCGTCGGCCGGTAGCTGCTCGGCCGCCTCGGGCCTGCAGGATCTCGTGGGCTACGGCGGCGCGGCCGACTACGAGGGGAGCGGCGCGGCGCCGGCGGGCAGCGCGACGAACTCGCTCGCGCGGGCCGGCGGTGGCTGCACGGACACGGACGACAACGCGGCCGACTTCGCGACCGCGACTCCCGATCCGCAGAACTCCACGGCGGCGGCGAGCGTCTGCTCGGTATCGCCTCCGCCCAACGGATCGAGCGCGTCGGCCGGGGTCGCCGTCGACATCCAGCCGGTGCTCTCGATCGCGCTCGACCATCCGACGCTGAGCTTCCCTGCCGCGGTACCGGGGACGACCCCGGGTCCGCTGCCGGAGGACGTCACGGTGACGAGCAACGACGCCAGTGGTTACACGCTCACCGTGCACCGGACGGCGTTCTCGCCGCACGACCTGCCGCTCGGCATCGGGGTCGGAGGCGCAGGGCTCGTGGCGGTGCCGATCGCCCCGGCGCCGGACCTGTCGCTCGCCGGCGCGAACGGCCCGAGCGGGAGCGGAGGCGACACGATCGCGACGAGTGTCGGCTTCGTCTCGCCGCTGCCGGTCGTGGCGGCCGGGCACTACACGGCGACGCTCACCTTCACGGTGATCGGCAAGTGAGACCCGCACTCGTTGCGCTCGTCCTCGGTGCGGCCGCGGCATCCATCCCCGGTGCCGCGGCCGGCCGCGGGATCGCGTTGAGCGCCAGCCCGCTGCGCCTGACGTTGCGAGGCGCAGCCACAGCTGCGGTCGTCGTCCGGAATCCGGGACGCCGGACCCTACTCGTCGACGCCTCGCGGGCCGGCTTCTTCCGTTCGCTGCACGGGCAGCCACGCGTGGGCCAGACCCGCGGGGTCGCGAAGTGGCTGCGCATGCGCCCGAAGCGGATCCGGATCGCGCCCGGAAAGAAGGGCATCCTCCACGTGCGGTCCGTCCCGGCTCGCCGCACCGCTCCGGGCGACCACCCGGCACTCGTGCTCCTGACCACTCGGCCGCTCGGCGTGCATCACGTCCGGGTCCGGATGCGGGTGGGTGTCGTCGTCGACCTACGCGTCCGGGGCCCGATCGTGCGGCGGCTCGACGCCCGCGCGCTCACCGTCCGCCGCCGGGGCCCGCGGCGTCTTCTCGCCCTGCGCCTCGTCAACCGGGGCAACGTCAGCGTACGGCTCGGGGGTGACGGGCTCCGCCTCGCGCTGCTGCACAACGGGCGGCGGCTCACGACGCTGCGACCGGAGCGCCAGGAAGTCCTGCCGCACAGCGCCGGCGTCGCGACGTTCACCTATCGCGGCCGAACTCGTGGGCCGGTGCTCGCGCGAGTCGAGCTGAGCCCACCCATGCAGGGCCCGCACCGCTCCTTCCGGGTTCGCCTTTGAGTGGCTAGGCGAGGATCCGGCGGAGGAACTCGGCCTCGGGCACGGATCCGTCCCAGCGCGGCTCGCCGTCCACGACGATCCGCGGCACCGCCCAGACGCCCAGCTCCTGCGACAGCTGCGGGAACTCGTTCGCCTCGATCGCGGTCGCCGTCACGCGCTCCGAGGCGAGGGCCATGCGAAACGCCAGCAGCACGGCCGGCGGGCAATGCGGTCAGGTCGGCGTAACGAAGACGTCGAGCGCGAGGTCCTGCTCGAGCGCCTGGAGAGCCTCCACCGATTCGGGGCGCAGCGTGGGCTCTTCGCGGCCCGCCTCGACGATCGCGCCGACGAGCGAGCCGAGCTCGTAGCCCCACGGCAAGCCGTCGTAGCGGACGCCGACGTGGCGTCCCTCCGGGCGCACCGAGACCGCCGGGAAGCGCGGGAAGCCCTCGGGCTCCTCTTCCACCCGGCAGGTCACGCGCTCGCCGAGCTCGGCGAGCCCTTCGCACACGCGCACCATCTCCCTGCCGAAGTCGACGTCGCCGGAGCCGGCGCGCGGTGTCTCCTCCGGGCCCCGTACGCCGAAGGCGTCCGACCTTTCCGGCCGGGCGTCGCCGGCTTCGCCGGCGGCGCTTCCAGCCTTGAGCGCGACGAGCAGCTCGACAGGCCGCTCGAGCTCGGCGAACCACTCGCGCACCTTCGTCTCCTCCTCGACCCGAAGAAGGGGCATACCGGCGAGCCTAGCGGCGTTGCACAGCGTCATGGACCTGCGAAGGCTCGGCCCGAGCGAGCTCGAGATCTCGCGCGTCGGTGTCGGCACCGCGCCGATCGGCTCCAGGCCGGGCGAGTGGTGGGTCAACTGGGGACCGCAGGACGACGGCGACTCGGTACGAGCCATCCACGCGGCGCTCGACGGCGGGGTCAACTGGATCGACACCGCTCCGTTCTACGGCTGGGGACACGCGGAGGAGATCGTCGGCCACGCGCTCGCCGGCCGCGAGGGCGTCTTCGTCTTCACCAAGTGCGGGACGTTGCGCCGCGACGACGGCGACGACTACATGGACCTGAGCCCGGAGTCGATCCGGCGTGGCTGCGAGGAGAGCCTGCGCCGCCTCGGCCGGGAGCGCATCGACCTCCTCCAGTTCCACGACCCGGACCGGAACGTGCCGATCGAGGAGTCGTGGGGCGCGCTCCAGGAACTCGTCGCGGAGGGGAAGGTGCGCCACGGCGGTCTCTCGAACCATCCACCGGAGCTGGTCGAGCGGGCGCTCGCGGTCGGCCCCGTCGCCGCGCTCCAGTTCCAGTACTCGGCGCTCGCCCGGGCGCCCGAGGACGATCTGCTGCCCTACGCGCTCGACCGCGGCCTCGGCGTCATCGTCTGGTCGCCACTCGCGAGCGGGTTCCTCACCGATGACTTCTCGCTCGACGCCCTCGCTGAGGACGACTTCCGGCGCACCCACCCGTTCGCCGAGCAGGATCTCGCCTCGACGCACGAGGAGCTGCGCGCCCGCGGCGGCGGCAGCGTGACCCGGGGAGCACTCGACTTCGTGCTCTCACACCGGGGAGTGACGGGCGCGATCGTCGGCGTCCGCAACGAGCGCGAGGGCCGCGACCTCGCCGCCGCCGTCTAGGCGCGCCCGTACAGATTGTCGATCGCCTGCTCGAGCTCGTCGAGCCGGGCGGCGCCGAAGGCACGGATCGTCCCGTCGGAGTCGACCACGACGTTGGTCGGGACCCCGCGCACGCCGAGCGTGCCCGCCAGCTCGCCGCCCGGGTCGAGGAGGATCGGCCCCTTGATGCCCCACATCTCGCAGAAGCGCTCGACCTCCGGCCGCGGCTCCGTCCCCTCCCAGATGTCGACCAGCACCACCTCGAGACCCGACCGGGCCTCTTCACGAACGCGCACGTCCTCGAGGAACGGCGCCTCCGCGTTGCACGGTCCTCACCAGGACGCGAAGAAGTTGAGGATGTACTTCTTCTCCGCCCAGTCGTGGTTCGTGCGCTGCTCCCCGGACCAGTAGTCCTCGAGCGAGAAGGCAGGGAGCTTGCTCCCGATCCACGGGCTCGGCTCCTC